>Ga0335074_10004245_pt1 | contig 19702 bp, 16 predicted proteins | sample Lox_Sample_23_FD_206715 | JGI IMG/M metagenome (GOLD analysis project Ga0335074, IMG submission 206715) | Soil microbial communities from Loxahatchee National Wildlife Refuge, Florida, United States - Lox_Sample_2.3 | ecosystem: Environmental > Terrestrial > Soil > Wetlands | place: USA... | reverse complement strand
GTCCGCGGAACTGGCCGGATGGGCAGCCGGTGAGCTTCCCGGTGAGGCGTCGCACCGGCGTGTACCACGGCCGCCCGGCCGCCCGGACCGTCCCGCGCTCGGCTGACCAGCCGTCAGCCGGCTCAACAGTCCCGCTGGCCCGCCAGGGCCAGCGGGACTTTCGTGTAAACGGGCCTGCTGACGCGCCAGGGACGGCGGGGATGGTGCCTCATGATGGAGATAACCCAGGCGGGCCAGTCCGGGACGCAGACCGGAGGCTGACGTTGCAGCGCGGCCTGTGCTGGTATTCAGCGTGCATTCAGCTACGCACGGGACGCTACCGCGGGGGGTGTGGAGCCCTCACGCCGGAAGGAGCCGTCTTCCGATGACGGACGAGTCGTCAGACAACGGCCTGGCCTGGTGGATGCCGCCCGACCGGCCCGACCCCGCGGAGCACGAAGACATCATCGAACTGGGCCCGGTCGACGCGACACGCCCGATCGGGCCGATGAGCCTGCGCAATCCATCGCGCCGTCCCTACCTGCTCGCCGGTGTCGCGGTTGCCGCGCTGCTGGCCGGCGGGGGCGCGGCACTCGCCACGGGCAGCTCGGGAACCCCTGCCTCCGGGCAGAGCGCGGTGACGGACAATCCGGTTCCTGTGGCATCGGCCGGAGGTGGGGGCAGCCGCCACTACTTCCACACCAAATTCATCCCCGGCATGTTCGGCATGGTGCACGGCCAGTTCGTGGTCGCCAAGTCCGGCGGCGGCTACCAGACCGTCGATGTGCAGGACGGGCAGGTTACGGCCGTGAGCACCACGTCGATCACTCTGAAGAGCTCCGATGGCTTCACGAAGACGTACGTGGTCACGAGCTCGACGACGGTGGACGCGCAGCGCGACGGGATCGGCTCGGTCAAGGTCGGCAACCAGGCTTCGGTGGAGGCGACGGTGAGCGGCGGCACCGTCACCGCGACCAACATCGCCGACCTGACGCTGCTGCAGCAGGGTCACCAGGGATTCTGGAGTGGGCACGGATCCGGCGCCGGCGGCGCGCAGTCCGGATGAGCGACGCCGCGTAGCGCGGTCGCCCAAAACCAGCTCGGCAAATTTGTCAGACCCGTGCCGCACAATCTGATGGTGTGCGGGTAGCTGTCGCGCCGGGACCGATGACGGCGGATGGGAAGCCGGGCGGGGGCCTGCTGTGCGAGCTCTCGGCCGACGGCAGCCGGCCCGGGCGTCGCGTAACGGCCACCGATCTCTGCCAGGCCGTCGCCGGCTACGAGCGGTCCGCCGAAGGCAGCGTCCGGTGGGTATGGCCGAATGGCGCCGACCTTTACCCTGCGTTGCTGCGCGGCGGAGTGCGGGTGGGCCGCTGTCATGACGTGACGCTGGCCGAGCGGTTGCTGCTCGGGCGGGACGGCCGCGGCGAAGAGCCGGCCTCCCTGGCCGCCGCGCACGCGCGGCTGCGCGGGGCGCCGGTGCCTGCCGGCCCGCCCGCGGCCGCCGCCGGGCAGGAGGGCGCGCCGGGCACGTGGCCGGGCCAGCTCGGCGGGCGGCACCGCCAGGACGCGCTGTTCGAGGCCGGGGGGAACGAGACGGCCGACCCGGGCGTGACGCTCGACGCGCTGATCGCGGTGCACGCCGACCAGCTGCGGCGGATCGCGGCCGACGGGCACCCGCCCCGGTTCGGTGCCCTGGTGGCCGCCGAGTCCGCCGGTGAGCTGGTCGCCGCCGAGATGAGTCTCGCCGGGATGCCGTGGCGGGCCGACGTGCACGACGACGTGCTGGCGGGACTGCTCGGCCCGCGGCCGCCGGCTGCTCTCGCCGGCGCCCGCCCAGCCAGGCTGACCGAGCTCGCCGGGCAGATCTCGGCGGCGCTCGGCGGTCGCCCGGTGAATCCGGACTCGCCCACCCAGCTGGTGCGCGCGCTGGCGGGGGCCGGGGTCCGGGTCTCGTCGACCCGGTTCTCCGTGCTGCGCGAGATCGACCATCCAGCGATCCCGCCGCTGCTGGAGTACAAGGAGCTTTCCCGGCTGCACGCCTCGCACGGCTGGGCGTGGCTGGACGCCTGGGTGCGGGAAGCGAGGTTCCGGCCCGAGTACGTGGTGGGCGGGGTGGTGTCCGGCCGGTGGGCGTCCCGCGGTGGCGGCGCTCTGCAGATCCCGCGGGTGCTGCGCCGTGCGGTCGTCGCCGACCCGGGCTGGGTCCTGGTGGTGGCGGATGCGGCACAGCTGGAACCAAGGGTGCTCGCCGCGCTGGCCGGGGACCGCGCGTTCGCCGAGGCGGCAGCCGGCGGCGACCTGTACGAAGGGCTGGCCAGCGTGTTCGGCGGGGACCGGAATGTGGCCAAGAAGGCGCTGCTGTCCGCCATGTACGGCGGGGCGGGCGGCGACGCAGGCCAGCTGCTCGCGGTGCTGCGCCGGCGCTTCCCGGCCGCGTCCGGCTACGTGGAGGCCGCGGCCCGGGCCGGCGAGGAAGGCCGGGTGGTCCGGTCCGTGCTCGGCCGGACCTGCCCGCCGCCGTCGGCCGCGTGGCGCGCGGTCACCGAGGAATCGGGCGACGCGGAGGTTGAGCGGGACCCCGGGGCCGGCCGCGCGTCGCGTGCCCGGGGCCGGTTCACCCGGAACTTCGTCGTGCAGGCGAGCGCGGCGGACTGGGCGCTGGTGCTGCTCGCCGCGCTGCGCCGCAGGCTCGCGGCGCTAGGGCAGGCCCCGGCGGGCGCGTGGGACCCGCAGGCGCCGCATCTGGTGTTCTTCCAGCACGACGAGGTCCTAGTGCACTGCCCGGAGGCGATGGCGCCCGCGGTGGTTGCGGCCGTCGACGAGTCAGCCGCCGAGGCAGGCCGGGCCGTGTTCGGGGTCACGCAGGTACGGTTCCCGATGACGACGGCCGTCGTCGGCTGCTACGCCGACGCAAAGTGAGTTGCGCCCCGCCGCCCGGCATGATCACCTGCCGTCGTGAGTCTCGACGCGGAGGCCGTTCTGTCCGAGTACGACCAGCAGGTACGGCGCGGCCTGCACTCGGACGGCTCCGGCGCGCTCGGCGAGCGCGCCGGGCCCGTCGTCCGCTGGTCCACGGTCCACGGGGAAGGCTGGTGCGGCATCGCCTGGTCCGACCTCGACGCCGGCACGGCCGACGCCGTCATCGCGGAGCAGGTCGCATACTTCGCCGGCCGCGGCGAGCAGTTCGAGTGGAAGCTGTACAGCTACGACAGGCCGCCCGACCTGGGTGCGCGGCTCGCCGCCGCCGGTTTCGTCGCCGGGGACGCCGAGGCGCTCGTGGTGGCGGACGCCGGTGAGATCGCCGGGCACGACGGCGCCGACGGCGCGCTTCCCGGCGGAGTCAGGCTCCTCCCGGTCACCGACGAAGCCGGAATCGAGCTGATGATCGAGGTGCACGACCGGGTTTTCGGCCCCGACCCGCCGCTGCGCGGCAGGCTGCTGGCGCAGCTTCGGAAGTCGCCCGAGTTCAACGTGCTGGTGCTCGCGATGGCGGGCGACACCCCCGTCTGCGGGGCGCGGGTCTCCTTCGAGCCCACGGACTTTGCCGGGCTCTGGGGCGGCGGCACCCTCCCGCAGTGGCGCGGGCGCGGGATCTACCGGGCCATGGTCGGCTACCGGGCCCGGCTGGCTGCGGAGCGGGGCTACCGGTACCTGCAGGTGGACGCCTCGCCGATGAGCAGGCCGATCCTGGAACGGCTCGGCTTCACCTGCCTCGCCACGACCACCCCGTACATCTGGTCGCCGGGAGCTGGCGCCCCTACCCCGCCGGGTTTGGCTGGCTAGGAACCGGCGGCACCTGCGCGGTGCAGAACATGCACCGCGTGGCCTTGACCGGGATGCTTTGCAGGCACTCGGGGCAGTCCCGCTCGGTCGCCTCCTTGTTGCGGCTCGCGATCGCCATGATCTTGTCCGACGGGCCGACCACGAGGTAGTAGATCACCGCGGCGATGATCACGAATGACAGCACCGCGTTGAAGAAGCTGCCGTACAGGAAGTGGCTCTTGTTGATGGTGAAGGACAGCGAGGCAAAGTTCGGCTTACCCGCGATGGCCGCGATGAGGGGCGTGATGATGTCCGCGATCAGAGCCTGGACCACCGCGTTGAACGCGACGCCGATGACGACGGCCACGGCAAGGTCGATGAGATTGCCGCGGAACAAGAACTGCCTGAACCCCCGCACAGAGCCTCCCTCGTGTTCTCAGCACGCCGGATGACCGACCGTTGACCGGGACGTTACCAACGGAGTGCCCCGTTCCGGAACGGTTCGGCACCGCTCGCGAAAAATATGGTGTGATCCACGAAGCTGACCCAGGACGATGAGGTATGGCCTGGACGCTGACCGGAAGCCTGGACGAGTACCGCGCCGTCGCTGGCGGGTTCCTGCGGTCACGCCCGGTGCACAACACGATCCAGCTCGTCGCGGTTGACGCGCTCGGAGCGCGCGGGCCCTCCGCATTCGGCGACGTCGCGCCGCTGTTCGGCTGGTGGCAGTCCAGTGCAGGCCCGGTCACCGCCGCCCTGCTGCACACCCCGCCCTTCCCGGTCCTGCTGACCCGGCTGCCCGCGCACGCGGCCGCGGATCTGGCCGAGGCGCTGGCTCGCCGCCGCAGGCAGCTTGCGGGCGTCAACGCGGAGCAGGGCGACGCCGAGGCGTTCGCCACCGCCTGGTCCGGGCTGACCGGCGCGGGCTGGCGAGAATTCCGCCGGTCGCGACTGTTCCGTCTGGAGCGGCTGTCGTCACCCGATCCGTCCCCGCCGGGCGCGGCCCGGGTCGCCACGGCCGCCGATCGCGGGCTGCTCGAGTCGTGGCTCGCCGCGTTCCGGCAGGAACTGGCCGACCTCGGCGGTCCCGGCGCGGGCCTGATCGAGGACCGGATCAGCCACGGAGGCCTGACCCTGTGGGAGGCCGACGGCGCGCCGGTCTCGCTGGCCGGGGGCACGCGTCCCGTCGAGGGAGTGGTCCGCGTCGGGCCGGTCTACACCCCGCCGGAGCACCGGGGGCGCGGCTACGGCGGGGCGGTCACCGCCGCGGTCAGCCGGGCCGCGCTCGCCGCGGGCGCCGCTCATGTGGTCCTGTTCACCGACCGCGCGAACCCGACAAGCAACGCCCTCTACCGTCGCCTCGGATACCGGCCGGTAGAAGACCGTCTGGTGCTCAAGTTCGAGCCCCAGAGTCTCCCGCCGGAGCTGGTTTCATGATCCGGCCATGTGCCTGCCGGTGCCGGGACGCCACGGATCAGGCCGCCGGTTGGCGGGATCTTTGATTCCCGATCGGACGCCACAATCGGCCATCGGCTCGTCATCGAAGCGCGGGATGACATGCAGGTGTGGGTGGAGCCCGTTATCGTTCCAGCCCAGCGTGTACTGGTCGGGAGCGAGCCGCTCGTGCAGCTCGGCGCGCAGCAGAAGCAGAAGTTCCCGTGTTGCCGCCCACTCCTCGGCGGTCAGGTCGAACATGGAAGCCCGGTGAACTTTGGGGACGATGGCACCGGCGGCTGGCATGACGTCGGGCGGGTCACGAGGGTCTCTGGTCGAGGTGTAGATGCAGAAGTCGTTCTCGAAGTACAGGTCAGCCTCGCGCAACCGGTCGTGGTCGCAAAAGACGCAGTCTGCGGTCATGGGACCGTTCTACTCGCCGCTCGGAGCGAGCAAACGAATTGAGCCATCGTCTCGCCCGGGTCGCCTGTTCCGGCCAGCCGCAACCAGCGGCGCGGTGAGGCGCCGGGATGAACGCCGGTGACCTGGTACGCATCGGATCGCCAAACAAACGGCGGCGCGTGTTGCGCCCGAGACCAGGGCCGGCCCACGCTTGATCTGCCATGAAGACCGTCGGCCACGACCCTGCCATCGACGGCCTTCCCGCGATCCTGCTGCGAGACAGCTGCGACTGCGCCAAGTGCCGGGACGCGGCGAGCGGCCAGCGCCTGCGCAGCGTCACCGACCTTCCGGCCGACGTCTCGGTGGCCAGCACTGCGGTAGCGGGCAGCACCGTCGAAGTCGTCTTCGGCCCGGATGGCCACCGGGCGGTGTTCTCCAGGGATTGGCTCGCCGACCAGCGTCGGCCGCCAGATGACGACCGCACCGAGGAGGCGAAGCGGCTCTGGGCCGCCGCCGACCCCGCCGCAGCCGCCGGCCTGCGCGGCCACGACTGGCCGCGCTACCTCGCCGAGCCCGCGATCCGCGAGCGGTGCCTGGCAGCGCTGTTGCGGGACGGGTTCTTCCTGCTCCGCGGCGTCCCGTGCCAGCCGCAAAGCGTGCTGGCCGTGGCCGGGAGCATGGGCTACGTCAGGGAGACCAACTACGGCCGCCTGTTCGACGTCAGGGTCGAGGCCACCCCGGCCAATCTCGCGTTCACCGGCCTGCCGATCGCCCCGCACACCGACAACCCGTACCGGGATCCGGTGCCAACGGTCCAGCTGCTGCACTGCCTGGTCAGCGCCGTCGAAGGCGGCGACTCCGGGCTCGTCGACGGCTTCAAGGCCGCCGCCCTGCTGCGCGCCGCCGACCCGGCGGCGTTCGAGGTCCTGACCAGGACGCCGGTGACGTTCGCCTACGCCGACGCCACGGCCGAGCTGCGCGCGACCCGCCCGATGATCGCAACAGACCCGCGCGGCAAGATCCGCGAAGTCAGGTTCAACAACCGGTCGCTGCAGCCGCTGCGCCTCGGCCGGGAGGGCTCGCCCGACGAGACGGTCGCGTTCTACGCCGCGTACCGCGCGTTCGCCGAGACAATCATCAGGCCGGACCTGATGCTGACCTTCCGCCTCGCCCCCGGTGACTGCGTCGTGTTCGACAACACCCGGATCCTGCACGCCAGGACCGGCTTCGCCGCGGCTGGTCGGCGCCATCTGCAGGGCTGCTACGCCGATCTGGACGGCGTAGCCTCGACGCTGGCCGTGCTCCGGCGAGAGAGGGAGGCCACGCGATGACTGCAGATGAAGCCGTTCGGGTCCTCGCCGAGAAGTTCGCGAGCGACGGCGCGGCCGAGTACCTTGGCGAGCCGGTGACCCAGGCAGCGCACATGCTGCAGGCGGCGATGCTGGCCGAGCAGGACCAAGCCGGGGACGCTCTGATCGCCGCCGCTCTGCTGCACGACGTCGGCCACTTTGCCGAGGCGATGACCGGCCACGACCTGATGAGCGGCACGGACAACAGGCACGGCGAAGCCGGGGCTTCCTGGCTGGCGCAGTGGTTCGGCCCGGAGGTCACCGAGCCGGTCCGGCTGCACGTCGCTGCGAAGCGCTACCTGTGCGCGACCGAGCCCGCTTATCTGGCCGCACTGTCGGCCGCATCCGTCTACACGCTCGGCGTGCAGGGCGGCCCGATGCAGGGAGGCGAACTGGCCGAGTTCGAGGCGCACCCATACGCGGCGGCGGCGATCCGGGTGCGCCGCTGGGACGACCGGGCCAAGGATCCCGAGGTCACGCCGCCCCCGTTCGGTCACTTCGAGAGCATCCTGCGGGCCCTGGCCGGGTGACGCCCGCGGTCCGTGGTAAGCAGGTGAGGTGGCGGACGCGGCGATTCCCCCCGGCGGGACGGAGGTGCTTGACCCGCCCTGGGACCCATGGCGGCCGGCGGACATCGCCCGGCTGCTGGCCGGGGTGACCGCGCCGTGGTACGTGGCCGGCGGCTGGGCCATCGACCTTTTCCTCGGCAGGCAGACCCGCGAGCACGGCGACCTGGAGATCGCCGTCCCGGCCTCCGCCTTCGCCGAGATCAGGGACGCGCTCGCTGACTGCGAGTTCGACGTCGTCGGCTCCGGCCGGCGCTGGCCGCTGGACAGCCCTGCTTTCCGCGTGATGCACCAGACCTGGGTTCGCGAGCCGGATACCGGCGTCTACCGTGCCGATGTCTTCAGAGAGCCAGAACGCGACGCGGCGTGGGTCTGCCGTCGCGATGAGTCCATCTCGCTGCCGTACGAACACCTCATCCGGCGTACCGGGGACGGCATCCCCTATCTGGTGCCCGAGGCCGGGCTGTTGTTCAAGGCGAAGCGGGCGGCGCTGCCCAAGAACCAGGCCGACTTCGCCGCCACGGCGGATTTGCTCGGCGACGACGCGGCCGCCTGGCTGCGCGGGGCGCTGCAGCGGGTGCACCCGGGCCACACGTGGATCGATGCTCTGGGCCGGCCGCCGGGCAGGCGGGCGTCGTGAGCCTCGACGTCACCGTTCGCGGCCGGGTGATCCCGCCCGAGGAGCTGTCCTGGCGGTTCTCCCGGTCTCCCGGCCCGGGCGGGCAGTCGGTGAACACCACCGAGAGCCGGGTCGAGCTGTCGTTTGACCTGGGTCGCTCCGAGGCGCTCCCGCCCGCGCTGAAGGAACGGGCGCTGCGGGCGCTGGCGAGCCGGCTGACCGGGGACGTGATCACCGTGACCGCGTCGGAGCACCGGTCCCAGCTGCGGAACCGGGAGGCCGCGGCCGAGCGGATGTCCGCGCTGCTCACCGACGCGACCGCGCCGCCGCCGAAGCCGCGCCGGCCAACGAAGCCGAGCCGCGCGGCCCGGGAACGGCGCCTGGCCGACAAGCAGCGCCGGTCCGAGATCAAGCGCCTGCGCCGCCCAACCGACGACTGAGGTGGCTGACGCCGCATCACCGGTTTACCCGGGTGCGCTGGCCAGCGCCCGGCGCAGCTGGCGTCGCGAGCTGATCCCGAGCTTGGTGAACACGTTGCCCAGGTGCCATTCGACCGTCCGGGCGCTGAGGAACAGCTGCGCGCCGATCTCTGTGTTGGTCAGCCCCTCCTGCGCGAGCCGGGCGATGGACGATTCCTGCGCGGTGAGCTGGGTCCGGGTGCCGGCCGTGCGGCTATGCACCGTCTCGCCGACGGCCTGCAGCTGGCGCCGAGCGCGCTCGGCGAATGCCTCGGCGCCCATCGTGGCCAGCATCTCGTACGCGGTCCGGAGCTGGGTGCGGGCATCCGCGCGGCGGCCAGTGCCACGCAGCCATTCGCCGTAGAGCAGATGGGTGCGGGCAAGCTCGGGCCGGAGCCTGGTGCGGCCCAGTCGGTCGATGGCCTCTCGGTAAAAACTGCCGGCGGCCTCGCCGTCGGTGAGCAGCGCGCGCGATCGCGCCTCGATGCCAAGGCCATAGTCGGTACCCCCGGCACGGGTAGTTTCTGCCAGCCGTTCCAGCGCATCGCTGGCGGCTTGGAGGTCTCCGCTGCGTACGGCGGCCTCGATCAGCTCGGGCTGCGCCCACATGGAGACATAAAGAGGGTCTTCGAGGGCTTGCTGCGCCGAGCTCAGCGCCTCGGCGTAGCGGCCAAGGCCGTTGTAGAGGATCGCGGCCGTGCACTGCGCGAAGCTCACCGCGTGCCCCTGGCCCTCTGCAGTGCCTTCGGCGATGGTGGACTCGATGAGCGGGACGGCTTCGGCTTCCCTGCCGGACAGGCAGACGAGCCATAGGCCTGCAAAGGGCGGGTAGCGGATTCCGGTCGCTTCCGAGATCACGTCGGCCTCGGCGATCAGAGAGCTCCCCGCAGCGAAGTTACCGCCCCGGATCACGGTGGCGGCCTCGGAGGCCAGGTCGATCGGCAGCTGGTCGAGTGCGCCGACATCGCGCGCGAGACGAGTCTGCTGGGCCGCGATCGCATGCCAGCCGTCCTCGTCCCAGAGCACGATGGCGGCCGCCTGAGCCAGCCAGCCCCAGCGGAGGTCTTCTTCCGGGGAGATGTCCCCGCTGGCGAAGGAGTTCGCGGCCTGACGCAGCGCCGGGGCCGCGGCGGCCGGGCCATCGGTGAGCAGCCGCGCCAGGCCGTCCAGGAGCAGGTCGGCCAGGCGCGGCGGCCTCGCTGGCGGGGGCAGCGCCCGGGCCGCGCGTGACACCTCGGCCAGATCACCGCCACCCGCCCGGCGCCCGGCGAACATCGCCGCGATCCACGCGCTCAGGTAGGTCTCGCGCGCCAGGTCGATGCTGAGCGGCTCCAGCCGCTTAGCCGCCTTGAGCAGCAGCGGAGGAGCGTCGCTGCCCAGGCCCGAGGCGAACGCGACCTGCCCGTTCAGCAGGTCAACCCCGGCGCTGGCGAGCTCGTCCAGCGGCCCGGCCGCCGCAACGGCCAGCAGTTCGCGAGCATTGCCGAACGCACCGGCCTGCAGGCTGGCTCGCGCCGCCGCGGTCGCGCGCTTGGCGCGGCGCGGCGGGTCCGCCGTCAGTGTGACCGAGCGTTCCAGGAACGCCGCCGCAGCTGCCAGCCCGCCGCGGGCCTGCGCCCGGCCCGCCGAGAGCTCCAGTTCCGCCGCGACCTCCTCATCGGGCCCGGCCGCTGCCTGGGCCCGGTGCCAGGCCCGGCGATCCGGATCGGCCTGGGCGTCGGTGACGGCGGCCAGGGCCGCGTGCACCTCTCGCCTCGCCGGGAACGACGCTGACCGGTAGGCCGCCGAGCGCACCAGCGGATGCCGGAAGCGCACCCGGGGGCCGAAGTCCACCAGCCCCGCATCCGCCGCGGGCGTCGCCGCGTGAGCCGGGATGCCCAGCCGCTCTGCCGCCCGCCACACCAGCGAGGCGTCGCCGGACGGGTCGGCCGCCACCAGCAGCACCAGGCGCCGGGTCTGGTCCGGCAGGGCCTCCAGCTGGCGCCCGAAGCTGCCCTCGATCCGGCCCGCCAGCGGCACGGCGCCGGGCAGCCCAAAGCCGCCCGCCAGTTCTGCTGGCGAAAGGCCGCGGGGCAGTTCGAGCAGCGCCAGCGGGTTGCCCTCCGCCTCCGCGACGATCAGGTCGCGCACTCGCGCGTCCAGCGGTCCGGCCAGCACCGACTCCAGCAGCGCCCGCGCGTCGCTTTCGCCGAGGCCTCCCAGTTCGAGTTCCGGGAGCCCGGCCAGTTCTGGTCCCGTATTCCGGGCCGCGAACACCAGGGCAACCGGGTCGGCGGCCAGGCGCCGCGCCGCGAATCCCAGCGCCTGCGCCGAGGCGCGGTCGAGCCACTGCTCGTCATCGATCACGCAGATCAGCGGGCGTTTCCCTGACGCCTCTGCCAGCAGGCTGAGAACGGCCAGCCCGACCAGGAACCGGTCTGGTGGCGGGCCCACGCTGAGGCCGAATGCGGTCCGCAGCGCTTCGCGCTGCGGCAGCGGCAGCCGATCGAGCCGGTCCAGCAGCGGCGCACACAGCAGGTGCAGCCCGGCGAAGGCCAGCTCCATTTCCGACTGCACGCCCGCCACGCGGATCACCTGGCACCCCGGCGCGCGGTCGGTGGCGTAGTTCAGCAGTGCGGTCTTACCCGCGCCAGGGTCGCCGCGCAGCACGAGCACCCGGCTCTCGCCGGCCCGGACAGCCGCGACAAGCCCGTCGAGCACACCGCGTTCGTGACGCCGGTCGGTCAGGGCTGGCGCACTCCACCGCCGGCCGGACTGGTTGGCCATCTGCCTTCGGCTACGCCGCGTCAGCGGCGCTGATCGTGGCGGACCTGACCTGCCTGGACAGGCTCGACGCTGAGAGCCGCCCCGGGTCCTCTGGCCGAGCGTTCATATGCGGACAGCGTAACCCGGCAGGGCACGGGCCCGGAACCCCGCGCGTGTCCCCCCCCGAGACGGGTGGAAGCCACCGGCCGGGACAACGGCTGCACGTCAGGTCATTCGACAGAAGACGGCCGCTCCGCCGATCGCGCACGATCAATCCATCGCTGCTTCGGGTTCGAGAAAGGACAAGGCCATGCCGTACGTCACCGTCGGCCAGGAGAACTCAGCGCCGGTCGAACTGTATTACGAGGATCACGGCGCGGGACGCCCTGTGGTGCTCATACACGGGTTCCCGCTCGACGGGCGGGCATGGGAGCGTCAGGAACGCGCGCTGATCGCCGCCGGCCACCGGGTCATTACCTATGACCGGCGGGGCTTCGGCAAGTCTGGTCGGCCGGCCGTCGGCTACGACTATGACACCTTCGCCGATGATCTGGACAAGTTCGTCACCGCCCTTGACCTGCGTGAGTTCGACGTCGCGGGTCACTCGATGGGCGGCGGGGAGATCGCACGATACTTGGGAGGCTACGGGTCCGAGCGGGTGCGGCGGGCCGCCATCATCTCTGGAGTTCCCCCATACCTGCTCAAGACGGACGAGACGCCGCAGGGTGTGCCGCAGGATGTCTTCGACCAGATCGCCGGGGCGCTGGCCGCCGACCGGTTCGCGTACTTCACTGAGTGGAACAAGAACTTCTTCAACCTGGACCAGACACTCGGCAACCGGATCAGCGAGGAGGTCGTCCGGGACGCCTGGAGTACCGCGGTCAGCGCCTCGCCCGCCGGGACGATCGCTTGCGTGCCGACCTGGCACACCGATTTCCGCGCCGACCTGGCAAAGATCGACATTCCGGTGCTGGTCATGCACGGCACCGCCGACCGCATCCTGCCTATCGAGGCCTGCGGCGCCCGTACCCACGAGCAGATCAAGGACAGCGAGTACGTCCCTGTCGACGGCGCGAGCCACGGCCTGTGCTGGACGCACGCCGAGGAGGTCAACGCTCACCTCGTCCCGTTCTTCGGCTGACCGGACCAGGCGGCGCGGCACTGGCCTTCGCCGTGGCGCTGCTCGCCTCCGGCGTCTCTTCCTCCGGCGTCGCTGACGCCGCCGGGTCGTCAGCGCACTTACGGCCATCGTCCAGGGCGGACATCCCCGGGGTGAAACCCGGGGTCTACCCCCGGGCTGACCCACGCCGGCCTGCGTAAAGCTGGTGGTCAGGAGCCACGGCCGGCCCGGTCAGCCGGACCAGCCGCCACCGAAGTGGAGTGCGCCATGACGAGTACCACCGGCCCGCTACTGTCCCGCGATGCCGCCCCCGCCGTTCCCGGACTGCCGATCCGGGAGCGCCCAGCCGAACGCAACGGGAGGAGCATCCCGGCTCCGGGGCGCGGGCTGTTCGGCCGGGAGCGCGACCTGGCCCAGATCGCCCTCTTTGTTGCTGCGGCGGCCCGCGGCGGCGGTGCGCTGCTTGTTCTCGGTGAGCCTGGCGTCGGGAAGACGGCGCTGCTGGATGCCGCAGCGGCGATCGGGGGCCCGGCCGGGCCGCGCGTGCTGCGCGCGGCGGGGGTGCAGTTCGAGGCGGCCTTGCCATTCTCCGGGCTGCACCAGCTCACGCTGCCCTTGCACGAGGAGCTGTCCGGGCTGCCGCCAGCGCACCGGGACGCGCTGAACGCGGCGCTCGGGTTCGGCCCAGGAACCGCGCCGGACCGGATGGTCGTCTGCAATGCCGTGCTGTCGCTGCTCTGGCGGTCAGCCGCCGCCCGGCCGCTGCTTCTGGTCGTTGATGACCTGCAGTGGCTCGACCAGGCCAGCGCGACAGTTCTCGGGTTTGCCGCCCGCCGCCTTGCCGGTCACCGGGCCGGGTTCCTTGGTGCCGCACGGCTGGGCCGGGGCGGGTTCTTCGAGCACGCCGGGCTGCCGGAACTCGAGCTGCGGCCGCTGGACGACGGGCCAGCCAGCGACCTGCTCAGTGCCGGGTTCCCGGAACTCACCGGCGCGGCCCGGCGCCGGGTACTGGCCGAGGCTCGCGGCAACCCGCTGGCTCTCCTGGAACTGCCGCCCGCACTCAAGACCGCCCCATTCCCGGTGTCACCCGCCGCTTCACCGGTGGTGCCGCTGAGCCGGCGGCTGCAGGCTCTGTTCGCCGGGCAGGTCAGGGGCCTATCGGTCACCGCTCAGCGTCTGCTGCTGCTGGCCGCGCTGGATGGGACCGGGGACCTGCGGATTGTCGACGCGCTGGGCAACTCCTCGGACGGGTTGCAAGAGCTGGAGGCCGCGGAACTGACCCGGCTGCTGTACGTCGACCCCGGCACCCGCCGGCTGACGTTCAGGCATCCGCTGATCCGCTCGGCGGTGGTGGAACTGGCCACGGCCGCTGACCGGCGCCGGGCGCACCAGGAACTCGCCGAGATGTTTCCCGGGCAGGCCGACCGCCGCAGCTGGCACCTGGCCGAGGCGGCGACCGGGCCGGATGAGCACGTCGCTGGCCTGCTGGATGAGACGGCACAGCGGGTCCTGCGGCGTGGCGACGCGGTCGGCGCGGTGACGGCTCTGATCCGGGCGGCCGAACTCAGCCCGGGCCGTGCCGAGCACGGCCGCAGGCTCGCCAGGGCTGCTTACATTGGTGCCGACATGACCGGCGATCTGCGCGATGCGTCGCGCTGGCTGGCCGACTCCCAGATCGACGGCGAGGCGCTGCGCGGCTCTCTTCAGGCGGCGGTGACCGCCGCGCACCTGCTGCTCAACGGCGAAGGTGACATCGACACGGCCCACCGCCTGCTCACCAGCGCCATCGCCGGCCGTCAGACCACGGCCGAGCCCGATGACGGCACGCTCGGGGAAGCGCTGTACACGCTGATGCTGGCGTGCTTCTTCGGCGGCCGCCCGCAGCTGTGGGATCCGTTCCGCGCCGCGCTGGCCCGCCCGGGCTCAGCCAGCGTGCCGGCCACGGTGCTATTGAGCAGCGAGATGCTCGCCGACCCGGCGCGCACCGCCGGGGCTGCCCTGGAGCTGCTCGACGCGGCGATAGCGAGGCTCGCCGGAGAGGTGAACCCGTCCAGGATCATCCGGATCGCCCTCGCATCCACGTTCGTTGACCGGCTGCCCGGCTGCCGGGCAGCCCTGTGGCAGGTCGTCAGGGACGGCCGCGACGGCGGCGCCGTTGCGTCGGCGCTCAACGCCCAGATGCTCCTCAGCCGGGACGGATTCTGGGCTGGCCAGTGGGACCAGGCGAAGCAGCTCGCTGGCGACGCCGCCACGCGGTGCCGCGAGCACGGTTACGTCCTGCTGGCCTGGCCGGGAAGACACGTCCAGGCCCTGATCGCTGCGGCACGCGGCGATTACCGAACGGCGCGTTCCATAGCCGAGGAAATGTTTAAATGGGCCGATCCACGCGGAGTGCGGCTCGTGCGGTGCTATGCCTGGCAGGTCCACATGCTGGCGGCGCTGGGCCGCGGGGATTTCGATGAGGCGTACAGCCACGCCAGCAAGATCAACCCGCTGGGCACGCTCGCTTCGCACGTTCCCCACGCCCTCCCCGTCCAGCTCGATCTGGTCGAGGCGGCGGCTCGGGCCGGCCGTCACCGCGACGCTGCGGCGCACGCCGCCATGCTGCACGGCGCGGGGATCGCCCGGCTGTCTCCCCGGCTGGCCCTGCTCGCCCATGCCTGCACCGGAGTCACCGCCCCCGACGACGACGCCGCCGGGCACTTCGAGCGGGCCCTCGCGGTGCCCGGTGCCGACCGCTGGCCGTTCGACTTCGCCCGGGTACACCTCCTGTACGGTGAGCGGCTGCGCCGCACCCGCGTAGTCAGCGGATCACGCGAGCATCTGCAAGCGGCCCGGCAGACGTTCGACCGGCTCGGGGCGGTGCCGTGGGCCCAGCGGGCGGCCGCCGAACTCCGGGCCGCCGGCCAGGGCGCGCCACGAAACAGCCGGGCCGATGGGACCGGCCTTACCCCGCAGGAACGCGAGATCGCTCTCCTCGCCGCCTCCGGGCTGACCAACAAGCAGATCGGCGAACACCTGTTCCTTTCGCACCGGACCGTGGGTTTTCACCTGCACCGGGTCTTCCCGAAGCTCGGCATCAGTTCCCGGGCCGCGCTGCGCGATGCCCTGGGCCCGCCCGGCCGTCAGCCGCGGTGAAATCACCGGCAGCACCCACCTCAGGTCATTCGACAGAAGACAGCTGGCGCTGGTCACGCACGACCGGCCCATCGGCAGGGATCGACCGGGCCGGCTCACCGTTCCCGCGCAGGTCATCTGACAGAAGAGAAACCAGGCCGCCCTCGGCCAGGCTGAATACCAGGCAGGCCCGCCGGGGCTGATTTCCGGCATTCTCCCTCAGGAAGGACCCCAGGCATGTCGCACCATCTCGATACACCGCTGGCGGCCCAGAACGGGCAGCTGTTCATCGACGACCTGTACGTGTTCCCGGGCGAGGCGAGCACGGTCTTCGCGATGGATGTCAACTCCAACGTGAACGGTCTCTTCGCCGAGCCCGGCTTCCATCCGGAGGCGCGCTACGAGTTCAAGGTGCATTTCGACGGGGCCGACTTCGAGGATCTGACGTACCGGGTGTCGTTCGGTGGGGCGGACAGCGCAGGCGGTCAGGCGCTGCAGTTGCGCGCGCTCACCGGTCGTTCGGCGCGCGAGGACTCTGCGGACGGCGATCTTGTGCTGGAGGGCCACACCGGCGAGGTGGCCAGCGCGGCAGGTACCCGGATCTGGGCAGGCCGCACGGCCGACTCGTTCTACATCGACCTGTCGCTGCTCGCCGTCGTCGACGACGCGGTGGCCAAGGGAAGGGCGCCCGACCTGTCCGGCTGGCAGCCCGGGCAGGCGAAGAACAGCTTTGCCGGCACGCATGTCGAATCGATCGTGCTGGAGATCCCGCACTCGGACCCGCTGCTGCGGCCCGGTGCCCGCACCGGCGTGTGGTGCGCCACGAAGCTGGCGACCGACGCCGGTGGCTGGCGCCAGATCAACCGGGCTGGGCACCCGATGATGTGGCCAATCTTCTGGCCGACCGATACCGACTTCACCAATCCGGCCAACACCCGTCACCCTTCCGAGGACCTCAGCGCGGCCGCCGATGACATCGGCGGGCGGGTCGCCGCCGTGGTGGCGGCCAGCGGGACCGCTGGCGACCCGGCCAGCTACGGCCAGGCCGTGGCGCGGGAACTGCTGCCCGACGTGCTGCCCTACGTGGTCGGTACGCCGGCGGTCTACGGCTTCACCGGGTTCAACGGCCGGACGCTGGCCGACAACGCTCCAGAAGCCATGCTGTGCCTGGTCACCGGCACCGCCGTCGCGTCTGGGCTCACCCCCGCCACCGCCGCTGCCCAGCGCTCCGGCGCCTTCCCCTACGTGGTTCCCGCCTGAGCAAGGCCAGCAGAAACGAGCCACGGTGATGATCCAGCGAGCGGCGGGCAGTCTTTCGGAGCCGGTCCGCGATGGGCGAGCTGGAACCGGGGGCGCTGCGGGAGCTGCACTGGTACCCGACCAACGACGAGTGGCAGTACTACCTCTCCGGGCGGGGCCAGATGACGGTGGCTGGCGCTCACCCCACCGGAGCTGGTGCAGGCACACCTGAACCTCGACGATGCCACCATTGATGCGGTGACCGCCCACAAGGGGAAGCCGATCATCGTCAAGTAGCAGGTGCGGCGCGATCAGAGGCAGGCGAAGATCGCGTCGATCAGGGCGCGGTTTCTGGGGTTCTGCCAGCGCGGGCCCATCTGGCTGGTGACGTAGCCGAACGCGACGCCGGTGTCGGGGTCGCAGAAGCCGACCGACCCGCCCGCGCCAAAGTGCCCGAACCCGCCGGACCCCGGACCGAGCGGTCGTTCCGGCTGGGTGAGCTGGAAGCCGAGCCCGAAGCGGGACGGCCGTTGCAGAACCAGGTCCATGCCGTTGACCTGCTCCGCCACGGCGCCGGCGAGCGCGCCGCGGTCGACCACGCGGACCCCCTCCAGGGTGCCGCCGCCGGCCAGCGCCGCGTACACCCGTGCGATACCGGCCGCCGACGCGTGCGCGTTGGCCGACGGCACCTCGGCGCGGCGCCAGGCGGGTGTGTTGACCGCGCCGATGCCGGAAAGGTCGGCCGGATTGATGTACGCGTTCCGGATCATGAGCAGGTTCGCCGGCAGCCCGGCTTCCTGAGCCGGGAAGGCGCCGGCCGTCGGCTCTGGCCAGGCGAAATCGGCCACCCGGCCATGCTCGGCGGCGGGCAGGCCGATGTGCACGTCGGCGCCGAGCGGCCCGGCTATCTCGTCTCGCAGCATCGCGCCCACGCTGGTCCCGGTCACCCGCCTGATCACCTCACCGACCAGGAACCCGAACGTGTTCACGTGGTACCCATGCCCGGAGCCCGGCGGCCACCATGGCCCCTCGGCGGCGAGCGCGTCGACCATGACCTGCCATTCGAGCATGCTGCCGGGCGGCAGCGGAGCCCGCAGCGCGGGCAGGCCTGCCTGGTGACTGAGCAGTTGGCGTACCGTAATGGCCCGTTTGCCCGCGGCGCCGAATTCCGGCCAGTACCTGGTGACCGGGGCATCGGGGCCGAGCCGTCCCAGGCCGATCAGCCTCGCCGCGCACGCGGCGACCAGGCCCTTGCCCACCGAGAAGACGTTGACGAGCGTGTCCCGCCGCCACGGCACGGGGCCGGCCCGGCCGCCCCACAGGTCGGCGACCGTGGTTCCGCGTACCGAAAGGCAGGCCGCGGCGCCGGTCTCGCCCCGCTCGGCGAAGTTGGCCCCGAATGCGTCGCGCACGCCTGCGAAGCGCGGGTCACACCACCCACCGATGCCGCGGTCACTGGCCACGACGCGAGAATAGTGCGCCCGTGAAAAGCGACAGCAGGTAGATTTCCACGCCATTCAGTCACAAGTCAGCGGGCGTTCCCGTCCGGAGTGATCCTTTGCCGATCTATGCCATGTATTCGTAATTAAAAAGTTATATCGAGGTAAATTTTCATGTTCCTCCGGTGCTGCTAGCGTCCGGGCTTGTATGTCATTCAGGTCCCGGCCGCCCGGCCAAAATGGGCCGGGACCCACTCACTGCGCGGCTGCCCTCGGCCGCCTACGGGATGGGGAAGCATGCAAGGACGCATGACCGGCGGTGCGTTGCGGGCGCACGCCAGGAGCAGGGTCATTCCACTCGTGATCGCGGCGGTATCGGTGCCGGCCTTGGTGGCCGGCCAGTCCGTCGCCGCCGTGGCGGCCACCGGCGCCCCGGCGAACCCGAACGTGGCGCTGGCGCCGATGACGCAGGCCCAGGAAGCCCAGCTGTCGAAGAACGTCAACCAGCACGTGATCGTGTTTATGAAGAGCCAGCCCGCGGCCGCCCCCGAGGGCAGCCGCGCGGCCGCGGTGCGGGCGGGCGCGATCACCCAGCAGCAGGCACCGTTCATGAGCGAGCTGCGCGAGGTCCACGCCACGCACATCAAGTCGTACACCCTGGTCAACTCGTTCGCGGCGACGGTCTCTGCGGGCGAGGAGGCGCGGCTGAAGGCGAACTCGTCGGTGGCCGAGGTCATCCCCGACACGACCATCCGCCTGGCTCAGCCCGAGACGGCCGGCTCGGCGCAGGCCATCAGCACCACAGCGAAGACGGTCACCCGGACCTCGGACGCGCCCACGTCGCTGACCCCGAACGTGATCCCGGGTGCCTGCTCCAGCGGCAAGGCACAGCTCGACCCCGAGGGCCTGTCGCTGATGGGGGTCGACTCGCAGAACCCGAACCAGCCGACCGCTCGCTCGCTCGGCCTCACCGGCGCCGGCGTGAAGGTCGCCTGGATCGCCGACGGGCTCGACCCGAACAACGTCAACTTCATCCGGCCCAACGGCACGTCCGTGTTCGACAAGGCCACCGGCGGCGACTACGAGGACTTCAGCGGCGACGGGCCGGGTCAGGTCACCGACGGCGACGAGGCCTTCCTCGACGCGAACTCGATCGCCGGCCAGGGTATCCACGTCTACAACGTGCAGAACTTCGACGCCCAGCCCGACCCGACCGCGTGCAACGTCCGGATCGAGGGCGTGGCCCCCGGGGCCAGCCTCGTCGGCTTGGACGTATTCGGCTCGTTCGAGGACACGACGAACTCCAACTTCTACGAGGCGATCAACTACGCGGTCGAGACCGACCACGTCAACGTGATCAACGAGTCGTTCGGCTCCGACCCGTTCCCGGACGTGACCGCGCTCGACGCGATGAAGCTGTTCGACAACGCGGCGGTCGCAGCCGGCGTCACGGTCACGGTCTCCAGTGGC
>Ga0335074_10004244_pt1 | contig 19703 bp, 13 predicted proteins | sample Lox_Sample_23_FD_206715 | JGI IMG/M metagenome (GOLD analysis project Ga0335074, IMG submission 206715) | Soil microbial communities from Loxahatchee National Wildlife Refuge, Florida, United States - Lox_Sample_2.3 | ecosystem: Environmental > Terrestrial > Soil > Wetlands | place: USA... | reverse complement strand
GCCTCCCGCAGCGTGGCCACGAGCTGCCACGGGTCCTCGTCATCGGCGATGAAGGGCAGCACCAGGTTGAGCAGCAGCCCGGCCGGCTGGGCGAAGTCGATGAGCTCGCGCACCGTGTCGTTCAGGAGAATCTTCTGGGGTTCGCGCAGGTCGGCGTCGATGACAGCGGCGCTGGTGTTATCGGCGAGGATGGCCCGGCTGTGCGCGACCGCCACCGGGTCGATGTCGGCGTAGACGACGTGCGCCCCCGGGCTGGCCTGCTCGGCGATCTCGTGCACGTTGCCCTCGGTCGGGATGCCCGAGCCGATGTCCAGGAACTGGCCGATCCCGTTCGCGGCCAGGAACCGTACCGCCCGGCCGAGGAATGCCCGGTTGGCGCGGACCCATTCGCGGGTGTTCGGCTCGACGGCCATGATCGCGCGGGCCACGTCCTGGTCAGCGAGGAAGTTGTGGCTGCCGCCCAGCCAGTAGTCGTAGACCCGGGCCACGTTGGCCCGCTTGGTGTCGACGCCTGGCGGTACCCAGTCGAGTTCCTCAGCCATCTACCGCTGGCCCTCGTAATGCCATACATTTCGTATTTGCACGGTATCCAAGGGTAATGGCAACGGTCCGCCATACTCTATGACAGCGGGGCAAAAGGCCCCGGCCATTGCCGGAAGGCCCCGATCCGGCGGGTCTCGTCCTCAAGGCTGGTGCAGGTATCGGTGGTGTCACAGACAGCCAGGAGCAGCGACGCTGAGCTGCCGCGGCGTCACGAGCCCGACCTGGCTGATCTCGCGACGTTCACTCTGGACGCCAAGGGCCGGATCACGTCCTGGTCGGTGACGGCCACCCGGATGTTCGGGCACCCGGCGCGTGCCGCTGCCGGGCAAGACGTGTGCGACGTGCTGATGACCGGGCCCGGCCAGCGCGGCCTGGTGAGCCGGGCACTGGCTGAGGTCGCGGCCGGGCAGGTGCACACCTCGACCGTGGCCGGCGGCTCGCTGGGCGACGGGCGGTTCGCGATCCGCTGGGAGCCGCTGGACGGGCTGGGCGGTGGCGCGATGGTGGTTGTCCAGCGTGCCTGGCCGCAGCCGGCGCCAAGCTGGCTGCGTGAGGCGTCCGCCCGGATCGGCAGCAGCCTGGACCTGGCCGAGACCGCGGCCGAGGTCGCCGGCGCGGCCGTGCCCGGGTTCGCCGACCTGGCCATCATCTATGTGGCCGAGCGCCTGCTGGCCGCTGGCGAGTTCGCCGCGGAGCGGGCCGCACACGGAGTGGCGGTGCGGCGCCTGGCCGGCCGCCATGCCGGTCAGCCCGCGGACGTCGCGGCCAAGCTGGCCCGCCCGAGCGAGGTGCTCGTGCTTGGCCCCGGCACTCCCGGCGCGCGGGCCATGGCCACCGGAGCCGCGGTCCTGTTCGACCACCTGGACGCCGAGACCGCGCAGCGGCTCGCCCGTCACCCCATCGCCAGCCAGATGGCCGCGTCCTACACCTCTTACCTGGCCATGCCGCTGATCGCCCGTGGCGCCGTCGTGGGGTGCGCGATCTTCGGTCGGGCACCGGCCAGCCCGCCGTTCAGCGAGGGTGACGTCCTGCTGGCCGGCGAGCTGGCCTCCCGGGCGGCGGTGTGCCTGGACAACGCCCGGCTCTACGACCGGGAACGGCGCACCGCGCGGGCCCTGCAGCAAGGCCTGCTGCCCGGGCGGACCAAGATCCCGGACGGCCTGGAGGTCGCGCACCGCTACCTGCCGGTCGGCGACAGCATGGTCGGCGGCGACTGGCACGACATCGTGCCGCTGCCCGGCGGCCGGGCGGCGCTGATCGTCGGGGACGCGATGGGCCACGGCCCCGAGGCGGCGGCGGTCATGGTGCAGCTGCGGGCCGCGGCTCACACCCTGGCCGCCCTGGACCTGCCACCGGAACTGATGCTGGGCAAGCTGGACGCGATGGCCGCCGGGCTGGCCGCCGCGCCGTTCGCCGCTACCTGCGTCTACGCGGTCATTGACCCGGCGGGGGGCTCCTGCCTGATATCCCAGGCCGGTCACCACCCGCCGGTGCTGGTGCTTCCCGGCGGCACGACCCGGGTGCTGAACCTGCCGCCCGGGCTCCCGCTCGGGCTGGGTGAGGAGCGCTTCGAGACCAGCCGCGTCAGCCTGCCGCCCGGATCCGTCCTCGCCCTGTACACCGACGGGCTGGTGGAAAGCCGCACCCGGACGCTCGACGCCGGCATGACCGCGCTGCTCGACTCACTCGCCGGCGCGCTGGCCGACCCGTCGGCCTCGCTGGACGCGGCCTGCCAGAAGGTCACCCAGATGCCGCACGAGCACAGCGACGACGACATGACCATCGTGCTCGCCCGCATCCGCAGCTAGGCGTCCCGGGCAGATTGGTAGGTAAGGAAGGCGAGGCCGTCACCGACAGTCCGGCTGGCGGCCAGGCGGAATGGTTTCGTGCTGCTGGTCTCGCCGAACAGAGGCTCGCCCGCGCCGAGAACAACGGGGTAGATCATCAGCCGCAACTCGTCGACGACGTCGTGCTGCAGCAGCGTGCGTCCGAGCTGGATGCTGCCGTAGATGACGATGTCCCCGTCAGCCTCTTGCTTCAGCTTCGAGGCCTCGTCCACCACATTGCCCCTGAGCACCGTCACGTTGTTCCAGGCAGGATGGTCGAGGGTGGAGGACACAACGTACTTCGGCATGCTGTTCAGCCGGTCCGCATACTCGCCGGCCCGAGATGGCCACCGTCCGGCGAAGAACTCATAGGTGCGCCGGCCGAGCAGCAGAGCCTCGCTGCCCAGCGCCTCATCGAGCAGAACCTTCGCGGCCTCTCCCTTGACCTGCCCGACCCGCTCGACCAAGCGCTCACCGGCCGCGATCCCGTCGAGCGACACATTCTCGCTGATGACGATCTTTCCCATCTTCGGCTCTCCTTCATCGCTGTTGCCGGCTACTGCCTCAACTGCCCGGCCGAGTAGCCGGCGCCCGGATCGTCCGGGGCGTCGATGATGGATACACCGCGGCACCGGGAAACTGGGCGCTCGCGAGCCCGATTATTCATCGTTGCGCGGCGGCCGGGTCATCTCCGTCCATCGCCTCCAGGGCGGTGGCAGGGCAGCAACAGCGCGCGCTGGCCAGAGCGCTTAGGCTGGGCCGGGCCTGGCGGGGTGACCCAGCATCGGCCTCAGCAGCGCCGGTGTCGCGGAGGAGGATGCCCAGCGTGATCGACTATCACGTCCACCTGTGGCGTCACGAGCCGTATCTGCCGCTGCAGGCGACCGTCGACCAGCTCGGCGAGTACTGCGCGCACGCCGCGCAGCTCGGCGTCACCGAGCTGGCCGTGACCGAGCACACGTCGCGGTTCCGGCAGTTCGACGCGCTGGTCCGGGGCTGGTGGGATGAGGACCCGAGCCCGCAACGGCGGGCGGAGATGTCCAGGATCTGGGACGAGGAGCTCGGCGCCGATCTCGACCAGTACGTGAGCACCGCGCTGGCGGCCAAGGCGGCCGGGCTGCCGGTGGTGATCGGGCTGGAAGTCGACTACATCCCCGGCCGGATGGACAAGGTGGCGTCGCTGCTGGCCGGCTACCCGTTCGACGTCCTGCTCGGCAGCGTGCACTGGATCGGCGCATGGCTGTTCGATGTCCTCGAGGCGGCCGAGGCTCAGCGGGACTGGCAAACCTGGGGAGTCGAGCGGGCGTGGGCCGACTACACGCGGTGCCTGGAGGAGCTGGCGGCCACGCGGACCGTGGACGTGCTCTCCCATCCCGACGTGGTCAAGGTGGCCGGGTACCGCCCGGCCGTGCCAGACGAGTTCTACGACCGGATCGCCGAAGCAGCGCGTTCCTGCGGGCTGGCCGCGGAACTCAACTCCTCGGGCTGGCGCAAGCCGTGCGCGGAGGCCTACCCGGCCCCGCCGCTGCTCGCCCGGTTTCGCCAGTACGGTGTCCCGGTCACCACGGCGTCCGACGGCCATCAACGTGACCACGTCTCCTGGCGGATCGGCGAGCTGACCGCGATGGCGCGGGACGCCGGGTACTCAGAGATCAGCGTGTTCCGCGATCGCAAGAGGCAGTCCCAGCCGCTGTGACCGACCACTCCACGGCAGCGGGCGCGGTCACATGGCAGCATCCCCGCAGGTAGTTGTGGTGTCATTCCCGTACTAAGCGATAAGCAAGCCTCTATGGTGGGTGTGTGTGGCATCGTCCGCTAGCGACGGCGATCGCCCAAGGCGACCTTGGGGCGGTCGGCGCAGCCTTGGATCGGTACGGGCAATCCGTCTACGACTACTGCCAGTCGGAGCTGGGCGATGTGGCCGATGCGGCCGAGGTGGTGGAAGCCACCTTCGTCATCGCCGTGGCCAGGGCTTCGCTGCTGCAGAATACGGCCCGGCTGCGGGCATGGCTGTTCGCCATCGCCCGATGTGCCTGCCAGCAACGGCTGCGGGCCGGAGCCGGACCGGCCTATCGCGACGAGCTCAGCGACTGGGAATGGGACCGGCTCGGCGGCACCGCCTGGCGGGCTGACCTGCTGTCGACCGCCTGGGCCGCGCTGGCCGAGATGAGTCCCCGGGATCGCGAGGTCGCGGAACTGAGCATCCGGCACGGGCTGGACGATGCCGAGCTCGCGGACGTGCTCGGCGTGCCGCGCGACCAGGCCAGCACGCTGGTGCAGAGCAGCGGCGACCAGTTCGAGGCTTTGTGGGGCCTGCTGCTCGCGGACCGCCGCGGGCAGCCTTGGTACTGCGAGAACGCGGCCGGCTATCTGATCGGTCTCAGCGGTGACCTGACCCGAGTCGCGCCCGGGTGGATCAGGGAGCACACCCCGCGGTGCGGGGTCTGCAGCCAGCGGGAAGAGCTCAACCCGGGTCCGGCGGTGGTCCTCGGGCTGCTGCCAGCGGCCACGCTCGCGGCCGATGAGCGGGAGCGGCTGCTGTGGCTCCTGTCCGAGCGGTCCGCGGAGGTGGAGGCCTACCGCGACGAGATCATTGACCAGATGGGCCCGTTCGGTCCTGACGGCTATCCGCGGCGGGCTGATCCGCAGCCAGCCCGGCGGCGGGGCAAGTACGTGATCACCTCGGGCGCGGCCGCGGCCGCCGTGGTGATGATCGGCGCCGGGGCGTTCCTCGTCGACCAGCATTTCGATGCCCAGCGGGCATTGCAGCCGACGGCCGGAACGCGCTCCCCGTCGCAGGCGTCCGCTCAGCCGGGAAGGGCCGATGTGTCCGCGGACACCCCGACACCAGGCAAGCACTCGTCGTCGACCAGCCCCGGCTCGTCGTCCACGAGCCGGGGCTCGCCCTCGCCCGAGCAAGGCGGCCCCTTGGCCTCGTCGCCCTTGTCGCAGCCGAGTTCACCGCAGCCGACGCGGTCCCACTCCTCATCCCCTTCGCCGACGAAGTCACCCTCGCCGACCTCTACGACAACGCCGACTCCCACACCAACACCAACCCCGACGCCTACACCCACGCCAACCCCCACTCCCACGCCGACGCCGACGCCGACTCCCACCCCGACACCAACGGCGACCCCAACCGCCACGCCGACGGCAACGGCAACCTCCACGCCAGACCCGACACCGACGCCGGATCCGACGACCGGTCTATGACCGCGGCCGGCTTGCTGGCGCCGTGGCGTAACGTTCAGGATCCTTAACGGGTTGCTCGCGTCGGGGCCGCGCCGCCTGAGGGGGAGGTAGGAACGGGATGACCGGGCGCTACGTGCTGGGTCTGGAAGAGATCGACAAGACGCAGGTCGCGGTGGCTGGCGGCAAGGGGGCGAACCTGGGGGAACTCTCGCGGGTCGAAGGCGTTCGTGTGCCGCCTGGCTTCTGCGTGACGACCGATGCCTTCCGGCGGATCATGACAACGGTGCCGCGGGCCGACGACCAACTCGACCGCCTCTCGCGTGTAGACCCCGGCGACCGGGACGCGATCCGCGCGCTGAGTGCGCAGATCCGCCGGGCCGTTGAGGGGATCGCCATCCCCGACGATCTGGCCGCGGCGATCACCCGCTGGGTCACGCGGCTTGGCGGGCAGGCTGCGTACGCGGTTCGGTCCAGCGCGACGGCGGAGGACCTGCCGGCCGCCTCGTTCGCGGGCCAGCAGGACACGTACCTGAACGTCTTGGGGCCGGCCGCGGTCCTCCAGCACGTCAGCCGGTGCTGGGCCTCCCTGTTCACCGAGCGGGCCGTGACCTACCGCCTGCGCAACGGCTTCGGCCATCGCCAGGTCCACATGGCCGTGGTCGTGCAGCGGATGCTCTTCCCGCAGGCGGCCGGAGTCCTGTTCACGGCCGACCCGGTCACCTCCAACCGGAAGGTCGTCTCCATCGAGGCCAGCTTCGGCCTCGGTGAAGCCCTGGTCGCCGGCCTGGTGAACCCGGACGTCTACAAGGTGCGCGACGGTGACGTTGTGGCCAGGGCCGTCGCCGCCAAACAGTTCGCCGTCGAGGCCTCGCCGTCAGGCGGAACGCGGGAGCTGGCGATCGAGCCGTCCAGGCAGCGGCAGCGGGCGCTGACCGATGCGCAGATCCTGCGGCTGGCTGAGCTGGGGCGGCGGATCGAAGCGCACTTCGGCCAGCCCCAGGACATCGAATGGTGCCTGGCCGGCGATGAGTTCCAGGTGGTCCAGAGCCGGCCGATCACCACGCTGTTCCCCATCCCCGCGGCGAGCGACGAGGGGAACCACGTCTACGTCTCGGTCGGTCATCAGCAGATGATGACCGACGCCATGAAGCCCCTGGGGCTGTCGGTGTGGCAGCTGACGGCCGGGCGGCCGATGTCCGTGGCCGGCGGGAGGCTGTTCGTGGACGTCACCCAGGATCTGGTTTCGCCGGCCAGTCGCGCGCGCATCGTGAACGCCCTGGGGAGATCCGATCCCTTGATCGGGGATGCGCTGCAGACGATTCTTGAACGGGGAGACTTCATCCTGACGACGCCGGACGAGGGACTGGGCGGGGTTCCGGCCGACAGCGCGCCCGCGCTGATCGAGGCCGACCCGGCCATCCCCGCCGGCCTGGTCGAGCGGGGCCAGGCCTCGATCGCCGCGCTGAAACGCGACATCCGGGCGAAGTCCGGGCCGGCGCTGCTCGACTTCATCCTGGCCGACATCCAGGAGCTCAAGCGGACCCTGTTCGAACCGCACAGCATCCAGGTGATCATGGCGGGGATGCAGTCCACCTGGTGGCTCAACGAGCGGCTGCAGGCGTGGCTGGGCGAGAAGAACGCGGTCGACACGCTCACGCAGTCCGTCCCGGACAACGTCACGTCGGAAATGGGGCTGGCGCTCCTCGACGTCGCGGACGTGATCCGGCCGCACCCGGACGTGGTGGCGTTCCTGCAGCACGTCGAGGACGAGAACTTCACCGGCGAACTGCCCGCGCTCGCCGGCGGGCGCGAAGCCCGGGATGCCATCCAGGCCTACCTCGGCAAGTACGGGATGCGCTGCGTCGGCGAGATCGACATCACCAGGCCACGGTGGAGCGAGCGGCCCACCACGCTCGTGCCGATGATCCTCGGCAACGTCAAGAACTTCGAGCCGGGGGCCGGCCAGCGCCGCTTCGAGCAAGGCCGGCAGCAGGCCCGGGAGAAGGAGCAGGAACTGCTGGCGCGGCTGCGGGCCCTGCCGGACGGGGAGCGGAAGGCCGAAGAGGCCGAGCAGATGATCGGCCGGATCCGGGTCTTCACCGGGTACCGGGAGTATCCCAAGTACCACATGGTCAGCCGCTACTTCGTCTACAAGCAGGCCTTGCTGCAGGAGGCCGAGCGCCTCGCTGCGGCTCAGGTGCTCCGGGAACGGGACGACATCTTCTACCTCACTTTCGGCGAGCTCCACGACGTACTGCGCACCAACCAGGTGAGTGACCAGCTCATCCGCGAGCGCGAGGACGCGTTCCGGTCGTATCAAGCGCTCACCCCGCCCCGGGTGCTCACCTCCGATGGCGAGGCTGTCGCCGGGGCTTACCGGGGCGTCGATGTCCCGCCCGGCGCGCTGACCGGCCTGCCCGTGTCCGCCGGGACCGTCGAGGGACGGGCTCGCGTGATCCTGGACATGGCCGGGGCCGACCTCGAAGCGGGCGACATCCTGGTCACCGCTTACACCGACCCCAGCTGGACGCCGGCGTTCGTCGCGATCAAGGGCCTGGTGACGGAGGTGGGGGGTCTCATGACCCATGGCGCGGTGATCGCACGGGAGTACGGCTTGCCTGCCGCCGTGGGGGTCGAGCAGGCCACCCGGCTGATCCGGGATGGGCAGCGGATCCGGGTGCACGGAACGGACGGGTACGTCGAGATCCTGCCTTAGCGTTTCCGGACTGTGCGGATCTGGTGTTGGCGGGGAGCCCACCCAAGCGCAACGGGAAGTGGCCGCCTTACTGTATGCGGGTCAGCCCAGCCTCATCACCGGGCCAGCCGCACTGCGAAGACACTCGATAAGAGGCCCCGCTCCCGCGACGGTGGACGTGCTGGTGCCTGCCAGGCGCGAACGGGCGAGCCAGGACTTCGTGGTGACCCACCGAACCCGGAGAATGCCGCGGTCCTGGACCGTGGACTTAGCGCTGCGGTACGCACCGCCTGCGCGTGCGGTCGTCGACACCGTATCCGCGCTGACCGGCCTGCCGGAGGTGCGCACCGTCGTTGCCAGCGCAGTTCAGCAGCGTCGGTGCACCATCGACCAGATCGCGCGCGAGCTGCGGGAACGGCATAGCGCCGAGAACGTGCTGCTGCGGGCGGTCCTAGCCGAGGTAGCGGACGGTACCGAGTCTGCTGCCGAGGGCGATCTGCGCGATCTGATGGGCCGCTCTGATCTGCCGGTCCCGTTCTACAATCCGACGCTCTTCCTGGATGGGAAGTTCCTGGCCAGACCCGATGCCTGGTGGCCCGAAGCAGCAGTGGCCGTCGAGGTGGATTCCAGGGAATTTCACCTGCTGCCCGAGGACTGGGAGCAGACGATGCGCCGCCACCGGCGAATGAGTGCGGCCGGCCTGTCGGTCCTGCATCTCAGCCCTCGTCAGCTGCGTACTGAACCGCGCCAGGTGCTCGCCGACATCGCAGCCGCGCTGCGCGCCGGCCGGCCCACGACCCGGGTCACCATGGGCCAGCCGACGGGGTGAGAACCACGCGTTGCCTGCCCCGGTGCCGCCGCAGCCCGGCGATCAGCCTGAACGGGACGTCGCGGGGCACCGCCCATCCGCCAAGCGCGGTCACTGACTGACGGACGCCAGCAGGGGAACGAGAGCCTGGGCGTTGGGGCTTCCCCAGCCGGTGACCGGATCCCAGCCGGGCGCTGCCTGGTAGCCGGTGATCAGGCGGGGGACGACGACGACGGAGTTGCCGCCGGTGGTGACGTCGTGGAAGGCCTGGCGGCCCATGGGGCTGTTGCCGATGCGGTAAATGGCGGGGTTGACGAGTCCCAGCGGCCGCCCGGCGTACTGGTCAGCCAGGGCGATCACGCCCGCCCACAGCGGGGTGGCCGCGCTGGTCCCGCCGGCCGCGTAGAGGTCATAGCTCTTCGTGCCGTCGGCGATGGCCAGGGCCATGCCGGTGTTCGGGTCGGCGTCGGCCGCCACGTCGGGTACGCCCCGGGTGGCACCGATGCCGGGAACGAAGTCCTGGTAGCTGGGCCGGGAGAACAGGTGGCTGAAGCCGCCGCCGGAGGTGTTCCAGGCGAGTTCGCCGGAGTAGGCACCGGTGCTGGGGTTCAGCGCCAGGCTGGTGCCCCCGGCGGCCAGCACGAGCGGGTCGGACGCGGGCTGGCTCACTTCCTTGACGGGGGCGGCGCCGAGCGCTGGATCGCTGGCGGCGCCGGTGTCGCCGGACGAGGCGACCACGGTGACGTGGTGGTCTCGTGCTGTCTGGAGCGCCGCGTTGACCTGCGTCACCTGGGTGCGGGTAAGGAAATGCTCGCCGATGCTGGCGCTAATCGAGATGACGTCACCACGGGGCACGGCCAGATGCAGAAAGTCCGTCACGGCTTCAACGAAGTTCGCGACGCTGTTTCCGGCCGATTCGGGCACCAAGACCACGACAATGGTGGCCCCGGGGGCGACCGCGTGCACGATCTCGACGTCCTCGACCTCCTCGAAACCGGCCAGGTACGGTGCGGTTTTGCCCGCCAGGCTGGTCACCACCCGCAGCCTGGCCGCGGGGATGTGGTTCAGGGCGTCGAATCGGGCCAGGTCCAGGCGGATGTCGCTGACGTCGGGCGGGGATGCGGGCGGCTGGTTCGCGACCTCCGGCACTACCACCGTCTGGCCGCGGCCGTCGATCCCGCGATCGAGCAGCGCCTGGATACCGTAGGCGGTCCGGAACGGCCGCGGGTCGTAGCAGGAGGCCGGGTACTGGAAGCAGCTCTGGCCCACGGCCGGCCCGCCGAACAGAGGCGTGGCCGGTGCGCTGTCGGCGCGGACGCCGCCCCGTATCGCCGAGGTGGATGAGCCGGCTGACCTGGCCGCGGCGGATGTGCCGTCGTGATTGCCGCTTCCGGCTATGCCGCTCCCGGCCATGGCGATAGCGGCCGCAGCGCACGCGGCCACGCCGCCGGCAACCCTGAACCTGATCATGCTGCCCTCCTGTTGTCCGTTGCCTGTCTATGGCGGCCAGGCAGTAATCGGTTCGCCGATCTGGCCATCAGCCATTTCGAGATAGGTGGAACCACCCATCCGGAATGGGTGGCAGCTGGCTGTTCCTGATCGGCCGGTTCGCCCCAAGGTGCGGTCACGTCAGCTGCCGCCGGTGTGACGGCGGCGCGGACCGCGGCCATGATCGCGGGGGCCAGTGGGCTGGACCGGGCGTCACCGCAGCCGGGTCCGGCCCCTCCCGGCGGCGGCGGGGCCTCAGCTGCCGGGCAGCGCGCTGCGTCCAGCTATGGCTGAAGCCGGTGTTGATGACCACAGATCAATCGCAACTGCGCGTAATAGCCACTGCCCGTTAGCCGCAGATCCCAGCAACCCGCAAGCGCCTGCCGTTAATATTCTGGATTGACGGGGTAGCATATGGTTAGAGATGACAAACTAACTAGTAATCACTCTTGGTGGTTTTAAGTGACTCAAAACCTGAAGGAACACCCCGCTTGGCGCCTGCGGCATGCCCTAATGGGTTCCCTACGGCGCCTGTGGCGAGACCAAGTCACCCTTCTGCAACGACCACGACATGATCAGATCGCCTTTAGGAGACAACAGTATCTCGCAGCCTTTCTGCTAATGATCGATGCCTACGTGGCCGTCATCAGTGTGGTCGTAGGCTATATAGCGAAGTGGCACCCCCTCACGCAAGACGAACTTTTGCTGACGACAATACTGGCCCTGGCTTCAATGGTTTGCTTCCTTCTTGCCGCTGGCGCTGTGGGTGGTATCCGCGATATGTGGAATGAAGGAATCGGCATAGCCCCTGGCCTGCGGCATCGCGATACCGACTTCTTCGCCAAGCGAAGAATGATCTTTTTCTATACAGGAGTGAATCTAAACATGATCGCGCTTGCTCTATTAGTAGGGCAAACCGGTGGTATAACTGCTTCGCCATATATCGCAGTATTTTTCGCTTTCATCCTGACGGGCCAGCAACTCAGCAGATTCAAGACCCAATCGTCTTTTCTTATCGGGGTGGGTATTGTACTAACGGCGGCAGTATTCGTGTGCGAATCTACCGTTGGCCTGCCGAAGACCTCGAGGGCTCCCGATGAGCTGACCTTCCTTCTACTAGCGTCAACACTCATTGCTTGCGGCCTCATTACTAGCTACGAGAAGGGTCAAAATTATCTCGTCGAAGGTAAACAGAATCTGCCAACTCACGCACACGTATATCGCGATGCAACAGGAATGTGGCACTACGCAGTGTACTGCCGGCGGCACCGTCTCGATCCAGTTGTCGGCCATGACTCTGAGGAGACCGGAACAGAGGGCTCACTTGAGAGCGTCCGGAAGAAAGTGGAAGCGATTGTAAAATCCATGTACCAAGCGGCGGAGTGGGGCAAGCCTAGCTTCGAATGGCCAGCAGCCGAACAAGGCACAGACCTGATTGTCGAGTTCCCGCCGAACGAGGCCGGAAAGGGTATAGGCCAATCGAGATGAGGGGCCAGCCACTATGCTAACAACAAGCTGGGCATACCTGGACGCCCCGCTGCCTCTGGCCTTCGCCCACCGCGGAGTCCATCTCAACGCTCCTGAGAATACTAGCCTGTCGTTCGCGGCTGCGCTAGAACTAGGCTATAGATATATCGAGACGGATGTACGCTGTACTGCTGATGGCGAAATAGTCATGTATCATGACGCCCGGCCGAGCTTTGTTACTAAACGGAGAGCTCAAATATCGGATCTTGCCCTCAGCGATCTGCGTTCTGCGGCTGCAGCTGCTGGTGAAGGTGACCTGCCGTTGCTTTCCGATACCTTGAAGGACTTCCCTGAGCTACGGTTTAATATTGACGTCAAAGATAGGCGTTCAGCCGAGCTGGTACTGGAGATTGTGCAGCAAACGGCCGCTCATGATCGAGTCTGCATCGCCTCATTTTCTGCGGCCAGAATCCGGCGCGTTCGCTCACATATGGCTCGTGCATTGTGCACGGGCGCCGCCGTCACAGAAGTTATCCGCTTTCTGGTAAATCCCAGCCACTACGCGAAAGTGCCGCAGCCTGCCGTGCTGCAACTGCCGCTATCGATGAACGGAATTCGCGTGGTCACTCCCAGATTGGTCGATAAGGCCCACGAAGTGGGCTTGCCGGTTCACGTCTGGACGCTGAACGACGTGCTGGACATTCGTGCGGCAATTGACCTTGAGGTCGACGGGATAATGACCGATGAACCCATACTTCTCAAAGATGAGCTGCTACGGCGCAATCTTTGGCGCTAGTCTTTGTCATCCAAGTACCCAACCAGCGCGAGATCTCCGCGAATGCTTGTTCACGGACAGCCGGCCGGGAAAGAAAAACGTCATGCATTGCATCGGGGACTCGGATGCAGGTTACGTTGCGGCTCAGCCGTGTTGAGAGATGGGCTATTTGGTTTACGTTCAGTACCGTGTCAGCACGTAGCATTTGCTCGGGCGGCGTCCGGCGACCTCCACTCTGTGTTCCGCACATGACGAGGACGGGCATCCTCAAACCAAGTCCATTGCGCACACGTCTTTGGCCCTCGTGAATGCTCACAAGCCAGGCAGGCATAAACCGTGTACCTGAAACAGATTTCCACTCTGTGTCAAAGTCCCACTCACCTTGATAAGATCGGTGAAGACTGCGTGCGTAGTGTGGAGAGAACTCCAATGGGAAAACCTTGGCAGGCTGGCGATACGTGACCAGCCGGCATATAGGGTCAAGCAAGATTTGCGCTAGCCGGGGCACACCGGAGCTGAGATAAGGGCTATTCAGGATGAGGCCATCAACAAGGTTCCGCCTGCTGCCTTCTTCAGCCCAAAGGCAAGCTGTAAGCCCGCCCGTCGAATGACCACTCAGCAACACAGTCTCGTGGCCCGCCTGCTTGATTATCTCGACAGCGGCGTCAATCTCCGGATAGTATTCGCGAAGGGTCCGGCAGAGGCTCGCTGTTTGATGAGGCAGCAAAGAGCGCCCGTGCTTGCGCAAGTCTAACGCATAGAAATTGGCGCCTAGGTCGGCGAAGAAAGTTCCTACGTGCTTCTGGAAAAAATAATCGTTGTAGCCGTGGATGTACAAAACAGCCTTATTGGCGGTTGGATCGGGCTGCCGCCTTACCAGCGTCGCGATGACCTCGCCCTCGTAGTCTGTACCCATAGGCAGGGTGGTCATCTCGTAGTCAGGCCCAAGGATGTCAGGCTTCAGACCCGTGATCTGGTTCATAACACATAGCCTACGTGCGGGATGTCAAGCCGAACAGCACCACCACACCGCAGGCCGGAGCGCTTGGGCTAAAGTTCTTCGAGACTTCGGCGAAAATTTCTCGAAGTCTAGGGTCGGGCTTCATCAGATCTTGACCACGTCTCGGGGCCGTCGCCTCACCTGTCGCACGGGTAACTACCGGGAACTCTCATAACGGCGCCGCGCGATGGCGCCCAGCTTGCCGTCGAGGGAGCCAGACATCGGTCCGTTTGCCTGGCCCGGCTGCCGCCGTGACGTAACGGAGTTGCCGCCGGGCCGGCGACGGCACCATCAGGTCAGGGGCCGCTGCTGTAATGCCTATCCTGACAAATGCCGATAACCTTAATAGGCGGGCTTGCTGGCGGGGCCGGATTGCGCCGGCCGCTGCTTTGCGCCAAAGCGCTGAAGGCCGCGGCCGCGGAATTCCTCAGCACCGGCGACCGCAGACGGGCACGAGCCGCCTTAATCCGGGCACTGGAGACCTACACCTCGCTGAGCGCCGCCGCCGACGCCGCCCGGCTCCAAGGCCAGGCTTCGCGCTGAACCGGGCTAAGCTCCCGGCTCGAGGAGCTTGTCCAGGGCCTCCCGGCCGCTGAGCCCGCTGCGGTCGGTGTCGACGACGCCGAGGATCACGGCGATCACGGTATCGGCGAAGATGCCGACACCCTCCCAGCGGGAGGTTGAGTACTCCTCCGGCATGATCCGGTAGCGCAGGAGGAACCCGTCCAGGGTGGCCTGCAGCGCGAGGGACAGCCGGTAGGGCGTCCAGCCCGGCCGCATGACCAGGCCGAGTTCGGGGAGGAGCGCGGCGTAACCGTCAGCCCAGGCCCGGATCCCGGCGTGCATGCCTGGTTTCAGCGCCTCCCACAGGGACGGATGCTGGGCCAGCAGCGGGCCGATGTGAAGCGTCAGGTAGCTGCGCGGGTGCCGTTGGAGCGAGCCGAGCAGACCGTCCGCGATGCGGATGACCTCCTGGGAGAACGGCACGGGAGCGGCGGCTGTGCCGGGAACCTGCTTGGCCTGCTCGTTGGGATCCTCCGGCACCTTGTCGTACACAAGGGCGTATACGACTGCGTCGGGCAGAAACTCGTCGCGTGTGGGCCAGCGGTTGAAGAACGCTTTCCGGCTGGCCCCGGCACCCCCTTCGGCCGCCGCCGCCGTGCGGACCACATCCTCGGTTCTCAGCCAGTCGAGGGCCGCCGGGAAGTGGATCGACCGTAAGCGGGCCGGCCGCGCCTGACTGGGCTGATCGTCCAGGTAGGCATCCATCAGTTGCGTGGCGGCCTTCAGAAATCGCTGAGCCGTCGCGTCGTGGCGCGTCGCTGCCTGTCGTGGGCTCATTGATGCTTCATGATCCCGTCTGTAGCTCGGGTAACAGCAATACTTAATAGGGGACTCAGCTGTATCCCTACACCTTAGCTTCGGACTCTCACAGCAGCACGGACATTAGCTACCATCATCGGCAGGTTGCAGAAGAATCACCCATTGGGTGCGCCGCCGGGATGTATTTGACGAAGCCCGCGAGACGGCAACCACTGGAATGACTGACGTTTTGGCTAGCAACGTTTCACGGAAGCCGCACCTCATCGGCGCGAAATGAAAAGTCCGGCCATTGGGGGACCTGTGGTGCCTGCCCCGTCGGAGGGGCCGGGGCAGGCACCATCATCGCAGGCAATCAAGCCGCGTTATTCGATTGCCATTGGCTGACGGTGCGGCCAGATGAACGCGACGTTAGCGGCCAGATCAACATGACAGCTGTCAACGGCGCACGTCAGTGACCCTGACTGTCAGGGATGACGTCGGGCTAGTGCCGCGGCGCGTGCTTGTGTGGCGTGCGGGCACTGCTGGCCCGGCGCCTGGAGTAGGAGCGCTCGACAAGGATCGTGCGAAGAACCCGCAGGCCGTCGCTGAAGGCGTTCAGGTTGCTCACGCCGTGGATCCGCTCATGCTCATAGCTCGGGACCTCTGTGATAGCCAGCCCGGCCTGGGCAATGCGGATGTTGATCAGCGTCTCGACTTCGAATCCATCCCCCCAGAGCCTGCCGCCGCCAGCCGGGATATCCGACTCGGCGTCAAGGCCAAACACCGGGACGTGGCGTTTCCAGAAGGCGTTATATCCGTAGCACAGGTCTGAATACTGCGTGCCGCACAAAACGTTGACCATACTGCTGAGCACCCAGTTGCCGGCCCGGCGCAAACGCGTGATATCGCTGCTACCGCCACCGGCGGCGAACCTGGTGCCCTTGGCGAAGTCCGCGCCGTCCAGCAGAGCGCTGACGAACTGCGGTATCTCCTTCGGGTCGGCCGATCCGTCGGCATCGACCATGACGATGATGTCGCCGGTAGCGGCGGCAAACCCGCAGGCCAGGGCGTTGCCCTTACCGGAGCGGCTCTGCGTGATGATCTGGGCGTCGGGACGCAGGCGGCGGGCCACAGCAATGGTGTCGTCTTCCGAATGCCCATCGACAATGATCACTTCATGAAGCGCGGGCGGAAGCACCGAAAATACATGGGGCAGGTTACGCGCCTCGTTAAGCGTGGGAATGACAACGCTGACTTTCGGCCACGGTATGCCGGAGGAGGAACTAAGCGGCGTCAGCTCCTCTGCGGAGACCTTAGGATCAAATTCCAGACCCGTAAGTCGCGGAGTGCTCGCTGATGAGGATCGTCCGGGATTCTGGGCCGCCGCCGCTTCCTCACCAGCCATGATTGACCCTCCCAAGCGCCGCCGAAACCAGGAGTTACCTATCAAACAGATAGTTAATGTCGGGAGCTATGGCTCTCCCAGTGGTAACTCACGTAACAAGACGCTTGCCCGCTGAAGTGGGTTTACATGGTGATCAATCACGATTGGGTCTAGCCGTCGGCGTGCTCGGGCTGGCCTGGTGCCTCGGCAAGACCGATCAGTAGCTGCCGAGGAAGGCCTTGACCTCTGGGCCAGCGAACTGAGCGCCGTAGCCGGCGTTGACGACCAGGCAGGCGACGGCGATGTCCCGGGACGGCACGAAGACGATAATCCAGCTGTTGGGCTGCCCCTGGCCGTTGATGTCGGCGGTGCCGGTCTTGGCGTAGACACCCGCGCCGAACCCGACCGGTGCCGCCGTGCCGCTGGTGACCACGGCCCGCATCATCTCCTTCAGCCAGGCGTCGGTCGCGGCTGGCAGCGGCGTCGCGGTGACCAGCGGGGCGCCCACGGCCAGGTAAGGCTGCCGGAAGCTCCCGCTTTCGATGGTGGCGGCGATCGACGCCATGGCCAGAGGTGAAGCGGTCAGCGAGCCTTCGCCGAAGGCTTCCTGGGCCAGTTCGGAGCCGGATGCCGACGGCGGGGCGTTGAAGTAGGTCGCGGAAACCTTGCCGATGCCGATGTCCCACGGCTGGTCCAGGCCGTAATACTCCTTGGCCGTCCCGGCCAGGCGGCCGTTGGTCAGATGCTCCCACTGCGTGCTGAAGGCGTTGTTGCAGGACTGGGCGAAGTCGGTGATGAACGAGGTCGAGGCGGGCTCGGATTCGCCCTGGTCGTTGTGGTAGGTGATCCCCTGAATCGTGAACGCCTTCGGGCAGGCAACGGGGCTCTCCGGATTGAGCACTCCCTGGGTGAACAGCGCGGTCGAGGTGACGGTCTTCATCGTCGAGCCCGGTGCCACTCGCGCCGTGAGCGCGAAGTCGTTGAAGCCGGCGTTGTTGGCGATGGCCAGGATCTTGCCGGTCGACGGCTGGAGGACGACCATCGCGCTGTTGTTGTGCTGGCCGACGGCGGACCGGGCCGCCTGCTCGGCGGCCGGGTCGATCGTCGTGGCGAAACCGGAGACGTTCTTCGGCACGACCACGACCGCCTGGGTGTTGGTCAGGGGCTTGCCCGTCGCGTTCTGGATCTCGACGTTCAGGCCCGGGGATCCGGACCCGGGGGGCGCACCCGTCTCCAGGCCCGCGGCCACGTGGTCAAGCCCCGCGTCACCGTAACCGGTGAGTTCGTTGCCGCTCGCGTCGGTGACCGAGGTGATGCGCGGGGCGACCGGGACGGCAGCGAGGTGCGTGGACGTGGTCAGGTTCGGGGCGAGGTCCGCGGGTGCCCAGGCGACGTACCAGTACTGAGATTGCTTCGCCTGGTAGGCGACCAGCGAGGCGTGGTAGCGCCAGGTTCCATTCACGGTCGTCGCGCCGTACGACGTGGCCACGCTGGCGCTGGCCGCATAGATGACCTTCTCCCGGGGCGCCGCCGAACTGGGCGAGACCGCGGTGGCCGGCCCGGCGCTGCCCGAGAGCTTCCTGAGGTGCAGGTCCGCCCGGAAAACCCGGAGTGCAGCCCGGGCGGCAGCCGGATGATTGGTGTAGTTCGCCGCCTGCCGGAGATCACCCGCGTCCCAGGCGTGCAGGAAGGCGCGGGCCGTCTGCTGCGCGTCCTGGCCAGGCGATGAGCCCGTCGGCAGAAAACCGGTGGCCTGGGTGTGCCGTCCTCCCGTCAGCACCAGCCCCGCGCTGACACCGGCCGCCGCTACTGCCACCACAGCGACCAGGACATACGGAAGCTTTCGCCGCTTTCTGCCCCGCCTCCCGCGCCTGCCGGGCGCTGGCTCCTCCTCGACGGCCAGCGGGGGCTGGGCGGCCGAGGGCTCAGGCCGGAACCACGCGTCCCAGACGGTGCCGTCTTCCGAAGTGCCGCTCACCTCAGCGAAGGTACCTACTGCCCCGATTACTGCAAAATCGTCCGGAAAGCTGCCTCTCAGCGCCCCTGATTGCCGGTTGTTAATAGGCTCCGGCATCCACCGGACTTTTCGCCATATTGCCTGCTAGTGAGACCGTGGTTGCCTACAATGAGTAACCTTGAGGAAGCCAGGAAGCGGGGGTGGCCCCCGGGCGCACGTTCGTTAGTGACGGTGCGCCAGGGGAGGCGGGTTGCTCCATGAGCCGCTCACTCCTGCGGCGGTACCAACCGGCCAGCAAGCGGCGAGGTTTCTTTCCGGCGGCTAATCATGGCGACACATACTGCCTTCCCCAGGCTGGTGGGCCTGGAAACGGCCAGTCAGCGTCTCCGGCTGGCCTCAGGCCGGTTGCCCCGTGGAGCAACGGCGCTCGTGCAGCGCTGGTCCCGGTCGGCTACTGGGCGCGCAGTGGGCCTGTTCGCCGTCATCGCCGCGACGTACGTCGTCGGAGCAGAGCTGGCATGGCACCACTTCAGCTCCGGCATGGCGTTCGGTTATCCCCCGTCTGGTGTCGACGTGGCCGCCCTGCTGCTGGTGGCGCGGCGGCGCTGGCCGGTGGTGATCGCCGCGATCGTTGTCTGCGAGACCGCTGTCGACCTGCAGCATCACCTGACGCTCGCGGCAGCGCTGGCATCGGCGCTGGCCAACGTGGTCGAGCCAGTGACCGGCGCGTCGCTGGTCCGCTGGTTCTGCGGAGGACGGCGGCCGGACCTGGGGACCCGCACCGGCCTGCGCCGGTTCGTCTTGGGCGCCGCGGTCCTCGGGCCGCTGGCGGGCGGACTGGTCGGGGCCACGGTGAGCTTGGCGACCAAAGGCGGCTGGTGGCCGGGCCTGCTGCTGCAATGGTGGGCCGGGGACGGAATCGCCGTGCTGGTGATCGGCGGCACGGTGCTGCTGTGGGCACAGCGGTGGGCGCTGGTGTCCTCTCGATGGCTCGAACTGGTGCTCGTGGTCATACTCACGGCCGGGCTTTCGGTCGTGGCGTTCCGCCTCAGCGAACCGTCCGGCCTGCTGTTCTTGCCGATCCTGGCGTGGGCGGCGCTCCGGCTGTACGACCTGGGCGTGGTTCTTATCGGAGCGGCGTTTGCGGCGGTGGCCAACTACATGACGGCGGCCGGGTACGGCGAGTTTGCTCACCTCGGGCTGTCATCCGCTGCTGCGGTGGCCGTCATGCAGGCCTATATCGCCCTGGTCGTCCTGCTCGGCTGG
>Ga0335074_10004243_pt1 | contig 19706 bp, 13 predicted proteins | sample Lox_Sample_23_FD_206715 | JGI IMG/M metagenome (GOLD analysis project Ga0335074, IMG submission 206715) | Soil microbial communities from Loxahatchee National Wildlife Refuge, Florida, United States - Lox_Sample_2.3 | ecosystem: Environmental > Terrestrial > Soil > Wetlands | place: USA... | reverse complement strand
GAGCGCGTCCTCGCTGAGCTCGCGAGCACGGGGGCCCACCTCGCCCTCCTCATGGCTGACATCGACCACTTCAAGGTGATAAATGACACTTTTGGCCACGAGGTCGGCGACCATGTGCTGCGTGCCCTCGGCAACCTGTTCGCCGGCGATGCCCGCCCGGGACAGGTCGTGGTGCGCTACGGCGGCGAGGAGTTCGTGTTCGCTCTCCCCTCTGTTGAGCTCGATGCTGCGGCTGACTTTGCCGAGCGGATGCGGGTGAAGGTCAGCTCGTACCCTTGGGAGGACCTGGAGGGCCGCCTGAGCGTGACCATTAGCATTGGCGCTGCGTGCGGCCCGGCTGAGAGCTGGCCGTCGGTGCTCGCCTCAGCCGACCGGGCGCTCTACCTGGCCAAACAGCATGGCCGCAACCGCGTGGAGATAGCGGACCTCGGCGCCGTAAAGAGCGCCTGAACCGTCAGCGGCTCGCAGTGCCCTGCGCGGCCCAGTTCATCAGTTGGGCGCGCCCGGCCCGGTAGTGGCAAAGTCACCGGAAGCTATTTCGCTCTGCGGAGGCAGGTCTTTCCAAACATAGGTTATATATGGGTCTTTGCTCTGCAACGGCTGCTCGCCGAGAAGCCAGGTCACCCACGCCACTGCCTGGGCCTGGCCCGGGGGCGTCCAAGGCGGGGACGTCGGGAACTCGGGGGCGACGACGATCTCAGAAATATGCAGCTGTTGGATTTGCGCCGCCGCCGCAGTGCGATCAGCCGCAGTTTGGGCGGGCATGGGCATGAGCTGGTTGGCGATGCGAAACAAAACCGGCACATTTTGCACGTCACCAGAATTTGTACCCGTCATCCCCGTGTCGGTCGGCATGACGAAGCAAAACTTCGTCTCGGCCTGCCAGCGAAGGTCCATCTCGTTGGAAACCGGCAGGACAAGCGCCACCGGCGGGTGGCGGCCGGCACCGTCGAGGCGTGCTGGGCAGGACAACCCGCTCGAGAACGCCGTGTAGGTCGGGCTCGACGCCGCGGGAAAGTCAGTTATCGGGAACAGGGCGACGAGCCCGACAAGGCTCAGCGCCCAGCCTAGGACTGCGAAGGGCAATTTGAGCCTCCGCAGGGCGTCACACCCGAGAGCTACCAAGAGCCCGACGCCGACCGTCATCATGGAAGCGAACCGGTCCGGTAAGACGTTGTGCACGATGGGCAACTTCGCGAGATAGTAAAAGGGCAGCTTGTGGTCCGTCACGCGGCCGTGGATGTGCAATGTCTGGCCCATGGAGAAGACGGCCGCGCACAAGGCAAAAACGAGCGCTACCCATGTCACCGTGCGCTTGCGCGCGAGCACCAAGGTGGCCAAGATGAACAAGAGGAGCGGTACCCCTATGTAGGCGTTGTCCTCAGAACCGTTGCCCGTGAAGTGGTGGCTGATCTGGATCGCCGCGGCCGGCGCGAACTTGGTGATGTTCGTGGGGACAAAGAAGTTCATCAGGTCGCTCACGTACACGTTCGGCGGGTGCGGGTTTTGGACCCGGTAGGGGCCGAGGAACTGGATCGCGATAAACGGCGCAGACAGCAGCGCAAAGGTGCCTCCGCCCACCCCCACTGCTGTGCCTGCGTAGCGTAGCCGCCGCGGCACCTCGAGGTAGCCGAGCACGCATAGGGCGGCGAGGCCTCCGGCAATGACAACGGCTTCCATGAGGAGGACTTCCTCGCTTGTTAGCAACTGCGCCCAAGCCAGCAGGCCGAGCAACATGCCGTCCAGCCAAGCGCGCCCTGATTGGACCACCAGGGCGCGGTCGAGAAGGATCAAGAAGACGGGCGCGCTCGTGATAAGCACCTGGGCGAGGTGGCCGGCCGACTGGGCGACCATGTAAGGCGAATAGGCGACTACCAATGCCCCGGCGAGCGCTGGGAGGCGAGCCGTCCAGCGCCGGAAAGCGATGTAGCTGCAGGTGAGCACCCCCACGGGCCCCGCCATCAACAACACGTTGTAGGAGAAGGCGGCGCCAAAGATCACCGTGACCGGCGACATCAAAAAGCTCGGCAAGGCCACGGAGGTGTTCCACATCAAGTTGACCCCGCCGGGGAAGTTGACGTACCTGCTTATGAAGGGGTCCATGCCGTGGCCAAGTGCGTACGGCATCCAGGAAAGGAACCACGAGTACTCGTCAGCGTCGCCCGCCCCGCCCACCTGGGTCGTGAGGGGTGACAGGGTGGCCGCGTGGTAGAGGGCCATTGTCAGGCCGACCGCAAGTACAAAGACAGCGGCGACTTCGGGCCAAGCCAGCTTGTTCCTCGTATGGCTCGGTTTCTTTGGATCCCTCGGCTGCGCCGAGGGCGGCCCAGGAGCGGCGCCCTCTTCCTCCTCCGTCGCCGGTTCCCCGGTCCCGTTTGCGGGCGTTCCGGCCACCGACGGGGGCGCGCCTTGGGACAGCGAGCCCCCAGGCCCATCACCACCGGGGCCAGCGGGGCCAGCTTCGCCCCCACTACGCCGTCGCAGGCGATGGAGGAACGCTGGCTGGCTGCTAAGTATTGCTGCCTACTTCCCCGTCGGCTGCACCGGCAGGGCCCGCAGTGGAGGGCCGATATAGCTCGAGAGGGGACGGATCAAGGCGTTGTTCGCCTTTTGCTCCATGATGTGAGCCGTCCAGCCTGTGACACGGCTCATGACAAAGATCGGGGTGAACGTGGGGATGTCGAAACCCATCAGGTAATAGGCGGGGCCCGAAGGGTAGTCCAAGTTTGGGTAGAGGCCCTTCTTGTCCAGCATCGCCTGCTCCAGGCGTTGATAAACCGCCATGAGAGAAGCCCCTTCTTCGCTGCGGGCGGCCAACTTCATGAGCGTGCCCCGCATTGTCGGCACCCGGCTGTCGCCGTGCTTGTAAACACGGTGGCCGAAGCCCATCACCTTGTGCCCGGCCGCGAGCTCGGTGCCCAACCAGGCGTCGGCTCCGTTGGGGTCTTTCACCTGTTGGAACAACGCCATGACGGCTTCGTTGGCACCACCGTGGAGGGGTCCTTTGAGCGCACCGATCGCCCCTGTGACAGCCGAAAAGAGGTCAGACCCGGTAGACGTTATTACCCGCGCTGTGAACGTCGATGCGTTGAACCCGTGCTCTGCGTAAAGTACGAGGGAGATCTCGAAGGAGCGGACGACCTCAGCGTCGGGCACCGAGCCGAAGCACATGTGGAAGAAGTTCTCAGCGAACGAAAGGTTTTCGTCCGGCAGGACTGGCTCGAGCCCTCTTCGCCTGCGCTGTTCGGCGGCGACGACAGTTGGCAATTTGGCCCATAGATCCACCGAATGGCCCATGTCGTCCGCCTCGCCTGGCGGCGCCTGAGCACCGAGGAAACTTGTCGCTGTGCGAAGGACGTCCATCGGGTGGCATGTCAACGGGAGGCGCGAGGTCACCTCGAACAGCTCAGCCGGGACCTGCCTCCTGGTCCGCTCTTCGTCCATGAAGAGCGCCAGCTCTTCGCTCGTCGGGAGCTCGCCATGCCAGATCAGGTATGCCACTTCTTCGAAACTTCGCGACTCGGAGAGCTGGGGCACCGGGTAACCGCGGTAGAGGAGGGACCCCGACTGCTCGTCGACGACTGAGATCGAACTGGTGTCGGCTACGACCCCGGCGAGCCCGCGCCTGACTTCTTCGGTGCTCACGGTTGTCCCGTCTCTCCCGCCCCGCCCCGCTCTGCCTCTTCCAGCGCCAAGACCTGCGCGATCTCCGCATCGGCGCGCGTGTAGTCGTCGTAGCCCAGTAAGTCGTAGAGCTGAGAGCGCGACTGCATCTGCCCGACCAATGCCTCTTGAGTCCCCGAGGTCGCGATTTCCCGTAAGCCGCGCTCTGACGCTCCCATGGCTAGCCGTAACAGCGTAACTGGGTAGATCACGACGTTCACCCCGATGGCGGCGAGCCTCGCCGTACCGAGGAGGTCAGTCTTGCCGAACTCAGTCATATTGGCAAGGAGCGGTACGTCGACTGCCCCCCGGAACCGCTCCAGTTCGGCGGGCCCCGCAAGCGCCTCGGGGAAGATCATGTCGGCTCCTGCGTCTATGTACGCCTTTGCCCTGTCGATAGCGCTGCCAAGCCCTTCCATAGCACGCGCATCGGTGCGGGCGCATATGACAAAGCTCGGGTCGCTCCGCGCCCCGCTTGCCGCCTTGATGCGACGGCACATTGTCGCCACGCTGACGACCTCCTTCCCGTCAAGGTGACCGCAGCGCTTGGGGTTGACCTGGTCTTCGATATGGCACCCAGAGGCCCCGATTTCTTCCAGTACCTGCACGGTCCGGCCCGCATTGAGCGCCTCGCCGAAGCCTGTGTCGGCGTCCACGAGGACGGGAAGGTTGCTGGCTCGCGCTACTTGGTGCGCGGCACCGGCCACCTCGGTGAGAGTGGTGAGGCCGATGTCCGGTAACCCGAGCGAAGCCGACACCACGGCCCCCGAAATGTAAATCCCCTCAAAACCCAGCCGCTCGATCAACATCCCTGAAAGAGCGTTGAAGGCGCCCGGGAAACGCAGCAGCTTCCCGGAGCCGAGGCCCGCTCGGAAGGCGCGCCGCCGCTCGCTGGCAGTGGCCGTGCTGTGGAGCATCTAGAAGAGGCCGCTAGCTCCGGCCTCGGGCCCGGGGATGCCCGGGACCGCAAAGCTGCACCGGCGGAGCTCGTCTGCGCTCAGCTCGACGAGGCGCCCGGCGAGGCCGAGGAAGCGGCGCTGCTCGTCGTCGGGGACCGTGCTGGCTGCCAACTTGTGGAACTTCTCCAAGTACTGCGTTCGCGCAAACGGTCTAGCCCCGAGCGGGTGAGCATCTGCGACGTCTATTTGGTCCTCGAGCCGGCTCCCGTCGCTCAGCTCGACGACTACTTGGCCCCCGAAGGCCTCGGCGGCAAGATAGCGCTTGGTCCACTCGGAGCTCTCTTCCGTCGAAATCTTGCGCCACAGCTCCACGGTCTCGGGCCGGCGAGCTCGCTCGGGCGCGTATGACGCAGCGTGGTCCCAAGTGCCGTCTTCCAGAGCCACAGCGAAAATGTAGGGCAGCGAGTGGTCGAGCGTCTCCCTGGAAGCTCCTGGGTCGAACTTCTCGGGGTCCCCGGAACCGGTCCCGATCACGTTGTGCGTGTGATGGCTCGTGCTGATCGTGACGCTCCGGATGGCGCCGAGGTCCGGGAGCCGTTGCCGTAGCCTCTTTGCGAGGTCGATGAAGGCCTGGGCCTGGTACTCGGCGGAATGTTCTTTGGTGTAGGTGGAAAGGATAGCCCGTCTCGGCTCGCCCGGCCCCGGCAGGGGCACCTCGTAACACGCCTCCGGCCCGTCCAAGAGCCAGGCGATCACGCCGTCCTCGCCCTCGTATATGGGGGCGGGGGAGGTCTCGCCCCTCATTGCTCGGTCGACGGCTTCTATGGCAACCTTGCCCGCGAACGCGGGCGCGTAGGCCTTCCATGAAGAGATCTGCCCTTTCCTGGACTGGCGGGTGGCTGTCGTGGTGTGCAGCGCCTGGCCGATCGCCTGGAAGACGACGTCTTTCGGCAGCTCGAGGAGCGTCCCGAGGCCGGCGGCGACGGAGGGGCCGAGGTGAGCGACGTGGTCGATCTTGTGGGTGTGGAGCGAGATCCCCCGGCACAGGCTCACCTGCACCTCGTAAGCGACAGCGACGGCCTTCACCAATTGCTCGCCGTTGCGCCCCATGTGCTGGCCCACGGCGAGAAGGGGCGGGATGTTGTCCCCCGGGTGCGAGTACTCGGCCGCAAGGTAGGTGTCGTGGTAGTCGAGCTCCCTGACGGCGACCCCGTTCGCCCACGCTGCCCACTCGGGTGAGGTCAGCGCGGCGTTACGCCCTTCTCCGTCACCACGCGCTCTCTCCTCGACATAGGCGCACCCCCAGATCGAAGCCCCAGGCTTGAGGCGGTGGGGGAGGGCCTGGGCCCTGGCGTTGGCTACGGGCCGGCGCGAGAGCGAAGCGGCAGCTACCGCGGCATCATCTATCAGGCGGTTCGCCACCATATCGGCCACCTCACGGTCGAGGGGCGCAGGTTCGGTCGCCACCTCCGCCAGCCGCCAGGCCAGCTGCTCCTCCTTTGGGAGGGCATCGGCAACCTTGCGGGGCCGCACGATGTATGTGTTCACCAGCCCCCTAGTCGCGCGCGCGTTTCGACCGAGGTCCTAGCCACCGGCACAACGCTAGTGCCCGCCAGCCAAGCTCGCCTCCCACCCCCTCTGCTCGCCGCCCTCTGACCCTGCTGCATGACGGCGCTAGCGCTGGCTTCGCTGAACCGCCAACGCAAATACCACAAACCTGCCCCGAAAGAACGGCCCGCTCGAGGACTGCGTGCTAAAAATCGTCTCTGTGCAAGGCGGCAGGAGGGAACGAGCCGAGAACATCTTCAAATTGGTTCTCTGTAGCTGTGCTTGTATATGCGGCGCTGCTCAAGTCGTTCCTGGGTCGACGGCGGCGGGAGCACAGGATGCTCGCATCGCTCCTCGCAAGCCCGACCGGCCCTCGGGGGGACGGAACCTCTCTCCAGTCGCTTCCCTTCGTGTCCTGCAAGACAAAGGAACGTATAGAGATGGTGGAGTGCTCGGTTATGGAGGTGCGCAGTTCTTCGGCAGCCCTCTCGGCACGGCGCTCGCTGCGCCCATCACAGCCATGGCCGCAGCGCCCGATGGGCTTGGGTACTGGCTCGCAGGAGCAGACGGGGGAGTGTTCCATTTTGGCGACGCGGGATATTTTGGGAGCGCCGGGAGCATGCGGCTCCGCTCGCCGATCGTTGCTATGGCGGCGACCCCCGACGGCCGCGGCTACTGGCTAGTCGGAGCGGACGGTGGAGTGTTCACTTTTGGCGATGCCCGTTATTACGGGTCTCCCACCCTCACCACGAAAGTGCCTGACCCCATAGTAGGTTTCGCTCGCACGCCTGATGGGGGCGGTTATTGGATGGTAACTTCTCATGGGGCGGTCTACTCGTTTGGGGACGCTCGCTATTACGGCTCTCTCGGAGCTACCAACCTTCACAACATCCCCGTCGTCGCAATAGCGTCGTCATACGACGGGCGTGGGTACTGGCTCGTCCAGGGAGGTGGGGAGGTTATACCCTACGGAGACGCACCTCGATTAGGGGGCATGCGCGGCCACCCGCCCGTGTCTGGTATAGCCGTCACTCCCGATGGGCACGGTTATTGGCTGGTGTGTGGGAACGGCGAAGTTGACGGGTTTGGCGATGCGGCGTACCTAGGTGAGGACAATTCCGCCTACCCGCAGCCGCCAATCTCCACCATCGTCGCTGACCCCGCGGGCCCAGGCTATTGGTTGCTCGATGCTGCGAGCTTCTCGGTTAGCCTTACTCATCCCGGTCCGGCAAGCCCTACAGGCCAAAGGGTAGTGAAGGTTGCGCTGAGCCAGCTTGGGCCAAGTCGAGGTGGGGCCAACTACTGCAACCCGTATGGCCCTTGCGAGCAATGGTGCGCGCTTTTTGCTACTTGGGCCTGGGAACAAGCGGGCATCGGTGTGCCCCGGCTGGCTTTCGTTGGGGATGTGTACAAGTGGGCGCATGCGCACGCAAGGACTCTGGGGCCCAGGGAGCGACCGTCTGCGGGCGACCTGGTCTTTTATGGGGCCGGGCCGCAAAACGTCGGTACCTCCCCGCATATGGGGGTGGTCGCGCAGGTCTGGCCCGACGGCGAGATCGACACCATCGAAGGAGATGCCGGGCCTGGGCCTCATGGCTGGACGTCTGTGCTCGTCAACGGCCCATATCTACCGGCCCAGTCGTTTTTCGCGAATGGGGTGCCGATTTACGCGTTCGCAGCCCCATAGGCCTAAATAGGACAATGGCCAAGGTCGAGCAAGGCGACGCGAGCAAAGGCGTGCTCACATGCAGCGATTGGGCGCGCAGCCAGCAGCTCTCGCCAATAGGCACTGCGGGGTTTTACAGCGGCTTCCTGCTCGTCGAGACGCCGATGCCCTGGCCTGCCGACATCGCAGAAATTCCCGAGCTCAAAGACGTTGCCCTCGTCGCCGCAGCGGCCAATTTGCGCTTCCAGGCCGTTTCTCGCGTTGGCAGCGACGGCGGTCCCGGGGCCGCCACAGCCGCAACGGCCGCACTAGACGAGCGGCACTTGGTGCTTTACCAGCGACGATGGCAGCCCAGCGGACAGGCCTCAGTGGCGCAAGATAAGCCTCAGTGGGCAGACAAGCTTGAACGTTCTGAAACTGTCGCCCCAGCGAGTGCCCTTGCGAGCGCCGCCACTGCGTTGATCGAAGCGGTCGCTGCGCCCACTGCGGCGCCGGGCCTAGCCGTGCCGCCTCGTGCCACCGCCGAGCCAACGCGGGTCGTTGACTTGCTCATATGCACGCACGGGCGTCGCGACGTCTGCTGCGGCTCGAAGGGAACAGGGTTGGCGAGCTCAATAGCTGTTGAGCCCGTGGCCCACCCTGACGCCGAGGTACGCACCTGGAGGACCAGCCACACGGGAGGGCACCGCTTCGCCCCTACAGCGATATTCCTCCCCGACGCCACGCTCTGGGCCTTCGCGGAGCGGCCCCTCCTGCAGCAAGTGGTGGCCCATAGCGGCGACATTGGCGCCGCCTTGCCGTTCCTACGGGGCTCGGCCTGTTTAGGCCCGCCCGCTCAGCAAGCACTCGAGAAAGCGGTACTTAGCGAAGTTGGTTGGGAGCTTCTGGCGGTACGCCGGCAAGGGTCGGATCTCGGCGACGGGAGAGCTCAGTTGTACACCGACCGGTTCGGGACCTGGGTCGCCACGGTGCGAGAGGCGCGCCGGGTGCCTCAGCCGGACTGCAGGACAGACCCGGCCAATGCAACGAAGTTTGGCCCCGAATGGGTCGTCGAGGACTTGCAGCACCGTGACGACGGGGCGGACGATCGTTAAGCCCGAGCCGCCCGAGGGCGACCTTGGCCCCGACAGGCTCCAGCTCCCCGCTGTCTATTCGAAGCCTTACCGAGCGGCTGGTCATCCCGATCGCACGGAGCTGCGATCGGCTGACGACGCCGTGTTGGTCGCGGAAGCGGCGGGACACCTCACGCCGCACGATCCGTTTCATACCTTCGAATGTAATATTATGTCACTTTGGTGTCAACCGCCCTCCTGATCTGTCACCGTTCTCGCGCGTTCGAGTGATGGTGCAGCGCCATGGGTCGATTTCTGTAGGCGCAGCGCAGCAACGTCACTAGAGCGCGCCCACTTGCCGCTGGAAGCGCGCCAGGGCCTCATCAACGAGTCGGGAGCGCATGGAAATGATGGCCGTCTCTCCACCGCTGCCTTCGGAGGCCCTAACGCGGCGGCCCGCCTCGCGAGCGGTTACCCATGGATTTGAAGCCCGCTGGCCGTCGCCCCCTACAGGCGTAAGCGCACTCTTTACCCAGGCAGGACCGGCCCACGAGCCTCGCCAGCTACGCTCAAAGCCGTGCGCAAGGTACTGGTGGCCAACCGCGGGGAGATCGCAGTCAGGGCCTTCCGTGCCATCAACGAGCTGGCGTACGTGTCAGTCGCGGTGTTCCCCTACGAAGACCGTTACTCGCTTCACAGGCAAAAGGCGGATGAGAGCTACCAGATCGGCGAACGTGGCCACCCCCTCCGCGCCTACCTCGACATCGAAGAGCTCATCGACGTAGCCAAGGAAAGTGGGGCAGACGCGGTCTACCCTGGCTACGGCTTCCTTTCGGAGAACCCCGAGCTGGCGCGGGCATGTGAGGAAGCGGGCATCATCTTCGTCGGCCCACCCGCCCAGGTCCTCGCCCTCACAGGCAACAAAGTCACGGCAAAAGAGGTGGCGGCCGGAGCCGGTATCCCCGTGCTGCGCAGCGCGGGGCCCAAGTCCAATGTGGGAGAACTCGTTGTCGCCGGAGAAGACATCGGCTTCCCCCTCTTCGTAAAAGCGACCGCCGGCGGAGGTGGGCGGGGCTTGCGGCGCGTGGAGCGGCCCGGAGACCTTCGCGCCGCCGTCGAGGCTGCGGTACGAGAAGCAGAGACCGCCTTTGGTGACCCCACCGTTTTTCTCGAGCAAGCCGTGCAGCGGCCACGCCACATCGAGGTCCAAGTCCTAGCAGACGGCAACGGTGACGTCGTTCACCTGCACGAGCGGGACTGCTCGGTCCAGCGACGGCACCAAAAGGTCGTCGAGATCGCGCCAGCTCCAAACTTGGACGACGAGCTCCGCGCCGAAATCTGGGCCGCAGCAGTCACTTTCGCCCGCGCGGTTGGCTATGTCAATGCTGGTACGGTCGAGTTCCTGGTAGGGCCCGACGGGAGGTTCGTCTTCATCGAGATGAACCCCCGCATCCAAGTCGAGCATACTGTGACTGAAGAAGTCACCAATATCGACCTGGTGCAGGCCCAGTTGCAGGTCGCCGCCGGGAGCACCCTCGCCGACCTTGGCATTTCGCAGCACAAGGTGGAGGTAAATGGGGCCGCCCTCCAATGCCGGATCACGACCGAAGACCCTTCGCTCGGCTTCCGGCCCGACACGGGCCGCATCACCGCTTACCGTTCCCCCGGCGGCCATGGCGTCCGCCTCGATGGCTGCACGTACCTCGGTGCCGACGTTTCTCCGCATTTTGACTCGTTGCTTGTCAAATTGACCTGTAGGGGGCGAAGTTTCGGCGAGGCAGCAGCGCGGGCGCGCCGAGCTGTCGCCGAGTTCAGGGTGCGGGGCGTGGCGACCAACATCCCTTTCCTTCAAAGTCTCCTCGAAGAGCCGGACTTTCTCGCAGGCAACATCTCCACGTCGTTCATCGACGAGCGGCCCTCGCTCCTCACCCGCCGCAGCGGCGCCGACCGGGGCACGCGCCTGCTTACGTACATCGCGGATGTCACGGTCAACAAGCCAAATGGGCCGGGCCAAGGAGGGCTCGACCCAAAGGCCAAACTTCCTCCCACAATGAAAAAAGCTGGCGTCCTCAACCTTGTCGCCGATGGCAGCCGCCAAAGGCTTGAGCAACTAGGCCCGACCGGGTTCGCACACTGGCTCCGTGAGCAGGTACCGGTCCTGGTAACCGACACCACGCTCCGGGACGCCCACCAGTCGCTGCTCGCCACGCGGTTGCGGACCAAGGACATGGTCGAGGCCGCCCCTCACTTCGCGCGCTCGCTCCCCGGACTTCTCTCGCTCGAGGCCTGGGGAGGGGCAACCTACGACGTGGCTCTCAGGTTCTTGAACGAAGACCCGTGGGAGCGCCTTGCGGCCTTGCGCGAAAACGTGCCCAACATTTGCTTGCAAATGCTCATTCGTGGGCGGAACACGGTTGGCTACACCCCTTACCCCGACGAGGTCGCGGTTGCCTTTGTCAAAGAAGCAGCCCGCACGGGGGTCGACATTTTCCGGGTGTTCGACTCGCTCAACGACGTCGGCCAAGTGCTGCCCGCAGTGCGAGCCGTGATCGAGGCTGGCAAGGTCGCCGAAGGAGCTATTTGTTACACGGGTGACATGGCAAACCCCGCCGAACGCCTCTACACGCTGGACTATTACCTGGCCAAAGCGGAGGAGCTCGTGCTAGGGGGCGTGCACGTGCTCTGCATAAAGGACATGGCGGGGCTCTTGCGCGCGCCGGCGGCAACGAGGCTTGTCAGCGCTCTTCGTAAGAACTTCGAGCTGCCCGTGCACCTCCACACCCACGACACCGCCGGCGGGCAGTTGGCAACATACCTGGCAGCGGTCGACGCCGGAGTGGACGCGATCGACGGCGCCATTGGCCCCATGAGCGGGACGACGAGCCAGCCTTCGCTTGGGGCCATCGTCGCGGCGACCGACCACACACCGCGCGAGACCGGCCTTTCTTTGGAGGCGATCGAAGCATTGGAACCGTACTGGGAGGGCGTCCGGCACCTGTACGCGCCCTTCGACATCGGCCTCCCGGCGCCTACGACGCGCGTTTACCGCCACGAGATGCCAGGGGGCCAGATTTCCAACCTGCGCCAACAAGCGATCGCCCTCGGGCTCGGGGAGCGCTATGACGTGGTCGAGGACTTGTACGCTGTCGCCAACCGTATCCTCGGCAACATCGTCAAGGTGACGCCGAGCTCCAAGGTGGTCGGGGACCTCGCTCTCTACCTCTGCGGCGCCGATGTCGACATTGTCGAGTTCGAACGGGACCCTTCCAGGTTCGACCTGCCTGACAGCGTGATCGGTTTCTTAGCGGGGGAGCTGGGAGAACCGCCGGGGGGATGGCCCGAGCCGTTCCGCACAAAGGCACTGGCAGGCAAGAAGTTGCCGTCGCGTGACCTCGAACTGCCCGCAGCTGCCAAAAGCGTCCTAGCTGACGGCCAGGTTTCTCATGACGAGCTGCGGGGCCTCCTCAACAACCTGCTGTTCCCAGGTCCTACAAAGGATTTTGAGGAAGCGACGCGCCAGTACGGCGACCTCTCCGTGCTGCCCACTTCGGCGTTCTTTTTCGGCGTGCCGCCGGGCCAAGAAGTGGAAGTCGCGCTCGGTGCTGGGGTATCGCTCTACCTCGCGGTGGACGCGATAGGTGAGGCGGACGAAAGTGGCTTCCGCTCGGTGTTCTGCAGGCTCAACGGCCAACCGCGAGTGGTCACGGTGCGGGACCGCGCGGTCGCGGACAGCCGTCCGCGGGGCGAGCGAGCTCAGCCTGACAACCCGGCCCATGTCGCTGCACCCTTTGCCGGTGCTGTGTCGTTGACCGTCCAAGTGGGTGACAAAGTCGAAGCGGGCCAGACTGTAGCCACTATCGAGGCAATGAAAATGGAGGCGCCAATTACAACTTCGACAGGCGGGACGGTCTCACGCCTCGCTGTGCCGAAGCTCGCCTCTGTCGACGGAGGTGACTTATTAATGGTTATTGCGCCGGGAGCGGACTAAATGTTGATCGGGGTTGTCGCGGAGATCAAAGCCGCCGAGCGTCGTGTCGCGCTCACGCCGGCGGGCACCGCCGAGCTTGTCGCGGCTGGGCACAGAGTCCTCGTGCAAGAGGGGGCCGGCGAGGGCTCCGGCTTCTCTGACGCCGCGTACTCGGCTGCCGGCGCCTCGCTCGCTCACGAGGCCGAGAAGATCTGGGGAGAAGTGGACCTCCTCGTCAAAGTCAAAGAGCCTGTGGGGCCCGAGCTCGGCTTGCTCCGAGAGGGCCTCGTCGTTTTCACCTACTTGCACCTTGCCGCTGCGCCAGAGCTGACAGAGGCCCTGGTACGTTCGGGCGCCACCGGAATTGGCTATGAGACAGTCGAGGACAGCCAAGGTCGGCTGCCTTTGCTAGCTCCGATGAGCGAAATTGCCGGACGGCTGGCGGCGCAGGTCGTCGCGCAGTACCTCACTTCTCCCATGGGCGGCCGCGGGGTCCTCATCGGCGGCGCGCCCGGCGTGGCCCCGGCGCGCGTGCTGGTGCTCGGTGGGGGAGTTGTCGGGGTGTACGCAGCCCGGGTTGCCAAGGGCCTCGGCGCAGAGGTGACGGTGCTCGAGCGTTCGGACGAGCGGCTGCGTTACTTGGACGACCGCTTCGAGGGTTCAGTGCGGTGCCTGATGTCTGATGCTCACAGCATCATCGAGCAATTGTCTTCGAATGATGCCGTGATAGGTGCCGTCTTGGTCCACGGCGCGGCCGCGCCCAAGTTGGTCACCCGCCCGATGCTTGCCAACATGCTTAGCCGTTCTCTCATTGTCGACGTCGCGATCGACCAAGGCGGGTGTACCGAGAGCTCCCGGCCGACCACTCACGAAGAGCCCACGTACGTCGTCGATGGCGTTGTCCACTATTGCGTCGCGAACATGCCGGGAGCTGTCCCAGTGACGTCGACGAGGGCGCTCACCAACGCTACTTTGCCCTACCTTCACCGGCTCGCGGATCTCGGGCCCGAGGTTTTTTGCGAGCAGGACCCGGGGTTCGCAAAAGGGGTCAACGTGAGCGATCACAAAGTCGTCTACCCGGCAGTGGCGGCGAGTTACCCCCAACACTGAAGCGATAAACGTAACGCCTCGGCAAAGCGAGAAAGGGCGGCACCCCGCGCTTAATGGCGAGGAAATGGCTACCGCGCAGGCACTTCGCTCATGCTGTCACCGCCAAGTGCCGATGCCCTAAAAATGCGGGCGCCCGGTAAGGAGCACTGGGGGCCGGGCTCAGGTTTACAGGACCGGGGCGCCGGCCCTTGGCGGGGCCCTTTGGTACGGGACGGGTTGGTCAAAGAGCGGTTGTCCTCTTTGCTGGAGAGCCTCGGAGAACTGCCCGCCGGTTTCCCTCCTGATGTCTCCGCGCTGGCCACTCCTTCGCCGGAACCCCTCCAGGGCCTGGGACGGGTCCTGAGCGAGATCTGCCCGGCCGGGACCGTGCTCATCCACAACAGGCGGCTGAAGGGCTGCGCTCTCGGTCTCGAGCACTTGGTTGTCGCCCCCCGCGGCGTCGTTGTCGTGAGCCCTGAGTGGGCTCCTGTCAAGGTGCGCTTCCCGACCGCTCCGGCGCCGATGTTGAGCGGGGCGGCAGCGAACAGCGCCGCTCTCCTCGCCCAAAACGAGGGTGCCTCAAACTGCGCGTCGATGGCCCATCCCTCTCTCTTCTCCAGCACGTTCCTGTTCTCCGGCACGTTGCCGGGAGCGCCCCCGGGCGCCGGGACGGGTGGCGGGCAAGCCAGTGGGCGACGCCGGCGCTCGGCCGTTGTCCGTGCCGCCTTGAGGCGGGCCCATGCGCTTCGCTCCTGGCTCGAGAACGCTCCTTGGGCTGGGACGCCTGTCCTGGCTGCCGTGTGCTGCCTGCCGATGATCGGGGCCCCTCCGCTAGCACCTGTCTTGATCGACGGCCTTTGGCTCGGGCCCATCGAGCGGCTCGCTCCCTGGTTGGCGGGCGGCGCGGACTTGAGCCCAACAGCGCGCGTCGCTCTTGGCCAATACCTCGCGGCTGCGCTCGACTAGGGCCGAAAGCCTCCTACCAGGCACAAATGTGCTGGTCGAGCCCCCTACGTGCCAACCCAATAGGTAATCCGCGATGCTGGGGGGGTGACCCACGCTGACATAGCTGACGGTGCTCCCTCCTTCCCGGGTGGCGGGCCGAGACGAGCGGCTTTGCCCCACCCCATGACTGGCAGGTCCAACCCGACGAGACGCTTCCTCGAGGATGGCGGGCGCCGCACTCGGGTCGTGGCCACGATCGGGCCGGCATCTGACAGCCCGGCGACGATGTCGGCGATGCAGGACGCTGGAATGGACGTGGCGCGCCTGCCGCTCGCCCACGGGTCGATAGACGATGCCGTGGCGCGCCTGCGCCGCGTGCGTCAGGCAGCGCCGGACGTCGCGATCCTCGTCGACCTGCCCGGCCCCAAAATCCGCACCACTCCGTTCCCCGAGGGTGGTGTGGTCCTCGTCGCCGGGAGCCAGGTAGTGCTCAGCCCGCACGGCCTGGCGCCGCGAAGTGACGGCAGCACCATCGGGGTCTCGCTCCCTGAGCTTGTCGAATCTCTCAGCCAAGGTGACCGCGTTGCCCTCGGCGACGGGGGCGTGTCCCTTGTGACCGAGGAGCGCCAGGGGTACTCCGTGCTGGCGAGGGTGCTTGCCGGGGGCAAGGTGCAGGGCCGTCCGGGCGTGACAGCCCCAGCCTCGAGGCTGCCTCTCAAGACTCCTACGCCCGAGGACTTGGAACGCCTGGAAGTGCTCTTGGCAGAGGGCATAGAGAGCGTGGCCGTGTCATTTGTGAGGACGGCTGAGGATCTCGACATCGTCAAGTCGATCTGCGGCAGTCAGGTGCTTGTGTGCGCCAAGATGGAGACCCCCGAGGCGCTCGACGACATCGACAACATCCTCCAAGTCGCAGACACCGTCATGGTTGCCCGGGGCGACCTCGGTGTGAGGGTGGCGCTCGAGGACGTCCCCCACATCCAAAAGCGGCTCATCCGGAGCTCGGTAGCCTGGGGCCGCCCGGTGATCACCGCGACCCAGATGCTCGAGTCGATGGTGAGCTCGCCCGTGCCGACGAGGGCGGAGGTGACTGACGTTGCGAACGCGGTCTTCGACGGCACGAGCGCCGTCATGCTCTCGGGCGAGTCGGCGATCGGTGCCGACCCAGTGGGTGCTGTCGCCACGATGGCCAGGATCGCCAGGCGGGCGGACCGAGAATTTGACAGTTACCAATGGGGCCGTAACCTTCCCGCGCAAAACTTCGGGTCTCAGGGCAGGGTGGGCGCGCGGATCGCTGCCGCCATCGGTGCCGCCGCCTGGCGTGCGTCAGTAGACGAGGAGGCAGCGGTGATTGTCGCCTGTACCAACAGCGGGGCTACCGCCCGGGCCATCGCGCGGTTCCGCCCAGCTGCTCCCATAGTCGCGGCGACCCCACATCCCTACACGGCTCGCCAATTGACGACGAGTTGGGGAGTGGACACCGTGATCGTCCCCGAGGCCAAGTCCACTGATGAAGCGGTCAGTTTTGGTGTGCATGCCGTTCGTGCGGCCGGGTACGTGAGCCCGGGTGACGTCGTCGTCGTCCTCGCTGGCTCGCTCCATGACCCCGAGCCGGTAACTGACACCTTGCGTCTAGTCCGCATTTACTGAGGCTCGGTGCTCCTTGCCGGGGCTGGTGCGCTGAGCGGCGCACCAGCCCCTTTGCTCGGCAGGATGCCAGTCAAAATGTCGGCTGCCGGCGGGCCATACTGAGGCGCTCTTACTGATGACGCTCCATCCGGAAGTTGACGAAGAGCGAGAAACCTCCTGGGCAACTGTGCCTGCCTTGGAAGGATGCTCGGTGACGGTTGTCATCCCCACCCGCAACGAGGCACCCAACATCGAGCCCCTCGTGACCCGCTTGGGCTCGGCGCTCGCGGGGACTTTCCCTCGCTGGGAGGCCGTTTTCGTCGACGACTCCGAGGACGCCACCCCGCAAGTTGTGCGGGGCCTGCACGAGCTTGGGTTCCCGCTCCGGCTGGTCCACCGTGAGCCCGGCGCCCGCCCCGGTGGGCTCGGAGGAGCCGTTGTTGCCGGTTTCGGGGTAGCAAGTGGGGAAGTGATCGTGGTTATGGACGCCGACCTCCAGCACCCGCCAGAAGTCGTGCCCGACCTGGTGGCCCCGGTCCTCGCCGGGGAGGCGGCCCTCGTCGCCGGTAGCCGTTATGTGTGGGGTGGCGGGGCCGCCGGCCTCGACGGCCCGTGGCGCCACTTGGTGTCGCGCTCGTGCCGAGCCCTGGTGCACGTCCTGCTCCCTCCGAGCCGGGCGCTGCAAGACCCCATGAGCGGGTTCTTCGCCCTCCGCCGCTCGTTTGTCGACGGCGCGGTGCTGCGGCCCGAAGGCTACAAGATATTGCTCGAAGTTGCCGTCCGCGCCCGTCCCGACCGGGTCTCCAACGTCGGCTTTACCTTCGCCCCCAGGCACGCTGGCTCTTCCAAGGCGACCTTGCGCCAAGGCCTTGTGTTCTTCAAGCACTTGAGCCGTCTTGTCACCGCGGGGCACTCCGAAGCGGCCACGGAGGGGGCCGAGGGCAAGCCCGTTCGTCGTTAGCGTGGCCCCCTCCGGGCGGCTCTTGACAGAGGGCACGCGGCGTCGCCAGCTGGCGGCAATTACGGTCTTGGCCCCGTCCAGGGCTCGAGAGCGGGCAGTGGCCGGCCGTTGCGTTCATAGAGCACGACACCCGAGGCCCGTGCGACAACCCGGAACGCGCTCGCTATGCGGTTGAACACGATCTGGTCGGTCTCCCCGAGGTTCCCGTCGCAAGAAATGCAGCTCGGTAGGAGAAGGTACTGGACTGTAGGCGCTAGAGGCAGTTCTTCGCCATCGTAAGTGGGGTTCCCGTAATAGGACTGCGAAAACGGCGTTGGGAACATGTAAATGAACCTGCGGTGGTCTATGTTCGGGACAAAGTTCTCGGCCGCTGAAACGACGGCGCCGGACGGGATCTTCGTGACGAGCTGGGCGGTGGCGACCACCGAGGGGACTGATGGGTCAGGGGGGGTGACGGGGTTGTCAGAGAATGGGGCGTCCCCCCAAAGAACACATCCCCAGAGCGCGCAGAGAGTGACAAGACTGACAGCCGCGATGCGACGCCGGCGCCCAGCGATGCGTGCCAACCCGCAGACGCTCGCGCACAGCAGCACGGCGGCGACAGGCATCGAATAGTGGCGGATTATCTGGTGAAGGTATGGGTTGGACGACAGGGCATCGGCAGCGAGCTCTGGGAGAGCGACCGCCAGCACGCCCGGGGCTAACAAGAAGGCGATCCCGCCGCTGAACGCCATTTGCCAGACGTAAAAGGGACGGCCTTGGCTTGTTGCGAAGCTCCAGAACTCCCCCGGTCTGCGGATGATCACGCGCACGGTTTCGGGGAAAGTGCCAAATGGCCACCATCCGCTATAGGTCGCTGGCACCCCGTTGAGCAACGCAGGCACGATGACGAAGTTCTCCAACAGGCCTATGGCGAGCGCAGAGCCAAGGATCAGCTCGCCGGTGCGGCGGTCTCGTTTCAGGGCCACCCATAACCCGAGCGGGACGGCGTAAAGGGCGTCATCTTGCTTGCACATGAGCAGCAAGACGACCATCGCCAGGAGGAGGCGCGGGCGCCACACAACGGCCGCATAAATGGCAAATGCCAGTATCGGCGCCTCGAACGCCTCGACGTGGAACTGCTCGAGGTTGCCTTGCTCGATCGCGGGGTTGAGGAGGTAGGCCGCTCCCAGCAAGGTCGCCAGGAGCGTGCTCTTCAATAGGTTGCGCGCCAGCAGGTAAACGGGGACCGCACCCGAAGCAACCGCGACCGCCTGGGCTACGAGGAGAGCGGCAGTGTGTGGGTAAACCCAGAACAAAGGCACGAGGAAAATGAAAATGAACACAGTGTGGGCGGCGAACATGTTCGTGCCCATGACCGTCATGAACGGCGCTCGGAAATGGCTCATCAGCCAGATCCCTTGGTCGTAGAGAGACAGGTCGTAGGCGTCTTGCTGGAAGGCGCGCAAGCTGTCGACCGTGGTTGTGGCGAAGCGGGCTGCGTAGAGGGACATCAGCACGACCAGGGGGATGTACTGCCCCCACGTCGCCCAGAGCGGTTCAGCTAAAGACGCCAACCTGGGCAAGCTGGCGCGTAGGCGCACCGGGTGCGCACCTGTCTCCGGCGGGGCGCCCGCACCCGCGCCCGTCAACGGGCCTGCGCCGAGAGCCGCCCCCGCCAGAGGGCCCGGCCCTGCCTCTGAGCCCGCGTCGGCCATCTACGCGATCGTACAAGTGGTTTTGCACCGGCGTGAAGGCCGCTCATGCCAGCCGCTCATGCCAGCCGCTCATGCCGGCCGCCCAAGTGAGGCGGCGAGGTCAACTGCGCGCGGGCAGTACCTCGAGCTCGGGCTCGACCGTGATCTCGCTCCGGAGTGAACGCGCGATGAAGCAGGTCTCGTGCGCTTCGTGCATGAGGCGCCGGAACTGTCCCTCCTCGACCGCCCCGGCGATCGTGACCCGCGGCTTGAGCAGGATGGTCTCCATGCTCTGGGAGCTCACCGGCATCCGGCCGAGGGCCTCGTCGCGGTACGCGACGACATCGAGGCCCTCCCGTGCGGCGAGCGCTAAAAAGCTCAGCATGTGGCAGGAGGTAGCGGCCGCTGTCAAGAGCTGCTCGGGGTTGGGCAGCGCCGGGTCGCCGAGGAACGAGGGGTCGCTCGCCATGTCGAGCTCGGCCTTGGCCGGGGGCATGCGCACCTGGTGGGTACGGTCGTAAGCGCGGTAGCCCTTCCCAGTGGAGCCCGCCCAGCTGAGCTCGCAGCGGTACTCGTGGATCTTCACAGGCAGGGACGTTACCTGCCGGCGC
>Ga0335074_10004242_pt1 | contig 19709 bp, 15 predicted proteins | sample Lox_Sample_23_FD_206715 | JGI IMG/M metagenome (GOLD analysis project Ga0335074, IMG submission 206715) | Soil microbial communities from Loxahatchee National Wildlife Refuge, Florida, United States - Lox_Sample_2.3 | ecosystem: Environmental > Terrestrial > Soil > Wetlands | place: USA... | reverse complement strand
GAGCTCAAAAAATCCGTCGGAGGTGATGCCGAGCTCGGCTCCCGGAATGTCCGGCAGCAGGGGGCGGCCCCCGGTGGCGATCACGATATGGGAGGCGCTCGCGGCCCGCCCCGCGATCTCCACGGTGTCCGGCGCGACGAAGCGCGCGAAGCCGCGCACGAGCTCGACCCGGCGATTCGCGAGATTGCGCTCGTAAATGCCATTGAGCCGTTCGACATAAGCATCGCGCGCCCGCTTGAGTGCGAGCCAGTCGTGGCGCTGCGAGCCGAGGTCGAAGCCGTATCCGACGCCATCGTGCAGGCCATGGGCGATCTCGGCGGCATTCCACATCACCTTCTTCGGGACGCAACCCACGTTCACACACGTGCCGCCCAGGCGGCCGGCCTCGGCGAGGAGCACACGAGCGCCATGTTCGGCCGCCCGCTGTGCGCAGGCGAGCCCGCCGCTGCCCCCCCCGATCACGATGAGATCGTAGCCCGACATGTCATCCTCGGAATGCCCGTTCCGGGCCATCTTAGCCGACGCAGGGCCGTGAAGGCGGGGGTGCGCCCGGCGACGGCCGGAAGCCTCGGCCGGGTTAGAATGCACGCTCCCGCCGGGCCGTATGACCTCCCGCGGGGAGGAGATCAATGGACAATCCGCTCCTTGCCGGCGGCCCGCTGCCCGCCTTTTCCGACGTTCGCCCCGAGCACGTGGAGCCCGCGGTGCGCGCGGTACTCGATGAGAACCGCATCGGAATCGCGCAGCTCGAGGCGCTCGCGGACCCGACATTTGCAACGCTCGTCGAGCCGCTCGAGGAGATGCAGCACCGCTTGACGCGAGTGTGGTCTCCGGTGAGTCATCTCAACGCGGTGATGAACTCCCCGCAATTGCGCGAGGCTTACAATGCCGGACTGCCGCTTCTGTCGGATTACCAGACAGACCTCGCGCAGAGTGAACGACTCTATCGCGCCTATCTCGCGATCGCCGAGCGCGAGGGACCGCAGCTCACTGCGACTCAGCGCCAGGTCCTCGAGCATCAGATCCGCGACTTCCGGCTGGCAGGCGTCGGACTCGATTCCGGGCGCAAGGAGCGCTTCAAGGCGATCATGCTCGAGCTCACGCAGCTGCAAGCGCGGTTCGAGGAGAACGTGCTCGATGCGACGAACGGCTGGTCACACCACGTCGCAGATCGCGCGGAGCTCGATGGGCTGAACGAGGTGATCATCGATCAGGCACGCGAGCGCGCGCGCCACCAGGGGATCGAGGGTTACGTCCTCGGGCTCGATCAGCCGACGTACGTCGCCGTGCAGACGGATGCGCAGTCCCAGTCCCTGCGCCGCGCGTACTACGAGGCCTGGACCGGGGTCCGAACGCCGGGCGCTGGGACAACAGCGCCGTCATGGAGCGGATCCTCGCGCTTCGGTTCGAGGCGGCCCGGCTGCTCGATTTTCCAAATTTTGCGGATTACGCGCTGGCGACGCGCATGGCGCGCTCGGTGGATGAGGTCATCCGGTTTCTGCGCGAGCTCGGAGATGCGGCACGCCCTTTCGCGCGACGCGAGCTCGAGGAACTCGAGGCCTTCGCCGCGAGCACGACGGGCGTCCAGTCGGTGCGGCTCGAGCCCTGGGACGTGAGCTTCTACTCCGAGCAGCTGCAGCGCTCGCGCTTCTCGATTTCGCAGGAAGAGCTGCGGCCGTATTTCCCTTTGCCCCGGGTGCTCGACGGCCTGTTCGATGTCGCGGGACAGCTTTTCGGGGTGCGCATCCGCGAGTGCCAGGGCGTGTCGGTTTGGCATCCCGACGTGCGCTATTTCGTGATCGAGGATTCGAGCGGCGACCCCGTCGGCAGCTTCTATATTGATGCCTATGCGCGCCCCAACAAGCGAAGCGGCGCCTGGCAGGACGAGTGCGTCGGTCGCAAGCGTCTTGCACGGGGCGGGGAGGTGCTGCCGGTCGCTTATCTGGTCTGCAACTTCCTGCCGCCGGGAGAGGGCCGCCCTGCGCTGCTCACGCACGACGACGTGCTCACCCTGTTCCACGAATTCGGGCACGGTCTGCACCACATGCTGACCCGGGTTCCCTATCCGAGCATCGCCGGCACCAACGGTGTGGCCTGGGACGCGATCGAGCTGCCGAGCCAGTTCCTCGAGAACTATGCCTGGCATCCGGATGTGCTGAGGCGGATCGCGCGCCACGTCGACAGCGGTGCCGCCCTTCCGGTCGACAAGCAGTCGCAGCTCATCGCGACGCGCAGCTTCCACGCGGGTCTGCACATGATGCGGCAGCTCGAGCTCGCGCTGTTCGATTTCCGGCTGCACGCGGAATACGACCCGGCGCGCGGCGGTCGTGTCGGGGAGGTCCTCGCGGAGGTGCGGCGCGAAATGGCCGTGATCCCGGTGCCGCCGTGGAATCGGTTCGCGCACGGCTTCGCGCACGTTTTCTCCGGCGGCTACGCGGCCGGCTATTACAGCTACAAGTGGGCGGAGGTGCTCGCCGCGGATGCCTTCGCGGCCTTCGAGGAGCACGGCGTCTTCGACCAGGCGACTGCGCAGCGGTTTCTCGATTCCATCCTTTCGCAGGGCGGCAGCCGGGACGCGCTCGAGGCGTTCGTCGCGTTTCGCGGGCGCGAGCCCGACGTGCGCCCCCTTCTCAAGCAACACGGCATCGCGGCCTGAAATCTCGCTCCCGGGAAAGCGGTACGCCCGCCGAAAAAATGTAAGAGATCCCGACACCACTGCGGCGTTTCCGCAGGCGTACGCCGTATAAACTGTGCGGCGCGTCGCGGCGCGTCGTGACGTTTTGCTTACAATTTGGGCCTGTCAAGTGGCGATCGAGCGGCAGCCGATAACACCATTCATGAGCGCCCGCCGCAACGACTTCGATGTCACGAACACGGTCCAGGTGAGCTCGACGGTTGCCGTGCAATCCGCCGTCGAGAGCCTGTACCGCGAGACCTGGCCCGATCTGTCGCTCGAACCTATCTCGCGCTCCTTCGATTTTTTCGACCGGCTGTTCGCTGGCGGCGTTCCGGGCTATTACGGTGTCGACACCGTCTATCACGACCGCCAGCATACGCTCGACATCACGCTCGCCCTCGCGCGTTTGATCGTTGGACACGAGCGCCAACCCCGCCTGCGAACGCGCCTCGGGCCCGAGCGAGCGACCGTGGGCCTGATCGTCGGGTTGTTCCATGACGTCGGGTACCTGCGGCGCGAAGACGACGCGAGGGAGTTCCGACACGGCGCGGAGCTCACGCGCATTCACGTATCGCGCGGGGCACGGTTTCTCGGAGAGTATCTGCCGACCGTCGGGCTCGCGCGTTGGGCGCCCGTCGCGCGCGAGATCGTGCATTTCACGGGGTACGAGGTTCCCTTCGAGCGGCTCGACGTCGCCGATCCGCTGGATATCACGCTCGGCCATCTGGTCGGCACCGCCGACATGATCGGCCAGATGGCCGATCGCTGCTATCTGGAGAAATGTCGCGACCGTCTCTACCCTGAGTTCGTGCTGGGCGGCATGGCGCTCCCGATCGCCTCGAACGGGGGGCGGCAGGTCCGCTATGCGTCGGGGCTCGACCTGCTGCGACAGACGCCGGAGTTCGTCTCCGAGACGCGCACGACGCGGCTCGACGGACACTTTCGCGGCGCATATCACTATCTCGAGGTCCTGTACGGCGGTCGCAATCCCTACATGGAAGCGATCGATCGCAACCTCGAATACCTGCGCCAGATTCTGCGCAGCGAGAACTGGCGCCTCCTGCGCCGCAATCCTCCCGTCTTCTCGGCGCTCGCCGATCCGATGGCGACGGTCCGCGGCCTCATGGTGCGCTATCTGCACCACGCCTGGGTCGGCGATCGGCGCTGACCTACGCCGGGGAATCGACCGCCAGGACGTACCGCTCGTAGAGCTCGGGCAGCCGCGCGAGAACGAGCTCTCGGCCGTCCATGCTCGATGCGCCGATCGCATCGGCCAGCACCTCGAGCGTGAGCGCCGCAAGGGCCGGGACGGCGAGCGGCGCGTAGCTGAGATGCCAGGGCTCCGGCATCACACCGCCGCGGTCTCTCGAATAAGGGCGGAAGAAGCCGAACTCGCGGGCGTGCTCGTCAAGCCACGCCGAAACCTTTTCGAAGACGCCGCCGTGCGCGAACTCCTGCTCCACGAGCTGGGGACGATAGTCGGCCGGCACGGCCGCCCGATCGATCACATCGGCGTCGCTTCCCCAGTGATGACGGCTTGCGCCAGGCAGTGCGGACCAGATGAGAATCGCATCTATCAGGTCGCGCTCGGAGAGACGCGAACGGTCGAGCTCACCGCCCCCGCGGGCGAGCAGCCTGCGCTCGCCGCGAAACTTGGCGTTCCAAATGGCGACCTGACGGCCGAGGTCACGATACCCCGACAGCACGGCGAGCTCGATGCCCGCGCCGCACGCTGCATCCTTCAAATCGGCGAGCGCCCGCGCCGCCTCGGGATGCAGCGTCGCGCCGAGCGGCACCGACTCCGCGACGTGCGTACGCGCCCGGCCAGTCAGTTCAAGCGGACTCAGCATGAGCTCGAAGTGTCTCTCATTTGAGACGTAACTCAAGTAGCCGTGCACCCACCTGCGCGCTAAGATGACATAAGAACGACGGGGAACCGGCTGCGCGCCACCGACATTCAGCCAAAGGGCGTGGCCGGATTAGGAGCGGCGCTCTCGAGCCATCGAGTCGCACAGCCTCTGGCGCGGCCCGAGGCGCCACGCGGGGGACCGGTTATTTGAGCGCGGTGAGTCTGAAGCTGAAGTACGCTGCGGCAGCCTTTTTGGGCGTGCTCGCAGCCGCGCTCGTCCTGGCCGGACTCTTCGCCATCAAGCAGCTGCACGAATCGCACGAGCTCGCTGCATTCTCCCATAACGCCCCGCTTCCCACTGCCGAGCTGGCGATCCGAATGGCCGCCGCGAGCGCGCAGGATTTTCGCATAGCGCTCCTGCTCGCTGGCGCACTCGCCATTCTCGGGGCCCTTCTCGGGGCCGCCTTGGCCTGGCGCGCGGGACGCAAGCTCGAGCAGCCGATCGTCGCCCTCATCAAGAGCGCCGAGCGCATCGGTCAGGGCGATTACTCGCGCCCACTCGACGTCGCGCGCCGCGACGAGATCGGCGAGCTGCAAAACGCCCTCGAGCGCATGCGCTACAAGCTGCGGCAGACCACCATCACCAAGGACTATCTCGGCAGCGTGCTCAACGGCCTCACGGATGCGGTCTTCGTCACTTCTCCCGACGGGGTCGTGAAGGTCGCCAATCAGTCCGCGTGCAAGCTGCTCGGCTCGGCCGAGGAGGAGCTTCTCGGACGCAACATCGTAGCCATGCTCGATGAGCGCGAGCGCGAAGGGTTCGATCTGCTGCAAGCGGCTCAGGATACCCGAGAGACGGTCGTGCGCACCCGCCAGGGACAGACCATACCGGTCCTGCTCACCGGATCGCCGATTGCGAGCGATGATCCGCAGTTTCAGGGCAACATCTTCGTCGCGCGTAACATCACCGAGCGCAAGCGCCAGGAGCGGCGCATCCGCTATCTCGCCCGCTACGATGCTCTGACGCGCGTGCCGAATCGCATGCAGTTCCAGCACCTGCTGCAGCAGTCGATCGCGCGCGGCATCCGCGGCAACCAGGCGGTCGCGCTGCTGTACCTCGACATGGATCGCTTCAAGGAGGTCAACGACACCTTCGGCCACGGCTCCGGAGATCGCGTGCTCGAGGTGCTCGCGGAACGCCTGACGCGCGCACTGCCGCAGGGAACAACCATCGGGCGCCTCGCGGGTGATGAGTTTGCGCTGTTCATCGAGGGGCTGCCTCCCGATGCGGACAATCGCGGACCGGTGGCCCACCTCGCCCGATCGATCCTGACCGAGGTGAGCCGGGCCTTCCAGCTCAATCAGCAGGAGGTGTTTCTCACCGCGAGCGTCGGGATCGCGTTCTGCCCGAAGGACGCGGAGAACGTCATCGACCTCATCCGCAACGCCGATGCGGCGATGTACTACTCGAAGCAGAACGGCGGCAATACGTTCGCGTTCTACTCGCCCGAGATGAACGCCGCGGCCGTGGAGCGGCTGATGCTGAAGAGCAAGCTGCGTCGCGCTCTCGAGCGCGACGAGCTCGTGATTCGCTATCAGCCGAAGGTCGATCTACGCAACGGGCGGATCATCGGGGCCGAGGCGCTGCTGCGCTGGCGCCTGCCCGGTCATGGCGATATCCCGCCGGGTCACTTCATTCCGCTCGCCGAGGAGACGAACCTCATCCTCGACATCGGCGAATGGGTCCTCAATCGGGTCTGCGTGGATTACCGCAGCATGCAGGCGAAGCTGACCGATCCGGGCCGCATCTCGCTCAACCTCTCGCTCAAGCAGCTGCGGCAGGCGAGTTTCATCCTGCGATGCCGTTCCGTGTTTCGTCGCCATGGAGTCTCTCCCACGCATTTCGAGCTCGAGATCACGGAGACCACGCTGATGGCCGACGCACAGCGTACCGTGCGGCTGCTCGATGAGCTCTACGCGATGGGTCTGCACTTGTCGATCGACGATTTCGGCACCGGCTACTCGTCGCTGTCGGCTCTGCAGCAGTTCCCGATCGGAACGCTGAAGATCGACCAGTCCTTCGTGCGCAACGTCGCCGAGGATGCCGGCGATGCCACGATCGTCCGTACGATCATCGATATGGGGCGCAGCCTCGGCATGGAAGTGATCGCCGAGGGCATCGAGTCGCAGCGCCACCTCGAATACCTGCGCTCGCATCATTGCCACTTCGGCCAGGGCAAGCTCTTCGGCGAGCCCCTTCCGGTCGAGGATCTGCTCGCGCATCTTGCCCGCCAGGCGGCCGGCACGCCGCCCTTCGCTCACCTCCTTCCCATCGAAGCCGTACGCACGGCCTGAGAGGACCCGGCTAAAATCGCTGGATGCTCGCCAGCGAGTCGGCGTCGGAGCCTTCCGGGTCTCGAGCGGCCGGGTCATCTCGCAGGCCGCGGCGCAGCTGGCCGCGCACGCTCGTCGTGGGCGCGGTGCTGTCGGTCTGGCTCGGCACCGCCTTTTGGGAAACTCACAAACCGCTTCCGCCGGGCATGCACACGGCGAGCGATGCGTACGGCGCCGACCCGGCGGGTCTCCGTTTCATTGCCGATGTGTCGGCGGCCGATGGCTATGGCCGGCTCGTTTCAAGTCACGCGACTTTCGACACCATGTTGCAAGTGGTGCGCACCGCGCGCGAGCTGATCCTGCTCGATGCCCATCAATTCACGAGCGACCCGCCTGTTCCGGGCACACCGCCCGAGCGTTCGAGACGGATCGCTGCGGAGCTGCGCGACGCGCTGATCGCGCGCAAGCGGGAAGAGCCCGCCTTGCGAGTGCTGGTCATGGTCGATCCGACGAGCGTCGGTTACGGGCGCCGTCGATCTGCGGACCTCGAGCGCTTGCAGCAAGCCGGCATCGATGTGGTGGTGGTGCGTCTCGACCCGCTGAGAGATTCGAACTTCCTCTACTCGAGTCTCTGGCGGCTCACGACTCAATGGTGGACGAGCCGTGTTGAATCGGCGGGCACCCGCGCAGAAAGTGCGGTCGGCGCGAGCGGCGCGGCGGCGGCGCTCGCGGCGGCCAACCTCAAGGCCGACCGCCGCAATCTACTCATCGCGGATGACGGCCGGGGCGGCCTGACGGGCATCATCTCGGCGACGGAGTTGAGCGCCGCGGGGGCGGCCGACTCCAACCTCGCGCTTGAGCTCTCAGGCCCGGTGCTCGTGCGACTCATCGACAGCGAGATCGCGATCGCCAGGTTTTCGGGCTGGACCGGTGTCCTCGGCGCGCCAGCAGAGGGCGGCGCTGAGTCGGCCGCGACGGCGCGCGCCGGCGATACCGATCCGAGGTCGGAAATCGATGTATCGGTTCTCACGGAAGGGGCCTTCCGCGACGCGTTGATCGGCCGCTGCCTCGCGGCGCAGTCGGGCGATGCCATCGACATCACGGCGTTCTATCTCTCGGACCGCGTGGTGATCGAGTCGCTCGTCGCCGCGAGCCGCCGAGGCGCAGCCGTGCGCCTCATTCTCGATCCGGGAGAGGATGCGTTCGGGCGCAGCGGCGCGGGAATTCCGAACCGCTCGGTCGCGGGCGAGCTGTTGGCCGCGAGCGATGGGGCGATCAAGGTGCGCTGGTACCGCACGCACGGCGAGCGTTTCCACCCGAGGCTCGTGCTGGTACGCGGGCCGCGCCGCTCCTGGATCGCCGTCGGTTCCGCGAACCTCACGCGTCGCAGTCTCGAAGACTACGATCTCGATGCGAACGGCGCGCTCGATTTGCCGAGCGATTCGGCGCTCGCGGAGCAGGCGAGCGAATACTTCGAGACACTGTGGAACAACCGGGCGGCGCTCGGCATCGAGTACACCGCCGACGTAGGCGTCTACGCCGATGCCTCGCAGCTCGATTACTGGCGCTACCGCCTGATGGAAGCGACGGGTCTCTCGCTGTTCTGAAGCGGGCCCCGCGCCGTGTCCTCGCGCCGGCGAGCGCAGCGCGCCTCGGCGGCGCTCAGGTGTCGTCCCGATACCGCCGCACTCGCACCGCGAGATACAGGAACACCGCGGCGACGGCGAGGCCGATCCAGAGGTCGATGTTCTCGAATCCCTTGAGCGGTTCCATTGCCGCGAATATCTGTCCCCCCGGAGGCGAGGATCCGCCGCTCGCGTTGTAGAAGGGCCCGGTGAACAGCCGCTCGAACCATTCTTCTCCACGCGCCTGCCAGCCCGGCCCGAGCCGGTAGAGGAGCCATGTCGAGAGGTAGTGGGTACCGAACGCGATGCGCTCGACGATGATGAGGATGAGCGGCGAGAGCGCCCAGAGCTGCACGTTGCGGCGGGCCCAGGCCGAGACCAACAGCAGGTAGGCCGTGAGCGGCGCGTACCAGAGCACCGCGAGCACGAGCCACACGAATGAGAACGCTTCGGCACGCAGCCACGCCCCGCCGTCCCACATGTTGAGCGGGGATGGTCCTGAGACTCGTGGGATCGCAACGATTCCGCTCGCTACCAGGGTGGTCACGAGCGTCACCAGATAGACATAGAGGGGAGTGGCGGCGAGCGCGATCAGCATCTTCGAGAGCACCGTCTTCGCGTCCGAGACGGGCATCGACTTCCAGAAGAGGATGCTGCGGTCGCGGCGCTCGTTGTACAAACACGCCGTCGCATAGAACCAGAGCACCACGGACATCACGAAGGATTGCATCACCCCGAAGGTGACGACGGCCCCGGTCGTCGACATCGCCCGGATGTTCTGCCCGGGTCCAGCCATATCGCCAATCGAGATCGGCATCGCCCGCGTCAGGTAGGCGCGTGCGAAGATCGCGCCTACGATCAGCGCGGCGCTCACGATGAGTGGCGCGATCCAAAGCGCCGAATGCTCCCACACCTCGCGTTTGAGCAGCGTCAGCATCGGCCGCGTCGGCACGGCGCGAATCTCGGACGGTGAGGCCGCAGCGGCGCGGAGTTCGGCTGACTCGTTCACCGTGAAGCCTCCCCGGCGCCGGCCGCCGCACTCGGCGCCGCCGTGGATGCGCTTGCAGGTGGCGCGCGCCCGGCATCCCGGCCCTGCATCTTCGCGACGAACAGGTCCGCAATGGACGGTGGCCGCACCTCGCCGAGCGGTTCGAGCTCGCGTTGGGTCCGACCCTCGTAGATGAGCGCCGTGCGTCCGAAGACCTCACGCTCGTAGAAGGGATGCAGCTCCCGCGCACGGCTCAAGTTGTCGGGACCGACGGTGAGCTGCAGATAGCGGTCGGGGATTGCCTCGACCGTACTCGAGAGCATGATGTGACCCCGCGCGAGAAAGATCACGTCCGTGAGCAGGTGCTCGATCTCCTCGACCTGATGGGTCGTGATCAGAATCGTGCGCTCCTTGTCGAAATAATCATTGAGGAGGGTGTCGTAGAACTGGCGCCGATAGAGCAGGTCGAGGCCGAGCGTCGGCTCATCGAGCACGAGCAACCGCGCATCGATCGCGAGGATCAGCGCCAGATGCAGCTGGGTCACCATGCCTTTCGAGAGCTCGCGCACGCGGCTTGCCTGGCGAATGTCGGTGCGGCTCAGGAAATCTTGGGCGCGCGCGCGGTCGAAGCGCGGATGGACTCCCTCGACATAGTCGAGCGCATTGCGGACGCGCATCCACCGCGGCAGCACGGCTACATCGGCGATGAAGCAGACGTCCTGCATCAGCCGGTTCCGCTCGGTGCGCGGATTGCGGCCGAGCACGCTCAAGTCGCCGTCGAAGTCCGCGAGTCCGAGGATCCCCTTGAGCGCGGTCGTCTTGCCGGCTCCATTCGGGCCGATGATGCCGACGATGCGCCCGGATTCGACGCTGAAGCTCACTCCGTCGAGCGCCCGGTTGGCGCCGTACGCCTTCGAGAGATTGCGCGCCTCAATTACGGTCGTCATGATCGTTCCCTGCTTTCGGCCAGGGGGCTGCGGGCGGCGCGGGCGTGCTGCGAAGCAGTTCGCCCGCGGAAAGCCCGAGTCGTTGAATCGTCGCATGCACCCTGGGCCACTCCTCGGTGAGGAATCGCTCCCGCTCGTCCTTCATCAAGGCGGCGCGGGCGCCGGGCGCGACGAACATGCCGCGACCCCGACGCTTCTCGACGAGATTCTCGTCGACCAATTGCTGGTAGCCCTTGAGGACGGTGAGCGGGTTGAGCCGGAACTCGGCGGCGACGCTTCGCACCGAGGGCAGGGCATCGCCCTCTTTCAGAACGCCTTCGAGGATCATCGCGACAACCCGGTCACGCAGTTGACGGTAGATCGGAAGGCTGTCGTCCCAGTGCGGGTCCATCGAGGTTGCCGGCTTCGCCCCGTTGCAGCTATTTACCGCTCTACTGTACCAGAGCAGCTGCCACGCATGCCCACGCGATCAAGGCCACATTCACCAGGACAGCCGCGGCGCCGAAAATAAACACCCGGCGGAAATCATTAGAGATCATCGTGTTCATGAGATTTCTCCAGTTCACCGTGGCAGGCACCTTGCCTAGCCATCTGGTGTTGTATAGTACTAGAACACTACCCGTGTAGCAAGCCCCCCCCCCGTTCCGGCCTTTTTCACCCCCTTCACGCGGTCCCCAGGACACCTCGGCGACGCCCGCCGACGGGTTCGACCCGGTCACGGGCGCTTCTGCGTTGAAGAGAACACACCGGGTTTACACTCGAGCGCGATGGCCGAAGACGATGGCGAGTTGATGGTTCGCTACGCGAGCGGTGACTTGCACGCGTTCGCCACGCTTTATTCGCGCCATCGCGCCCCGCTCTATCGCTACGTTGCGCGCCTCGTACGCGATCGCGAAGCAGCGAACGATCTCTTCCAGGATGTTTGGAGCCGCGTCATCGCGCATCGCGCGCGCTACGAACCGCGCGCCCGATTCAGCACGTATCTCTATCGCGTGGCGCACAACTGTTGCATCGATCATCTGCGGCGCGCGGCGGCGCGACCGGGCCGGGTGGCAGATGATTCCGAAACTGCCGAGGACCCGACGCTCGCGCTGAGCGCACCCGATGAGGAGTCGCCGGAGAAGCGCTTCGAATGCGCCGAGCTTCTCGCCTGCTATCGTGCGGCGCTCGAGTCGCTGCCCCTCGCGCAGCGCGATGCATTTCTGCTCGCAGAGCAGTCCGGTTTATCACTGGAGGAAATCGCCTCCGTCACGGGGGTCGGGCTCGAGACCGCAAAGAGCCGACTCCGCTACGCGCTTGTGAAACTGCGCAAGGCGCTCGCGGCTCGCGCCGGCCCGGAGTCGCGCATCGAGGGGCGCGCCCGCGAGGCGCGCCGCAATGCGCAACCGCTCGTTGCGGCAGTCGCCTCGGCCGCGTCGATCGAGGGCGACACAGGCGCTCTTCAACTCGCGGGAGAACCGAGCTCATGAGTCGAGGCCCGCCTCCGTTCGATGAGGGACTCGCGGAGTTGCGCGCCGACACGATGCTGCGCACGCTGGCAGAGCGCGATTCGCTCGAGCCTCCGCGAGCGCTCGACCGCGCCGTGCTGGCACGAGCGCGATCAGCAGTGCAGCCAGGGGGCCCCACGGAGTTGGGGCGCAGATCGCGCCCCGCGTCGGCGCTTCGGTGGGCCATTCCCCCCGCCCTCGCCGCCGCGGCCGTCTTCGCGGTGGGCGTTCACCGCACGGATTCGCATTCGGGCACGCCGCGCGGAGCCGGTTCGCGCGTCTTCGTTCTGATGCAGGTTGCCCCGATCAGCGCGCTCGAGATCGTGAGAGTCTCGGTTCGATATCGGGGCGCGGGGGGCTCGAGCGCATCGGAGCACCCCGGGTCGAAGCCTGCCTTCATCGAAACCGCGCTTTCCACCCGGTCGGTTCCCATCGCGTCGCCGCGCGAGCGCGGGTCCGACGAATGGGCGCGGCGCGATGCGGCGCGATCGCGCGCGCGCGCCCTCCCGGCCGAGCGCGAGTGGAACGCGTCCGGGCCTGTCCTCATGGATGGGATCGACGCTTTGGACCCGGTGCGATGGCGACTGGAGCCCTCGTCACTGCAAGTGAGCGCTACCGGCTCATCGGGTAGCCGCCCGCGGACGAGCGCCGCTTCGCGTCCTCGCGTTCCGGCAGAGCCGCGTGTGAGTCCTGCAAGCCGCTAGAATGTCGGGCTCTCGCCTAGGAGCCCAGCATGAACAAAGCGGTGAATGTCGCGATCACGGGCGCAGCCGGTCAGATCGGCTACGCGCTCGCCTTCCGTGTCGCCTCCGGTGCGCTGCTCGGACCGGAGCAGCCGATCAATCTGCATCTGCTCGAGATCACGCCCGCACTTCCCGCCCTCGGAGGCGTGGTAATGGAGCTCGAGGATTGCGCGTTCCCGCTGCTGAACCGCATCGTCACGACCGATGATGCGCGCGTGGCCTTCCGGGATTGCGGCGCCGCGCTGCTCGTCGGCGCGCGGCCACGGGGTCCGGGCATGGAGCGCAAGGATCTGCTCCTCGCGAATGCGCAGATCTTCTCGGCACAGGGCAAGGCGCTCGGCGAGGTCGCGTCCCGCGATGTGAAGGTGCTCGTCGTCGGCAACCCCGCGAATACGAATGCGCTCATCGCGCGCGCAAACGCCAAGGGTATCGACCCGCGCCAGTTCACGGCGATGACACGGCTCGACCACAACCGCTCTCTTGCGCAGCTCGCCGCACGCACGAACACCCACATCACGGCAATCCGGCGCATGACGATCTGGGGCAATCACTCCTCGACCCAGTATCCGGACGTGAGCCACTGCACGATCGATGGCAAGCCCGCCAAAAGCCTGGTCGATCAGGCATGGATCGAGCAGACGTTCATCCCGACCGTGCAGCAGCGCGGCGCCGCCGTCATCAAGGCGCGTGGCTCCTCCTCGGCCGCTTCGGCGGCCTCGGCCGCGATCGATCATGTGCGCGACTGGGTACGCGGGACCGCGCCGGGCGATTGGGTGAGCATGGCCGTCGCCTCGGACGGCAGCTACGGCATTCCCGAAGGCATCGTTTACTCCTATCCCGTCACCTGCCGGGAGGGGCGCTACGAGATCGTGCAGGGACTTGCGGTTGATGATTTCAGCCGCAAACGCCTGCAGGCCACCCTCGCGGAGCTCCACGAGGAACGCGACGGCGTGAAGAGCCTGCTCGGCTAAGGGGGGCCTCTGGCGGCCCGACCGAGGGGCCTGAACAGCCGCCCGCGCGAGTCCCCGCAAGCCGCGTTGCAAGATCGAGGCGGGCGGTCTCGTGAGAGAATGAGGCGATGCTCGGGGCGCTCCTCACGCTGCTCGTCATCGGGGCCATCGCTTACGCATTGGCCGTCGCTCCGATCGGCGGGGTCATCGCACTCGCATGCGTCGCAGCGTTTTTGTTTCTGTCCTACCGGCGGCTGAGCCTGCTCGCATACTCTGCCGCGTTTACGGTGCTGCTCGCCGTGTACAGCGCAGCGGGCCCAGCGCCGTGGGCGTGGAAGGCGGTGCTCTGGGTGCTGCTCGCGCTTCTCTGGGCATTCAATGTCCGCCCGCTGCGCAAGGCGCTCATCAGCCGGCCGTTCATGCGCACCTATCGCAGGCTCCTGCCATCGATGTCCGCGACGGAGCGCGAGGCCCTCGAGGCCGGCACGGTGTGGTGGGACGGAGAGCTCTTCACCGGCGCACCTCGCTGGGAGCGACTGCTCGGGGCGAAGCCCCCGAAGCTCTCGACAGAGGAGCAGGCATTCCTCGACGGACCCTGCGAGGAGCTCTGTCGCATGATCGACGATTGGGACATCACGCATCGGCGCGGCGACATGCCCGCGGAGGTCTGGGAGTACCTGCGGACGCGCGGGTTCTTCGCGATGATCATCCCCAAGCGCTATGGGGGTCTCGAATTCTCCGCATTCGCGCACTCCTGCGTTCTCGCGAAGATCGCGAGCCGCAGCACGACCGTCTCCTCGACCGTCGCGGTCCCGAACTCGCTCGGGCCCGCGGAGCTGCTCAATCATTACGGCACGGATGAGCAGAAGAATCATTATCTGCCGCGGCTCGCGCGGGGCGAGGAGATTCCCTGTTTCGCACTGACCGGCCCGCGAGCCGGCTCCGATGCCGCATCCATTCCCGACACCGGCGTCGTGTGCCGCGGCAACTGGCAGGGGCGCGAGATCGTCGGCATTCAGCTCAACTTCTCGAAGCGCTACATCACGCTTGCCCCCGTCGCCACGGTGATCGGACTCGCCTTCCGCCTGTTTGATCCGCACGGCCTGCTGAGCTCGGTCCCTCGAGGGCGCGCAGCCTCGGGCACGGAGCGCGCGTCCGGCGATCCCTCGGACATCGGCATCACCTGCGCGCTCATTCCGCGCGGGACGCCGGGCATCACGATCGGGCGGCGGCATTTCCCCCTCAACATCCCGTTCCAGAACGGCCCGATCCAAGGCAAGGATGTCTTCGTGCCGCTCGACTTCATCATCGGCGGCCCGCACATGGCCGGGCAGGGCTGGCGCATGCTCGTCGAGCAGCTCTCGGTTGGGCGCTGCATCTCGTTGCCATCGAACGCGACAGGCGGCGCCAAGGCAGCGGTGTGGGCGACGGGCGCCTACGCACGCATCCGTCGCCAGTTCAACGCGCCGATCGGCCGCTTCGAGGGCGTGCAGTCGATCCTCGCGCGCATGGTCGGCCTCACCTACATCATGGATGCCGCGCGCTCGGTCACTGCGGGGGCGATCGACGGCGGGGAAAAGCCGTCCGTGCCCTCGGCAATGCTCAAATATCACGTCACGGAGATGGGCCGGCAGGTCGCGAACGATGCGATGGATGTGCACGGCGGCAAGGGGATTTGCATGGGCCCGCGCAACTACCTCGCGCGCGGCTACGAGAGCGTGCCGATCGCGATAACGGTCGAGGGCGCGAACGTGCTCACGCGCAGCCTCATCATCTTCGGTCAGGGTGCGGTGCGCTGCCATCCGTTCGTGCTGCGCGAGATGAACGCGGCGCGTGATCCCGACCGGCGCCGCGGCCTCGACGAATTCGACGCCGCGCTCTTCGGCCACGTGGGTTTTGCGATCTCGAACGCCGTACGCTCGCTCATCATGGCGCTCACGCTCGCGCGCTTCGAACGCGCGCCGGACCAAGGCGCGACGCGCCGCTACTACCAGCACGTGGTCCGATTCAGCGCCTCGTTCGCATTCGCCGTGGATGTCGCGATGCTCACGCTCGGCGGCTATCTCAAAAAAAAGGAAAGCCTCTCCGCGCGCTTGGGCGATGTGCTCTCGTCGCTGTATCTCGCCTCGATGGTCCTCAAGCACTACAACGACGCGGACCAGCCGAGCGACGATTTGCCGATCGTCGAATGGGCCTGTCGCCACCTGCTCTATCACGCGCAGGAGCAGCTGCATGGGTTCCTGCGCAATTTTCCCAATCGGCTCCTCGCGGCCGCCATGCGCATCGCCGTATTTCCGCGAGGCCTCACGTATTTCGCTCCGGCCGATCGGCTGGGCCGCCGTCTCGCGGAGCTCGTGACGAGCGCGACTGCGACGCGCGACCGGCTCTGTGAGCTCGTCTACACGACGCGTGAGCCGCACAACCCCCTCGGTCTTCTCAACGAAGCGCTGACGCTCGCGCCGATCGCCGAGCCGATCGAGCAACGCATCCGGGTGGAGGGGGTTCGTACGGGGCGCGTCGCGGCGCTCGATCTGCCGGGTCGCATCGACCAGGCGCTCGCCGCTGGGATTATCTCGGATACGGAGGCGGCGAGCCTCACCGAGTACGACCGGTTGGTGATGGAGCTCATCCGGGTGGACGACTTCGCCCCCGGCGAGCTCGGCGTGGGCGCAGGCGCGTCCGCGGTAGCCGCGGCGAGCGCACCCGAAGAGTTGCCTGCGCATGCAGCCGGCGCGCGTGTCGGCTGAGGTCATTCCGGCGGTATCCTCGGCGCAGCGCGCATCGAGCACCGCGCGCTCGGTCATGGGGTCGGAATCCAATCGCATGTCGAATCGTCGCGCGATCCTGCACATCGACATGGATGCGTTCTATGCGTCCGTGGAGCAGCACGACGATCCGCGCCTCGCCGGCAAGCCGGTGATCGTCGGCGGAACGAATGGGCGCGGCGTGGTTGCGGCCGCCAGCTACGAGGTGCGCCGCTACGGCGTGCGCTCGGCGATGCCGATGCGGACGGCGCTCGAGCGCTGCCCTCACGCGATCTGCATTCGGCCGCGAATGACGCGCTACCAGGAGGTCTCGCGGCGCGTCTTCGCCATCTTCGATGAGGTGACGCCGCTCGTGCAGGGCCTCTCGCTCGATGAGGCATTTCTCGATGTGACCGCTGATCGCCGCTCGGCCGCCGAGATCGGCTCCTGGATCAAGCGTCGCATTCGCGCGCAAACGGGCCTCACGGCTTCGGTGGGTGTGGCCGGCAACAAGCTCGTGGCGAAGATCGCTTCCGATTTCGACAAACCCGACGGACTCACGGTCGTCGATCCCGGCCGGGTGCACGAGTTCCTCGATCCGCTTTCGGTGCGCCGCCTGCCTGGGCTCGGCCGCAAGGCCGGCGAGCGGGTCGAGGCTCTCGGACTCGCGACGATCGGGGAGCTGCGCCGTGCGCCGGACGCGTGTCTCGTCCCGATCTTCGGGCGCGACGCCGCCAGGCTGCGCGAGCGCGCGAGCGGCATCGACGAGCGCCCCGTCGAGCCGGACCGTGACGAGCGGTCCGTGGGTGCGGAGGACACCTTCGAGCGGGATATCTCCGATGCGCGAGCGCTCGCGGCCGAACTCGAGCGGCTTGCCGACCGGGCGTGCGATCGCCTGCGCGCGCGGCACCTCGCCGCGGGGTGCATCGCGGTCAAGATCCGCAAACACGATTTCACGACCTTCACGCGGCAGCGCGCTCTGGCGCCGGCGACCCAGGATCGTCGGACGGTCGCAAGAATCGCCTCGGAGCTTCTCCGGCACTGGCTCGCAGAGCATCCCGGCGCGAAACTACGGCTGCTTGGGGTGGTCTTGAGAAGCTTGTGCCCCGCAACGCAACTCGGCCTGTTCGAGCAGGCGCGGCCTTCCGCCGATGCGACAGTCGACGCCGTTCGGCTGCGATTTGGGAGGCACGCCCTTCGATGGGGTAGCGAGATTAAGTAACATTCCGCCATGTACCTGTCGTTCTTCGGCCTCAACGAGAAACCGTTCGCGATCACGCCGGATCCGCGCTATCTCTACCTGAGCGAGCGCCATGCCGAAGCTCTCGCTCATCTGCTGTACGGGATCAACGAGGCCGGCGGGTTCGTGCAGCTGACAGGCGAGGTCGGGACAGGCAAAACGACGGTCGTTCGCTCGCTCCTCGCTCAGACCCCGCAGAATGCCGAAATCGCGCTCATCCTCAATCCCCGGATGACCGCGCCGGAGTTCCTGCTCACCATCTGCGAGGAACTCGGCATCGGAGTGCCGGATTCGGCGACGGGAAGCCTCAAAGACCTCGTCGATATCCTGAGCCACTACCTGCTGCGCGCGCATAGTGCAGGCAAGCGCGTCGTACTCGTGGTCGATGAGGCGCAGAACCTCGCACCGGACGTGCTCGAGCAGGTACGCCTGCTCACGAATCTCGAGACAAACACCCAGAAGCTGCTGCAGATCATCCTCATTGGGCAGCCCGAGCTGCGCGACCTGCTCGCGCGCAACGAGCTGCGCCAGCTCGCCCAGCGCATCACGGGGCGTTATCACCTGTGTCCCCTTCTCGCGCAGGAGACCGCGGCATACGTGCGACACCGTTTGCGAGTGGCGGGCGCGACAAACGACATCTTCACGCCGCACGCGCTTGCGGAGGTGCATCGGCTCTCGGGCGGCGTGCCCCGCGTCATCAACATCATCTGCGATCGAGCGCTGCTCGGCGCGTATACGCAGGATCGGCACCGTGTCACCTCCTCCATGGTCCGACGCAGCGCGCAGGAAGTCTTCGGCCGGCGCCTCCTGCCGTGGTGGCTACCCTGGGGCGCGGCGGCAGCCGCAGCGGCCGTAGTCCTGGTCGGGGCCGTCGCAATCTGGCGGTTGATCCCGTGGGCAGCCGAGCACCATGCGGGGCCTGCGGTCGCCGCGGCGCAGAGTGCGCCGCGCGCCGCCACGGCTGCGCGAGGCGTCGGCGCGGGCACCGCGACCGATCCGCAGCCGGCGACCGTCCCGCCAACGCTTGCGAAGCTGCTGGCCGCTCATGCCACGCAGACCGATCCCGACAGTGCATTCGCGAGACTCTTCGCCCTTTGGGGGGCTCGGTACGTCGCCGGCAACGTGGATCCCTGCACGCAAGCGCTTCAGCAAGGTCTCGAGTGCTTCGTACAGAAGGGCTCGCTGGCGCAGCTGCGGCTCTACAACCGCCCGGCCATCCTCGTGCTGAGCGACGATGCGGGCGCCTCGCATCAGGTCGTCCTCTCCGGACTCGACGACGAGCGGGCGCGAATAGACCTCGGCGGCGCCCAGGCGGTGCCCATCGCGGAGCTTTCGCGCTACTGGTTCGGCGATTTCGTCCTGCTGTGGCGTCCGCAGATGCTCCACCCGAAACCGCTCTCTCTCGGAATGCGCGGCGAGGAGGTGCGCCAGCTTCGCGAGCGCCTCGATCGGCTGAAGGGGACCCACGTCAGCGACCCCGACAGCGATGTTTTCGACGCCGAACTCGCTCAGCTCGTGCGTGAATTCCAACGTACGCACCGCCTCGTCGTAGACGGTGTCGCGGGCGTGCAGACGCTCGTAGTATTGAATAGCGCGACTGCCGAGCCGCATACGCCTCTGCTGCTCGCCGCAAACGTGCACGGCAGTTGATCCATGTCTTTCATACTCGATGCTCTGAAGAAATCGGAAAGCGAGCGCCAGCGCCAGAGCGGACCCGCTCTGTTCGAGGTGAAAATCGCTCCTCCACGCAACCGCTTCGCGACCTGGGGCGTAGTGATTGCCGCGCTGCTTGCCGTCAATTTCATCGTGGTGGGCTTTGTGCTCTGGCGCGGTAGCCCCTCGCGAGCGGCCGCGTCTGCAGTGGCCACCCCCGCAGCGGCCCCCGCCCCAGCTCCGCCGCCTGTCGCGACCGCGGCAGCGGCGCCGGCACAGAGCGGCGCGTTGTCCGGAGCTCCGCCGGGCGTGCCCGCCAGCGCACGCTTCGGAGCGCACCCGGAGGCGGGTCAAGGGCTAGAAGCGACCGGCCCGCCGGCAGCGGCCCCCGCTGTGCCCACGAGCTCACCTTCGGCCGCCCCCGAACCGCCTTCGGCCTCGCCACGCGTGAGCGCAGGCGACACCAGCGCAA
>Ga0335074_10004241_pt1 | contig 19714 bp, 16 predicted proteins | sample Lox_Sample_23_FD_206715 | JGI IMG/M metagenome (GOLD analysis project Ga0335074, IMG submission 206715) | Soil microbial communities from Loxahatchee National Wildlife Refuge, Florida, United States - Lox_Sample_2.3 | ecosystem: Environmental > Terrestrial > Soil > Wetlands | place: USA... | reverse complement strand
AATACGCGCCCTGCAGGTTCGCGTGCCACAAGTGCGCGTTCACGAAAAACGCCCCGTACGCCTGCGCGTAGCGCAGCCTCGCTCCGTTCAATCGCGGTCCGATCACAGACGGCACCTGCGCGTCGCTCCCGTTCCAGTTCGCGGGCCGCGTCGAAATCGAAGCTTCCGTCAAGTCGGCGTAAGGATCGAAGCCGATCGACCACAGCGCGATCGTCGCCCACCGGCGAACGTTCGCTTCGCCATACTGAGGCGCGCGAGCGCGGCTGTGCGGCACGCCGGCAATCGTCCCGATCGAAAGGAACAGCAGCACGGCGCCGATCACGCACGCGACCGTCGCGGGGTTCACTTCCCGAAGCTTCGCAGCGAGCCGATCCGTCCATTTGCGTTCGAGCGCCCACCGCTCCGGCGGCCGCCCGGTCTTCGTTGTCGCGTACACCGCGACGCCGGTCGCCACCACCACCAGCAGCGCGTGCAGCATCGTGCCGCGCACTTCCTGCCGCGTCAGGTACCGCGCCCAGAAAAGCAGCAGCGTCGCCGGGACAGTCCAGTAAGCCAGCATCGACGAAACGCCCTTTTCGATCGCCCGCGTCGACGAACTATCCTGGTCGATCCAGCGGAAATGCGCCCGCATCAGCGCGAGCACAACACCCGATTCGCGTTCGCCCAACTCGCGGCCGTCCGGAAATACCGCCGGCAATTCCAGCACCGCATCCCAGACTTTTTGCACGTGAAATTGGAACACGAGATACAGGATGAAGAGTGCCACGGGCAGGATCAGGTACGACTCGGCTGTCGGCAGCGCTGTGGCCGCGGCGCGCGAGTGCCAGAAAGGAATCAGCGACGAGTCGGCCACCAGCTGCACGTCCTTGGTTCTCCACAGCACGAGCCAGCAGAGCGCGCACGCGGACATCATCGCCGTGAAGTAGTGCGCCGCGCTCCGTGAAGCCCGTTCGAGCGCCGCAGCCGCCGGAAACTCCAGAAACGACGCGGGCAGGGAAGCGTCGCGCAGGTTCGCGCCCGCGATCTGCCGAGGCACGAGCCCCAGCGCGGTTTCCAGCGACGCATCCTCTAAGTTCGCGCCTTCCAGGTTCGCGCCCACCAGGCAGGCATCCTGCAAATCGGCGCGCACCAGGCAGGCGTCCCGCAGATCGGCCAGCAGCAGGTCGGCCGCCTTCAGGTTCGCGTCATGAAAATCCGCGAACCTGAAATTGACGCCGATCAGTTCGCAGCCTTCGAGATCGGCGCCGGCGAAGTCGCCCTTCTTTCCGTTCATCCCGTGCGAGTCGACCCATTCCTTGTGGCTTCCCAACTTTTCCTCAAACGCCCAGTCGCGGTATACGCCGCGGGAATTCGGAATCGCCGGCAGCTCCAGGCTCTCGAAATCAGTCGCCTCGATTTGCGGGAGTTCTTGCTCCTGGTCCTCGCGCGCTTCGTCGTCAGAGGGATCCTTCGTGGCGCTCTGCATTCCCGAGGAAGCAGGAACGATCGCCGAGACCATCTCGGCCTCGGCCGCGTCGTGCGCGGGCGTGGCCTCTCTCGCGGCCTCCGCGAGTTCGCCGGGATCGGCGCCGGCGCTTTCTCTCGCGGATGCGTGCTCGATCGAAATCTGCTCGGCAGGAAACAGCTCGGCAAGGATGTGCGACGCGGAAGGCAGCTCGGACGACGAAATCACGTGCGATCGCGCGCCCAAAGCCTCCGTGAGCCCTGTGGATGTCGTCTCCCATTCCCGTTTTTCGTCGTTGTCGCCGGGGCGGAATTCCAGCGCGTTGGGAAATAGCTCGTCCAACGTTTTGGCGATCGCTGAGGGTTGCAAGGCTACTGCGGGCTGTGCATCTGGTGCAGGGGCGAGGTCCTCACTCGTACCCTCGGCAAACAGTTGAGAAAGCGCCTCCGCCGCGGCCGGCAACTTGGTCGCCGGAATCAGAGCGGGCTCCGCCTCCGGTACGCCTGCCTCCTCGACCTTCGTACCTATGTGCCCGTCCGTCTCTTCCGGGCGCAACGAAAACCGGAACCACCGCTTCACTCTAGATCCCCCTGCCCCGATCCCATGCCGGAGAAAGCATTGGCCGCTCTCTTCCGCGGCGATATATTTTGCGTCTGTCGGTCAGACTTCCTGCAGCGTACTCCCCGCAATGCGTGGCGTCTCTGACCCTGACTATATGAAAGTGTAACCGCCTCCAGCATACGCCGCCGAAACGCCCGGGGACCCCTGTTCTAAAGTGCAATAGCCGTACAGCTGTCCGCACGGTTGTGGAAAATTCCGTCCTTTGGGGGGAGCCGGCTTCGCCGCGCCGTGATGATCCACGCACCGGCTGTCCCGCCCTGAGTTGCCTCTTGCTGCCCCGTTGCACTAAGATCAACCCTGCATGGAACTGCTCCTCAACGCGATCTGGCTGGCCCTGGCCACCGGGCTTTTGCTCGTCTGGCGTTTGCGCTGGCTGCCGCAGTTGCGCGAGTGCTCGTCTGGCCGCCGCAAGTGGCAGAGTTTCGCGGGACTCGTTTGCGTGCTGGCTCTGCTCTTTCCCGCGATCTCCCTGACCGACGACCTCCATCCCACCGAGTTCGCCCTCGCCGACACCAAATCTCTCTACTGCGTATCCGCCCACGGCCAGTTATCTACGGGACCTACGCCCGGGCATCATTCGCCGACGCAAGACCTTTCCGGAGTCATCCTAGCTTCACAGTTGCGGCTCACGCTTTTTCCCGCTGACTCTTCGCTCACCTGTAGTCGTACCCTCGTTTTCACCGATTCGTGCTGCCCGCGAATCTCCGGCCGCGCTCCACCCGCTATCTCCTGACGCCTGATTCGTTCTTTCGCGTCCAGGCAACTCGACGCTCTCTCGCCCGGACGCGGAGAGCCGTGCGTACCGCTCGCAGCCATTGAGCGGCAAACGCGCGGACACTCTCATTCTCTTGGCTATCAGGAAAGGGGAAGGCTCGTGCAAAGAAACACCCGGCGACATCTTCGTTGGTGGATTCCGACGCTGGCGGGAGTTTGCCTCATGGTCTTGCCGGGCTGCTCGTCCGACAAAACCGCGGCGTCTCAGGACGGATCGGCAGCGGCGCAAAGCTCTCCGAATTCCAGCTCGACGGAATACTTCGCGCCCGATACGAAGGGCATCAAGACCGTCACGGTGCAAAAGACCGCCGTTCCCGAATACCTCGACCTGCCGGCGCATATCGAGGCCGATCCCACGCGCGTCGTCCACGTCTACCCGCCCACCGGTGGCCGCATCGTCGAGATGAAGGTCCGCCCCTGGGACCACGTGAGCAAGGGCGAGAACCTGGCTCTCATCGAGAGCGCCGATCTTTCCCGCTCCGTCGCGGACTACCACAAGGCGATTGCCGATAACGAAGTGAAGCAGAAGGAACTCGCGCGCGCAAAAGACCTCTACGAGCACAACGCCATCGCCGAGAAGGACTACCAGCAGGCGCAGGCCGATGCTCTCAGTTCGCAGGCCGACCTAACCGCCGCGCGCGACCAGATTCGCGTCTTCGGCGTCGACCCGGACCACGCCACGTCCCAGCTTTCCGTCGTTGCGCCGCGCTCCGGCGTGATTCTCGACGTCGGCGCGTCTCCCGGCGAGTTTTCGAAATCGCTGGACGCTCCTGAGCCGCTCTGCACCATCGCGGATATCGGCACCGTGTGGGCGATCGGCGACATCTACGAGAATGACCTCGCCGCAGCGAAGGCCGGCCAGGACGTCCTCGTCACGCTCAACGCGTATCCCGGGCAGCAATGGTCGGGCCGCGTGAGCGTCGTGTCTGACGCGGTCGATCCGGCCACGCGCACGCTTCACGTTCGCGTCACGCTCGCGAATCCGGGCGAGCGCATCAAGCCGCAAATGTTCGGCACGATCCGCCTCACGCGGGCGCTTGCCCAGGCCATTCTAGTTCCGGCGTCGGCCGTCGTTCGGGAAGGGAACGACGCCTACGTTTTCGTCGCTAAGAGCCCGGGCCGCTACGAGCGCCGCAACGTCACCCTTGGCCGCACCTTCGCGACTTCCATTGAAATCGCCAAGGGGCTCAGTCCGGGCGAGACAGTGGTCTCCGAGGATCCTTTGCTCCTTCGCGCCGCGGGCCAGAGCTGACCCGCGATGCGATCCTTCATCGACTCGATTCTGCGCTTTCGTCCGCTTATGGTGGTTGCGCTCTGCGCCTGGATTGCCGCCGGCGCCTATTTCTTTTCTCGCCTGGATATCGAGGCGTATCCCGATCCCTCTCCGCCGCTCGTGGAAGTGATCACGCAGAATCCGGCGTGGTCGGCCGAAGAAATCGAGCGCCAGGTCACCGTGCCCATCGAGACGGTGCTCTTCGGCATTCCGCGCCTCACCTACGTCCGCTCGATCTCGATCTTCGGCCTGAGCGACGTGAAGCTCTACTTCAGTTACGACAGCGACTATTTCTGGGACCGCCAGGAAGTCCTCAACCGCCTGCAGCTCGCCACGCTTCCGTCCAACGTCTCGCCGCAGCTTTCGCCGGAATCGCCCATCGGCGAAATCTACCGCTATCGCCTCGAAGGCGCGGGCTACTCGCTCAACGAGCTGAAAGCCACCCAGGATTGGTTCGTCACGCGCGAGATCAAGCAGGTCTCCGGCATTATCGACGTCGCCGGCTTCGGCGGCACCACGCGCGAATATCTCGCCGAAGTCGATCCCGGGAAACTCCTGCAATACAACGTCGCGCTTCCACAGGTGGTCAACGCGATTCAATCGAGCAATGCGAATGCCGGCGGCAGCTATCTCACCATGGGCAGCCAGAGCGTCAACGTCCGCGGCCTCGGCTTGCTGCAAACGATCCCCGAGATGCAGCAGGTGCTCATCACCGAGCGCAACGGCGTCCCGGTCTATTTGAAGGACGTCGCCGACGTTCACGAAAGCTTCGAGCCGCGCCTCGGCTTGGTCGGCGTCAATCATGACGACGACGCCGTCGAGGGCATCGTGCTCCTGCAGCGCGGCGAGCAGTCTCTCCCGGCCCTGCGAGCGCTGAAACAGCGCGTCGCCGAGCTGAACGGCTACCTTCTTCCGCCCGGCATGCACCTCACCACGCTCTACGACCGCACCGACCTGATTCACCTCACCACGTCCACGGTCCGCCACATCGTGCTGATGGGGCTCGCGCTCGTCACGGCGATCCTGATCATTTTCCTCGGCGATTTGCCGGTCTCGCTGATCGCGGCGCTCACCATTCCGTGCTCGCTGCTGTTCGCGTTCAGCATGATGGTCATTTCCGGCAGCTCCGCCAACCTGATCTCCATCGGCGCCATCGACTTCGGCATCCTCGTGGACGCGGCCGTCATCGTTCTCGAGCACATCTACCGTCGCCTCGAAGATTCCCCCGCAAATGCGCGCTCGGGTCCGGTTATCGCGGAGGCCACGGCTGAGGCAGTTCGCCCCGTGCTCTTTTCGGTCCTCGTCATCGTTGTGTCACTCACGCCGCTCTTCACCATGCAGGGCGTGCCCGGGAAAATCTTCGCGCCGATGTCGGAGACCTACGTCTTCGCGCTAACCGGCGCCCTGGTTTTCGCCGTGGTCTTCGCGCCGGTCCTCGCCTCCTGGATTCGCCGCGAAAAGGTTCGCACCGTTCCGACCGCGCTGGTCCGCTGGCTTCTCCGCCGCTACGAGATCACGCTGCGATGGGCGCTGCATCACCGCGGTGTCACTCTTTCCATCGCCGGAATCGCCTTGGCGGCTGCGATGGCGTTCACGCTCCTGCTTGGCGGCGAATTCATGCCCCAGCTCGAGGAAGGGAACTTGTGGATTCGCGCCACGCTCCCGCAGGATGCGTCGTTCGAAATCGGCGCCAAGATGGCGCACGAGGTACGCGAGATTCTGCTCAAGTATCCCGAGGTCAGCGAAGTTGTCTCGCAGATGGGCCGGCCGGACGACGGCACCGACGTCACCACGTTCAACAACGTCGAGTTCATGGTCAACCTGAAAAACCCCGACAGCTGGCCCTCCGGCCTCACCAAGGACAAGCTGGTCGCGCAGATGGACGCCGAGCTCACCGAATACCCCGGCATCGACTTCAATTTCTCGCAGAATATTCAGGACAACGTCGAAGAGGCGATGTCCGGCGTGAAAGGCGAGAATTCACTCAAGATCTTCGGCGACGACATCGACACGCTCGTCGAAAAGGCCGGCCAAGTTCGCGACGTGATGGCCCAGATTCCCGGCATCGCCGATCTCGGCGTCTTTCCCGAGACCGGCCAGCCCGAACTGCTGATCTCCATCGATCGCGGCGCCAGCGGCCGCTACGGCCTCATGGCTGCCGACGTCAACGCCGCCGTCCAAGCCGCGATCGGCGGCCTGGCTCCCACGGAGATTCTGGAAGGCGACCGCCGTTTCGATTTCGTCATCCGCTACAAAGAGCAATATCGCTCGACGCCCGAAGCGATCCGCCAAATCCTGCTTCCCACGCCCGACGGCAACCACGTGCCGCTCGGTCAGGTCGCGAGCGTCTCCCTCAAGGAAGGCGCCTTCATGATCTATCGCGAAAACGGCCGCCGCTACATCCCCGTCAAATTCAGCGTCCGGGGCCGCGACCTCGCCAGCACCATCGGCGAAGCCCAGAACCGCATTCGTGCCAACGTTCGGTTTCCGGAGGGCTATCACTACGAATGGGCGGGCGAATACGAGAGCTTGCGCGAGGAAGAGCGCCGTCTCGCGGTCATCATCCCGATCACTCTTCTCGGAATCCTCGGGCTGCTTTACACCGCATTCCGCTCGCTACGGCACGCGCTTCTGGTTCTCGTCATGCTGCCGTTCGCGGCCATCGGCGGCATCTTGTCGCTGCTCGTTACTGGGACGCCGCTCAGCATCTCCGCCGCGGTCGGTTTCGCGTCCGTGATTGGCGTGTCCACGCTCGGAGGAGTCGTCCTCGTTTCGGGCATCCAGCATCTCGAAGCGCGAATGCCGTCCTGCCGCGAAGCCATCGAGCGCGGCGCTCGCAACGAAATGCGCGCCGTCCTGATGGCTTGCTCCGCCGCGGGTCTCGGTCTTCTCCCGGCCGCACTCTCCTCGGAAATCGGCGTCCAAGCCCAGCAGCCTCTAGCGCGGGTCGTGGTCGGCGGCATGGTCACCGCGCCGTTCGCGATTCTGTTGCTCGTCCCAGTGCTCGCGAGCTACTGGCTGCCGGAGCGTCCGAAAGCGGCGGACGCGGGCCAACCGTGACGCGCTTCCGTTCGATCCACCCATAGAATCGGCTACGCCCGGCCGCATTGCGCAAACCACTATTGGCGCTTCGGTGCGAACCGGCGCCTTCCCGGTAGACTGCTACCTCCCCTCGGCCAAGAATAGAGTCAGATCTCACCCGTTGTCTCGGCTCGGAGAAAGCGCGTCCCATGATTATCCCCTTGGCCCACGAAAATCTGCGCGGCCGCCGTCTACCCTGGGTGACGATCGCCATCATCGCCGTCAATTTCGTCGTGTTCCTCGCCACCTACGGAGTGATGCAACGCGAGGCTCAAGCCAGCGGCGAAGCTCAACTTCACATCATTCTCGTGAGTGCCCGCTACCCGGACACCCACATGACGCCCGACGCCACCGAAGTCGTCGACGCCTTCAAGCGCCAGCACGCTCAGGTCTTCGAGCAACTCGCTCAGCCCCACCGCAGGCCCGTTGACTCTTGGGACGCCCAATTTCTCATGGCCCAGTTCGCGCCGGACGGCGCCGATTACGTGATGTCTCACCTGTGCGATGACCTCGAAAAATCCCGGCAAGGCTCGATCCTCTGGAACTACGCCTTCCATCCATTTCATCCGTTCCTGAAGACGTACATCACCGCGAGCTTCCTCCACGGCGGCTGGCTGCACATCATTTTCAACATGTGGTTCTTGTGGCTCGTCGGCGTGGCCCTCGAGGACACCTGGGGCCGCGTCGTCTACCCGATTTTCTACCTCGTCTGCGGCGCGCTCGGATTTGCGATCCACGCGATGGTTTTTCCCGGGAGCCTCGTGCCCGTCGTCGGAGCGTCGGCGGCGATTGCCGGACTGATGGGCGGGTTCCTGGCCCGTTTTCCGAAGTCGAATATCCGCCTCGCCTGGATTTTGTTCATCAAGCCGGTCAAGTTCAGCGTTCCGGCCTACATCATCTTGCCTGCGTGGCTCTTGATCGAAGTCTTCTGGGGCGCGATTTTCGCCGCCACCAATAGCGAGGGAGGCGTTGCCCACTGGGCGCACGTTGGCGGATTTGTCTTCGGCGCGCTGGGCGCCTTGCTCCTGAAACACACCGGCGTCGAGCAGTCGCTCGACCACGCGATCGAATCGAAGGTGTCCTGGACCGCCGACGACCGCATGGTGCGCGCCACGGATTCTCTTGAGGAGAATAATCCCGCGGGCGCGATTGCTTCGCTGCGCCAGCTCGTCACCGAAAAACCGGACTCGATCGAAGGATGGGAGATGCTGCTCGCCGCGCAGCAGCGCCGGCCCGATCCCCAGGGACAAAAAGAATCCCTCGAAGTTCTCTGCCGTCTGCACACGGCCGCGGGCGAGATGGAATCCGCGTGGAACGACTATCTCGAATTTCGGAGTCTCGGCGGCGAAAAAATTCCGCGCGGCGTGTGGCTCGAGCTCTGCCGCTATCTCGAGAGCAAGCACGACTGGGAGGGCGCTGCCACCGAATACGAGCGCCTTGCCGAACAAAATTCCAGGGAGCGCGCCGGCGCTTCAGCCCTCGTCGCTGCCGCTCGTATTCGCCTCACGAACCTCAACGAGCCCGACCGCGCCGCCAAGCTCTACCAGGCCGCGGCAGCTTCCACCGCTCCGCACTCCGACCTCGACGCCGAGATTCAGGAGGGCCTCAGGCAGTGCGCCAAGGCCCTTCCCGTGCATCAATCCGATACCTACAGCGGTTAGTCGAGCGGCTTTCCCGTTTCGGTCCCGCGAGAGAACTCCCGCTTTTTCTTTCTCTTCGCGCGAATACAGTGCGAACCCACCTCGCCCTTGCATCCACTTAGTAAGGGCAAATACAGCGAGTCCCCGATGCCGTTTGACCGGTGACCGCATCACAATAGCTGTACCAGCCCGAGTCCAGGGAGAACGCATGTCACTCCGAATTCTGATCGCCGACGACAATCCGCTCGTGAGATACGGTGTCCGCATTTATGTTGAAAGCCACGGAGGCTGGGCCGTCTGCGGTGAGGCCGGCGACGGTTTCGAGACCATCGAGAAGGCCGTCAGCCTCAAGCCCGACCTTGTCCTGCTCGACATCTCAATGCCGAATCTCGACGGCATCGACGCCGCGTCCGCCCTTCGCCAGAAAGTCCCCGGGCTCGGCATCATCATCCTCACCCTGCACGAGTCGCTCGATCTGGCCCGCGTCGCTTCTCGCGCCGGCGCCTGGGGCTACGTCACCAAGTCGCTGATCTCGACCGAGCTTCTACCCACGATCGAAGCCTTCGAATCGGCGATGCCCGTCCAGGGCGCCTGAACCCGCTGCTCCAGGACCCTCGACGTCCCGAGGGTTGCCGTTCCCGTGTGTCTGTGTTCTCATAGATTCGGCTCTCTTTCACTCACGGGCCCAGCTCGAGGCGGGACACACCATGCAGCGTTTCAGCGTTTCCGTACGGCAAGTTGGCCCGGTCACGGTCGTCGACATCAGCGGCACGGTCACCTACAACGAAGCCGGCGCTCTCCATGAAACATTCCTCGAACTGCTGCGCAAGGGCCGCACGAAAATCCTGCTCAATCTCAGCAACGTCACGCAGCTCGATAGCTCCGGCATCGGCGCCCTTGCTCGAGCGTTCGCCACGGTTCGCGGCCAGGGCGGCGACCTCAAGATGATGCAGCTCAGCAAGCAGGTCCAGCGCTTGCTCGAGATCACCAACCTCTGCACCATCTTCGAAGACTACTCGGACGAGACCAGCGCGCTCAGCAGCTTCGAATAGCCCCGTCGCCTTTCGATTCTCTTATTTGGTGTTCCCGTCCTGCTTGCGTTCGTACAGCGAGGGAGTTTTACTGAGGTCCTGGTAGCGCTGTTCGTCGATGTTGTTTTCCGCGCACTCGTATTCGCGGATGCGTGTTCCGGGACGCAGCATGATCGTCCCGTGGCGCGTCCAGGGTCCCGTGAATACTTCGGGATCCTCCACTGTGTCCTCGTAGACGATCGTGTTTTCGTCCACGCGCGTGAATTTTTCCACCACGTGCAGCTTTTCGCTGTGAATCGTTCCCACGCCCGATAGCCAGGTCTTGTCGTTGAATCCGGTCACGTCCACCACCAGCGTGTCGCCGTCCCAGTGGCCCACCGAATCGCCCATGTAGCTCGGCTCCAGATCGTCCGGATGCGGCGCGTCGATGGGGATAATGCGAAACACGTGGAACGCTTCGAACAGCATCACGATCGTCTTCGGCGTCTGCACGATCTGCATCGGAAACAGCCCCATCAGCGTCATCCGCGGCACGCCCGGCGGCAGGCACTTCACCATCGGCTCGTCGATTCCGCGCTTGTTGTATTCCTCGAGAACCTTCTTCGCGGCCCAATCCTGATACGGAGGCTTCGGCTGCGGCCCCTTCACCGCAAACGGAGTGATCGGCCCGCTCTCGCCGAGCGGCCCGTCGCCGCTGTTCGTGTCTTCCCATGTGCCGATGCGGTTGCTCCCGCCTTGCCATACGCCCGTCAAATCCGGATGCCCGTCCGCCGCGCGCGGAACGTTCGCGGCCGCATGAGGTTCTTGCGCTGCCAGCACAGCCGGCATGGCCGCGGCCGCCACGGCCACAATCGCAGCCATCACGAGATTCTTCATCACGAGATTCTTTCTCACGTTTCGGCCTCCCTCTAATTCGCCGGAGGCGCGACCTGCGGTGCTGCGCCGCCATCGCCGGTGCCCGGCCCTGGACCGAAGTAATGCTTGGTGCCGTCCGCGAACGTCACCTGCCGCGCGTGCGCATGCGGTCCGCCCGCGCGCGCCTGCCACCCGAAGACGGTCACCTGGTCGCCGACCTTCATGGTCACGTCCTTCTTCCAGCCGGTCCGGTAGAGCACCGTCGGCGGGTAGCCCTCGAAGCTCCAAGTCGTCACAGTGCCGTCCGCGCCTTTCACGTCGAGGAAGACGAAGCTGTGCGGATTCGTCCATTCGATTTTCGATACGACGCCCGTCAGCGTCACCGGCTTCTTCTCGTCGTACACCACGCCGAACGAATGATGCGCCCACAGCGGCGCGCTTGTTCCCAGCAGCACAACTGCCGCGGCACACACGGCGAGGGCCGTCCATCTCGTCGCAGCTCTCATCGAACATCTCATCTGAGTGGTCCCCCCGATTGGCCGCGAATATAGTCGCGCGGGGCGCACGGGTCAAGCCTGACTCCGCGCTCCGTGCGATCTTCTCCCGGCCGGTAATAATTTCGGCCCAGCCGGATAATTTTCTAAAGCATCTTCCCGGAGTGCGCGTAACTGCTTTGCCTGCCGTGTCGTTGGTGGCAAGCGCCGTGCCGTTCTCCTGTGCGTGGAATGGAAAGGACGAACGCGATGAAGAACAAACGTCGAGCAGTTTTCGTGCTACTCGCCTTGGGCAGTATCCTGGCGCTGGTAAGCGCCTGGGATCTTCCCGAAGATTCGCAGAGGGCGAATTGGAATTGACGAGAATTGGAAGGAACCCGGCAGGGTGGCGTGTTCACCCTGCCGGGACGAGGCTCACTGCGTGGGTTGCTGACTGATACCGGAGGAATTGCCGCTTGCCGAGCTTGCGTTTGAGCCCGCCGAATTCGAATTCATCGAGCTTGGCACGATTCGCGCCGACTGACTGTATTTCGGCGCGCTCACGTACCCGTGAACGTGGTCCTTGTCGATCTTGTTCACCACGAGTTGCATTTCCTGCGAGTCTCCGCCGTCGATCCAGATCGGCTCGTAGAGATTCACGTGCTTCTTGTTCATCTGGTTGTCGTCGATGATCATCGCCACGTCGTAGCTCTTGTGCTTCGTGTCCGCCTTCCGCAGCGACACCATCACCGGCCCCGCGTGCGCGAACTGCTTCGATTTCGTCAAATCGAATTCGAAGTAGCTGCGTTCGCCCTTCTGCTCCAGGGCCACGAGTTCGTCGTGCGTCTTGGCGATTGAGCCGTTCAGTTCGTCGCGCGTCGAGCTGATATTGCCCTCGAGATCGGTGCGCGCTTGCGCGAGCTGGTCCTGCGTGTCTTTCAGTTGCTTCTGCTGGTCGGCCAACTCGGATTGCAGCTGCTTGTAGCGCCGGTTCTCGGCGGCCGTTCGACGGCGTGCCGCGGCAGCATTCGCCCCGGGCTGCGTAGGATGAGTTGTGGCGGCTGTTGTGGCGGGTGAGGCTGCGGGCGCGGGCTGCTGCTGCGCCGTCGTCAATGCATTTAATTTCGCGCTCAGTGTGTCGACCTGCCCCTGCAGCTGGCCGATCGTTGACGTCATCGCGGCCTCCTGCGAAGCGCGCCGTTCGGACGCTTTCTGTTGCACGTAGCTGTATCCCATCGCCACGCAAAGCCCCACAATCAGCACCACGACAACAGCTACCAATCCGCCGTTCATGCCGTTGCGCTGCGTCGCTGGCATCTCCGTAAACTCGTGCTCGTGCTCGCTGCTCTCTCGCTCTTCGTCCATCGATCTCTCCTGGTCTGGGTGCTCCGGAACACACGCCTGGGCGCCGGGCTCGCCAATTCGCATTGCACGCGCGCTGCCTCTCGTTCGCAACCAGCGCGCCCCCGCAACCGCCTCCCTTGCAGCAGGTTGCAGTCGCTGCCCGCGCGACGCGCCTCAAGTCGCCCAGTACTAGTCCCGGTAATTTTTCCTCAACTCACTCATCTCCGTTCTACCGCCCTGCCCGGTCGCGGTCGTGCCGCCGGGTCGTCGCCACGAATTTCCTCGAACATCTGTATTACATGTTATAGTACGCGCGTGATTCCGTTCCGTGTAATGTTTCGGCCTGGACTGCCGCGCCACCAGCAGATCGTCTACGCGGCGCAGAAAGCCATCGTGTCGGGGCAGCTTCGTCCCGGCGATACGTTCCCGTCGGTGCGAGCCCTCAGCAGGGAATTGAAGATCAACCCGAACACCGCGCACAAAGTGGTGACCCAACTCGCTGATGACGGGCTCCTCGAGACGCGGCCCGGCCTTGGCACCGTAGTAGCAACGCTTCCGGAGGCGACTTCGTCCCAGCGGACGCAGTTGCTCGGGGATGAAATCGAAGAACTCGTAGTTGACGCAAAGCGGCTCGGAATCGACCTGCAGGATGTGCTCGCATCCGTTTCGGACCACTGGAAACAGCTCGGAGCCAAGCAAAGGCCCGAAGACAAGAGCAGCGGGAGTGGAAAACGATGACGAGCGTGATCCGCACCGAGCAGTTGACCAAGCGCTTTCGCCGCGTGGACGCCTTGGCGGGCCTCGATCTTGAGGTTCCGGAAGGCGCGGTGTACGCGCTGGTGGGACCGAACGGCGCGGGCAAGACGACCGCCATCAAGATCCTGATGAACATCTTCCGCGCTTCCAGCGGACGCGCGGAGGTTCTCGGCATGGACTCCACGCGGGTCGCGGGCCGCACGTTCCAATCGATCGGCTACGTTTCCGAAAATCAGCAGTTGCCCGGCTGGATGCGCGTCGACGCTTTCCTAGAGTATCTGCGCCCGTTCTATCCATCGTGGGATCGCGATCTCGAGAGCGACCTGGTGAGGCGGTTTGAGTTGCCCCGTGACCGCAAGCTCAAGAATCTGTCTCGCGGCATGCGGATGAAGGCGGCGCTCGCGAGCGCCCTCGCCTTTCACCCGAAGCTGATCGTCCTCGACGAGCCGCTCGGAGGTCTCGATCCCCTCGTGCGCGACGAGCTGATCGAAGGGCTGCTGGAGCGAGCCTCCGAGGCCACGATTTTCGTCTCCTCGCATGATCTGGCCGAGATCGAAAGTTTCGCGAGCCACGTCGGCTATCTGGAGCAGGGACGCCTTCGTTTTTCCGAGGAAATGGCGCAGTTGACGTCGCGCTTTCGGGAAGTTGAACTCACATTCGACGCGCCGCCGCAGTTGCCGTCGAGACCGCCTGAAACATGGATGCACTTGAACACTTCGGCCGCGGTTGTCCGCTTCGTCGAAAGCCGCTTTGACGAGAGCCGTACTTCTTCGGAAATCGGCCAGGTTTTCGGCAGTGCCCGCGACGTCACGTTCACGCCGATGTCGCTGCGCTCGATTTTTCTCGCGATGGCCAAAGCTGGCCGCGGATCCGCGTAGAAAGGACGACGATGAGCCAAATCCTCCACATCTTCCGGAAGGACGTCCGCCATTTCTGGATCGAGATTCTCGCGTCGCTCGTTTTGCTCTCCGCTTACACCTGGAAAACGATCCATGGCTGGGGAGCACAAACCATCGACGTAGACGAGCCCGCCGTGCTCATGCGAACGATCTCAGCTTTAGTCCCAATTTCGTGGTGTTTCCTGATCGTCAGGGCTGTGTTGGACGAATCCCTTGTCGGCGACCGTCAGTTTTGGATCACCCGCCCGTACGAATGGAAAAATCTCCTGGTTGCGAAGCTTCTATTCGCAACCGCCTTTGTCAGCTTACCTCTCTTTGTTGCGGACGTAACCCTGCTTGCTCGCGCGGGATTCTCTCCGGCTCATTACCTGACCGGGCTGCTATGGATGCAGCTCATGATGTTCCTGGCTCTAGTTCTACCGGCGGCGGCAGTCAGTGCAATCTCCTCAAATTTCGTCCAAGTGTTGTTGTGGATTCTTGGTATTGGGCTTTTTCTCGTCGGGGTTGCGGCCTCGGATTCCGTCGTGCCCGGTTCGGACGTGACAGTGTCCAGCGATTTTGGAGGGGATGCCTCCATCGCGATGTTTGTCGGTCTCGGTGTCGCGGTTCTTCTGCTCCAATACTGCCGGCGGCAAACACAAATGTCGCGCTCGCTCTTGCTCGGAGTCGCAATTCTTGTCGCCGTTCTTGTCGTGGCGATTCCATACACCAGACTTATCGAGAGATCATACCCACTCGTGGCTGCAGGAGAGGTGCCGCCCGCACGGCTCGATATGCTCGTTCCAATTTCGCCTTCGAATAATTCAGTCGAACGCCCCATCCGCACAAAAGAGGTTGACCTCAACTTCCCGTTTGAGACATCCGGCATCCCTGCAGGGTACGTAGTCATCGAGGCAGGTACGCTCACCACGATCAACTCACCCAACGGTCACCACTGGTCGTCCCATTGGAAGTCAGCATACGGGGAAATATGGCCCGGCCAATCGAAGTCGTCGGCCACGGTGACGATCCCGAGAGACTTTTTCGAAAGCGTGCAGTCCGGTCCCGTTGACGTCCATTTCTCCTTTGCGCTAAGTCTTTATCGCGAGGCAGATTCAAGAAAGGTCATCACGCAGGCCGGTGAATTTTCAGTGCCCGGAGTTGGAACATGCTGGATCGACCTGCAACAGGTATGGGATAACAGTGCGATCGCGTGTCATTCTCCAATCCAGAGGCCGCCTCTTATAGTGCGCATGGAATCGCGCGATAGTACGTGCTCTCCTTCCGGGACAGGTTTGCCCCTGCCAGACGTCACAAAGCACTCCTGGAATCCGTCTGATGATTCTCCGGCCGCGTTTGGGATCAATCCGATTCAATACCTGACGATCAGTCTAAGTCGCTGGCTCGATCAAGGCAGGAGAGACCCGAGCCCCGGCATTTGTCCAGGCACTCCCATTACCCTTAGCACTCCCGACATGGTTCAATCCGCTCGAGTCGAGACCGAACTCGACAACGTACGACTTCAAGACTACGAGTCGCAATTCACCCGGTTTTGAAAGATCACTTGGGACCGTCGTTCACGGCTTTCGTAGATTTGCACATACGAGATGCCAAAGAGCTCCGCACCGGGGCTGGCTAAGGTTGACGGATCCGGAGGCGCAATTCAGCGAATGGAGACGATCTCGATTGCCGTGGGCAGCACCCGCCGGCCGAAACTGAGCGCCGTTCGCGAGGCGCTCGCCGCGCTCGCACCCGTCGTGGGCGAGAGCGCCTCCTTCGAAATTTTCGCGATGGATGCTCCGAGCGGCGTAAGCCACACGCCGCTTTCCCGCACGGAAACCATGACCGGCGCGCGCCAGCGAGCCGAGGCCATGGTCGCCCTCGCGCGCGAAAAGAACGAGCCCTGGAAATATTTCGTCGGCCTCGAAGGCGGCCTCGACGTGATGCACGAAGACTCCAAGCGCTGGGTCTTCCTCGAGAATTGGGTCTACGCCACCGACGCCCGCGGCCACTCCGCCTTCGGCCGATCCGCCGGCATCCTGCTCCCGGACACGCTCGCCCAGCAAGTGGTCGACGAAGGCGTCGAGCTCGGCGTCGCCATCGACGCCTTCGCCGGCGCCACCGGCATCCGTGACGCGCAAGGCGCCTGGGGCGTCCTCACGCACAACCTCATCACCCGCCAGGACGCCTTCCGCGTCGCCGCTATCAGCGCCTTCGCACGCCTCTTCAGCGCTTCACCCCCACTCCGCTAACGCCGCTTCACCCGCAGCCACTCACGAATTACGAGTCACGAATCACGAGTCACAAGTCACGAGTCACAAGTCACGAATCCCCAGCGCCGCAGGCGCGATTGTACCGAGCCCGGCACGCAGCCCGCCTGCCGTCGAGGCAGGCGCAGCGAAGTGCCGGGAATCTCGGCGAAAGAACGTGAAGCCCCGGCAGGGGCGATTGACGCGAATCCGAAATCTCGAGTCTCAAATCCTCAAATCACATCACGAGTCACGAATCACAAGTCACGTCCCCCGGTGACACCGAGCCCGTCCTGGCGTACAATGCCGCCAAGCACGATGGACGTTCGGATCACGCTCGTCCTTGCAGCGGCCCTGGCTATTGCCGCAGATGTCCCGGGCATCACGCAACTTCGCCCCGGCTCTTCAGGTCTGCCTGCCCAGAACGGCACTGCGCCCGCCGTCACTGGATCGATTTCTCCGGCGGCCTCGCCGGCTGCAGGCGCCCAGGATTCCTCCAAGCATTCGAAATCGCTTCCGCTGCAGGGCCCCTCGCGTATCCTGCTGATTCGCTACGTCGATGGCGAGTTCGCGAAAGCTGTCCAGCCGCTGCCTAGCGGAAAACATGGATTCAAAGTGCCCGTCGGCAAGCCGGTCAATAAGCAGAGCCTCAGCGATGCCGTGCGCCTCTACGGTCTTGCGGCCAGCCCCGGTGACGTCGTTCAAATCACCGGAATGGAGTTCCGCTCCGACGAAATCCTGATCCTGATCAACGGCGGCGGAAAAAAGAAATTCCACCTGCGCGACCATCTCCAGTTCGGCATCGGCGACCTCTCCACGCCCCCGCCGAACACGTATCGCCCCCAGGAACCGCCCGGCGCCACGCTCGTTCTCGACTACGGCCGACCCATCCCGGACATGAGTTCGGACGACCTGAAGCACGACCTCGGCGCCTTCCTCGATTTTTCCAAGCAGCATTCGGCCGCCGTGAACTGGATCGACACCATCCCGCCGCAGTTCAAGGACGCCATCCAGGATCATCGCGCCGCAGTCGGCATGGATAGCGAAATGGTGATTGCCGCCATGGGACGTCCCGACCACAAAGTCCGCGAGCGCGACGCCACCGGCACGGAGACCGAAGACTGGATCTACGGCTCTCCGCCGTCGAAAACCACGTTCGTCACCTTCGTCGGCGACAATGTGATCCGGGTCAAAGAATACGACTGAGCCCTCGATTCGCACGGCTTCGTTGACTTTTCTCGCTCCAGACCCTAGCATTTTGAATTCAGGAACATCCTGCCCGCCCTTCGCGCAGGTCATCGATCCATCCTGAAAAGCTCTTCCGGAGGACGCATGTCAGTCAAAGTGGGAATCAACGGCTTTGGACGCATCGGTCGCAACATCCTGCGCACGGTCATCGGCGATCCGGAAATCGAAGTGGTCGCCGTCAACGACATCACGGACTCGAAAACTCTCGCGCACCTCCTCAAATACGATTCGATCCTCGGCAATCTGCCGAACAAAGTCACCCACACGGACGATACGATCTCCGTCGATGGCAAGTCCTTCAAGGTTTTCAAGGTCAAGGATCCCGCCGAACTCGATTGGGCTTCGGTCGGCGCCAGCATCGTCGTCGAATCCACCGGCCTCTTCACCAAGGGCGCCGACGCGCGCAAGCACATTCGCGGCCCGGTGAAGAAAGTCCTTATCTCCGCCCCGGCCACCGATCCCGATCACACCATCGTGCTCGGCGTGAACGACAAGACCTACGATCCGGCCAAGCACCACGTCGTATCGAACGCTTCCTGCACCACCAACTGCCTCGCGCCGGTCGCCAAAGTCATTCAGGACACATTCGGCATTACGATCGGCACGATGACCACGATTCATTCCTATACCAACGACCAAAAGCTCCTCGATCTGCCCCACAAGGATTTGCGCCGCGCTCGCGCCGCCGCCCTCTCGATGATTCCCACCTCGACGGGCGCGGCTAAGGCCCTGAATCTCGTGATCCCCGAATTGAAAGGGAAGCTCGACGGCTACGCCATGCGCGTTCCGACTCCGAACGTCAGCGTCGTCGACCTGACGGTGATCACCGATAAGCCGGCGACGCCGCAGTCGGTGAATGCCGCGCTCAAAGCGGCCGCCGACGGGCCGATGAGGGGCATCCTCGAATACACCGAGGAAGAACTCGTCTCGATCGACTTTCGCGGCAACCCAAGTTCGTCGATCGTCGACGCGGGTTACACGCGCGTCGTCGGTTCGAACTGCGTGAAAGTCCTCGCCTGGTACGACAACGAGTGGGGCTACTCGTGCCGCTGCCGCGATCTGATCAAGCTCTTCGCTTCCAAATTCTAACCCGCGCAAAATCAGCGCGCAGCGTTTCGGGATGACCATGAACAAGCTATCGATTCGCGATCTCGACCTCAGCGGCAAGCGCGTTTTCATCCGCGTCGATTTCAACGTTCCCCTCGATGGCGCGCGCGTCTCGGACGATACGCGCATCCGCGAGACGCTGCCCACGCTTCGCCTCGCCATCGATCGCGGCGCGCGGCTCGTGCTCGCCTCGCATCTTGGCAGGCCCAAGGGCAAAGTCGATCCGAAATACAGCCTTGCCCCCGTCGCCGCCCGCCTGCGCGAGCTGCTTGGCAAGCCCGTCGAATTCGCCTCTGATTGCGTGGGCGCCAACGCCGAAGCCAAAAGCAAGGCGCTCGCGAATGGCGGCGTGTTGCTGCTCGAAAACGTCCGCTACCACGCCCAGGAAGAAGCCAACGACGAAGCCTTCTCGAAACAGCTCGCCGCGCTCTGCGACCAGCTCTTCGTCTGTGACGCCTTCGGCTCCGCCCATCGCGCGCACGCCTCCGTCGTCGGTATCACTAAATTCGTCCGCCAATCCGCCGCGGGCCTGCTCATGGAAAAGGAGCTCGCCTATCTCGGCAAAGCCATTTCGAATCCCGAGCGTCCCTTCGTCTCCATCCTGGGTGGCGCAAAAGTCTCGGACAAAATCGAAGTGGTCCAGAACCTGATGAAGCTCGCCGACGCCATGCTGATCGGCGGCGCGATGGCCTACACGTTTCTAAAGTCGGAAGGGAAGCCGGTCGGCAAATCGCTCGTCGAAAACGACAAGCTCGATCTCGCTCGCGGATTGCTCGACGAAGCGCGCAAGCGCAACTTCAAGCTTCTTCTTCCCGTCGATCACGTCATCGCCGAGTCGCCCGATTCTACGGCTACGAAAGTCACGGATATCGCCTCCACGCCCGACGGCTGGATGGGCCTCGACGTCGGCCCGAAAACCGTCGCCCTCTTCGGCCAGGAA
>Ga0335074_10004240_pt1 | contig 19714 bp, 22 predicted proteins | sample Lox_Sample_23_FD_206715 | JGI IMG/M metagenome (GOLD analysis project Ga0335074, IMG submission 206715) | Soil microbial communities from Loxahatchee National Wildlife Refuge, Florida, United States - Lox_Sample_2.3 | ecosystem: Environmental > Terrestrial > Soil > Wetlands | place: USA... | reverse complement strand
CTGAGCGGATGGCATAGGAAATTGCTCTCGATCCGCCGCGATCGCGATAGCAACCGGCGCGCGCATCGATCATAGTCGATCGCCGGATCGTGGCTGGCGGGATAGCGGTCTTGCCCCAATCGAGCAACTACGGTGCGCTGCACGGCACGCACCGCCAAGTCCATGAGCAGCATACCCGGCTGGAGCCGATAGCGCGCCAGCCGCGGAACTACGAGGCGGTGCGGCAGACGCAATACGAGGCCGACGCGCAGCCGGGCGCCCGGCCGGAGGCACCATCGCTGCCGCCGCAGCCCCGCAACTATGCCGTGCTGCGCCAGGCGCAGCGGCAGGTTGATGACGACCGGCTGGCGCAACAGGAGGCCCCCGACCGGCCCCTACAGCGCAGCTGGACGCACCGCGGCGGCATGGTGCCGCAGCAGGAATCCGCACTCACCTGGGTCCGGCAGAACCACGAGGCCAGGATGGCAAGCAGCGAAAATTCCGGCGCGGAGCGCCGGGAGCAGGGGACGCAACAGCCTGCGCAGCCGGGCCGCGGCGAGAACGACCCCGACTTGCAGGAAGCCCGCGCTGCGGTCGAGGAAGCGCGCCGCCGCGAGGCGGCCGAGCGCGCCCGGCAGCACGAGCGCGAGCGCGGCGGCCCGGAGCGATAGGCGGCGCGGCGCGCCTTCAGCGCGGGCGCTTCGCCGCGTCGTTGAAGCCGGCGCGGTATTCCGGGTTGGCGCGGTTTTCGTCGACCTGCTTCAAGAGGCGCCGCGCGTCGTCGCAGCCGGCGGTAAAAAGCCGCTGGTCGCCGCTGTAGCTCCAGGCCGCGTCGGCACAGGACCCGCCCTCTCCGACACTGCGGTTGGCCGCCCAATACTCGGCACCGGCGCGGCGGTCGCCGCTCTGCGCAAGAAACCACTTCTGCACCGCATTCCAGTCGGCGACGCCTCGCGCGTAGGCCGCCGACTGCGCTGGCGGTTCTGACGTGTCCGCCGGCGCGGTGTCGCCGCCTGCGCCAGGGCCGGGGCTGAGGTGGATCAGCGTGACGATGACGACAAAGGCGGCGACGCCCGCCCAGAAAACCCGTGTGAGGATCTGTCCTGCGGTCAACTGCCGGCCTGGCGGCGGCGCCGGCGGCGGCAGCGGCTCCACCTGTTCGGCGGCCCGCCGCGCGGCATCGGCGGCGAGCTCGGCCAGGGTCGGCGGCGGCGGGTGGTTCGGGTGCGGATCGAAATAGCCGATGAAGCGCGGCGACTCGAAATAATTGACGCGACGCGCCAGGAGCGGGTGCTCGCCCGGAATCAGCGCCAGCACGAGGCCGGGATAGCCGGGCCGGCGGCGGTCGTCGATGCGCGCCAGCAGGCGGCCGATCTCGTCGGGGTTGAGCAGCGGCCGCTTGTGCACCGCCTCGCTCCACCCTTCCGTCGCCGAGGCCGAGCTGCCGCGCGAGCGCGAGCTCGACCACGAGCGCGTCTGGCCGGTCGAACTCTGCTTTGAGGTGCGGAAATGCAGGATCGGCCGCCGGCTGGTCGCGTGGCCCTCGGTGTCGGAATGGCTGTAGCCCTCGGTGTCGGAATCCGAGGTTCCGTGCGATTGCGAACCCGATTGCGAGCGCCGCACGGTTTCGAGGTCGCCGAGCTGGCGGCTGACATAGGAGCGGGTGAAGTCGTCGTCGATCTGGAAGAACAGCTTGAGGCCGGAATTGCCGAGAAAGGTCTCCCAGCTTTTTTCGTAGAGGTCCTCGAGCTGCGGCAGGTTCTGCACGACGAACAGGAACTTGATGCCGAAGCCGGCGGCCTGCGCCGCGGCGTTCTCGATCACCTCCATGCGCTTCAGCCCGGCAAATTCGTCGAGCAGGAAGAGGGTCGGATGCCCGGTCGCCGGACGCCCCTTGATGCGCTCCATCTCGCCGATCGCCAGCACGATCATCAGGCGCAGCCAGCGGTAGTGCGTCTCCATGAAGCGCTGCGGCAGCGTCAGGTAGACCGTCAGGCCCTGCGCGTTGGTCTTCAGCTCGGCTAGGTCAAAATCCGACGCCGCGAGCAGCCGCTGCATCGGGATGCTGTCGAGAAATTCGGTGCTGGTGCGCGCCGCCTCCAGCACGCCCGAGCGCTGCTTGTCGGCCATCGCGATCATCTGCTCGCCGGCGCCGGCGACGACGCCGTTGAAGGCGCGGTTGCGCCGCATCCGCGTCCACAGCACCTCGAACGCCGACGGCATGTCGTCGGTGCCGTTGCCGGCGTCGCCCATTTTCTCGACCGTCAGCCAGTCGCCCTGCGTCAACAGCCGCCGCACCGTCACGAGGTTGCGGTGCGCGCGCAGATAGGGCGCCGACAATACGTGCAGGATCAGGCCGCGGATCAGGTTGCGCGCCGCCTCCTCCCAATAGGGGTCGTTGCGGTTCTCGACGACGACGAGGGCGGCGGCGACCCGCGCAGCGTCGTCGATCGCCAGCTCGCTTTCCGGGTCGATCGCATCGAGCGGATTGTAGCGGGCCTTCAGCGCCGCCGGCAGTTGCACCTCGCCGAACGGATCGAGAATGCAGACCTTTTGGCCGAGGCCATGCGCGTAGGCGGAGCCGCCGCCGCGCCGGCGCGCAGTGACCGTCGCATTCTCGCCCTTCGGGTCGACGACGATGCAGGAGCCCGGCCAGAAGCAGAGGTTCGGCACGATGACGCCGACGCCCTTGCCGCCGCGCGAGCCGCTCGCCAGGCAGACATGGCGGTCGTCGCCATAGCCGAGCGGGCTGGCCGCGGCGTCGAACCCGTCGCCGATCCAGACGCGATCTCTGAACAGCGAGGCCTCGTACGCGAATCGCCCGGCTGCGGCTTCCGGCGCCAGCCAGCGCGCCGTGCCGAGCGGGATCCCGGCGCCGTTGCCGGTCTGCCCGAAAATCGCGCCCCATTCGGCGCTCTGGACATTGCCCGATGGGTGCGGCGCCAAATCCGACCTCATCGGCCCGCTCCCCGGCATCGGGCGACGAGACGGCCGGCGCGGACACCGGCCACAGCCAAAATGACAGCCATGATGTCACGCCCTGTGCTTCGACGTTGCGAAAGGCGGCGTTATTGCAATCGTCGATTGGTTGCCGGGTCAAGGCTTTGCAAACGGCCGGGCCTGGTGAATGCCCGAAGGGGCATTGACGCGCAGGCCGGGTCCGGGCAAGCCGGAAGCGATGAACGATGATGCCGCAGTGCCGCCGTCACTGTTTACGACCGCCATTGCCGAACTCGCCGCTGCCGGCGTGCGGCTCACCGCGCGGCCCGGCGAATATTGTGTCGGCCGCCGCGACGACGCGGCGGCGGCTTACGTGACCGACGATCTCCTTGATGCAATCGCCTATGGCCGCGCTCTGGCATGTGCGGCGCCCCAACCGGGCGAGACCGGTGCTCTGCAGCCTGCCGGTCGCCGCCGGCCGCCTGTCGCGATGACGCCAAAAGCCTGGCGCCGGCGCATGATCCGCCGGCATAACGGGCGGCGCCGGGCGCGCTTATTGCGGCAGCAGCGCAAAGGCACGCTCGCTTGACCGAGCGAGCCGAAAAGCCGATCCGGCTTGCCCTGTTAACCATGCTTGACCCATGGAGGAACTCCGGCACGCACGCGCCGCCGCGGTGCCGACGGCCGAAGACGCTCGCAATCCGATCGGGCCACGGTCCTATGCCGTCAGCAGCCGGCCAAAATCCGGCGGCGGGACGGGGCTGTCGCCCCTCATGCGCCGGTCGCTGTTGAAAGTGCGAAAGGTCTAGGGTTTTTCTCGTCTGACTGGTTTGGCGGAGAGTTTGGGCGCGCCCTGCGGGCCCGGCTCTATTCGCCCCGCAACCTTTGCCTGAACTGAGCGGGGCTCGCCGCGCCGCCGGCCAGCCGGCGTCGCGGCCATCCGGTAACGATCCGTCGCGCAGCCTGTAGCGCGGCTGCCGCCGCAAGCCTGTTTTCCCGCCTGCCGGCGCAGCCTCTCTCGGGCCGCAGACGCGGCCCCGGCTTAGGGGCGCTGCCCCTCGGCGCGCCGCCAGCGGCCTTCCGCCCAAAACGCGAGACGCCGTTTCGCCCGTTGATCTGAGTCCGTCGAGGCCGCCCGAGCCGGGCGGCGGGCGAAGACGGCGTTGCGTTTCGGTTCCCCGCGAAGGCGCTGGCGGCTTGCACACCCCGGTCCATCGCCGGACGGGCAGAGGGTCAGCAGCAGCTGACCCTCACCCTCCAAAAGAAAGGCGGCAGGCCATGAGCAACCCGAAACTCAGCGAAGCGGAACTCTCCCGGTTCACCGGCAGCGAGCATTGGTACCGGCACGGGCTGGTGCGTCAGGTCCTCTTTACCGACGGCGCGAAATACGTCGCCGACGCGGGCGGCGCGTACTGGCTGTTGGATGAGATCGCGTTGGCGCAGCACGGCGAGAAAGCCGTGGCAGCCGAGGAATTTCAGGTGTGGACGCTCAAGGTCAACGCCGACCGCACGGCGCGTCTCGTCTGCGAAGACGGCAACGGCAACACCGTCTTTGAGAAGGCGATCCCGTTCACCGACTTCCCGGCGGACGCGGTGACGCTGTGGTTCGAGAACAACACGATCTACCTGCCGAGCGAGCACTAGCGATGCGCGCGCCGCCTTTCATCGACATCGACGGCAAACGCTACCTGTGGCGCGACATCGTGCAGTTGCGGCAGCAGCAGCGCGAAGCCGCGCGGCGGGCCGAACAGCCGCCCCTCTTTGAATTGCGCGACGACAGTCGCCCGCAGACCGAACGCACGGCGGCTGGCCGCTACCGGGAGCCGTCGCTGTTCAGCCAGTTCCACTGACCCCCCCCCAAGGAACCCAAGACCACAACCCCCAGGCATCACATCGGCGAGCGCATCGATGCCGCCGCAATCCGCGAGGGCTGGGACGAGGCATTGCGCATCGGCATCTCGATCGAGGACCGCGTTCTCGCCCCCTCGACCGTCCTCAAGAAGCTCGCCGCCCTGCCGAAGACGAACGTGGTGTCGCGTGCGTTGCGTGAGATTGGCCGGATCGAGCGCACCCTGTTCATGATCGAATGGTACTCAAGACCGGAACTGCGCGACCGCTGCCGGGTCGGGTTGAACAAGGGCGAGGCCGGCAACAAGCTGGCCCGGGCGGTGTTCTTTCACGAGCGCGGCGAAATCCGCGACGGCTCCTTCGAAAGCCAGGCTTTCCGCGCCTCCGGCCTCAACCTGGTGGTCAGTGCCATCGTCCTGTGGAATACCGCCTATCTCTCGCGTGCCGTCGAGAGCTTGCGGGCAGAAGGGCACGAATTGCCCGATGACCTGATCCGCCACATCTCGCCGCAGATCTGGGAGCACATCAATCTCACCGGCATCTACGACTGGCGGCGCGAGCCCCAACCCAAAGACACCTTCCGGCCGCTCCGCACGGCCAAAGAAAAATTCAGCGCGGCCGCCTGACCCGCGGAACCACTCGTTTCCGCTATGTTCTACAATGTCGTACAGCTACGCACAGCTCTTGTCGTGACCCCCGGTAGGGCAACCCGGTTTGACAAAACACCGTGTGCTGAAACGAAAGCCGCGCCTCGTTGTCTTGGTCGATCTCAAGCGGCGCGATCAGGCGGCGGTGAACGCGGCTGAGCGTGTTCGCCTTCCGCGCCGCGCGCACGGCCGGAAGGCTGGCGACGATGCCGCCCAAGCTGAGCTGCGCCGGGTCGGCCGGCGGGTTGTCGTTCGTCGGTTTGGTCATGCTGTGTTCCACCCCGAAAGCTGGAGACCTCCAAGAACCTCGCGGTTTTGGCCGGTTTATGATTCGATCAGCCGGGTCTCGGCTGGGGGGCGGAGATGCGGGGTCAGGCGGGGTTTTTCGACGTCGACGAGCGGCTGAAGCAACTCTCGGCCAAGGGCGACAGCCTGGAGCGGCTGAACGCGGTGGTCGATTTCGAGCTGTTCCGCGCCGATCTGGAGCGGGCGGTGCCGCGCTCAAACCGGGGCAAAGGTGGCCGCCCGGCATTCGACCCTGTGCTGATGTTCAAGGTGCTGGTGCTGCAGACCAGCCACAACCTGTCGGACGAGCGCACCGAATATCTGATCCGCGACCGGCTGTCGTTCATGCGCTTTCTCGGGCTCGGGCTGGCCGACACGGTGCCGGACGCCAACACGATCTGGAATTTCCGCGAGGCGCTGACGCGGGCGCGGATCGCCGGCAAGCCGGCGGTCGAGGTTGTGTTCGAGCGCTTCAATGCGGCGCTGTCGGCGGCGGGATTTCTGGCGATGGGCGGCCAGATCATCGACGCCTCGATCATCGCCGCGCCGAAGCAGCGCAACAGCGACGGCGAGAAGCGCGACATCAAGGCGGGCCGCATTCCGCCGGAATGGGCGACAAAGCCCGCCAAGCTGCGCCAGAAGGACCGCGACGCGCGCTGGACGGTCAAATACACCAAGGCCAAGCCGAGCGAGGAAGGCATGCCGCGCATCGACCTGGCGGTTCCCGCCTTCGGTTACAAGAATCATCTCGGCATCGACCGGCGGCATCGTCTGATCCGTCGCTGGGCGGTCACCGACGCGGCGCGGCACGACGGGGCTTTGCTGCCCGAACTGATCGACCGCAACAACACCGCCGGCGATGTCTGGGCCGACACCGCCTATCGCTCAAAGGCCAACGAGACATTCCTCGCCGACCGCCTGCTGCGCTCGCAAATCCATCGCAAGAAGCCGAAAGGCAAACCGATGCCGCGCCGCACCGCCCGCGCCAATGCCCGCAAGTCGGCGGTGCGCTCGGCGGTCGAGCACGTCTTCGCCCGGCAGAAGGGACCGATGGGCCTGTTCATCCGCACCATCGGCATCGCCCGCGCGCGGACCAAGATCGGCCTGGCCAACCTGGTCTTCAACATGCAGCGGATGCTCTGGCTCATTGATCAGGGCGCGCCCGCCTGAGCCACACCCATCGGCGGTTGAGGACCCCCTCGGACCAACCTGCGATCACCGGCATCACCTGATCCTCGACCCGGAAAGCGGCTCGCTCTCCGCTGCCCTCAAAATCACCCAATCGCCCGGTTATTGGAGGTTTCCGGTTTCCGATTTTAATCAGGTCGCCCTTGGCACCTCTGAAAACGTACAAATCGCCGGTATGTGGGTCGCGGCCGAGTGCCTCCTGGACCTGCAGTGCCAACCCGTTCATGCCTTTCCGCATGTCCGTCCGGCCGACCGCCAGCCACACCCGTACCCCCGAGGGGACCGGGATCATCGCCGCTCCAGCACGTCCAGCACCAGCCGCAGCGTCGACGCCTTGACATCGCCGCCGACCCGGACGCGATAACCGTTCAACACGATCTCGATCAACTCGCTCGCGCCCGCCGGCGTCGTCCCGACCGGCTGCTCTGACATCACCGTCACCGGCATCAGTTGCAGCCCGGCCGGCTCCGCCGCAGCGCCCCAGTAGCGGCGCCGCCAAGCGAAAACCTGGTTGGCGTTCACGTCGTAGCGCCGCGCCACCAGCGACACCGATGAGCCCGGCGCCAATGTCGCCGCGACGATCTCCCGCTTCAACGCATCCGGCCACGAGCGATGGCGTCGCCGCTGTTTGTTTGTGTCCATAACCGAGTTTGTGGACACTTTCCCTCACCACGCGCCTCAATCGAACAAAAAAGTCGGTGATCCCGGTCGTCCTCGGAAGAGCGGCCTACACCGGAGGGATACGACGGACGATGAAGCGATCGAGGTTCACCGAGGAACAGATCATCGCGGTACTGCGGGAGCAGGAGGCCGGCGGGAAGACCGCCGATGTGTGCCGCAAGCACGGAATCAGCGAGGCGACGTTCTACAAGTGGAAGGCGAAGTACGGCGGAATGGAGGTGTCAGACGCCCGCCGGCTGAAAGCGCTAGAGGAAGAGAACGCCAGGCTGAAGAAGCTATTGGCCGAGGCGATGCTCGACAACGCGATGCTGCGGGATGTGGCCGCAAGAAAATGGTGACGCCCGCCGCCAGACGAGAAGCCGCCGCTCACCTCGAAGAGGTCCACGAGGTGAGCCAGCGGCGGGCATGTGAGGCGCTCGGGGTGGACCGCAGTTCGGTGCGCTACCGCAGCCGACGGCCGGACGATGGTCTTGTCCGAGCCAGGCTGCGCGAGATCGCCGCGGTGCGCCGGCGCTTCGGCTATCGCCGGCTGCACATCCTGCTGCGACGCGACGGCTTCCAGCTCAATCACAAAAAGCTGCGCCGGTTGTACGCCGAGGAGCGGCTGCAGGTTCGCCGCCGTGGCGGCCGCAAGCGAGCCCTCGGCACGCGGGCGCCATTGCTGTCGCCGCAGGGGTCGAACCAGCGTTGGTCGCTGGATTTCCTGCACGATCAGCTCAGCGACGGTCGGCGTTTCCGCATCCTGGCCGTGGTCGACGATTTCACCCGCGAGTGCCTGGCGCTGGTCTCCGACACCTCGCTGTCCGGCGCGCGGGTCGGCCGCGAACTCGATGCGATCATCGCTTGGCGCGGCAAACCCGTGGTTTGTGTTTCGGACAACGGCACCGAGCTGACATCGAACGCGATCCTGATCTGGGCGGATCGGCAAAAGGTCGACTGGCACTACATCGCTCCCGGCAAGCCGCAGCAGAACGCCTTCATCGAGAGCTTCAACGGCCGACTGCGCGACGAGTTGTTGAACGAGACGCTGTTCAGCTCGCTTGCTCATGCCCGTGCCGCCCTGGCGGCCTGGCAGCTCGATTACAACACGGTGCGGCCGCACGGCAGCCTCGACAATCTGCCGCCAGCCGCCTTCGCCATGCTCAGCGCCCCGGCGTCGCAACGGGACGGGTCGCTGCGCTATTTGGGCTACGCGCCCCGCCCCGTTGCAGCAGCGAGCCCCAAAGGCTCAGATGGCCAACCGACTCTACCCATCCCTGGATGACAGTCGGGGCTCAGGTCATCGACCGCGGCTTTGTCCATGATTCGTTCTACATCAGCCGGCGCTGCCGAGCAAGCGATTAGTATTCGATAAAAGACATTATCAGATATAGTCGAACGACCGGTTTCCCCATTGATGGCTTGTGGGGTCGACCGAGCGTGGCTTGACTCCAAATCGCCGTCCGCCGCTTGACCGCTTGACCCGATGCTACAGCGTATGGAGACATCGCATCCAGCCAGCGGGCGCTCCGCCACCACAGCGGAATTCGATCGGACCAGATGGTCGAACATCAGAACACGAATCCGTACAACTGGCCCCGGCATGCAGGCATTCAATGCCCAGAAAATCAGCGAGCGGATGTCGCGGGTCCGGACTCGCGATACACCACCCGAGATGGCGGTACGGCGGTGCGCACATCGATTGGGGTATCGGTTTCGTCTTCACGTACGAGACCTGCCAGGTAAGCCAGACCTTGTGTTTCCAAGTCGCCGCCGGGTCATCTTCGTGCATGGGTGCTTCTGGCATCGTCACGAGTGCCGCCGAGCATCGATGCCGGCAACGAACGTCTTGTTCTGGGAGAAGCGTTTCGCCACAAACGTCGCGAGAGATAAACGGGTGCAAACCGAACTTGCTAAGCTCGGGTGGTCCGTTCTGGTGATATGGGAGTGCCAAACGCGGTCGAAGCAGCAACTGGCCATCATTATTGATGGCTTTCTGTCGATGTAGCGGTGAGCGCCAAGGCGACCGACCGGGCTATGGCCTCGGCGAAAACACATGGCAGTGCATTCCCGACGATCTCGCACGCGCGCTCCATGTATGGAGTCTCGAATCGGTAATCTGGTGGGAATGTCTGCAATAACGCCGCCTCTCGCAGCGAGAGGGTACGATCGTGTTCGGGGTGACCGAACCGCCCCTTGCTCAACGTCGTGCAGCCCGCGGTAATTGTTACAGATGGCTCATCCCAAGAAAGCCGACCGTAGACGTTCGTGAAGCCGTCGTATCCACCTTGGTGGCAGGTTGGACGAATCTCAGGCGGCAACGCCTTCCAAACATTTCCGGGCCGGGCTTCTTTTATCCGGCGAACGTTATCGGCGGATAGACGACGGACCACATGCCAATTGAACGCCTGCGCGCCACCGAGCTTCTGCGCCTCAACGAACGTGATCGCATCGGGCATATCTGCGATTGTGTCCCGAACCGTTCTCCACTTCGGCAGACCAACTTCCACTGTTCGAGAATGCGTAGGTTTCGGAAGGTAAATATTGAAGCCGAGGCCAGCCAACAACACCAATCGTCGACGGCGCTGGGGAACGCCGTAATCGGCAACCTGCAATATAGCCCAATTACAGATGTAACCGGCATCGGTGAGGCGCTTTACGAGATCATCGAACAGGAGCCTACCCTTCTGTGCCAGACCAGGTACGTTTTCGACCATAATTGCCCGTGGTCGTATTTCTTCGGCGAGCCGGGCGACCTCAGAGACTAACTCGTTTCGATGGTCGACCTTCTTCCACTTCGTGGTCAGCGTAGAGAACCCCTGACACGGCGGGCATGCAGCCAGCACATCAAGTGATCCTCCGGCAACGTCGAGCACCGTTTTGCCGCTGATTGTGCGCACGTCCTGGCGGAAGACTTGAACGTCAGGGTGGTTGGCCTTGAACGTGGCGGCGGCATGTGGCTCGATCTCGACCGCGACCAAGGTCCGGAACCCGGCGTTTCGGAGACCAGTAGCCAGTCCACCCCCGCCGGCAAAAATTTCTGCGGCCGTATAACGGGTCATGACGCGACGGCCAGCGCGCGCTGGCGTTCCGCCTCGGCCAAGAATTCCCTGTGCATGTGCTGAGTACGGCGCAAGAAGGCCGTCCATGTGATGTGCTCGACTGTGCGGTCGTCGCGATACGCCGTGAACGCGCGATTCTGCGCCCCAGTTAAACCGAGTTCATCGCACACGATAGTCACGGTGAAGCGCTTGAAAATCGCCTTGAATTCCTCATGACCAGGATGGTCGAGGAACTTCGTCATTACGTCGATGTAGACCTGAATACGATCCCAATCTCCGTTGTCGAGCCGGTGCTGCGGGCGCTTGATTTCGATTATTTGTAGACCAAAATCTTGGCTAGACATCACAAAATCTGGCCGTTTACCGCCCGGCTCGAAATCTGCAAGATTGATCTTGTTACCTGTTTCGCTTTCGTAAAACTTCTCAAATTCGCGCTTGAGGTTTGTCAATGATTGATTTGCCGTGATCGGAGACCATGTAGGATTGATCAGCCATGGGGCTTGTTCAATCGAGCTTTGCAGGGCGCTCTCCAAATTGGCCGGGTCATCCTTCAGCTCCAAGATTTTCTCGATCACCCGGACGCGCTTCTCGGCGATCATCCCATATGAGGACAACTCAGCGACGCGCGCTGTCCGCAAGATTGTCATTACCACTGCAAGCGGTGCGGTTTCCTCGGCAGCGGCGTCTCGGAGTGCGTCATCCAGCAGCACATGCGGACCAAGCATGAGGCTCAACTGGACCAGTGAATCGACATGATCGCGATCCTGGACTTCGCCCGGCCGGAGCCGTTCACCGACGAGCCTTGCGATCCGAAGCGTGGTATCGCGGATCGGCTTCCATCTATCACCGGGGTAAGCCGTCTCGATGCGGTTGATCACATCGCCAGCTTCGAGGAACTGCTCCCAGATGTGCTTTTTCAGCGGCTCGCGGGACAGTGTCCCGAGCAATTGAACGATGCCCTGACCCCACTTCTCAAACGCCTCTCCGAGGTCATCCGACCAAAGAATGTCTCTTCGGTCGGTTTGGATCAGGTCTTCACCTTCGTCGAGCCAGTCGGCATGCAACTCTCCGACTAGATAGGTGCGGACGTTATACTCACCCGTGAAGCCGGACTTGCGGTTGAATACGTTAGTCTGCGAAGCGATCTTGCCCCGGCAATAAATTCTAATGCCGGCCATCAGTTCGTCGCGATACGACTGACGGGCATATGCGACCCAGCCTGTGATCGGATAAAAGCGGCCATCGGTATGCACGAAACCTGCCTCGATGCTCGGCAGTTGCTGCTTTCCGTCTGGACCGATGGTCCGATAGTTGGAGCGCTCGGCAAGGGTAACGGAGTCGGTGCTGGCGGGGCCCTCGAAGGTAACCTTCGTGTTCTCCATCGTCTCGATGGAGAACTCGCCAATTTCGGCCTGTCGATCAGCCGAACCAGGGGCCTTCAAGGTGTTGACCAGGAAGATTTGCCAATCGCGCGAACGGACCCCGAAGCGTTGGGATAGTTGTCGCGCGAACGATGCCATCTCAGGAACGTGACGTCGCGTGAAATCGGACAACTTCAGTATCGTACCTGCCGATGGACTGATCGTCTCATCCAGCGAACCGACCGTCGGCTCGTAGTTCACATCGGCGTCGGAGACGATCTCGTCACGCTTTAAGATGAAGTGTGCCGTCTTATATCCGGTCGCGGGCTTTCCATCCGGATCAAGTCCTTGAGTTAACTCACCACCAGCAGAAATGACTTCGATCGTGCTGCAAATGCCGAATGGCGCGAGCTTTCCAACGCCTTTTCGACCCATCACCTTCCGGCCAAACTTCTTCGAGCGGTCGCCGCGCGCTGGGTCTCTCCGGCGTTCCGCTCCCACTTTGAGGTAGAATGAGTTGATTACGTCGGGCTCCATCCCGGTGCCGTTGTCGCACACCACGATCGAGTAGCCGCTGTCCTTGACCTTGCCCTCCTGCATGGAGGCCAGAAACGCCTCCATCGGTGCTTTGATGGTGACTTCGGTCGCATCGGCATCGTACGCATTTGCGACCAGTTCTGCGATAACCGCCGACACGCGGTCGTAGAGTTTGACCCCGAGCTTGTCGATGGTCAGCCGGGAGATGGTCATCACGTACTTGCCAGCTGCCATTCGACCGCCCTCCCGCGCACGATCGATCAATCAGGGATGTTGTACGTGCCGTTATGCGCTCGACGACGCTTCGAGGCCGGCCAAAGCAAAATTTGGACCGGCCTCGCGCCGAGCTACGCGGCTATTTGTGGTACGAGACGGCCGCCGGCGTGATCTCAAGCAGCCGGGCAATGGCCGCTTGCTGCATGCCAGACTGAATACCCTGCCGCACGACTGCGCGACCGGCCGGGGTCAGACGCCCGCCATCTGTTTTCAATAGGGAGCGCAGCGCTCCCAGATCGCGATCCATCTCCAAGACCTGACGAGCAATCAGCTTTCCACGGCCTGCCATAGTGGGGGGCTCCGCGAAGGGTTGACGATGGACGCTTATTTAGATTTCTTGAACCCTATCATCAAGGTGTGAACTCGGATTTCATCATTTTAAACGTCCGGCACGTTAAAATAATCTGGATCGATCTCTCCATTGCTCGCCAATGGCGCCCAGACACATCACCGGCTGGCGCGCACCCTAACTGCTCGGCGAGGGTCCGCCGTCTTCTCGGCACCCCGCTTTAGCGGCGGTTGTCCACCGAGGGTGGCAATTGTCAGCAGCCGAAATCGCTCAGCAGCCGTATCCCGCCGGGGACTGTGCCATCGAGCGCGATCAGATGCTCGGGCTCGCTGAGGCACCAGGCGAACGACCCCCACGCCAGATTGGGGATCGCACGCTTGAACGCCGCGGCGTTGCGATCGTGGAAGGCGGTGACGAAGGCGACCTGGCTCTCCTTGAAGCCCGCCGCCATCATCAGCTCGATGAACGCGCCGCGTCGTGCATCGGTGATCTCGCCAGCGGTTGCGACGGCCTCGACGAAGACGATCAGCGGCTCCGCCGGCGCGAGATCGACGAGGATCGTGTCGGGCAGCAGCCGGTCGACTTCGATCTTGAGACCGAGCGCCTGGGCGAGCTGATCGTCGCGCTGGATGACCTTGTTGCCGCTTTCCGAGACCCACAGCACGGCCGGGTCTTTCAGGAAGCGCGGCGCGAACACCTCGACCACCGCTTTGGTGATGACCGATGACGGACCAGCTTCCATCTGGCGGGTTTCGCCGTTCGGCAGTGTGACCAATACGCGCGATTGTGCCGCGGTCGCAGAGCGTTGCTGCAGTCGCACGCGCGCCAGTGCGCCGGCAGAGAGGTGCCGATCCTGCCAGGCGGTGATCGCGGCATCGAGCGGCTCGCCATCAAGCGCCGGATCAAACAGCGAGGCGAAGGCCGACTGCAGCGCGTAGCGCCCGCGCGAGGAGGTCGTGGCGAGGCCCGGTCGGGTCACGACCGCGCCCATGCGCACCAAGCCGTCGCGCAACGTCTCGTCCCGGATCGGCTCGCGCGTATTGTCCTGAAACCACCGATCGGCCGGTGCGCCCGAGCCCGGCCGTTCGACCGCCTTGATGTAGCCGTCGCGGTCTTCGTCCGCTCGGTGATCCGCCTGACCGTCACCCATGCGGTAGACGTGCTTCGGCGCCATCCACATGCCGCTGCCTTCGACAGCACCGATGTAGAGCATGACGAAGATCGTGCGGGCCGCCATTTCGCGCGTGCAGTAGTTCCGCTGCGGCGTGCCCTCGGGGAAAACCTGCAGCACCCGCCGATGAATTTCCCGGACGTCAAGCAGCGGCGGCAGCATCCGCCCTCTCGTATGCCGTGGCGATGACGGCTTCGATCGCAGCCGGCTCCGCCCCGGCCGCAACCAGCGTCGCCAGCTTGCCGATCACCGTCGGCGAGGGCAGCGGCATTTCCTCAAGCTCGAAGGCCGAGACGGCGACCGAGCCGTTGATACAGCGGAATGCCGCATCGACGGCCGCGCTGTTCAAGAGCGCCGCGATCACCGCCGGCGGCACGCGTGGCTCGTCGACGATCGGTCGCACCATGTTCAGGTGGTTTTCGACCGTGACGCCGCGGTGCTTTCGGATGAAACTCGCCGGCAGCTCGGCCGCGATCAGCCGCCGCGGCTGCTCCTTCGCTGTCGTCCGCTGCAGCAGGACGCAGGGTTGCGTCACGATCAGCCAATCATCCTTCGGCCGCCGCGCCGCGAACCACGGCGCATGGTTGCGCTTCTCGCTGCGCCACAGGAAACGGCCGTCGCTCGTTACCGACTCGGCCCAGATCACCGGGAAAGTCCTGGCGCCGCACTGTGCCCGGAATTGTCCCTTGAAACGGTTCCAGACCAGCGGTCCGGTCGATACGCCATAGCCGTAATCGGCAAGGCGATGCGGCATGGCGCGCAGTCGCGTCGACAGCGCCATCTGCTCCGGCGTCCGCGGCAGCAGCCACGGTGCAGCCGGCCTGGCCGGCAGCGAGAACGCGCCCGCGCTGCGCAAACGCACCTCGCGCGCAGCACGAATTTCGATAAAGCCGACCTTGGCGGTGCGTGTTTTGCTGCGCCGGCGATAGGTGGCGAGCATCGTTTCCTGCAGCACGTCGGCGAACACACCATCGCGCTCGCTGACAAAATTCACCGCATGCGGGCGGGCTTCGGCCGCCAGCAGCTCGCGCAGCGCCTTGTAGTAGAGCCCCGACAGCATGGAGGTCGGCGTGACGTAGCCGATCACCCCGCCTTCCCTCGCCCAGCGCAAGGCGGCATCGGTGAAGAGACCGTAGAGATTGGCGTGGCCATAGATGCTGCGTCGGAACACCGCCCGGCGTTCGACCGCCGGCGAGACGCGCCCATAGGGCGGATTGCCGATCACCAGGTCGTAAGCGCCATGATCCGCCGGCTTGAGGTCGAGACTGTCGCGTGTCTCGACGATCCTCGGTACCGCCCTGCCCGCTTCGCGCGCGAAGTCCCGCAGCGCCAGCTCGAGCATTGCCTGCGCGAGCCAGGCGCCGAACGGGTCGACATCGAACCCGCGCAGCCGCGCGCCCAGCTGCTGCAGGATGAAAACCGGGTCCGTCCCTTTCAAGGCCGCGATCATCCGGAGCGCAATCGCCAGTAGAAACGCCCCGCCACCACAGGCCGGATCGAGCACCCGGCAGGTGCGCCAGTTCACACCCGCCGCTTCGCTCATGACGAGCAGCCGCTCGACCAGCTCCGGTGGCGTGTAAAAGATGCCGTGCGTCGCGCGGTACGCTTCCGGCAACGCCGTCGTGTACTCTGTGCCCACGACATAAGCCGCCCGCTCAGGCGGCAAATCCGCTATCGCGCCGCCAACACGCGCGGCCGCCTCGGCGGCATCAGAGGACAAACGAGCCAGTTCCACGCCGTCGAGCGGAGAGAGCACCGCTTCCGGGTCATTCGCTCGCCGGCAGCCGCGAATCACCGCATAGGCAAAGCTGCGCGCGAAGGCCAGCCGATGATCCTCGGCGAGCTGTGAGGACAGCGACCGGGCAATGTCGTGATCGATCGGCGCATGGATTTCTGCGGCCATAGGCCTCGCTGCTGCCGATCGCGTTTTGACAATTTCCCCCATAGCCTGCCCTGGCCGACATTTGTCTTGCGAACATAACATGAATCGTGTGGGCGCCAAAATTATGGATTCGCGCCTGCTGACCGTCACCAACCGTCAGCAAATCCCCGTCGAGCGATGTGGCCGTGCCCCGCTCGGCGCGACGCCGGTCGCCGTGGCGCCGGTACTCAATGGCGCGGATTTAATCCGACCCGTTTGATGATCTCATGATCGCGCGATAGAGCGTAGCTGCGCGTTGGAGCGCCGGGGCCGGCTCGGGCGGGTTGAGCCGCCCTTCGGCGACGGCGCGCTGATCGGCGGGAGACAGCCGAATGACGCGGGTGTCCTCGACATGCTCGATGACGATCGTCACCGGCTCGTCGGCAGCGATTCCCATGGCGGCAAGCACGGCGCTGATCTCCGCTACTGTGGTTTCGATCACCGCCACAGGGCGCGCTTGCTGATCGTCTGTCGCCCTCGTCACGTGCACGATGATCGACCCCCGCTTGCGGCCGTCGGGTTCGATGCTCTCGCGCTGCAGCGCCTCGGCAAAGGCCGGGTCTCTGTTCGTATGCCGCTGCACCAGGTCAGAGAAACTCCGCGTCAGCGGTGCCCCCTCCCCCCGGATCAAGTCCGGGGCAGGCTCTTCCCGCTCGCCCTCGATCCGTTCGACCCAAACCTTGGGCTCACCGGGATCGACCCGGCGCTCGCCGCGCGCAACTGCGAGCGTGTAGTCCTTGAATTCCTGAAATGTCCCGCTTCTGCGCTTCATCGCAAACCTCGCATCGCATCCTGCCGACCAGCATCAACGCCGCATTGCGGGCGTCACCGCGCCGCCGCCGGCTCGAAGGAAATCCGCAGCTTCATGCCCGTCGCGTGGGCGAAGCGTTCGAGCGTGCGGGTCGACGGCTTGACCCGGCCGCTTTCGAGGCGGGCGATCACCGCCTGCGTCGTGTGCATGCGCTGGGCGAGCTGTTCCTGCGTCAGGCCGGCATCGGCGCGCGCCCGGATCATCGCCGCGGCGAGCGCGAATTCGTCTTCGAGCGCGTTGTACGCCTTGACGTATTCGGGGTCCTTGCGCCACTCGGCGAACGACTCCTCGACCGGGATCATTGTTGCTGGCATCGGCCGTCAGCCTGGCTTGGCTTCGAGCGTGTGGCGCACGCCCTCGGGATCGCCGGCGATGACCTTGAGATAAGCGCGCGCCGGCTGGTCAGGCTCCGAGCGCCCCTGCTCCCAATCGCGTAGCGTGCCGATCGGGATGTGATAGCGCGCCGCGAATTCTTCCTGCGTCAGGCCGAGTGCCCGGCGCAATGTCCGCGCCCGCGGCACCTTTTTCATCCGGGCAAGCCGTTCCTTGGTGAGCGGCTGCGCGTCGGGGTCGGCGAGCGAGGCGGCATGGACCTCTTCGTCGGTCAGCGCGTCGAAACGGCGCCAATCATGCTTCCCGGTTTTCATCGTGGTATCGTCGTCGCTCATAGGGCTCGGCCTTGCGGGCTGTGATGATCCGAATTCTGTTGCCGCGCATCGTGTAGCCAACGAACAGCAACCGGCCTTCGACCATGCCGATCACGGCGTAGCGGTGTTCGGTCGGGTCCTGCTCCGGGTCTTCCCGTTCAATCGCAAACGGGTCGCGGAACACGTCACGCGCCATTTCGAAGGTGACGGCGTGGTCGTGCCAGTTGCGCGCGGCCTTGTCATCGTCCCATTCAAAATGCTCGTCCTGCATAATATACGGGATACCCGGACTTTTTGCAAGTGTCTAGTGTGAATTAGAGACGGCTTTAATGCCTGGCTGCCGGCGTAAGCTTTGTTGGCCGCCTGCCGGCGGAGTGGCTAAGGGCGCGCGGCGCCCTCGCGCGCGCAAGGGTGCGCGGGCCCAAGGCCCGCCGTCGGCCGCGGTATCCCCGGTCTTCCGCGCCTTCGGCTTGTGCAGACCGGCCCTTGACGGGCCGCCCGCCTTTTGGCCATTGGCGGGCGGGTGATCCCCCTCCCCGGCCGCCGCCCTTGCCCTTGCTACCCCCGGTCTCGCCGACGGGCAGCGGTTCAGCACAGCGCTGAACCCCTGCCCAAAGGAGAGACCAATGACCCACAGCAGCCCCCGCGCAGATGTCTATAGCCGCGTTACCGACCGCATCATCGCCGAGCTTGAACAGGGCGTCCGCCCGTGGCTCAAGCCGTGGAGTGCCGAGCATGCCGCCGGCAGAATCATCCGTCCACTGCGGGCGAACGGCCAGCCCTACAAGGGCATCAACGTCTTGATGCTGTGGGGCGAGGCGATGGCCAACGGCTACGCCTGCCCGTTCTGGATGACCTACAAGCAGTCGCAGGAATTGGGCGGCCAGGTCAGGAAGGGCGAGCATGGCGCGCTGGTTGTCTATGCCGACCGCATCCGTAAGACCGAGACCGGCGACGACGGCGACGAAATCTCCCGCGAAATCCCGTTCCTCAAGGGCTACACCGTGTTCAACTGCGAGCAGATCGACGGATTGCCCGAGCAGTTCTACGCGCCGCCAGCCCCGCCCCCGCCCGTGTTTCACCGCATCGCCGGGGCCGAGCGGTTTGCCGCCGCGACCGGGGCCGACATCCGTCACGGCGGCAACATGGCGTTCTATGCGATCGACGCCGACCGGGTGCAATTGCCGCCGTTCGAGAGCTTCGCCGATCCGGAAAGCTATTACGCGACGTTGCTGCATGAACTGACGCATTGGACTCGCCACGCCTCGCGCCTCGCCCGCGAATTCGGCCGGCAGCGCTGGGGCGACGAAGGCTATGCCGCCGAGGAATTGGTCGCCGAATTGGGCGCGGCGTTCCTCTGCGCCGGCCTTGCGATTACGCCGGAGCCGCGCAGCGACCATGCGAGCTATATCGCCAATTGGTTGACCGTGCTGAAAAGTGACAGGCGGGCGATCTTCACCGCCGCCGCCCACGCGCAGCGCGCCGCCGATTATCTGCATGAGCTTCAGCCGCCGGGCTGAGCTATCGCCGCCCCGTGTTTCTCTGGCCCGACCGGCATCGCCGCGCCGGTCATGCGGCCGGCGGGTCCCCTCTCCGGCTCGGCCGCCGCGGCCTCGATTGCTGCGGACCGTGGAGCGCACCCCGGCGCTCCGGGGCAAGGTCTTGCCCCCGCGAAAGCGGGGGCTGCGACCTCGCCGCGGTGTCCCCGGCTTTCCCCCGGATCAAGTCCGGGGTGCAAGCCGGGTGATCCCCCTCCACGGCTCGCCCCGCCGCAGCCGAGGCCCCGCGCTCCGAAGGGGTCCGCATCGAGGCCCCGCTATGGCGGCCTCTCAGCCCGGAAGGAGAACCCCCATGCCGACCTACACCGTCGATTTTCGCACCGATGCCGACTACGCGATCCGCAAGTTCACGGCGCGCTCGCCGCAGGCCGCCCTCAAGAAGGCCCGCGCCTTCTACGACGACCACACCGAGGAGCTGATGTTCCAGAGCTACGACGGCGGCCACCCGGTCAACGAGATCGCGGTGCGAAATGCCGATGGCCGCGAGGTGGCGCTGTGGCAGGACGACGACCTGCGCCTGCAACATGCGGCGG
>Ga0335074_10004239_pt1 | contig 19717 bp, 12 predicted proteins | sample Lox_Sample_23_FD_206715 | JGI IMG/M metagenome (GOLD analysis project Ga0335074, IMG submission 206715) | Soil microbial communities from Loxahatchee National Wildlife Refuge, Florida, United States - Lox_Sample_2.3 | ecosystem: Environmental > Terrestrial > Soil > Wetlands | place: USA... | reverse complement strand
TCTTCGGGCGGGATGATGACTGCGGCTGCGACCTTGTCTTCAGGCTCGAGGCTCAACAGGCGCACGCCCTGCGTGGCGCGGCCGGCCTCGCGAATGGTCTTGGTATCGCAGCGGATGATTTTGCCGAACTGGCTGATGACCATCAGCTCGCTGGTTTCATTGACGAGAAGGATCGATGCGGTTTTGCCGACCTTGGGCGTGGCCTTGAGATTGGTTACGCCCTGCGCGCCGCGCGCCGTCAGGCGGTACTCGTCCACGTCGGTGCGCTTGCCAAATCCGTTCTCAGTGACGGTGAGGATGAGCTGCTGCGTGACGCAGAGCTTGTTATCGAGGGCCTTGATGGCTTTCCATGCGTCGTTAAGCTTCTTCTCCGCCGCATTCACGGCAGCGGCGTCAACCAACTTGTTGCGATTATCCTCGCGAGCTTTGGTGAGTGCTTCTTCGGCATCGGAGTAGGCCTTGCGAAGGGCCGCCAGTTTGACGGTGAGGCCGAGTTTCGCGGCGCATTCGTCACGTTCCTTGTCACGCATGGCGTCGGAGTTGGTGATGGCTGCGCCGATGACGTAATCGCCCTTCTTGAGCGAGATGCCGCGGTTGCCGGCGGCATTGCGGCCCATGGGGCGCAGGCCCGCGCCGCTGCGCTCGGGGTCGTACTCCTCTTCGAAGCGGATGGCCATGCCGTCGCGCGTTGCCAGGAAGACAGTCTGCTTGCCGTTGGTGAGGTCGGCTGAGACCAGGTCGTCTTCTTTGTCGATGGCGATGGCGATGATGCCCCGCGACATTACGTTGGAGAAGTCTTTGAGCGGCGTTTTCTTCACGGTGCCGTTGCGCGTCGCAAAGAACACGTACCGGTCTTCGACTTCAAGATCGCGCACGGGCAGAATGGCGCGCACGTTCTCGCCGGGTTGCAGGTCGAGCAGGCTCTGCATCGACTTGCCCTTGCCCGCTGCGCCCACGTCGGGAATCTCATAGACCTTGAGCCAGTACACGCGGCCGGTGTTGGTAAAGCAAAGCAGATAGGCGTGCGTGGAGTCGACGATGAGCTGCGAGACGAAATCCTCTTCGCGCGTCTTCATGCCCATGCGCCCCGAGCCGCCGCGGCGCTGCTGGCGATAGGTGCTGATGGGCGTGCGCTTCAGGTAGCCCTGGTGCGAGACCGTGACGGCCACCTGCTCGTCGGCGATCAGGTCTTCGAGCTGCAGCTCGGCACTCTCGTCCACAATCTCGGTGCGGCGCTTGTCGCCGTACTTGTCGCGAACCTCTTCGAGCTCCTTCACGATGACGGCGCGCAACTTGGCGTCGCTGGCAAGGATGGATTCATACTCGGCAATCTCTTCGCGGACCACTCCCAAATCTCTGAGAAGCTCGTCGACTGAAAGCTGTGTCAGCTTGTAGAGTTGCATTTCGAGGATGTCGTCGACCTGCCGCAGCGTCAAGCCGCGCTCTTCGCTGGGAAGGCGCTCGCGGCCGAGGTTGATCACGATGTCAGTGCCCTTGCCCCACGCGTACAGATTCTCGCGAGCATCGACGCGTGAGGTCGAACCGCGAATGATCCTGATCACGGTGTCAATGTTGTCGAGCGCAATCTTCCGGCCTTCCAGCATATGCTCGCGCTCGCGGGCCTTGCGCAGCAAATACACGGTGCGGCGCTGCACCACATCGACGCGGTGATCGATGAAGACGCGGATGGCATCGTCCAGACCAAGTTCGCGCGGCTGGCCGTTGACCACCGCGAGAAAGATCATGGAGAAGCTCTCCTGCATCGACGTATTTTTGTAGAGCTGGTTGAGTACAATTTCGGGCTGCGCGCCGCGCTTGAGCTCGATCACGATACGCATGCCGTCGCGATCGCTTTCGTCGCGCACGTCGCCTATGTCGTCGATGACCTTCTCGGTCACCAGCTCGGCGATGCGTTCAATGAGTTTGGACTTGTTTACCTGGTAAGGAATTTCGGTGACGACGAGCGCCAGCTTTTCCTTAGTGATGTTTTCCTGCGCCACGCGGGCGCGCATCATAAAGCGGCCGCGGCCGGTCCGATAGGTCTCCACCATGCCGGCGCGGCCATAAAGAATGCCGGCGGTGGGGAAGTCGGGTCCGTGAACATGCTTGAGGACTTCCGCGAGGCCGGCGCTTGGATTGTTCACCAGCGCGATGGTGGCGTTCACAACCTCAGTCAGGTTGTGCGGCGGAATGTTGGTGGCCATGCCCACCGCAATGCCGTTCGACCCGTTGACGATCAGAGTCGGAATCCGCGTGGGCAGCACCGTTGGCTCATCGGTGGTCTCATCGAAATTGGGCGTCATATCGACGGTCTCCATCTCGATGTCTGCCATCATCTCTTCGGCGATGCGCTCCATGCGGCACTCGGTGTACCGATAAGCCGCCGGCGGGTCGCCATCCACTGAGCCGAAGTTGCCCTGTCCATCCACCAGCGGATAACGCAATGACCACGGCTGCGCCATGCGCACCAGCGCGTCGTACACGGACGAGTCGCCATGAGGATGGTACTTCTTGAGACACTCGCCCACCACGCCGGCGCACTTGGAATATCTCTTGTTGTGCTGCAGGCCTTCGCGGTCCATGGCGGTGAGAATGCGCCGGTGCACGGGCTTCAAGCCGTCGCGGGCATCGGGCAAAGCGCGCCCGATAATGACCGACATGGAGTAGGCCAGATAAGAGCGGCGCATCTCCTCTTCGATATTCATGGGGAGAAAACTCGTGCCGCTGCCGGGAGGCGTGCCGCCATCGAGAGGGAGCTGGGGATTCTGATCGTCTGCCATAGAATTTGTGCCTGCGGAAGGCGCACAGAAGGGTCCGGAAGAAGCAGGGCCGGGTCCGCAGGATTACGAGTCTATTTTACGCTCTGCAGAGGGCGTTGAGCAAGGCAGATGAGAAATAATAAAGTGTTTATTTTGTTCTATTTACTGGCGAAGAAACGGAACGGTTGCGGGCTCTGGGCCGATTCCGGTTTGACGCCCCGAACCAGGTCCGATTCCGGGACAGTTTTCCGATTAATTCTGCCGAATTCAGAGCGGTTTATTGCACCAAATTCAGTGCAAACCGCTATGCTTCCGATTCCGGATCTTAATGCGCTGTTCCCTATTCCCAATTTCTAATACATTCCCGGCAGACTGGTCAGGCAGAGCGCTGCCTGCAGCAACACCACGGCGCCGGCCGAGGCCAGCGCCAGGCGGCGGCGCGGAGTGTCAAATGCATCGGCGAAAAGGCCGCCGATGAAGGTGAGCAGGAATGGGAGCGACCAGATCCACGGGCTGCCGGGAGAGCCTGTCATCACCATCACCATGCAAACCAAGGCGCAAAACAGCGGAGCTGTGTTGCCAAAGTAACGCGAGCGGCGGAGCGCGAGGTAGAGAACCAGCGCAGCGGCTGCGGCGATCGAGATGCCAGCCTCGGGCAGGGAGGTGAAGAACCGCAGAGCTGGATCACGCGAAAACCAGAGGAAGCCGGCAGCCGAGCGGAAGACGTAGCTGAACGCGTCGGGCGAGAAGCCGTAACAGATGAAGACGAATACCAGGGCGCCGAACGAGGCCGTCATCGCTATGGGAAGAACCTGGCTGCGCCGGCCCTCGGCAAGCCAGAGCATTGCCCCCAGGCCCAGCAGCGCGGCCACCGGCAGCGCGGCAATGTGCGCGGCAGCGGCTACCCCAAAGATAACCGTGAGCATAATAATGCGCGGCCGCCATTTGCGGCGCGGGCCCTGCATGGCATGGGCAACACCGATGGCGGTGTAAATGCCCCCGTAAACGCCCAGCGCCGCCAGGACCTCAGGATTGGGCGAGAGGCAGGCGCGGAGAATAGCAGGGCAAAAACAGTAGAGGGCAAGGGCCATGTATCCGCCCGGATTGCCGTAGAGACGCCGCGTGACCCACCAGATGCACCCGCCCAGCGCGCAGCCAGCCAGCAAAAACGGCAACCGCAGCAGCAGCAGGATATGAGTCATCTGGTGGCGGAGTTCCCAGGTGCTCAGTTCACTGCCGGCTTCGGGCTGTGTAAAGGACCTCTCGCCCGCGTCCACGGGTTGCACCACCCGGTCTTCAGGCTTGCGGAACAAGTCGAGGAAGCGCTCGCCCAGAAAGTTGAGAGTGAGCGGCAAACCGGCGATGCGATAGGCCAGAATGCCGTCGTGGATGTTGCCGCAGGTGGTGTAGTAACCGGCCAGGGCCGAGGGGCGCTCCCAGGTTTCGCGACCGCATCGGGCGTACTGATAGTCGCGGTCGGTCAGCGTCTGGTGTGCCGTGACCCACAGACCCTGCAGCAGGAATGCCGCCAGAAGGCCGGCGGCAATGCGCTGGGGCAAATTGAAGCGGAAACGGCGAAGAACTCCAAACCGGTGGGTCATCACGATCAAGCGGACCTTACCAGTCTAAATGGTGGTGCTGAATGGAATCAGAATGCGGATCGGCGGCCGGGGCGTTGAGATGTGGGCCGGTGCTATGCTTAACCAGAACCGCTAATGAGCACTGTCTTCACCATCGGCCACTCCGCTCACGCCTGGGAGGCCTTTGCTGCGTTGCTTAAAGAGCACCGCATCGATGTTGTGGTGGATATACGCTCCGCTCCATACTCTCGTTTTGCTCCCCAGTTCGACCACGAGGTTCTTCAACGCAAGCTGGCCGAGGCGGGCGTGAAGCACCTCTTCCTCGGCGCCGAATTGGGAGGCCGTCCCAACGACCCGGAGTGTTACGACAAACAGGGGCATGCGCTTTACGGCCGCATGACGGCGAACCGGGAGTTTCAAACGGGCATTGAGCGCCTGGAGCGGGGAATTGCCAGCTATCGCGTGGCGTTGCTTTGCGGAGAAGAGGACCCGGCGCACTGCCATCGCCGACTGCTGGTGGGGAGGGTGCTGGCAGAGCGCGGCCATGAGCTGATTCACATCCGAGCCGGCGGACGCTTGCAATCGGAACCCGAATTGACTGCCGAGTCCGGCAAGCCGCTGGTGAAAGAGCAGCCCGCATTGTTTGTCGAGTTGGAAGAAGACCAATGGAGATCTACAGCATCGGTTTCACCCAAAAAAGCGCCAGTGAGTTCTTCGGCGCATTGAAGGCCCACGGCATCGAGCGTCTGCTCGACGTGCGTTTGAACAATACCTCGCAGCTTGCCGGATTCGCCAAGCAGTCTGACCTGCCTTACTTCTTGCAGGAAATTTGCGACATCGAGTATGAGCATGAGCCGCTGCTCGCTCCCACGCAGGAGATTCTGGACGCCTTCAAGAAGCACAAGGGGAGTTGGGACGTTTACACCGAAGCGTATCTCGCATTAATTCGCTCCCGGGAGGTCGAGTCGGTTCTCTCCAAAGATAGGTTTCTGAAGAAGACCGTGCTTTTGTGCAGCGAGCCGACTGCCGAGCATTGTCACCGCAGGCTTGCGCTCGAATACCTGCAGGGTCACTGGGAAGGCGTTAGAATTATCCACCTTTAATTTGCAGTTTGGAGGCAACTCCGTCGCCATGCGGCTCGACCAGATTCTTTGCCTCGCCAACTCCTACAAGCATGAAAACCGCTGTGTGGCGGGAATCAGTCTGGTCACCAGTCAATGGGTGCGACTGATAGGAAGGCAGGTCCCCGGTTGCCTTACAGCGAAGGAATCCTGCTATGCAAATGGAAAACCGGCTGCACTCTTGGATATATTCGAGCCCGAGCTCGGCGAGAAATGCGGAACTAACTGCCATCCTGAAGATGTGCACGTGACGGGGACGCCTTGGCGTTTGATCCGCCGCTTTGATGAGCAGTGCGATCTCGAATGCCTCTCAAAACACATCAGCAGGGGACCATCCGTCTTACAGGGATACAACGATCGTGTCTCGGCAGCGAGGGTCATCGAAGTACCAAGGGAGAGGTCGCTTGAGTTGATCGAGCCCGAAGATCTGTGGTGGTGGATTCGCGAGAATAAAGGTAAACGAAAGAATCGCGCCGTTTTTCGAGTAAGTCGCGAAAGCCGCGTCCGTTATGATCTTGCTGTTACCGATCCCGTGTGGCTCGACCAGCTTAACCTTCTGCCCGCTGGCATTTACCCTCACACCCTTTTTTTCCAGAACAAGCCGCCCAGAACACTTCTCACCATGAGCCTCAGCGAACCGTTCGAGGGCTTCCATTACAAACTTGTGGCAGGCGTCGTCACTCTGCCGGGTTGAGAGGGCAGGGGCAGGTCGGCATTGCCCCGCAAACGCAAGCGAGCCGCCCCGAAGGGCGGCTCGCCTGGCTGAAGAAGGCCTTGACGTTTAGTTGAAGATCGCGCCCACGGTGACGTTGACATTTGGAATGATCTGGCATGACTGGACACCGCTGCTATTCGTAACACAATAATTGACCTGTAGAGGCGCCACGCAGTAGTTCGGTCCGGCGGCGGTCCAGTAGGGCGGAGCAGTAATGAGATTGCCCTGGGAGTCACTGGGTTCACAGCTGTAGGACCAGCCTCCGAACGTCCCAGTTTGTCCCCCACTCAAAACTTGCTGCGCCTCAATAAGTACGCCCAGCGTTGTGCCGTTGGGCGCAAGGGTGCCCTCCGGGTAGGTCGATGTGCATACGGAGCCACCGGCGCCACCGCCCAGAGTCCAGCCGGGGCCGCAGTGGAGCACATTCGCAGTTCCCGTGGCCGATGCAGCAGTGACCTCCCAATTCGTGGTGTTCAGGCCTTCGTTGTAAACGGTAAGGGTCGAGAGTAAGGTTTGTGCCGGCTCCTCGCCCGGATAGCACGAGGGAGTCGTAACGCCCGGCCCGGGCACAACCAGGGGGCAGTTAAACGTCGCTGTGGCCGTCTGGATGGTTGGGGTGGTGGAACCACTCACTACTTCTGAAGCTTCGGCAATGATCGTAGCACCGCCGCTCGCGTATGCAGTCACAAGCCCGGCGCTGGACCCCGGAACGCCTCCTGAATTCGTATCGACAGGGAACTGCTCCGGCTCGCTCGATAGCCAGGTCGTATTCGGCGAGTTGGTCACATCCTCAACATAAGGCGGGTTCGCTAGTGTCGCTACTGCCAGGAATTGCCCGGTCAACTGGAAATCGAGCACAGTAATCGAACTCGGAATGATCGTCAGCGAAAGGATGGGCTCCGGCGGCGCGGTGAGCGTGGTCGTTAGCGTGGCCGTGGACGACACCACGCTGCCGTCTGTGTTCGACAACAGCGCCGTGATCGTCGTGGTGCCGACGCTCACGCCGGTCACAAGGCCGCTGTTCGAAACAGTGGCTACGCCGGTAATCGACGACAACCACTGGATGTTCGGATTGGAGGTCACGTCCTCGATCGTACCGGCGCCTGAAGTTCCCAGCGCGATAAAGTTCGCCGTCCCCTTTTCAGCCGAGATCGACTGCGAGCTCGGCAGGATGTTCACCGCGGTCCACTGTTCGGTCGTACCGCCAAGGACTGTGAAGGTTGCCGTTCCGGTTGCAATGTTTTTATCGGCATTGACATAGGTGGCCGTAATGGTCGCCGTGCCCGCCGTCTCGCCCGTGACAATGCCTGCTGCGGAGTTGGTGACCTGAGCGATCGCCATACTGCTTGAGCTGAATGTAGCTATTCCCTGCAGGCTCACGGTTGCACCGGAGGCGGTTGTGCCGACCGCAATAAAGGTTGCTGTATCGCCGGGTGCAGGTACCGATTGCGAGCCGGGAACGATCGTGATTGAGGTGATGTCGTTGTTCGACGATCCATTTCCGGTCACGGTAAAGGTCGCGGTTCCCGTGGCTACGCTGGCATCGGCATTGGTGTACTGCGCCGAGATGGTAGTTGTGCCCTGACCGACAGCTTGAGCAACACCGTCAGAGGCGATGGTGGCGATTTGCGGGCTGCTCGAGGCCCAGACCAGATCAGTCAGGCTCTTGGTTACTCCCGAGGCGGTGGTGCCAGTCGCGGTGAAGGTCGCCGTATCGCCGGGAGAAGCTACCGTCTGGGAGGTGGGAATGATGGACACCTGCGTGATGTCGGTATTCGTGGTTCCGCTTCCCGTTACCGTAAAGGTTGCTGTACCGGTCGCAATGGTGTTGTCGGCGTTCTCGTACTGCGCTGTGATGGTCGCCGTCCCCTGGCCCACTGCAGTTGCAACACCGGTCGCAGCAGCGATAGTGGCGATCTGGGTGCTGCTGGATGACCAGGTAACCAGGTTCTGCATGCTCAAAACCGAACCGGATCCGTTGGTGCCGACCGCAACGAAAGTTGCCGTATCGCCTGGCGTGGGAACAGATTGCGCTCCCGGAATGATGGTGATCGAGACGATGTCGGTGTCGGTCGACCCGGTTCCGGTGACGGTGAAGGTTGCGGTTCCCGTCGCAACGGTGGTGTCGGCGTTGGTATAAGTCGCCTCAATTGTGGCCGTTCCCGGTCCAACCGCGGTAACAACTCCCGTTGAGGCGTTCACGGTGGCGATCTGCGTGCTGCTCGTGCTCCATACAACCGTCCCGTTCAGGTTCTCCTGGGCGCCTGCGGCCGTGGTTCCAACCACCGTGTAAGTTGCCGTGTCGCCTGGCGCTTCCACGGTCTGGCTGCCGGGAGTAATGGTCAACTTGGTGATGTCGTTGCCATTCGGGCTGGTGGTGCCGGTGGAAGCTACGGTGATGGTGGAACTCGCAGAAATCACGCCGGTATAGCCCGGGATGCTGGCCGTGATTTGAATCAGGCCGGCGCCTGTAGCGGTGACCATACCCGTGGAGCTGACTGTGGCAACATCGTTAGACGCCGAACTCCAGGTGACCTGATCGGTGAGGTTCTCGGTCGTCGCGGGGCCGCTTCCGTGACTGTAGATTCCGGTGGCCGTGAGCTGGGCTTGCGTGCCGACGTTCATGCTTATGGCCGCAGGCGTGACCTGAAGTGAGTCGACCTGGGCAGAACCGCAGCCCATAATTGGCAACGCAATAACTATGCCTATGAGGAGCAGCGCTCCCGACTTAACACGATCAAACATCGTTGACCTCCGGAATTCCCTGCCGGTATCGGCGCAGGCCATATATCTCATAGAAAACACTCGTAGGCGATGATGCCTCGACTATATTCCACCCGTCAGCGAACCGATTGGGTCCGCGTAGACTCACTGTTCGTGTGGAATAAAGATAGTCAATAAACCCCACATAGTCAATCACTAAACGTGTTATAGACCGCGCGGCTCAAGGGGGTTTAAACTGTTTGGATTGCAGGCCATCGCGCGGTGGCCGCACTGAGTCTCGAATCCCATTTGTGCCCCGTTGACCGAGGCAGCAATGCGCCATCCTCCAGGCACGCTGAGGAAGCGATCCGCACCGGCTTTTCCCGAAGCGAGGGAAACGGCTACACTGCTCCTGATCATGGCACATGCCCGCGACAACACACCGGAACGTCTGGTTAGCGCCGCACGCGCCGACGAGGAACAGGGGTTTGAGCTCAAACTGCGGCCACGCTGGCTGCGCGAGTTCATCGGCCAATCCAAAGCCAAAGAGCAACTGGCGATTGCCCTGGAGGCGGCAAAATCGCGCGGCGAGGCCCTCGACCACGTTCTGCTTTTCGGGCCTCCCGGCCTGGGAAAGACCACCCTGGCCACCATCATTGCCAATGAGCTCGACGTTGGCTTCCAGCAGACCTCGGGTCCGGCGCTGCAGATCCAGGGCGACCTCACCGCCATCCTCACAAATCTCCGCGAGCGCCAGGTGCTGTTCCTTGACGAAATCCACCGTATGCAGCCCGTCCTGGAAGAAAAACTCTATACCGCGCTGGAGGACTACAAACTCGACATCATCATCGGGCAAGGGCCTGCAGCGCGTACCCATGTAATGGAGATCAGACCTTTCACGTTTATTGGCGCCACTACGCGGCCCGGCCTGCTTTCGTCGCCGTTGCGCTCCCGCTTTGGCATTTTGCTGCGGCTTGAGTTCTATAGCGAGGAGGAGTTGAGGGTTATCGTGGAACGGTCGGCCGAGGTGATGCAGATACCGATCGACGCCGACGGCGCGGCCGAGATCGCGCTGCGCAGCCGTGGAACGCCGCGTATCGCCAACCGGCTGCTGCGGCGAGTGCGCGATTACGCGCAGGTGCGCGGATCGGGGAGCATCGACCGGCCTACGGCAAATGCCGCGCTCACCATGCTTGAAGTGGATGCGCATGGATTCGACGAGATCGATCGCCGGCTGATGCTCACGATCATCCAGAAATATGACGGGGGCCCGGTGGGTCTGGGTACCCTGGCGGCGACGCTGGCTGAAGAAGAAGACGCGCTCGAAGAAGTGTACGAGCCGTTCCTCATTCAGATTGGGTTTCTTGACCGCACGCCGCGCGGGCGCGTGGCCACGCGGCTGGCGTACGAGCACTTTGGCATTGCAACGCCGGGACGGCAGGCGGGATTATTTTAGGAAACAAGCAGGGTTGGCGGGGTTAGCCGCTAACCCAGCTCATAGGAGGAATCATGTCACTTACTGAATCAACAATGCTTGAGTTAGGAACCACCGCGCCGGATTTCGCACTTACCGATACGGTAACTGGTAACACAGTCAGGAGGGACGATTTTAAAGGCAAGGATGCGCTGCTGGTGATGTTTATCTGCACCCATTGCCCGTATGTGAAACACCTTGAAAGCACACTCGGCAAGCTTGGCGCCGACTACGCTTCGAAGCCAATTGGCATCGTGGCCATCAGTTCAAACGACGCGGACTCGTATCCGGCAGACGGCCCGGAGGGTTTGAAAGCGCAGGCCCGGGTGCAAGGATTCACATTCCCTTACCTGTACGACGAGACGCAGGACGTGGCGCATGCTTATTCGGCAGCCTGCACACCTGATTTCTTCCTCTTCGACAAAAATCTCAAGCTGGTCTATCGCGGGCAGTATGACTCGAGCCGGCCGGGCAACGGCATACCGGTAACGGGTGAGGATCTGCGCGCTGCGATTGACACAGTACTGGCTGGCAAATCGGTTTCGGCTGACCAGCGCCCGTCGATTGGATGCAATATCAAGTGGAAGGCGTAGAAGCAGCAAGTCAGCGAGTCAGCTTACCGATGCGGGTCGGCTGACCTGCTGACTCGCTAAATGCCGATCCCCTTAAGATACTCGCGGAACTTATCGCCAAACTCGGGGCGTTTGAGGGCGAATTCGACTGTTGCCTGTAACATACCGAACTTATCGCCTGAGTCGAAGCGTTTACCTTCGAAGTTATAGCCGTATACTTTCTCGTCTTTCAGCAAAGCGAGGATGCCATCGGTAAGTTGTATCTCGCCAATTGCGCCCGGCTTTGTCGCTTCGAGAAGCGCGAAAATTCGCGGAGTAAGTATGTAACGGCCGATGATCGCCTGGCTCGAAGGGGCATCTTCGAACTTGGGTTTCTCAACCATACCCGTGCAGTTGTAGATGCGGGAGTTCGCGGGATCCGGCGAGCCCGCGAGCACGCCATACAAGGAGATGTTTGGCCCATCGACCGCCATTGTTGCCAACACCGATCCACGTTTCTCATTGAATACGGCGATCATCTGCTTGAGGCACGGAGGATCGGCGTCGATCACATCGTCAGGCAGAATGACGGCGAACGGCTCGTCGCCCACCAGATCTTTGGCGCACAGGACGGCGTGGCCCAGGCCGAGAGGTTCCTTCTGGCGCACATAGCTGATGCGGGCCACGGTAGCGGCATGGCGCGAAACTTTGAGCAGTTCGGTTTTGCCTTTGCGCTCGAGTGCCGCGTCGAGTTCAGGGGTGAAGTCGAAGTGATCCTCCATGATCCCCTTGCCGCGGCCGGTAACAATGATGATGTGCTCGATGCCCGAGGCGACCGCTTCTTCGACGCCATATTGCAAGACCGGTTTATCCACCAGCGCCAGCATCTCTTTGGGAACGGCCTTGGAGGCGGGAAGAAATCGCGTCCCCAGTCCAGCCGCTGGAAAAACCGCTTTCCGAACCGTCTTGCTCATTTCGTCTCCTTGTTTTAAAGCGCGGGCGAGTTATCGCCCAGCATAGCCTCGCGAACGATCTTAATGGGCGGGAAGCCCTGGCGCAGAAAGTCGTCGTGAAATTTCTCCAGCGAGAATGCCGCACCTTCTTTTTTGCGCACATCCTCACGCAGTTTCATAATCTCAAGCTTACCCAGCGTGTAGTAAAGATAAGTTGGATCGCCGGCGCCGCGCTTGGTTTCAACAACGGCGTTTTCCTTCGACTGGTAGCCTTCCTTCTGGAAGAATGCTTCGGCCTCATCAATCGACATCTTGCCCGTGTGCATTTCGATGCCGACAATAAAACGCGCGTTGCGCAGCAGCGCATCCTGAAGCTGGCCCAGACGCAGCAGCTTTGCTTCGCGCTCATCTTTCGCGCCCGCTCCGGGTTGTCCGTAGCCTTGGTCAAGCATCATCTGCTCGCAATAATGCGCCCAGCCTTCTACGTCGGTATTGGCTCCCAGCAATTTCCGCACCTTGCTGGGCGCCTGCGGCAGCCACAGGAACTGCACATAATGGCCCGGGTAAGCCTCGTGCACGGCCGTCGAGACAATCGTTCCAACATTGAAACCATGCATATAGCCGTCGACATCTGCTTTCGACCAGCTCGGATCGGGCAGCGTGACATTGAAATACGCCTGTGTGGAATGGGTTTCATAGGGGCCGGGTGTATCCATGCTCGCGGTGGTGGTTGCGCGCATGAAGGGAGGTGTCTCCTGCAGGATCGGCTTCACGTCGGAAGGGAGCGTGACGATGTGATGCTCGTGGATGAAAGTTACAAGACTGTCGAACGTGTTGCGGAATGCGTTCATGAGCTGATCGGGAGCAGGGTGGTCGGCGCCAAGTTCTTCAAGCACTTCGTGCGGATCTTTGCCGGGCTCGAGCTCCGCTGCCACCTGCTTGAAGTGTTCCTGATTTTTGCGCATGTCAGCCCAGCCGATCTCAAGCAGCTTGTCGAGCGGCATGTCCACCATTTCGTCGTATTCGAGCTTCTTGCTGAAGGTGTCAGCGCCAATGCGGAAGTCCCCGTTGGAGCGCGCCAGTACATCGCTCTTGAGCCAGGCCAGATAGTCGTTGAGCGCGGCGATGACTGCAGCATTCGTCGTTGCGAACTCAGCTTTCAGCGCCGCATCCTGCGCACCGGCGAAAGCCTGCGGCACGTCGTGCTGAAAGAAGCTGACAATGTCGGGTAACTGCTCGATGGCAATCTCGGTAAAGATGCGCGGTGGGTTCTGGAGATTCTCGCGCGCCGCAGCCAGCAGCGCCGGCATCTGCTGCTCGCGCGCAATGAGCGACCGAAGCCGGTCGTCAACGGGCGCGAAGTTCCGCTCCATGAGGACGAATGCACCGCTGGCGCAGGCGCTCGAGTAGTTATCGGCATTCTTCTGCCACCGCTTGATAACTTCGAGAGTTAGTAACTGGGAGCGGATGTTATTCAACACGAGTTCGCGATCGGTGAGGGGGACAAAATCGTCCGGAGAATTATCGGGCTGGATGGCAAGCAGGCGTTGCTCGAATTTGTGCAGAGTGGTGATTTCTTCATCGATGTTCTTGCTCGAGAAATCTTCAAGCTGCCCGTCGTACTGGTGAAAGCCGGCCTGCGTTCCCGCCGACGGCGCGTAATGAAAGTACACCTGGTCAAAGTACTCGTCCGAGATCTTCGCAAACTGCTGTTTCCAGTCATCCTGCGCAGATGCGGCACACATAAGAACTCCAATCGTGGCAAGCACAAAAGCTTTTTTCATTTGTCAGCCTCTCAAATCAATCGCGCGAATCATACGTTTACCGGATCCGGCGCGAGCCGTGCCAGAATCTCCTGAATCTCGAGCAGAACTTCGTCGGGGCGCGTGGCTGCGAGCGGCAGCTTGAGCACGCCCTGCGGTGTGAACTGCGCGCCTCGTTTGGCGTTACGCGATACCAGTCGCATCAGATGCTCCGGGTCAACGGCGGCATTTTCAACGAAGCGAATCTGCAGCTCGCCGCGCTTGCGGTCGATCTGCGCCACGCCGATTCGTTCGCATTCGAGACGCAGCATGGCGGCTTCAAGCAGGTATACGGTCGCGTCGGGCGGGGCGCCGTAGCGGTCCTCCATCTCGGCACGAATCTCGTTGATGGCGGCGGCAGACAGCGCGCCTGCAATTTTCTTGTAAAGGCGCAGACGCTGGTTCTCTTCGGGCACATAGCTCTCGTCGATGCGCAGCGACAGCCCCAGGTTGAGTTGCGTGGTTGGCCGCTCTTCCACGCCTTCGCCTTTCATCTCCTTCACCGCGGCTTCAAGCATGGATGTATACAGTTCGAATCCGACGGCCTCGATGTGGCCGCTTTGTTCGCCGCCCAGCATGTTTCCAGCCCCGCGCAGCTCCAGGTCGAGCGCGGCAATCTTGAACCCCGCGCCAAGGTCGCTGAACTCTTTGAGCGCGGCCAGCCGGCGTCGCGCAATCTCAGTCAGTTCGGTGTCCCTGGGGATGAGCAGATATGCGTACGCGCGGCGGTTGGAGCGGCCCACGCGGCCGCGCAACTGGTAAAGCTCGCTCAGGCCATGCCGGTCGGCGCGATTGATGACGATGGTGTTGGCCAGCGGGATGTCGAGCCCGTTCTCGATAATCGTCGTCGCAACCAGCACATCGAACTCATGGTGCATGAAGGCCAGCATCACCTTTTCAAGCTCGCTCTCGCCCATCTGTCCGTGGCCCACGGCCACTCGCGCCGCCGGAACCATTTCCTGAATTCGCGCGGCAATTTCGTAAATCGACTCCACGCGATTGTGCACAAAGTACACCTGGCCCCCGCGCTCAAGCTCAACTTCAATGGCCGAACGGACGATCTTTTCGTCATACTTGGCCACCAAAGTTTGAATGGCCATACGATCTTTGGGCGGCGTCTCGATCACGCTCATGTCGCGCAGCCCAACCAGCGACATGTGCAGCGTACGCGGAATGGGCGTGGCGCTCATGGCCAGCACGTCAATCTCTTTGCGCATCTGTTTCAGGCGCTCTTTGTGCCGAACTCCGAAACGCTGCTCTTCGTCGACGATCAGCAGGCCAAGATCCTGGAACTTGATGTCTTTCGAAAGCAGCCGGTGCGTGCCGATGAGAATGTCGACTTTGCCGGCTTCGACGCGCTCTACAATGTCTTTCTGCTCTTTTGCGGTGCGGAAGCGCGAGATCATCTCAACGTAAATGGGGAACTGAGAGAAGCGCTGCTTGAAGGTTTCAAAATGCTGAAAGCCGAGCACCGTGGTGGGCGTGAGCACGGCCACCTGCTTGCCGTCCTGAACGGCCTTGAACGCAGCGCGCATGGCCACCTCGGTTTTGCCGTAGCCCACGTCGCCGCAAAGCAGGCGGTCCATGGGCGTGGCCGACTCCATGTCTTCCTTGATGGCGCGGATGGCAGTGATCTGGTCGTCGGTTTCGGTGTAGTCGAACGAGTCTTCAAACTCGCGCTGGAACTCGTTGTCCTTCGAGAAGGCCGTTCCCTCGGCGGTGTGACGCTCCGCGTACAGCTTGAGCAGCTCGGCGGCCATATCCTGCATGGCCTTGCGCACGCGTGCCTTGGTTTTGGTCCATTGCTGCGAGCCGAGCTTGTTGAGCATCGGCGCCGGGCCGGCGTCGGTGGAGCGGTACTTCTGGATAAGGTCGAGGCGGGTGAGCGGCACGTAGAGTTTCGCGCTCTCCGCGAACTCCAGGATCATGAACTCGACCGAAAGGCCGTCCTGCACAATCTCTTTCAGGCCCTGGTATTGCGCGATCCCGTGCTCAACGTGGACCACGTAATCGCCGATGGTGAGGTCGCGAAAGTCTGACACGAAGGCCGCGGTTTTTGATTTTTTGGGCGCGGGCCGCGCAGCTACGTCGGCTTCGTCGCTCAGGTCGTTGGCCCCGAACACGATGAGGTTCGACGCGGGAAAGCTGACGCCGGCAGCCAGCGGCGAGCGCACAATGACCGGCACGCGCAGATCGCCGGCCATGTAGCTGGCCTCTTCAAAAATGGTTTCGCCGGGATGGGTCACGCGGCTGCCCAGGCGATAAGGAACCTGGTAGTCGCGCATCACGGTAGCGAGCCGTTCCACGTCGCCCTGGTGCGGCACCGCCAGCACGATGCGCGACTCGGCCTGCATCAGGTTCTTGATCTGCTCAGTCAATGCGGGAATCGACCCGTGAAAGCGCAATGTTGGGCGCGTGGGCAGCTCGATTTCGCCGAGTGTCGCATCCTCGTCGAGCACATCGATGGCGCCAAGCTGATCGAGGTCGAGGCCCATGTGCGACTCGAGCGAAGCGGCGAGAACTTCGGGTCGCAGATAAATGTCTTCAGGCCGGATGAGCGAGCCGACGCCGGAGCGCTCATGGCGCTGCTCGACCTTGTTCCACCAGCGATCGATCTGGTTGCGCACCATGGCCGGCTCGTCGACGAATAAGGCGCAGCGCGGGGTGAGCGAGAGGAGAGTTTTTTGCGCGCCGGCGACGGACGCGAAGAACTCCCAGCCGGGAAAAACACTAACCCCGCCGGCCGCCGCGGCCTCGGCGGCCATCTCTTCATCTTCGCCTTCGACGCGCTGCCGGCTCAGTCGCGCATTCACCGCGGCCAGCAAATGCTCGGTCACCGGCGTTTCGGTGAGCGGCAGCAACTCGGTCTCGTCGAGTCCGCTTTGCGAGCGTTGCGTCTCGGGGTCGAACTTGCGAATCGTGTCAATTTCGTCGCCGAAGAACTCGATGCGCACCGGGCGATCGGCTTCGGGTGAGTACACGTCGAGGATGCCTCCGCGGCGCGTGAACTGCCCTGGCATCTCCACCAGGTCCATCTGCGTGTAGCCCACGCTGGCCAGGTGCGCGGTAAGGGTTTCAAGGTCGAGCTCGTCGCTGCGGCGCAGCGTGACCGCCAGGCCCGCATAATACTCGCGATCGAAGAGGCGCAGCGCGGCCGACTCAACCGGAGCGATGAGAATGTCGACGGCATTAGTTGAGAGCTTCCACAGCGCCGAGGCGCGCTGCTCCTGCACGTCGGGGTGCGGCGAGAGATTCTCAAAAGGCAACACGTCGTGAGCGGGGAGGCGAACGACCCGAGTTTGATCGATGGCTCCGGTAAGCTCGCAACCTGCTTTGAGCAGGGGCTCAAGCGCCTCGGCAGCCTTGTTGTCGGCGACGATGACGACCACCGGCTGGCGGGCCGCCCGCGCCATCAGCGGGATGTAGAGCGCGCGAGCAGTTGCGGTCAATCCAGACACACGCCGACGCCCCGCACCCAGGCTCAGGTGCCTGCGAACGCGTTCGAATCCCGAGGTCTGCTCCAGTTCCGCGAAAATTTCGCGGACGAACGGGAGAATCATGCAGTGTTTAGTTTAGCAGCGGGGGCGATGTGGGAGACGCGCACCCTTTGTCATTGGACGAAAGGTTAGGGCCAGAGCATTTTGCTACGCTCGGCGTAGCGCGAGGCAAGAATCTTCCAGCGCAATTCGCTCAGGACTACGGTGGTTGTTCTTTGCTCTTTTGGGTGCGAGAGCTTGAGCCCCTTGCCCATAAGCCTGTGTTGCCGGTCGATGTCGTCTTCCGGAATTATCACGTAAGCAAACGTCTCATTATTGAAGGCGCAAAACGCAGTAAGAGCGATTCCAAGGCCTCGCTCGAGACCGAGCGCGTAGGTGCTCTCTGCTTCTTTCAAGCCCTCCATTCTTCTTGCATGAATCAGATAACGATAGTCGTGAAGCCCAATGAGAATATCTTCGCGCGTAAGCCAGCAGATCTTCGAAGGAAAACCTTCCGACGCCAGAAACTCGCTAAATCGCCACGATGCAATCTCAAGCGTCTCTGGCGGATCGGGATTCCAAATTCCTGTCAACTATTTGTCTCCCAGCGCCTTGGCAAACGCGTAGAAAAAGTCGAGCGACTTCCAGAAGGAGTCTTCGGGCAGGCGCTCGTCTCTGCCATGGGCGCGCACGTCGTCCACGTCGAGCGCGATGGCCGAGTAGCCGTAGGTGGGAATTCCGGCCTGGGCAAAGTAGATGGAGTCGCTGGCGCCGTTTTCCATCACCGGAGTGACCGGAACGCCCGGCCAGATCTCGTCCGTAATCTTGGTGAGCGGCTCAAAGACCTCGGGGATTGGCGGTGGAGGCGTGATTGCCTTGCGTTCGGGCGCAACGTCTGAGATGACGCCGGCGTCGGAGACATATTTAACGCTCAGCTTGGGGTCGTTGAAGAGGCCAACGAGCTGCCGCCGAATCTCCTCGGGCGAGTGGCCGGGAAAGATGCGGCAGTTGACGATGGCCTGGGCAATCTGCGGCAGGGCGTTGTTGGCGTCGCCGCCGCTGAGCCGCGTGGCCACGCAGGTGGTGCGGAAGTTGGAGTTGTAGCTGGGGCTCTGGCTCAGCCGAGCCGCCGCAGCCATGTCTGGCGGCGTGGCGAGGATGGCGAGCATGTCGGCCGCGGTCTGGCCGCTCTCGCGCTTGGCCAGGTTCGCAAAGTAGGTTCGCGTTACCTCATTGAGCTCGAACGGAAACGAATACGTCTGCAGCTTCTCAAGCGCGTCCATCAACTCGTAGATGGCGTTATCGGGCCGGGGCAGTGAGCTGTGGCCGCCGCGATCGGTAGTGGTGAGTTGGAAGTCGGAGTAGACCTTTTCAGTGGCTTCGACAGCGGCCACGGTGGGCCGGCCGTTTTCAAGGTCCACGCCGCCGGCATCGGGATTGATGACGAAGGCCGCATCAACCAGGTCGCGATGGTTTTTCACCAGCCACGATGCACCGTTTGACTTGCCTCCCTCTTCATCGGCGGTGAGCGCCAGAATCAGGTCGCGCCGGGGCTTGTAGCCCTCGCGATGCAGGCGCAGAAACGTCTCCACCAGCGCGGCGTCAGAGTCCTTCATGTCCTGCGTGCCACGGCCGTACCAGTAGCCATCCTTTTCAACAAATTTGAAAGGATCGGTCGTCCAGTCGGAACGCAGCGCCTGTACCACGTCAATGTGGCAAATGAAAAGCACAGGCTTTTCAGCAGGGGTTCCCTCGGCGCGGTAGCGGACGACGAGATTCATCTTGTTGGGAACCGGGCCAATCAAGTGCACATCGGCCTCGGGAAATCCCGCATCGAGAAAGCGCATTTCGAGCGGCGCGGTCGCGGCAGTCACGCTGCCCTGTGGCGTGTCTGTGGTGTTGGTCTCTACGAGCTGTTTGAAGATGGCGAGCGCCTCGGCGCGGGCGGCCGCCGGGGCATGCGGCAGCGCGTCCTGCGCAGCTAATAAGCTTGCGAAGATGCAAACAGCGACGAAAGAGAAAGTGCAACAGGCGGCAGATTTGAGCATGCAGGCAATTCTACGACGTTGGATTGGGCGCAAGGCAGAGAATTCAAAGTTGGATTGCGGTGTTGAGATGGGGATCGAAATGATTCGCCCAAGAGTTGGGTTCGTGGTTTCTCACTGTTTTCGGTCGTCGTGGCGACCGAAAAGGGTGGGACACGTGGCAGGCCACATTTCGCGCCGCCCCTACGGGGCTGAGTCGTCTTTGTGAATGCTTTCCCAGGATTTCGTTCGCTGCGGCGGACTTCATCCCGGGCTAATCTCCTCGCCTCCGTACGGGAGGCGGTGCATCGGCGCGACTGAATTCGTGCCCCGATTCAAAGCTGTTCAATTCCAGATTCGCCAAACGCTCCCTGGTTCCTTAGCCCCTCAGTCCCATAGTCCCTCAGTCTCTGCTTTAATCCGAAGTTCCCCGTTTGATCGCATGTTAGGTTGATTGTTTCCAAGGATTGGCACGGTTTTGAGGGTATCTATGTAGTCATGTAATATGGACGATTTACCTTGACTGCATATACGCGATTTGCCTATCTTGTCTACATGT
>Ga0335074_10004237_pt1 | contig 19727 bp, 19 predicted proteins | sample Lox_Sample_23_FD_206715 | JGI IMG/M metagenome (GOLD analysis project Ga0335074, IMG submission 206715) | Soil microbial communities from Loxahatchee National Wildlife Refuge, Florida, United States - Lox_Sample_2.3 | ecosystem: Environmental > Terrestrial > Soil > Wetlands | place: USA... | reverse complement strand
CCGTGTCCGGATCGAAGATCGTGATGTCGCCGGCCATGCCCGGACGCAGCAGGCCGCGGTCGTAGAGGCCGAAGGTCGAGGCCGAATCGAAGGTCAGCCGGCGCACAGCCTGTTCGAGGCTCATGACGCCCTTCTCACGCACCCATTCGCCGAGCAGCCGCGTCGAAAAACCATAGCCGCCGTGGAACTGCACATGCGCGCCGCCGTCCGACAGGCCGATCAACGCGTTGGGGAAATTCAGAATTTCCTTCATCGCGTCGACATCGACGTTGTTTTCGGCCTGCATGAACACCGTTTCCAATTGCTCTTCGACCACGAGATCGAGGAAACCGTCGATAATGCCTTTGTTCTGTGCTTCGGCGACCTGGCGGACCGTCTTGCCTTTCATCCACTCGTTCTTGGCGAGTTTCGGTTCCTCGACCCAGATGTAGTTATACCATTCCCGCGAAATCGTATTGCCGGGGATCTCGACCTTCCACTCGACCATTTCTTCGTGGAGCTTGGCGCGCACGGCCGGGTCGGCATAGGCGCGCAATTTCTCGTCATCCGACAGCAGAAGGATCGGGTGCCAGGTCGGCGCGCCGCGGAACGCCTGCGTGTTCCTCATATTGAAGGTCTGCGTCGTCGTATTCGGCGAACACAGCGGATAGGCGCGGATGCCCTGCGCCGCGGTCTCGTTGACGCGGTCCATGTGCTTCTGCCACTCACCGGGGCGCCGCACGCTCTGGCCGAGATTGTTGTAGACGACGGGCCGCCCGGTCGCCTCGCTGAGGCGTGCCATCAGTCCGTCCTTCATTTCGGCGTCGCGGCCGCCGCCCGACTGGATGATGCCGGTGCCCATGTCGCGCAGCACGTCGGCGAGCGCGAAAATCTCTTTTTCGTCGGCCCACAACGCCGGGATGTGCACGCCCTGCGGATCGTAATGGCCGCGGTTGCGCGACACGCTGAGGCCGAGCGCGCCACCCTCCATGCCGTCGCGCACGACCGCCTGCATTTCTTTCAGTTCGTTGTCGGTCGCGGCGCGCTTCTGGCAGTCGTCGCCCATCACGTAATAGCGCACGGCGGTGTGGCCGATCAGCGTGCCGACGTTGACGCCGAGATTCCTGTCGAGCCGGTCCATGTATTGCGGGAAGGTCTCCCAATCGACTTCGATCGTGTTGAGCACGTCCATCGGGATCGCTTCGACATAGCTGAGGAACTCGGCCATACGCGTCGCGTTGCCCTTGCGCACGGGCGCCAGCGACAACGAGCAGTTGCCGATGACGACGCTGGTCGCGCCATGGTCGCAAGAAAACGTGCAGAGCGGGTCCCACGTGACCTGCGCGTCATAATGACAATGATTGTCGATAAAGCCGGGCGCGACGACCTGGCCCTGCGCATCTACGGTCTCCTGCGCGGCGCCCGACAACTTGCCGATCTCGGCGATCCTGCCGTCCTTCACCGCGACATCGCCGCGGAACGCCGGCATCCCCGACCCGTCGATGATCCGCCCGTTCTTGATCAACAGATCATACGCCATCGCTTTTCCTCCTCGATTGCCGCGCGCCGCAGCCGCGCCGCCATTGCCGCCGTTTATATCACGCGCCTCATCGGCCGCGCGCAAATTGTCCGCACCTCCGCCATGCGTGGCCTTTGCGGCACTCGTTTCATCGTGCGGCTGCCCGCGCGCGGTGCGGGTTGCAATCGCGGCGCGGCCGGACGAGACTTCATGAAACTGCTGCCGAGGAAAACGCGCATGGAAATGCATGGCGAGCGTCGCATCCCCGCCCCGCGCGAGGCGGTGTGGGCGAGGCTCAACGACCCGGAGACGCTGAAGGAATGCATCCCTGGTTGCCAGAGTGTCGAAAAATTGTCCGCCACCGAATTCACCGCGAAAGTGACCGCCAAGGTCGGGCCGGTACGCGCCAACTTCGCCGGCAAGGTGACGCTCTCCGATCTCGCACCGCCGACGGGCTACACGATCAGCGGCGAAGGCACCGGCGGCGTCGCCGGTTTCGCGAAAGGCAGTGCCAGGGTGACGCTGGACGAGGACGGGGCGGAGACCGTGCTGCGCTATGGCGTGCAGGCGCAGGTCGGCGGCAAGCTGGCGCAGATCGGCTCGCGCCTGATCGACGGCACGGCGAAAAAGATGGCCGACGACTTCTTCAGCCGTTTTGTCGCCCAGATGAACCCGGAGGGCGCCGCTCCGCAGCAAGTATCGCCGTGAGCCCCGCGCGGTAATCGGGATAGCGCAGACGGATGCCGAGTTCGGATTTGATCAGGGCGTTCGAGACGCGCTTGTTGTCGACCCAGAAGCTCTGCGCCATCTCCGACAGATCGGCCGCGGCAAACGGCACCAGCGGCGGCGGCGCGACGCCGAGGAGTCCGGCGGCATAGGCGATGACATCGGCCGGCGCCGCCGGCTCGTCGTCGCAGACGTTGTAGACGGCGCCGGGGTGCGGCTGCGCGATCGAGGCGGCCAGGACGGTCGCCAGATCATCGACATGGATGCGGGAAAAGACATGCCCCGGACGGTCGATCCGCCGCGCCGTACCGGCGCGCAGCTGCTCGAACGGGCCGCGGCCAGGGCCGTAAATGCCGGCGAGACGAAAGACGTGCGCCGGCACGCCGCGCGCGCGCCAGAGGTCGAGCCAGCCCCGTTCGGCCGCGACGCGGCGGCGGCCGCGCTCGCCGCCGGGGCGCAGTTCGGCCGCCTCATCGACGCAGGCGCCGCCGCGGTCGCCATAGACCCCGGTCGTCGACAGATAGCCGAGCCAGCGCAGGCCCGCGACGGCCGCGATATCGCCGCCGTGCACGTCGAGCACCGCGTCGCCCGCCGCGTCCGGCGGCACCGAAACGAGGATGTGCGTGACGCCGGCGAAGGCCGATGCCGGCAGCCTGTGTCCGCGCGTGAAGCGGCAGGTCTCGTATCCTGCGATCGGCGCCCCGTCGCGGCTTGTACCGCTGACAGTCCAGCCCTCGGCCGCAACCCGCGCCGCCAGCTCGCGCGCAACGTAGCCGAGACCGAAGCAGACGAGGTGCGGCCGGCTCATGCCCCGCGTTCCACCGGCGCGGCGGCCGCCTCGACCGGGGACGGCACGATGTCCTCGAGCGCGATCGCGATATCGCGGTGGCGCAGCCGCGTCATCAACCAAAAGGCGCAGGACATTGCCGCGCCCGCCGCGAGCGGCGCGCGCAACCCGAAATGCGCGCTCGCCGAGCCGACGAGGACCGCGCCGAGCGCCGGGCCCGAACGAAAGATCATGCCGTAGAGCGCCATAACGCGGCCGCGCATGCTTGCATCGACGGCGGCCTGGATCAAGGTCTGCGCGCCGGTGCCGGTGATCGTCATCGCGGCGCCCGCGACCAGCACGCATGGCAGCGCCAGAAGGAACCGGTCGGTCGCGGCAAACGCCAGCACCGCCAGCGACATGATCAGCGTCGCCGCGAGCACGACGCCGGCGAGACCCGCGAGGCGCGGCCGCATTACCATCCAGGCGCCGCCGACGATCGCGCCGAGGCCGACCGTTGATGTCAGCATCGACAGACCCTGCGGCCCGCGTGCGAAGACGCTGTCGGCAAAGCCGGGGAACAGCTCGACCAAGCCGCGCGTGCCGATTGTCGTCACCGCAAACAGCAACAGCATCGGGCCGATGCCGGGGTGACGGGCAGCGTAGAGAAAGGCTTCGAACGAGGCACGCAACGCGTTCTGCGCCGATGCCGGCGGCAGCGGCGGCAGGTCGCGCAGCCGATACAGCGCGATCTGGAACGCGACATACCCAAGCGCATTGGCGGCGAAGGCGGCGACAATGCCGACATGGCGATCAGGAAGCCGGCGATCGCCGGCCCGATAAACCGCGCCATGTTGAAGACGACCGAATTGATCGCCAGGGCCGAAGCCAGCGAGTCGCGATCGACGAGGGTCGGGATCAGCGCAAGCCGGGCCGGCTGCGCCAGAGAACTGGCGATGCCGAGCGCCAGCACCAGGCCGAACAGAAGATAGATGCCGATCGCGCCGGTATAGACGAGGACCGCCAACAGGCCCGCCTGCGCGCAGCCGCACAATTGCGTCAGCCGCAGGATGCGCACGCGGTCGCGGCGGTCGGCCATTACGCCGGCAAACGGGCTCAGCAGCAGGATCGGCAGAAAATCAGCGAGCGAGACGAAGCCGAGCCAGGCGCCGGAATGCGTCAAGGTCCAGGCGAGCCAGCCGACGGCGACCTTCTGCAGCCACCAGCCGATCAGCGACACGCTGTTTCCGGCGACATAGACCCGGAAGTTGCGATGCGCGAAGGCGCGGGCGACATTGCCGAAGCCGCCATGCGCCTTCACTCGCGACAGAAAACGCATGTCGATGCGGCCTTCCTCCCGGTTGCCCATCGTACGCATAACGTGCGGTTGCGCGCACCGCTGCGGGCGCCGGCTTCCTTTGCTTAAAAGGCGCTCAGTGGGCGATCAAAACGGGCAGTGGGGCATCGGCCAGCGCCTGCTGCGTGACCCCACCGAAGACCCACTCGCGCATTCGGCTGTGGCCGTAGCCGCCCATGACGAGCAGGTCGGCGCGGTCGCGCGCCGCCGCCAGCAACGTCGCGGCGGTGCCTTGCGGCCCGGGCGGCAGCCGCTCGCCACGCGCGGCGAAGCCATGCCATGCTAGGTTGCGCAGCAGCCGGCCGGCCGCATCGGGCGCGTCCGGCGATTCTTCGATTGTCAGCACGACGACCTGGTGGGCGCGGGCGAGAAACGGCATCGCCAGCGCAACGGCGCGCGCCGCCTGCGGCGTCGGCTTCCAGGCGATCGCGATGCGCTCGACGCTTTCCGGCATTGCCGCCGCCGTCGGGATCAGCAGCGGCCGTCCAGCGCCGATCAGCACGGCTTCGAGGATCCGACGCTCGCCGGCCCCGTCATCGTCGCCGCGCGGGGCGACGATCAAATCGGCCGCCGCCCCGTAGACCGTCATCCAACGCGGCTCTTCGCCGGTCTCGACATGAAACTGCGCCGACGGCGCGGCGGCCGGCCCGGCGGCCGGCGCGCTCAGGACAGCCACGCCAGCGTCATTGCAGAACCGCGTAAAGTTGGCCTGCGCCCTGGCCTCGCGCTCCTTCGCATCCTGTTCGAGGCGGTCGATCAGGCCGGCGGTCAAGGCGCCGGTGCCCGCGTCGGTCGTCATCGCCAGCGCCGCGGTCGTCGCATCGAACCGGACGTGCAGGACGTCGAGATGCGCGGCGAACGTGCGGGCGACCGCCAGCGCTGCCGCCAGCACGGCGCCGTCGCTTTCGGCACCGGTCGCGACGGTCAGGATCGTCTTGATCATCGCGCGCCTGCCTGGCTCAACCGCTCAGCCGCGCCAGCCGCCGCTCGACCAGCCGGGCAAACAACGCCGCACCGAACGGCAAGGCGGCGTCATTGAAATCGTAGCCCGGGTTGTGCACCTCGCAGGCGCCCTCGCCGTCGCCGTTGCCGATCTGGATGTAGGCGCCTGGCACCAGTTCGAGCATATAAGAGAAATCCTCGGAAGCCATCGTCCGCGGCCCATGCCGATTGACGTTGGCGGGACCGACGATGTCGGCGGCGCAGTCGGCGATGAACTCGGTCGCCTCGGCATCGTTGACGAGCGGCGGGAAGAGATAGCGGAAATCGAGTTCGGCCGCGGCACCCAAACCGCCGGCAACCCCCTCGGCGATGCGCCGCATCCGCTCTTCGACAAGCCTCATCACATCGCGGCTGAAGCAGCGCACGGTGCCGCCCAGCACGGCGCGCGCGGGAATGACGTTATAGGCGTCGCCGCCGTGCATCCGGGTCACGCTGACGACGACGGTATCGACCGGCCTGACGTTGCGCGCAACGATCGATTGCAGGGCCGCGGTGATATGGCTCGCAGCCAAAACCGGATCGGTGCCCGCTTCCGGGCGGGCGCCGTGGGCGCCGCGTCCCTGCACGGCGATGTCGAAAAACGCGCCGCCCGCCATCATCGCGCCGGGGCAGATCTGGAACTTGCCGACGGCGAGGCCGGGCCGGTTGTGCATGCCGAACAGGACCTCGCACGGAAACTCCTCGAACAGGCCGTCCTCGACCATCGCCTTGGCGCCGCCCTGCCCTTCTTCGGCCGGCTGAAAGATGAAATTGACGGTGCCGTCGAAATTGCGCGTCTGCGCCAGAAAACGCGCCGCGCCCAACAGCATCGTCGTGTGCCCGTCATGGCCGCAGGCATGCATGCGGCCCTTGTGCCGCGAGCGGTAGGCGAAGCTGTTGGCCTCCTCGATCGGCAGGCAATCCATGTCGGCCCGCAGCCCGATCGTGCGCGCCGAATTGCCGACCCGCAGCCGCCCGACGACGCCGGTCTTGCCGATGCCGCGATGCACCTCGATGCCGAATTCCGCGAGTTTTCCGGCCACCAGATCGGCGGTGCGCCGCTCCTCGAAGCCAAGTTCCGGGTGGGCGTGGATGTCGCGACGCCATGCGGTCAACTCGTCGTGACCGCCGCGAACGGCATCGAGAATTTTCATCGCGCTCAACTCCGTTAATGGCGAACCGATCCTGGCGCAGGCGATCTTATACTCAGGTTAATCAAACGCAACCATGAGGCGAGTTCAGGGCATGCCGTCGCGGTGCATCGCCTCCAGCACCGCCAGCGCGGCATGCGTCGCCGCATCCTCATCGCCGCGGGCCTGTCGCCGCGCATCGACGAGCTGTCGCTGCAGCCAGTAGGCCTCACCGCGTTCGCCCCACTGCCACAGCACCGCGGCAAGATTGCCGATCGCAGTCAACGTATCGGGGTCGCTGTCGCCGAATTCGCGGTGCAGCCGATCGATCGTCTGTTCGAGCAACGCGCGGGCCGCGGCAAAATCGCCCTGCGACGCCAGCGTGCCGGCGAGATTGTTGTGCGCCCGCAACGTGTCGCGGCCGTTCTCGCCCCATGCCGCCGGCGCCACGGCGATGATCTCCTCCTGCAGCCGACGCGCTTCGCCGAGTTCACCCTGCGCGCCGAGCGTCGCCGCAAGTTTGCCGAGCGCTTTCAGCGTGTCCCCATGCTGCGGCCCGAGCGCCGTGCGACGCGCCGCAACGACATGCTCTTCCAGCGCCCGCCCGTCGGCGAGCCGGCCGCGCGCCCACAGCATCTCGGCCAGATCGAGCATCGCGGCCAGCGTTTCGGGATGCTCGCCGCCGAGCCGGCCGCGCAATCGATCGACGACCTGCTGCTGCTCCTTCAGTGTCGGCGGCCGGTCCATCCCCGCTATCCGAGCACTTCCTTGTTGACGACGTTCTCGCGGTTGGGTTTCCCGTCGATGACGCTGAGAATGTTCTCAACCGCAACGACGGCCATGCGTTCAACCGCCTCGCGTGTAACCCCGGCAACGTGCGGCGCGGCGATGAAGTTTTTCAGCGTCAGCAGCGGATTGTCCTTGGGCGTCGGCTCCTGATCGAAGACATCGAGCGCGGCGCCGGCGATGCGATTGTTGCCGAGCGCGTCGTAAAGCGCCTTCTCATCGACAATGCCGCCGCGCGCGGTATTCACGAGGTAGGCGGTGCGTTTCATCTTTGCGAGGCGGGCGGCGTCGAACAGGCCGATCGTCTCCGCCGTCTTCGGGCAATGGATCGTGATGAAATCGGCGCGCGCAACCGCTTCGTCCAAGTCCTGCACCGGCTCGTAGCCCGAGCCGCGGATCGTCTCGGAATAAATGTACGGATCGTAGACGAGGACATGCGTTTCCATCGCGGCGAAGCGGCGGGCGGATCGCGTGCCGATCTTGCCGAAGCCGACGATCAGCACGGTCTTGCCGGCGAGATCGGCCGGCATCTCCTTGTAGCGATCGGCCCAGCGGCCCTCCTTCACCAGCGCGTCCATCGCCGCGCCGCGCCGCGCCAGGCTCATCGACAGGAACACCCCGGCCTCGGCCACGCTGACCGAATTGGCCGTGCCGCCGATCATCAGCGGCACGTTGCGTCGGCTGAGTGCAGGCACATCAACCGCGTCGTAACCGACGCCGATGCGCGAGACGACTTCGAGATGGGGCGCCGCGTCGAGCTCGGGATCGCTGAACGGCTGCACGCCGAGCGCAACGCCGGCAATGTCTTCCAGCAGTTTGTGGAATTCACCGCGCGGCAGGCCGGGCGCGAACGGCACACCTTCCACGTCTTCGCGCGCCTCGACGATCGCCCAGCCGGCCTTCGCCATCGTGGTCGGCAAGAGCAGCTTCTTGATGTTGGTCTGTGCGGTCGCGGCCATCATTTCCCCTCGGTGTCGTTTGCGGCGGGCGCAGACTGAAGCTATCGCCTGGGCGCCTCGCAGACGAGGGGTTTTCGCGGCGCGGCCGCGATCACGCGCAAAATGGGTCGGCTTTACGCGCCCGCCGGCTATGCTTGCAGCGCCGACACCCTGAACGAGGCTGGCCGATGTCTTCCGACCGCGTGCATCTCACCGTCGAGGAAGCCCGCGCCTTGGGCGAAGGGGCGCTGCGCGGCATCGGCTACGACCCGGAAGAAGCACGCATCATCGCCGATCACGTCATCGACGCCGCGCTGTGCGGCTACGAATATTCGGGTCTCGCCAAAATCCTCAACATTCCCGAGCATCGCCGCTTCCGCGAGCCGCGCTACCCGATGCGTGTCGAGCATGAAACCGAGGTTTCGGCGCTCTACGACGGCGGCAACAACAACGGCATGCTGGCGATGTACCACGCTGCCCGTGCGGCGATCGCGAAGGCGGCAGCACACGGCATCTCGCTGATCGGCGTCAACAACGCCTGGATGAGCGGCCGCAGCGCCTATTTTGTCGAGATGATCGCGCGTGCCGGTCTCGTCGCGATCCACACAGCAGCGAGTGGCGCGGTCGTGGCGCCGTTCGGCGGCGCCGGGCCGGCGCTCGGCACCAACCCGATCGCCGTCGCACTGCCCGGAGACGACGGCCCGTTGGTGCTCGATATCGGCACCTCGGCGTTCATGGCGACGGAGTTGCAGTTGCGGGCCCGGCTCGGGCGGCAGCTGCCGGAGGGCGTCGCGATCAACCGCGACGGCCGGCCGACCCGTGACCCTAACGAGGCGCGCGCAGGCGCCCTGCTGCCGTTCGGCGGTCCAGCCGGCGGCTACAAGGGATTTGGCCTTGCCTTGATCGTGCAGGCGTTCGGATTGCTCGCCGGTGCCGCCGCGATGCCGGCAGGCGACGACGGCTATATCTTCATCGCCTTCCGCCCCGACCTCCTGATACCGCTTGCCGATCTGAAACGCGAGCTCGCGCGGCTGATCGCCCGCGTCAAGGCGGTGCCGACGCAGCCCGGCGTTACCGAGATCCGCCTCCCGGGCGAGCAATCGGCAAGAAACCGCGCCCGCCTGCTGCGCCAGGGGCTGACGATCGATCGCCTCGTCTTTGACCGGCTGGGCGCGCTCGCCGCGGCGCAGGGCGGCGAGCGGCCGAGCGGCGCGCGATAGGTCAGCTCGCCGGGCTCAGCGTTATCGACGCGACGCCGGCGGCGACGTTGAGGCCGCGACTCGTTTCGATGCTGAGCGGCTGGAGCACGACGTGATTGCCCGAACCGCCGACCAGCGCGTTGGCGCCGACGCCAACACCGACCGTCGCGCTGGCGGTGCCGCCGGCATAGGTGCCGGCGAGATCACCGGGCGCCAGCGTCGCGGTCGGCGCGACGACGGTCCAGATCAGCACGCCGCCGGCCGTGTAGCCGATGTCGACGCCGAACTTGGTGATCTCGCCGCGATAATACTCGACACGGCCGGGCGCGGAAAAGGTGCAGGCCAATGCCCGCGTCGAGCCGAAAATAAAGCCCCAGCCGCCCGCCGAGTTGCACGTCAGCGTGCCGACCTGGACGCCCCCCTGGGCGGCCGCCGGTCCGGCCAGCAGCGGGCTGAGCCCGACGGCCGCCGCCATCGCCGCGATACGCAATCTACTCAACATGCTCCAATCCTCCTCGCTCTGTGCTCGACACGGTTCAAGCCTGTCGAACCGGCCGTCCCCTGGATCAATTCACGCGTGCTGCGCCGGCCGCCTTGCGCTGGATCAACCGGCCTCGTCACCGCCGCTACCGGGCGTGAGGCACCCCGCGAGGCCGACACTCTAGCCCGGCAGCGAAAGCGCCGCGGGCGCGACTTGGTGACGCGGACATCTACTACAAAGCGCGGGGCGACGGCTAGCAGTTGATAACGCCGGCGCTGCCGGCCGCATGCTCGCGGGCCGCATCGGCATGCCCCGGCATCGAACGCCGCGAATCGACAAATTATGGCCAAATTCGGGCTTGTCGCCGCCGACCGGGGCTCGTTATAGTCGCCGCCGGAAGAAAACGGCACGCATATCGCGCCGCCCGAAGGGCGCGACAGCTGTGAACAGGAGGCAACCGAATGGCATCGATCGCCGGATCTGCGCGCATTCCATGGTGGCGGGAGCCGACGCGCGACCAATGGTATGCGTTCGTCGCGGCATGGCTCGGCTGGACGCTCGACGCGTTCGACTTCACCGTGTTCCTGCTGATCATGCATCCGATCGCGCAGACATTTCACGTCTCGATGACGGCGGTGACATTTGTTTTCACGATCACGCTGTGGATGCGGCTGATCGGCGCAACGACCTCGGGGTGGATCGGCGACCGCTATGGCCGCAAGACGCCGCTGATGGCTGCGATCCTCGGCTATTCGGCGTGCAATTTTGCCGCCGGGTTTTCGCCGACCTTCTGGTTTCTGTTCGGCGCCCGCGCCGTGCTCGGCCTGTTCATGGGCGCCGAGTGGCCGGCCGGCTCCTCGCTCGCGATGGAAACCTGGCCGATCCGCTCGCGCGGGCTGATGGCCGGCGTGTTGCAAGGTTCCTGGGGTCTCGGCTTCCTGTTGTCCTACGCGATCTACGGCCTGTTTTACAATTCGATCGGCTGGCGCGGCCTGTTGTGGGTCGGCGTGCTGCCGGCGCTCGCGGTGTTCTACATCCGCTTTTTCGTCAAAGAGCCGGAGGTATGGCTCGAAAACCGGCGCCTCCAACGCACCCAGCAGCGCGAGGTCAAGGCGCCGCTCCTCAGCATCTTCAAGCGCGGGCAGATCCTCAACACGCTGAACTGCTGCTGGTTTATGGGCAGCGGCTTTGTCCTCTACTACTCGATCAATGTGCTGTTCCCGACGCATCTGCAGGTTGACCTGAAGATGTCGCCGGGCGCGATCGGCGAGGTCGGCGTCGCCGCCAACCTCGTCGTGTTCCTGGCGTCGATCGGCTGGGGCTGGGTGTCGGACAAGATCGGCCGCAAGGCGGCGCAGATCCTGCCGGGGCTGATCGCGATCCCGATCGCGCCGCTCTATCTGCTGACCGGCAATTTCACGTTGATCTGGTGGGCATTCGTGCTGCAGGGCGCGTTCGGCAGCGGCGGCTTTGCCAGCCAGGCGCCGAGCTACCTGTCAGAGCGCTTCCCGACCGAAGTGCGCGCGACCGGCGCCGGCTTCTGTTACCACCAGGGGGCAATCTGGGGCGGCATCGTCGCGCCGGTCCTCTCTTTCGCGGCCAACGCGTATCACCTCGGCTACGCCGTGCCGATGCTGATCGGCACGGTCGTCGCGGCTGCGAGCTTTGTCGCGGCAATCGCGCTCGGCCCGGAGACGAAGGGCAAGGAGTTGGTAGCCGACGTCGTCCTCGCATAGCATAGCGTAGCGGCAGCAATCCGGATCGGACCGCTGTCCTCGCCCGCAGCGTGCCGATCGGAGCCCAGGCGCAAAAGGCTTGCGCGCCGGGCCGGCCTCCGCTAGCTTCGCCGCTATGGCAGCCGATACCCGCCATAGCGCGCGATTTTGGTACCGCCGGTATCCGACGGCGGCCTAGGATCGCACCCTCGCGTGTCACCCGAAAGCCGCCTTGCCTGGCGGCTTTCGCGTTTTTTCCGATCATCTCGATGCGAACGTCGCGAGCGGCAGGACGGCCTCCACCAGAGGAGGTTCACGATGCCCAATCGAACTGCGACGCCCGCGCCCGTAGAGCGGGGAGGACGATGATGCCGCAATGGACACCGCGCAGCTGGCGCGGGCTGCCGATCCGCCAGGTCCCCGGTTATGCCGACGAGGCAGCGCTCAACCGCGTCGAGGAGACGCTGCGCCGCTTCCCGCCGCTGGTCTTCGCCGGCGAGGCGAGGCGCCTCAAAGACCGCCTCGCCGACGTCGCCCGCGGCCGCGCCTTCCTGTTGCAGGGCGGCGACTGCGCCGAAAGCTTTGCCGAGTTCCATCCCGACAACATCCGCGACACGTTCAAAGTATTGCTGCAGATGGCGGTCGTGTTGACCTACGGCGCCGGCTGCCCGGTCGTGAAGCTCGGCCGCATGGCCGGCCAGTTCGCCAAGCCCCGCTCGTCGGAGACCGAGACGCAGAACGACGTGACGCTGCCGTCCTATCGCGGCGACATCATCAATGGCCTCGATTTCGCCGCGACCGCCCGCGACCCCGACCCGCAGCGCATGGTGCAGGCCTACAGCCAATCCGCCGCGACGCTCAACCTGCTGCGCGCCTTCGCCCAGGGCGGCTATGCCGATCTGCACCGGGTGCATGCGTGGAACCAGGATTTCGTCGCCGACAGCCCGCAGGGCGAGCGCTACCGGGCGCTGGCCGACCGGCTGACCGAGACGCTCGATTTCATGGCGGCCTGCGGGCTCAATTCAGACACGACGCCGCAGATCCGCGAGACCGAGTTCTATACCTCTCATGAAGCGCTGTTTCTCGCGTATGAAGAGGCGCTGACGCGCGTCGATTCGACGACCGGCGACTGGTACGACTGCTCGGCGCATCTGGTCTGGCTCGGCGACCGCACAAAGCAGCTCGACGGCGCGCATGTCGAGTTTCTGCGCGGCATCAAGAACCCGCTCGGCATGAAATGCGGCCCGACCACTGAACCCGACGATGTGCTGCGGCTGATCGACAGGCTCAACCCGCAGAACGAGCCGGGGCGGCTGACGCTGATCACCCGCATGGGAGCCGACAAGGTGGCGGGCAAATTGCCGCCGATGGTGCGCGCCGTCCAGCGGGAGGGGCGCCAGGTGGTGTGGTGCATCGACCCGATGCACGGCAACACGATCACTTCGTCAACGGGCTACAAAACGCGCGTCTTCGACCGCATCCTCGACGAGGTGCACGGCGCCTTTGCCGTGCATGCCGCCGAGGGCAGCCATGCCGGCGGCGTGCACTTCGAGCTGACCGGCCAGGACGTCACCGAATGTCTCGGCGGCGGCCGGGCGGTCAGCGAGGCAGCGCTGGCGCAGAACTACCTGACGCATTGCGACCCGCGCCTCAACGCCAGCCAAGCACTGGAACTGGCGTTCGAAATCGCCGAAGCGTTGAAGCATGCGCGGCAGGCGCGGGCCGGCGCGGGCAATGGCACCGGCAGCGCCAGTCGTCTCGCCGCCGCCAAGTGAGGCAGACCCGTCCCGCGCCCGGCCGGGCGCGGGACGGGGAGCGACCGGCCCTACTTTGCGGCCGCCGCCAGCGGGCGCGCCGCCGCCGCCGGACAGTTGGCCTTGAGGAAGGTGCCGATATGGCGCAGCACCAGCCGAATCTGCTCGGGGTTGGCCTTCCACGGATAGAGGCTCACCTGCGCGTTCGGCGCGAGATGGGCGCTTTCCATCGCTGTCGCATAAGGATGCGCCGGCACGTCGTCCGGCAGGATCAGCACCGGCGTCCGGCATTGCCGCACGAAGTCGCGGCTCACGGTGAACACGAAATCGGCATTCTTCCGGTACATGTTGGTGAGGAATTGGCCGGCCTGCTCGGCGGTGATGTCGGAGCGACGTTCGGTGAGCTGCGGCGCCCAGCCCTTGATGTTGTTCTGGTAGAACAGGTCGGGCATCGTCGGGCGGTAGCCCGAGGGCTGCGTCAGAACACCGGCGACGATGCGATCGGGCACGCGCTTCAGCAGGTTCCAGATGAACGGCCCGCCGATGCAGAAGCCGAGCACGAGGAACTGGCGGATGCCGAGGTGGTCCATCAGCGCCAAATGGTCGTCGGTGTAGGCGTCCCACGGCCGGTCGATTTCCAGCGGCCCAGATGACTGGCCGCCGTTGGCGTTGCGCAGATCGGCCGCGATGACGCGGTAATCGCCCGCGAATTCGTCGAACGGGTTGAAGGGGTGAATCGTCTTCAGCCCGGCGATCGTCGAATTGAGCCCGCCGCCGGGAATGACCATCAACGGAAATCCGGACCCCGCCTCTTCATAGTGAATGCGGACATCGCCTCTCTCATAGGTCGGCATAACGATTCCCTCCTGTTGCAGTGCCTCATGCCGCCAGCAGATCGCGAACACGCTCGATCTCATCGATCGCGCCGAACTGCGAACCGATCAGGATTTCCTCGAAGCCCAATGCTTCGACGCGTTTGATGCGGCGCCGTGCTTCCGCCGGCGGGCAGATGAAATTGACTGACGCGAGTTTCGCCAACTCGGCGGATTGAGGACGCTCGGCAAGGTCGATCGAGCAGTTCGCCAGCACCGCGTTGCGGCCGCCGGCCTCACGAAAAATCTTCATGCCGTATTCGAGGTCGTCCCAACTGCTGAACCGGCCGGACGGCGTCCAGCCCTGCGCCTCTTTGGCGGCGTAAGTGATCCAGCGCGGGCTGCGCCAGGCGCCGATCAGTATCGGCGGCCCGCCTTGGCAGCCGGGCCAGGTGGACAGCGTGCCGCCGTTGACCGGCTCGCCGTTCCACACCCGGCGCATGATGTCGATATCGTTGCGAAACGTACGGAAGCGGTGATCGTAATCATAACCGAGGAGCGTGAAGTCATCGCGCGTCGAACCGCTGCCGACGCCGAGGACAAGACGATTGTTCGACATCGCCTGCACCGACTGCACGCGCTGCGCCAATTCGATCGGATTGCGCAGCGGCAATTGCAGCACCGCAATGCCGAGTTCGACCCGCCGCGTTATCGCTGCCAGCGCCGCCAATACCTGCAGTGAATCAAGGGTCGGGCGGCCGCGTCCCAGCGAATCGCCGATCCATATGCCGGGAAAGCCCCTTGCTTCAACCTGTCGACCAAACTCAGTGAGGCGATCGATCAGCCCGGCGTCGGGATTCCCCTGCGGGCTGATGCGGATCATCGTGCTGACGCGCATGCAACCATCCTCCGCCACGCTGCGCCGGGCGGCGACGCCGCCGTCACCTCCGGCGCCGCACACACGATCCGTCCTGTTGCGCCCCGCCCTATTGCGCGGCAGCGCGCATCGGGACGTGCGATTTGAGGAAGTTGCGCACCCGGTCGATCGTGCGCGCCTTCAGTTCCGGCGGCTCCTTCCACGGATAGACCGTGATCTCGGCGTTCGGCGCCAGCGAGGCGACATCGATCGAGGTCTGCAGCGGGTGCGCCGGCACATCGTCCGGCAGCACCAGGATCGGCGTCCGGCACGCCTTGATGAAGTCGCGCGACACGCTGTAGAGGAAGTCGGGCTGCACCCGGTATAAATTGTGGAAATACTGCTCGATCGTATCCATCGCCACGTCGGGCCGCCGCTTCAGGAAGTCGGGAACCCAGTTTTCATGCCCGTGACGGTACATGACGTTAGGGTCTTCCGGGCGGTGGCCGACTGATTGACAGAACACGGCGGCGACCACACGCCCCGGCGCGCGCTGCAGAAGTTTGCCGGCAAAGCAGCCGCCGATGCAGTAACCCATATAAAAGAATTCGCGGATGCCGAGATGGTCCATCAGGCCCAACTGGTCGTCGGCAAAGGCGTCCCAGGGGTTGTCGACCTGCACCGGCCCCGTCGACTCGCCGCCATTGGCGTTGCGCTGATCCATCGTGATGCAATGGAAATCGTTCTTGAACTCGTCCATTGCGTTGATGACCGCGGTCGGCCAGTTGCTGACGCGCGAGTTCAACCCGCCGCCGGGCGTGACGAGCAGCGGGAAGCCGGAACCGGCCTCCTCGTAACGGATGCGAACATCCCCTCTCTGATAGAACGGCATGACAGTCTCTTCCTCCTCCGTATGACGCTGCGGCCAACCAGCGGTCTGATCAACGAATGGGATCGAGCACGACGACCGGGATCTCGCGCTCGGTCTTCTTTTGGTAGTCGGCGTAAGGCGGCCAGAATTCCAGCGCCTTCTGCCACAGACGCTGGCGTTCCGGCCCGGTCGCGCTGCGCGCCCGCGCCGTCATCTTTTTTGTGCCGACCTGCACCTCGACCTCCGGGTGGGCAACGAGGTTTTTGTACCAGCCCGGATGCTGCGGCGCCCCGCCCTTCGACGCGACGATGATATAGCCGCCGTCGCCGGTCTCGCCGTAGTACAGCGGGAAAATGAATTTCTCGCCCGATTTGCGGCCGGTCGTCGTCAACAGCAGCGACGGCACAATGCGCTCGCCGTAGCCCGGCGGGTTGGCCTTGTACATGTGCCCATCGGCGCCGCCGCTCGATAGATAGCGGTTGGCGTGATCGATCATCCATTGCGGCAAGTTCGGCGCAAGCTTGGCTTCCGTCATTGGATCACTCCCTTTGCGGCGCAACGCTCGACCTGCGCCGGCGAGCAGCCAGCGGTTCGATCGACACCCTGGCGCGTCGCTTTTGCTGCTTTGTCGATTGGACGGGCATACGCCACCAATGTCAACGTGTGGTTCGAGACGCGCGCCGCGCTCGGCCGAGCGCTTTTGACGAGAGGGTTACCTGCTCCGCCATCCCGAGGATGCGGGCCGGCGCGCCTCCACTGATGCGGTTCCGCTAATAGCCGCGTTGCCAGTCGATGACGTTTTTGAGCGGGCGGCCGTCGAGGAAGGCGCGCAGATTCTCGCAAAACAGGCGGACGCCGCCGTGCCGGTCTTCGTCGCCGGCGCCCGACACGTGCGGCGTCATGATGACGCGCGCGTCCTGCCGCAGGCGCTGCGGCGGCGGCTGCTCGAACTCGCCGTCATACACGTCGAGCACGACGCCGCGCAGGCGATCTTGGTCGAGCGCCTCGACAAGCGCCGCCTCATCGACGATCTCGCCCCGCGCGACATTGACGAGCACGGCGCCGGGCTTCATCCGCGCAAAGCGCTCGCGGTTGAACAGGTGGTGCGTTTCCGGCGTCCACGGGCAGCAGATTGCGACAAAATCTGCCTCCGGCAGCAGCCGGTCGAGATCGCCGGCGCCGACGACCTCGCGAAAGCCCTCGGGCGGCGGAGCGTCCGGTTCGGGGCTGCGGCGGGTGCCGATGACCTGCATGCCGAGCGCGCCGAGCAGCCGCCCGGCCTCGAGGCCGATACCGCCGGCGCCGACGACGAGCGCCGTCTTGCCGGCCAGCAGCAGTGGCCGATAGGCGCGGTGGTCGAACGCACCGCCGGCGCGCCCCTCGATCGCGCGCGGCAGGTCCTTGGCGAAGAACAGGATGCCGGCGACGACGTATTCCCCCATCGCCAGCGTGCTGCCGAAGCCGCGCGAGGTCGTCACGATGACGTCGCTGCCCCACAGGTCGCCGCGCAGCAGATTGCTGGCCCCGGCCGGGCGCTGGTGGAACCATTTGAGGCGCGGCGCCCGTGCCCGCAGATCGAGCGGAAACGGAAACCCGCCGAGGATCACGTCGGCTTCGGCCAGCAGTCTGTCGCGCTCGGCCCGGCTGCCGGCGCCGGGGCTGTTCGGCGGCAGGTAGCGCGAGGCGGTATAGGCCGGCCAGGTGTCGCGGATCTCGCCGTCGAACCAGCGCCCGGCATCGACGACCCGGACCCGCCGATCGATCGCCTCGATGCGCGCCTTGTCATCCGCACCGATGCGCTGGATCAGCAGGACGTTGACTTCGCCTCCGCTCGTCAACGCCCCATCCCCCAGCCGACGGCGTTGCGCAGCATTTGCGTAAACGCGGCCGTTTCCCACGGGGCGCGGAATGTATCGGGGGTCGTATCGGCAGGATCGACAAAGGCGCGGGCGGCGCGGATCGCCGGGTTGTGGCAATGGCCGAGCGCGACATAGGCGACGGCCCCCTCGCCGACATCGCGGCTGTAGCCGATGACGCGCGTCCTGCCGTCGGGCAGCAGCGAGGTGTCGGTCGGGTAGAGCGTGCCGAACGCTGGCGAGACGGTATTGGGACCGTATTCCGCGGTCAGCAGGATCCGCGTCGCCGCGGGGTCCTGCAATTCGATGAAATAGGGCTCGTCCTCGACAACGAACGAGCCGCCGAGGCCGCGGGTCAACGGCGAGCCGGCATCGCGCACCTCGACGCGAAATTCGCGGATCGGCGGATGCGTCAGGAAACGGCTGCCGAGCAGCGCATGATGCTCGGATCTGACGGTGCGGCGCTGCCGCGTCCCTTCGACCCGTTCGGCGCGGCCGCCGCTCGTGCCGTGCAGCGCCAGCCAGCGGCCGCCAGTTTCCAGCCACTGCCTGAGCGCGCGGCATTGCGCCGCATCGGGGTAGGGCCCGGCGACATAGGTGACCAGGAAACGGCTGACCGGCAGCCATTTCTCGAGGTCGGCGAAATCGTTGGCGACCGAGGCCGGAACATCACCGTCCGCCAGCAATTGCAACAGTCGCAGGCGGGCATAGTCGTGGTCGTGGCCGGCCATCGCGCCGGGGGGAAAGCCGCCGGCAACGAGATGCGCGCGGTCGGAATGGCTGGCTGGCATTTGGATCACCTCGGTCCTGGGAGCGCCGATGGCGCAGGCCACCAGTTTCTCACCTTCCCGAGATCACCGCCAAGCCCCTGCCCCGCCCGCGCCGACAGCCGGTCGGCGTGGTCGGCGGCACTATCCGGCGCGGCTGTGCGCGCCGTCGCGCTGCAGCAGTTCGAAGACGCAGCCGAGCAGGTCGCGGCGATGCATCGGCGCCGCGATGAAATCTTCGCGATCGGGGTCGAGCCACGGGGGCCGCGCGGCGGCCGCGCCGACAAACAGCGCCTTGAGCCAGGGCTGGCGCAGACGGAGCTGGCGCAGCGTGACGACGCCATCGAGCGTCCCCGGCAGATGCAGCGCCGCAACGACGAGTGCGAACCGCCAATGAGCGGCGGCGCGGACCGCGGAAAAGCCTTCCGACACCGCCGTCACGGCAAAACCCTCTCCGGTCAACAGACGTTCGGCCTGATGGCGCCGCCGCGTGTCGTTTTCGATGACGAGGATATGCTTGCCCTGAGGATACATGTCTGCTTCCGTCGTTTCGGCTCGCCGCGTGCCGCCGATCGTAGCGATCGAATTCTATGTGGTCCATTAACAATCAAATCGGTCATTTCTCCATTCTGAAAAAGTACTTATGTAATATAGCGAAAAGGCCCAGAATTGACTTCACTTATTTGGTTTGAATGCGCTGCAAATTTTGCGCGACGGCGTGTCAGCCGGCGAGCAGCAGGCGGGTCAACTCGTCCGGCATGCTCAGCATCGGATAATGGCCGGTGTCGAGCTCGCTCCATTTCGCCGCCAGTCGTTCGGCAGTGCGCCGCTGATGCGCCTCACCGGGGTTCTGTGCCCGCCGGCACCACACGACGAGGGTGCCCGGCCAGCGCTGTGACCAGAACGACGCGAGCTTGACCGGCTGTTCGGAGACGCCGACCGGGTGCGGCGTGTAGCGCTGCAATGCCCAGGCGCGGGTAGTCGGGTCGAGATCGGCAAACAGCCGCCGCTCGGCATCCTCGCGCGACGGGCCGGCGGTCACGCCGTCGCCACTTGGCGTCGAGGTCGTGCGCACGACGATGTCGCGGATCTTTTCGCCGTCGAGCAGCGCCAGCGCATCGACAAAGGCGAGCCGGCCGATCCGTTCGCGCGCCAGTTCGGCGACCCGGCAGGCGACCATCCCGCCCGAACTGGTGCCGACCAGAACGACGTCGCTGAGGTCTTCGTAAAACAT
>Ga0335074_10004236_pt1 | contig 19728 bp, 15 predicted proteins | sample Lox_Sample_23_FD_206715 | JGI IMG/M metagenome (GOLD analysis project Ga0335074, IMG submission 206715) | Soil microbial communities from Loxahatchee National Wildlife Refuge, Florida, United States - Lox_Sample_2.3 | ecosystem: Environmental > Terrestrial > Soil > Wetlands | place: USA... | reverse complement strand
GGCCTTGCTGCGGGCGGCGCCGGTCCTGGTCCTGGATGAAGCCGTCAGCAACCTTGACGCCGAGGCCGAACGCGACCTGCACCAGGCGCTGCGTCGGGTCGCTGCCGGCACCACCACGATCATCATCATCGCCCACCGGCCGTCGACTATGCGCCTGGCAGACCGCATCATCGTGCTCGAGCACGGTGAAGTGGCCGAGACCGGAACCTACGATCAGCTCATCAGCAGCGACGGCGCGCTTGCCAGGCTTGTCCAGCAGGCGCCCCCGCCCGGCTAGCTCCCGGCCGCAGGCGGGCAGGGCAACCCGTGGGTTACCGCAAGAGGCGTGACGAGCAATTCCCCGCGGGCCCGCGATACCGTCCCGCGCATGGGTTCGCTGGCCGGCCGCAGGCCTGGGGGACGGCGCGGACGGCCTGGCCGAGGCGCTGGCGCGGCGGGCGGACACCAAGTGAAGCGCACCTCACCTCCGGCGGCACCGGGGGCCACCTGTCTGCTGGAGGGCCGCAGCGCACAGCAGCGTGACGCGCTCTTCCTGCACGGGTTGCCCGGGAGCCGGCGGGTGGTGCAGACCACCGCGTACTCGATCCTGCCCAGCTACACGCCGTTCAGGGGATCCGGCAGGCACTGTCCGGCGGCCAGCTGTCTGCGCTGGCCGGACACGGGGCTCCGGCGGTCACAGGCCTTGGCCAGCGCCGCGCGGCCCCGGCCGGCCGGCGCGGCCCGCTTAGCCGAGCGGGGCGGTGTACTGGCTGACCTCGGGGGTGAACTGGGTCAGGTCGTAGATGCCGAGGCTCTGCTCGATGCCGGCTACCCGGGTGACCATCGCGGCGAACTCGTTCGTGCCGAACTGCTGGTGCTCCAGGGCGGCGAAGTGCTGGCCGAGGTCGGTCAGCTCGGCGGCCGGGATGATCTGCCGGAAGGCCGGGAATACCACGGTGTCCTCGCGGGCCTCGTGCGGCTCGTACATCCGCTCGAACGCCTGCATCGCGGCCGCCAGCCGAGTCCGTGTGGGCGGGCTGGCCAGGCCCTGGGCGGTGGCCTGGCTGAGCAGGTACTGGGTGATAACCCGGCCGCGCGCGTGCTGAACTAGCAGCGTGGTCACGGTGCTAGTGAGCCGTCCGGCGTGCACCAGCCGTGGGAACACGTAGCCTTCTTCCAGGCCTTCGTGGAAACCCTCGATGTAGTCGTGGATGATCAGGGCAGCGTCATGCAGGTCCCGCGCGTCCAGTGGCCCGCCCGCATGGATCCGGGCGGTCATCTCCCGGTAGCACAGCAGCACCCGCTTCAGCACGCCGTGCTCGCGCATCAGGTCATCGTCGGGCGGGATGACGGCCGGGTCGGGCGCGACCGACGGCGACGTGGCAAGGGACCAGCCCGCGCTGGCCGCCCCGGCGCCCGCCGCCAGGCCCGCGGCGGAGATCAGCAAGGCCCGCCGGCCGGGCCGGGCCGGACGCTGGCCGCCGGTCATGGCGCGGAGACCAGCGTCTGGCCGGAGGGCCGGATCACGTACCAGTAGCCGCCGTTGAGATCGATGCCCTGCCCGGACGCCTGCCCTGGCTGCACATCGCCGGCGTAGGCGTACAGCGGCCAGCCGGCGTATGTGACCGCGCGGCCGACCCCAGGGTCGGGATCAGAGCCCAGCAGCATCGACTTCACGCCGCGGCCAGCGGTGAGCGTGCCGCCGGCCGGGAGCATCAGCGGCGGCCATGTCCCCAGGCACGTGCCGGTGCAGGTGACCGCCCGCCGGTCGTCGTTGGCGAACACGTACAGCGCGTAGCCCTGGCTGGTCACCAGCACCGTCCCGACACCCGGCAGCGACCGGGCCATTACGGTCACCGTCCGCCCCCGGGGTGGCTGCGTCCCGCCAGCCGCCCCAGCCGCCGAAGCCGACGACGGTGATCCGCCGCACCCGCAGGCGAGCACGATCACCGCCGCGGCGATCAGCGCAAGCCCCGCTCGCTGCGGCACCGCCGGAACGCTGCCCGGCTCGGCCGCGCTGCCCTGCCGCATCGTCTGTCGCCCTCTCATCTCACTCCCGGCGGCCCTCCCTGCCTGCGGTAAGCACCGCGGCCTGTCGCTCAACGCCCCAGGGTATTACTACGGCTCGTAGTCGCCAGCCGACGGTACCAGGCGCTGCGCACCGCGGATGCCCCCACCGGGTACCCGGCCGGCTTCAGGCCGGGCGAGCAGACAGCTGGCAGACACGGCCAGCCGGCCGGGCAGCCAGGCTCGCGGCTGCCCGGCTGGCCCCAGCCCTGTCGCCGCTGCCGCAATGCTGCGGCAGTCTGCTCCGCGCTCAGCAGGGCCGAGTCGGTGCCCGCACCGCGGATCCGGCCAGCCCGCTGCCTGCGGCTTAACCGCACCGGAGGATCTGCCTGCCTATGGCAGAGGGATATGCGGTGAGCGACGCCGTACCGGGCAATGTGCTGCCGGCCGCCCCGCCCCGGCCGGCCACGATCGTCGTCTCTCCGCGCCGCCGGCGTCGCCTCATCGCGGCCGGGCTGCTGGCGGTGTGGGGCCCGGGCCTGATCGTGATGCTGGCCGACACCGACGCGGGATGCCTGATCACCGCGGCGCAATCGGGCGCCCAGTGGGGCTACGCGATGGTCTTGCCGCAGATCGTGCCCATCCCGATCCTGTTCATGGCCCAGGAAATCGTGGTGCGGCTGGGCGTCGTCACCGGCAAGGGCCACGGCAGCCTCATCCGCGAGCACTTCGGCCTCGGCTGGGGTGCCCTGTCAGCCGGGACGCTGCTGGTGTCGGCGGTGGGCGCGCTGCCGACAGAGTTCGCCGGCGTGGCCAGGGTCGGCGAGCTGTTCGGGATCTCCCGTTGGGTCACCGTGCCGGTATGCACGGCCTTCCTTCTGGGCCTGGCCTTCACCGGCAGCTACCAGCGGGTCGAGCGGATCGGGATCGCGATCGGGCTGGCCGAGCTGACCTTCATCCCCGCCATGATCCTGGCCCGCCCCAGCATGCACGGCCTGATGCGCGCGCTGGGCACGGTGCCGCTTGGCCAGCACTCCTACGTGTTCCTGCTGGCGGCCAACGTCGGCGCGGTGGTCATGCCGTGGATGATCTTCTACCAGCAAAGCGCGATCGTCGACAAAGGCCTTCGCGTCCGCGCGCTGAACGCCGAGCGCCGTGACACCGCCGTCGGCGCGGTGATCACCCAGGCCATCATGATCGTGGTGATCATCGCGTTCGCCGCGACCATCTACACGGCCGGCCTTCATAAGCCGCTCGGTACCGTCGGCGAGCTCGCCGCAGCCCTGTCCTCTTATATCGGCTCGATGCAGTCCAAGGTCCTCATCGGCGCGGCGATCCTCGGCGGCGCGCTGGTGGCGGCGCTGGTGGTATCGCTGGCCGGCTCGTGGGGCGTGTGCGAGGTGCTCGGCTGGCGGCACAGCCTCAACGAGCGGCTGAACCGCCGCAACGCCAGGTTCTACCTCATCTACGCGCTCGCGCACCTGGCCGGGGCCGGCGTCGTGCTGGCCAGTTTCGACCTGGTGAGCCTGGCCGTCGACGTGGAAGTCATGAACGCACTCCTGCTGCCAGTCGTGCTGGGCTTCCTGCTCGTCCTGGAACGCAAGGCCCTGCCGCCGCAGCACCGGATGCGCGGCGGCTACCGCCTCATCTGCACCGCGCTATGCGTGATCGTCGTCGGCTTCGGCCTCTACATGGTGCCAGCCACCCTGGGGTTCTAGGGCGAGGCGGGTGGCGGAGTGTCGCGCGCTCATGGCTGCGACGGCTCATGGCTGGTTCCCGGAAACCGACGCAGCACGGGTCGCGGCCCGCGGAGGCGGGCAGATGGCCGGGGGAAGGGTCCAGCTCGGCCGCTCCCGCCTCGCCTCCCGGTCCGGCCAAGCAGGTGCCATCTGACCGAGGCTGTGGCGGTAGTGCTCGCCGGGTGGCGCCTGGCCCTCCCGGCGCGCAGCCGGCACGCGGCCCGCGCCCAGCGACAGCCGGGCAGAGCCGCCGTGATCCGCCTTGCCCGCAAACAGAGGGCACCGATTCCGCGGAAGGGATGAGGGCCGGCCCGGCACGACGGCGCCGCGCAACAGCGCGAATGCGCTACCGAACCTTGGGACGCTGAACGCGCCAGGGCGAATCCGGCCGCGCCGGTCAGGCAGTCGCCGGGGCGCCGGCGGCTTTCGTGCCGGTGCCCGTGCTGGTCGGCTTGGTGAATGTGCCGATCAGCGCGATGACGGCGTCGATGTAGCCGTCGATGTCGAGCCCTGGCTCCCAGGCCTGCTGGAGGACCAGGCCCTGGAAGATGGCGGCGCAGACCCGGGCCGCGCTGTGCGGGTCGATCTCGGCCGGCACGTCGCCGTCCTGCTGACCTCGGCGGAGCAGTCCGGCGATGATCTCGATGGGCTCGTCCAGGCCGCTGCGGGCTATTCCCATCACCCGGTCGTCACGCAGGGCCTCGCCCCACAGCTGCACGGTGACCCGCCGCCATCGCTGTTCGGCCGGGTCGGCGAGCCTGCCCAGTGAGACCCGGGCCAGGTCGCGCAGCACGTCCCCGGCAGCCGTGGCCTGCGCGGCTGTCGTGAGCACGGCTGCTTCCCGCGTGTGGTGCTCGGCTGCTATGGCCGCGACGATGTCTTCCTTGGCCGGGAAGTACCGGTAGATCGCGCCCGCGCTCAGGCCGGACTCGGCGACGATGTGCTGCATCGTGGTCCGGTGGAAGCCTTCCCGCGCGAAGCACGCGATGGCCGCGTCCATGATCTGCCGGCGGCGCGATTGCAGGTAACGATCATCCACTCGGGGCATGTCAGCGCTTCCTTGACTCGGCGACGTGGTAGTAGGCCGGGGCGGCCGGGCACTTGCCTTCCGGGTAGAACCGCCGCGCCGCGTCCGAGACTCGCTCGTCTGACAGCAGCTCGAAGCCGCGGGCCGCAAGATAGCCGGGCAGTTCGGAGGGGACGAACCCGAACGTGAACGGCTCGCCGGCCCGGCGGACGGCACGCATCGTCGTCTGCGCCCCGGCGAAGTCCGCCGAGCCGTCCAGGATGCCGGCGTCCACGTAGGTAAACAGGACCAGCGAGCCCGACCCGAGCATCGAGGCCAGCAGCCCGAACGTGGCATCCACCGCGTCGCGGTCCAGGTAGTTGGTGACGCCTTCCCACAGCACCAGGGCGGGTTCCCCCGCCGTGAAGCCCGACGCCGTCAGCGCATGACCTGGATCGTCCGCGCCGAGCACGACCGGGACGAGCGTGACGTGGGCCGAGGACTGCCGGCCGTCACGCAGGGCGCGCTGCTTGGCTGCCTGGGTCGCCGGGTGATCCAGTTCGAAGACGCGCACGCGGTCCATGCCAGGCAGCCGCAGAGCGCGGGTGTCGAACCCCGCACCCAGGATGAGCACCTGGCCGACCTCGCCGAGTTCCTGCAGGATCAGCTGGTCGATGAGCCTGGTGCGGGCCACCACGCCCGGCCGGGCGCAGGGCCAGCGATGGTCGATCACCGTCTCCAGCAGGCGGCGCGCCGGCGCCAGCCGGGCCGCGCCGGCCAGCACCCGGAACTCCGGGCTCAGGAAACGGACGGCAAGGGGGTCGTCGGCGATCCTGACCGCAGCGGGCCGTCGCGCCTCCATGGCCCGGAACAGCGCATTCTGGTCCGCGGTCCGGCTGGGCTGCCCAGCACGCACAGCACTTGCCTCCTAAAAAAGCGGACGTCCGTTTACTATAGTATGCCCTGGTCATGTTCGCCAGTCCCGGCCGAGACAGCCGGGGGCTGCCCTGGGGCGCCCGGCGAGACAACCCGTGCAGCACGCAACTTGTAGGCAGTAGCGAGGAATGCCTGAGTCGTCAGTAAGACCGGCAGGATCCGCCGGCGCGCAGGTACGAACGATGTCTCGGCGGCTAGCCGGGTCCGCGGCGACCTGGAGAACAGGTGACTGCGACGGGCGCAACGTGGCTCCGGCTGCAACTGTCCTTCTTGCGGGAAGCTCAAGGTGCTGAAGGGCGCGGAGGCGATGTACTCCGGCAGCGCATCATCGGTGAAGCCGTCGGCGAAGAGCGCAGCCGCGTGTACGTGCTCCTGCGCGAGAGCTTCGGCGTTCAGATATGCGGGTGCGGCGGCCGGCCGGCGTTTGGCGCCGGGGCAGGCTGGCTCGGTGAGCGTTCTGGCCGGCGCCAGCTCAGGGGCGCGGAGTTCGACCGGTACCCGTCAGGCAGACCGGACGTGCCGCTGCGTTGGCCTTACCCGTACGGGGCCTAGCGCAGGACCTTGCGCTTGTAGAGGATGACGGCCAGCGGCGCGAAGATCGCGATAAGGGCGGCTGACCAGGCGAGCACCGCGAGTTCGGGGTGCTGCATGGGCCAGGCCGGCACGGTTGCGCTGGGGTTGATGCCGCCGAACAGGTTGCGGCAGGCTGCTGCGATGGCGCTCATCGGGTTCCAGTTGGCGATGGCGCGGAGAACGGGTGGCATGCCCTGGGTGGGGACGAACGCGTTGGAGATGAAGGCGAGCGGGAAGAAGAAGATGAACCCGGCCTGCTGGGCTGCCTCGGGGTTGCGCATCAGCATGCCGGCGACGGCGCCGAGCCAGGTCATGGCGAAGGCGAACAGCGCAGACAGGCCGAGCGCCAGCAGCGCGTCGGCGATGCCGTTCTTGGCCCGCCAGCCGACGGCGAGCCCGAGGCCGACCAGCACCATGATGCCGATGATCTGGGTAAGCAGGTCGGCGATGGTCCGGCCGGCCAGCACGGCCATCCGGGAGATCGGCAGCGAGCGGAACCGGTCGATCAGCCCGGTGGCCATGTCGGTGCACAGCCCCACCGCGGTGCCGGGCGCGGTGCCCGCCATGGACATGCCGAACATGCCGCTGATGAGGTACTGGTGGTAGCTGCCGCCGCCGGGCAGCCGGATCGCCGAGCCGAAGACGTAGGTGAACAGCAGCACGAAGATGACCGGCTGGACGGTCACGTCCATGAGCTGCTCGGGCTCGCGGGCGATCCGGGCGATGCTGCGGCGGGTCAGCACCCAGGTGTCCTTCACTCCCCACCACGCCCGCGCGGGTGCAGGCTGGACGGGTAGCGGCGTCGCCGGGACGGTAGCGGCGGTCATGGTGTCACTCGCTTTCTGCCGGGCTCAGGTCCGCGCTGGGGTGCCCGGTCAGGGTCAGGAAGACGTCGTCGAGGGAGGGGTGGCGGATGGACAGGTCATCGAGCGCGACGCCGGCCTCGTCGAGGTCGCGGACGATCTCGGGCAGCCGGCGGGCCGCCTTGGTCACCGGGGCGTGCACCGTCCGGTCCGCCTGGCTGACCGACGGCTGGCCCTCGTCGCAGTACCGGCCGAGGACCGCTGCTGCTGCTGTGATATCGGTCGCGGCCGCGAGGGTCAGCGCGACGCGCTCGCCGCCGATCCTGGCCTTGAGCTGATCGGCAGTGCCGTCGGCGATGACAACGCCGTGGTCGACGACCGCGATCCGGTCGGCGAGCTGGTCTGCCTCGTCGAGGTGCTGCGTGGTGAGCAGCACCGTGGTGCCGTCGGCTGCCAGGGTGCGCACGGCATCCCAGGTCACTATCCGGCTGCGCGGATCGAGCCCGGTCGTCGGCTCGTCCAGGAACAGGATCTGCGGCCTGGTCATCAGGCTGGCCGCCAGATCGAGCCGCCGCCGCATCCCGCCGGAGTAGGTCTTGACCCCTCGGTCGGCGGCGTCGGCGAGGTCGAACTGAGTCAGCAGCTCAGCGGCGCGCAGGCGGGCCTCCCGGCCGCTGAGGCGGCCGAGCTGCCCGATCATCACCAGGTTGGCCCGGCCGGTGAGGTACTCGTCCAGGGCCGCGTACTGGCCGGTCAGCCCGATCAGCCGACGGACCTGCGCAGCGTCGTCGACGACGTCATGCCCGTACACCGAGGCCCGGCCGCCGTCGGGCCGCAGCAGGGTCGTCAGCACCCGGATGGTGGTTGTCTTGCCGGCCCCGTTCGGTCCCAGCATGCCGAGGATCTCGCCGTGACCGACCTGAAGGTCCAGCCCGGCCAGAGCGTGCGTGCTACCAAACGACTTCCGCAGCCCGGCCGCCTCGATGGCGAAGGCACTAGTCACGCGCGCTCCCTAGTACATCGTACGGTTAATCCTCGTACGCCGTACTGTACAGTACGATGTACGAGAGTGAAAACGGCTATAGGAAAATGTGCACGGGAGGTGACGGCGGCCGGATGGATGCTGAGCAGAAGCGAGGCGGGCCGGCGCCGAAGCGGCAGCCTCCAAGGGCCGGTCCGGACAGGACCCCCGGGAACGACAGCAGTCGTGGCCAGTCTGACTGGTCAGCCGGCGGCTACCGGGGGTCTGGATGGCCGGGCGACCCGGACTCCCTCTGGCCGGATTTCGCGCCATGGCCGTCGGGCCACGCGGCACGCCGGGAGCAGCAGCGGGCAATGCGGCTGCAGCAGAAAGCGATGCGGCAGCCGGAAAGCCGGATCCGGCCGCGGCTGACCAGGGACGAGATCGTCGATGCTGCGATCGCGATCGCCGACGCCGAGGGCGCCGAGGCGCTGAGCATGCGCCGGATCGCGCAGGTCCTGCGGTCCGGAACGATGTCGCTGTACTGGCACGTGAACGGCAAGGAGCAGTTGCTGGACCTCATGCGGGACATGGTGATGGGCGAGGTCACGGTGACCGACCCGTCCGGCGACTGGCGCGCGGACCTGCGCAGCCTCGCGGCGAGCCTCCGCGCGATGATGCACCGGCATCCCTGGCTCACCGAGTTCGTCGGCGGGCGGCCACCGCTCGGGCCCAATACGCTGCACGGCCTGGAGCAGGCTCTCGCAATTCTCGCCGAGCTCAGGCTCAAGCCCGTGGCATGCTTCGACATCCTGACGTCTGTGCAGACCTACGTCAGCGGCGTGGTCCTGCGGGAGGTGCAGGAGATCCGTACCAGGCAGGCGGAGGACGCCGCTGCTGCGGTCACAGAAACAGCCGACGTGATGCTCGGACGGACGAGGTGGCGGGACCGGCTGGCTGCCAGCGGCTTGTTCCCCCACTTCGTTGCGTTCCTGGACCAGGGCATCGACCCCGACGCTCCCGAAACCATGGACGAGCGTTTTGCGTTCGGCCTCGACTGCCTGCTCGACGGACTCGCTGCCCGGATCGGGAAATAACTGCCAATCCGATCGGCTCGCAGCTGACCGGCGTCGCCGTTCTGCAGTCGCCGACGAACCTGGAGGCGGCGTAAGAGTCACCCGGTAGGCCCGTGTGTGCGCATTCCGTGCCGACGAGAGCAGGACGAGACGCTCCCTCTCCGCGTCGTGCTCAAACGCACCGATCAGCACCGCGCGTTTCTAGGGGCCGCCCATGAGTCCACTGCCCACGTTTCCCTAGGCCAGGCGCCCGTCCAGGATGTCGGCGACGAGCCTGTCGACGAAGGTCCGCGGGATCGGTGCTCAGGCGAGAACTGGGATCGTTATCCGGAGCCCGGCAGATTTTGGCCAGGCAGGCCCGGGTTCTTCTGCAAGGTCCTGGCACGCAGCGCGGCCAAGCGGTATGACACCGCCGCGGACATGCCCAGGTCTGCGACCAGCAAGGCGGCAACTGCACGTTCGCCGGTGGAACGCTGGGTTGACCGAGGCGCACATGGCCCCCTGCGCGGCATTACCACGACCTAGCCGGATGCGGGTGTGCAGGCTCATGCTGCCCAGCCAGTTGATCGCCTTGGGCCAGATGAGCCGCGTCGGCTACACCGTAATAGACGCCGTTGGTCAGCAACTCCTGCGGTATCCATTCCCATGACGTTGGTCCGGCGAGCCGGCTGAGCATGACGATCCGGACCACCAGGGCGTCGCACTCGAGCGACCAGCACCCGGGCCGTGCTCGGCGCATCGCCGATGCCAGGTCGGACCACAGGGCCGCGAGTTCCTCGGCTACGGCCGCAAGCAGATCAGCGGGTGGCACCTCGCTCGCTGCGCTGACCGCCCGCAACCACTGCCGTTGGTAGTCAGCGCGCTCGGAAGTAGTAGTCAAGCGTCCCGTCCCTTACCAGCTGGTTAGATCACCTCGTCCTCGACCACCTGGTTGATCCGCCGGTCGCTGCCCCGATCGTCGGCGCGGCCGGACCTGAGGTGGCCGATCTGGCATGGCGGGGCAGCAGGAAAAAGTCGATCGGCCGCGTGCGCATTACAGCTCCTGGCATTCTCGCTGGCGGGATAGCGGGAGAACAATACCGGGCTGTGAATAACCACGCAAGAAGGCAGGTGTCCGCCGTGGACCTAGGCGATGAGCTGCCCAGATGCCGGAATACCCGTGCCATGTAAGGGTGCTATCCCGGCAGCCGCGCCGACTCGCGCTGACCAATCCAGGTGTTCCGAGAATAGCCCGCCGGGGTATCGCCTATACATCCCCAGGGTATTCCGGAAACTCCCCGGAGGTATTCAGCTGCCTCTTCTCAGAGGGCTCCGGCCGTCTATCTCTTGGCGTTCCGTGCGCCGTGAGTCATTGTTGAACTGTAGATGGCCGCGTTTTTGCCCCCGGAGCGTTCGTGACGAATCTGACTCATCGCCGCGCGCGTGCCGCACTGCGGCCGTCAGGCGCTGCCCGGCCGTTGCCGCCAGGCGCATTGCCGGCGCTGGCCCGGGACCACTTCCCGGCACTGCAGGCCGAGCCCGCCACCGTGTATCTGGACAGCGCGACCACGACGCAGAAACCACGCCACGTGATCGAGGCGGTCGCCGCCGAGATGGCCGTCCCGGCGGCAAATCCGGGCCGGGGATCCTATCCGTGGTCGAGCCGCGCGGGCCGGCGGATCGGAGATGTTCGCGAGCGGGTCGCAGGATTTATCGGTGCGCAGGGTCCGGATGAAATCGTCTTCGTGCCGGGAGCGACGGCAGGGCTGAATGCGGTGGCGCTGTCGTGGGGGATGGCGAACCTGGCGGACGGGGATGAGATCTTGTTCAGCCCGCTCGATCATTCCTCGACGGTGTACCCGTGGCTGAATCTGCGCCAGGTCCTGGCCCGCTCGGGGACGCGTATCGTCCTGGTGCCCTATGCGCTGACCGCCACCGGGGAAGCCGATACGGCCGACATCCTGTCCAAGGTGTCGCCGCGCACCCGGCTGATCGTGGCCACGCACGTGCACAGCCTGTTCGGCTCGATGACGACGCTGGAGGAGCTGCGCGGCCAGGTCGGCGACCAGGTCCGGCTGTGCTTTGACTGCACTCAGAGCGCCGGGCACGTGCGGCTGGACGTGGCCGGGCTGGACGCCGACTTCGCCGTGCTCAGCGGGCACAAGATGTTCGGCATCCCGGGGACGGCGGTGCTGTACGCGCGGCGGAGGGTGCACCCGGAACTGGCGCCGTTCCTGCCCGGCGGCGGCACCGACATCCGGCTGTACGCGGGCGGGCTTCACGGACTGCGCATGCCCGAGGGCCTGGAGGGCGGCACGCCGGACCTGCCGGGGATCACCGCGCTGGGCGCGGCCCTGGACTTCATCGACGAGCTCGGCATCGACCGCATCGCCGCGCACGGTCAGGCGCTGACCCGGTTCCTGATCAGCCGGCTCGGGGAGATCCCGCGCCTGAGCCTGCTGCCCGGTCCCGCCTGGGGAAAGTGCCAGGCCGGGTACGGGATCGTGTCGTTCCGCATGGACGGAGTCCGGTCCGGAGACGTGGGATTCGCGCTGAGCGCCCGCGGTTTCTGCGTGCGGGCCGGCCGGCACTGCCTGCCGCCCGGCAGCGGCTATGAGGACTCGGTCCGGGTCAGCACGCACGCGTACAACTCCGGGGCTGAGCTGAGCCGGCTGGCTGATGTCCTATGCGGGCTGGCGGAGCAGGCGGGATAGGAATGCGGAAGGATCCGCTCGCGGCTCCGGTCGAGGGATATGACCGGGCGGCTGCCTCGGCCATCCTTGCGGGCCTGGCCTTCCCCGGCCTGTTTCCGGCAGGCAGGGCCGTCGGAGCGGAGTTCCTAGGCGGGCCGCGCCGCCTGAGGTACCGCCTGACGCCCATGGTTCCCGAGCCGGGCAGCCACCTGACCGCCGGGCAGCGGCGGTACCTGGACGCGTTCATGCAGCCCTGCCCGGCCAGCCAGGTCACCAGCGCGACCCACCGGGTCACGTGGAACGACAGCGACGGGATCCCGAACATCGCGCATGCGGGCCCGGGCCGGCTCGGCCCGGTGGTGCCGATCGTGGCCAGGGAAGCCACCCTCGCGCTGTGGCGGGCGCTGGCGGCCGATGACGCGCTGGCCGCGCGCGCTGCCCGGCTGGACGAGCGTGCCCGCCGGGTGCTGGCGGCAACCACCACCGACACCGAGCCAATGGAGATTTTCCCGATCGGCGTGGAGGCCACCGCGCGGACCCTGATCCAGCACGCCTGCCTGGCGGATCAGACGCCCTTCGGCACGCCAGCCGGGTTCGCCCGCGGCCTGCGGGACAGCGGGATCTTCGGCGTGGTCGCGAGCACCTGGTACTGGGAACTGCAGGCCTCCACGTTCCGCCGCGGGATGATCCCGGTGTCCTTCGTTCCCGGGCCGGGCGGCACGGTGCGCTACCGGGCCCGCGACCTGGCGACGCTGCGTGCGATGAAGGACGCCACGATCGCCGAGGCTCGGGCGGTGATGGCCAGGGCCACCGGCGAGGAAGGGCTGAGCACCGCGCAGGCGGTGCGAAAGTACCACCACGAGCTGGACCTCATCGCCCGGCAGTACGCCCTGCTGCCCGACGGGGAGCAGCCGCGCTGCCTGGCCCAGATGACGCACACGATCGGCGGCGAGCGGTTCAGCATCCAGCCCGGAGTCGTATCGGCGTACGTGGAGACGTTCGCCGCCCTGCTGGACCGGGTGGAGATCAGCCAGCTGCCCGGCACCGGCGAGGACGAGATCACCGACCCGCGGGAGCGTACCTTCCACGTCCCGGACATGAACTGCAAGCACTGCCGGGCGACGATCACCGGGCTGCTCGATTCTCTCGGCAGCCCGGTAGCCGAGATCGACCTGGTCTCCAAGCGGATCGTGGCGGGCTTCGCCACCGTCGCCGCCCGGGAGCGGGCCTTCGACGCGATCCGGGACGCCGGCTACACCGTCGTGCCGCCGGCGGCCGCATGACGAGCCTGCCCGCGCGGATCCACCCGCTGGCCCGGTCCTTCCTGGCCCGTGAAGACCTGGTGACCGGGCTCCTCGCCCGCCACGGGTCGCCGCTGCACGTGGTGTTCCCGGACGTCTTCGCCGAGAACGTGGCCGCCTTCGGGGAAGTGCTGGCGGGCACGGGCCTGAGCTACCGGATCTGCTACGCCCACAAGGCCAGCCAGGCCCGGGCCTTCGTCTCGGCCGCGCTCGAGGCCGGCATCAGCATCGACGTCGCCTCCCCCGGCGAGCTGGCCAGCGCCCAGCGAGCCGGGTTCCCGCCCGGCCGGATCGAGGCGACCGGGCCCAAGGGCCAGGCGTTTCTCGCCGCACTGACCGGGACGGGCATGACTGTCAACGCCGACAACCAGTGGGAGGTGTCGGAGATCATCCGGCAGGCGCGCGCCAGGGCAGTGGGCCGCCTCGGCAGCGGCGAGCGGACGCCGGTCCTGGTCCGCCTGTCCGGATTCGGCGGCTCCGCCGGCCGGCCGCTCCGCGTCAGCCGGTTCGGGGTGCCCGCGGCCCGTTTCGGCCCGGTGATCAGCCTGCTGCGCGAGGCCCGGGACGTGGTCGACTTCCGCGGCCTGTCGTTCCACCTGGACAGCAGCGACATCGCAGAGAAGGTCCAGGCGGCCGAGGAGTGCCTGGGCGTGCTGGAACAGTGTTGGGTGGCCGGGCTGGACCCGCGCGTGCTGGACATCGGCGGCGGGTTCCGGCAGGCGTTCACCGCCGACCCCGCGGCGTTCGAGGCCTACACCCTGGCGCTCAGGCGGGGACTGGCCGGCCGCGGCCGGGCGCTGACCTGGGACCACAACATGCTCGGCTACCGGTACGAGAACGGCGAGATACGCGGTGTCCCGGTGTTCCACAAGTACGGCAACGCCGTCCCCGGAAGCGCCTTTCTCCGCGAGCTGCTGGACAGCCCGCTACCCAGGCAGGGCGGCCGGACGACGCTCGCGCGGGTGCTGCGGGAGACCATGATCGAGCTGTGGGTAGAGCCGGGTAAAGCGCTGGCCGACCACGCCGGCCTCACCCTGGCCACCGTCGAGTTCGCCAAGCCCGCGCACGACGGAACCTTCCTGGTCAGCCTCGACATCAGCCGGGACAAGATCTGCCCCGCCGACCAGGAAGTGATGCTCGACCCGGTCCTCATCTACCGGTCCGCGCCGCGCGGGGCGGACGCCCGGCCGGCGGGTGTCTTCTTCGGCGGCAACCTCTGCCTCGAACGCGACATGATCTTCAGCCACCTCACGTTCCTCGACCGGCTGCCCGGCCCCGGCGACGTCGTGGCCTTCGTCAACACGGCCGGCTACCAGATGGACCTGTCCGCGTCCGCGGCCCTGATGCAGCCCAAGCCGGGCAAGGCCGTCGTGCGCGGCGACGGCGCCGGACTCACCGCGCAGGCCGACACTGCAGACATGGGGGAGGAGATCGCGTCGTGCTCTACGGCGACATCACCGAGCTGATCGGCAACACGCCCCTGCTGCGGCTGGACCCCGCCCGGCACGGCCTCGACCGCACTGAGCTGTACGCCAAGCTCGAGTTCTGCAACCCGTTCGGATCGGTAAAGGACCGCATCGCCTGGGGCATGATCCGCGGCGACCTGGCCGAGATCACCGGCCGCGGGCAGACCCTCATCGAGGCCTCCAGCGGCAACACCGCCAAGGCCCTCCAGGTGCTCGCCGCAATGCGCGGGCTGCGGCTGCAGGTGCTCACCAACCGGGCCAAGGTCCCCGAAGTGCGGGACATGCTGGAACTGCTCGGCGCAGACCTGGAAGAACTTCCCGGCCTGTCGGAATGCCCCGACCCGACCGTCCCCAACGACGTCTTCTCGACCATCGAGGCGCGCATGGCCCAGCACCCAGGCGAGTTTTACCACACCGGCCAGTACACCAACCCGGTCAACGTCCGCACCCACCACGACACCACCGGCCGCGAGATAGCCGACGACCTAGGCCATGTCGACCTGCTGTTCGGCGGGCTGGGCACCACCGGCTCCACCCGCGGCACCGCCACCTTCCTGAAAGACATCAACCCGCGCCTGCAGACCATCGGCATCGTCTCCACCAGGGAGGACTTCATTCCCGGCATCCGGTCCGAGGCCGAGCTGTGGGACGTCGGCCTGTTCGAGCCCGGCTTCTACACCGACATCATCCCGGTCCGCGCCGCCGACGCTATCCAGGCCACCGTCGACCTGGCCCGCACTCACGGGATACTGGCCGGCCCCACCACCGGCGCCACCTACTGGGCCGCGCAGCAATACCTGAGGCGCTGTCCGCCGCCGGGGCCGCCCCGCCGCGCCGTCATCATCGCCTGCGACCGGCTCGAACCCTACCTGGCCTACATCCGCCAGCGCAGGCCCGACCTGTTCGGCCGCGCCCGCCACGCCATGCCCGCCGACCTGACCGACGACCAGGTCGCCACGGGTCCCGAGATCTCACCCTGCGACCTGGCCGCACGGCTCGACGAGCAGGGGCTGGTCAGCGTGGACACGCGCGGGAGCATGGCCTACCGGGCCGGCCACGTGCCCGGTTCGCTGAACATCCGCGACGACTACCTCGAGGACATGCTCCGCCACGGCATCCCCTTTCCCGCGGACCGCATGATCGTGCTCATCTGCCCGGCCGGCGAGTACTCCCGCCGCCTCGCTGCCTTCCTCACCCGGGCAGGCCGCGACGCGGCCAGCCTGGCCGGGGGGATCGTAGCCTGGCGTGACGCAGGCCTCCCGCTGGAATCCAGCCTGACCGCCGAGCTCGCCACCCAGCCGTAGCCCGCGCACGGCCGACGCGCGGGTCCTGCCGTGCCCGACCCAGACAAGCACCCGCACGCCCTGCGCCCGCCGGCAATCCTCCCCGTCACAGCAGTCTCACCTGGGCATCGGTGATTCCCGGCTGACAGCGCAGTGTCACTGCGGGGCATTTGTATTCCCGAGCCGAATACCCTGCACTGGTATCTAATAAACCCCATCCGGGTATCAGAAAATACCTGGATGGGGTTTACTGGCCGACCTGACAACAGCACTTTCGTGATCCGCTAAATCATTGTCTACCTGCGCATATCTGCTCTTCGTAAGATACGTCAGGTGCTTTCTGACCAGGTCTCTTGCCCGGCGCCCGAACTGACGATTAGTGTTCTTATCGCAACGCCTGAGTGTATACGGGAATAACGCCCGATCACGTGGGTCCATTCAGGCCCAGGCGTGCACGCTGAAATGTTCGGCACTGGCCGGCATCTGAGGCGCTGGAGTTAGTTAGGCACGCAGGGCGCGGCGGCGGCAGCGATCCTGTGTCACGGGAAGCCGAGGGATAACAGGATGAGTGAGATCGCTGTCGCGGGCGGACAGTCTGCGAGGCGGGGCAGCGCGAGTGCCGCCGCCGTGGACAGCTGGCAAGGGCCAGACACCAGGCGGGTGCTGCAGCTTTGCCTGGCGGCCATCTGGCTGCTCGACGCGGTGCTGCAGTACCAGTCGTTCATGTTCACCAACGGTTTCGGCCAGATGCTGGCGGGAACCGCGCAGGGCAATCCCAGGCTGGTGGCCAGCCCGATCACGTGGGATGCTCGCCTGGTCGAGCATCATGTCGGCCTGCTGAATACGATCTTCGCGACGATTCAGCTGCTGCTGGCGCTCGGCATCGCGTGGCGGCCCACGCTCAAGGTGGCGCTGGCCGCCTCGATTGCCTGGGCTCTCGGTGTCTGGTGGTTCGGCGAAGGGCTCGGCGAGGTACTAACCCCCGCCGCGAGCCCGGTGAACGGGGCGCCCGGCGCGGTGATCATCTACGCGCTGCTCGCGGTGCTGCTGTGGCCGTCCGACCGGGCCGCGGCCACCGCCCCGTTCCCGGCCGCCCGCGCGGTGGGCACTCAGATCGCCCGGGCGCTGTGGCTCGTGCTGTGGGGAAGCCTTGCCTACTTCGCCCTGCTGCCTGGCAGCCGGGCGCCCCAGGCGCTGCACGACATGATCGCGGGCATGGCAGATGGCCAGCCCGGCTGGCTGGCCGCCCTGGACAACCACGCCGCGTCAGTACTCGCGCGCCAGGGGCTGGCCGCCTCCATCGCGCTGGCCGTCGCGCTCGCGCTGATCGCGGTCGGCGTCTACCTGCCGCGGCCGCCTGCGCGCGCGGCCGTGGTCCTGGCCATCGTGGTGGCGGCGCTCATCTGGGTCTTCGGGGAGGCGTTCGGGGCCATCCTGGCCGGCGGGGCGACCGACCCCAACTCGGGCCTGCTGCTGATCCTGCTCGCTGCGGCTTACTGGCCCGTCCGGGCCGCGGTCCCAGCCCCGGTCCCGGCCCGAGGCGCATCGCAGCCTTCGGGCCGCGAGGAAGGGGCAACGGCATGATGACACCCAGCTGGATCCTGGACATCCTAGCCGCGGTGATGCTGCTGGTCGCCGCGGTCAGCGCCGGCCGGCTAGTGGCGGCCCGGCCGTGGGCCGGGTCGGCCGGCGATGCGGACCTTGACGGTGCGCACCTGCTGATGGGTATCGCGATGGCCGGCATGCTGGTCGCGAGCCTGACCACCCTGCCGAACGATGCGTGGGACGTGATCTTCGCCGTCATGACGGCGTGGTTCGGCTGGCAGGTGTACCGGGAATCCGGGCGGCAGGGCGCCCGGGTGCTGGCCGACGGGCACCACATGCCGCACCTGGTGCACAGCGCGGCGATGCTGTACATGTTCGTCGCACTGACTGCGCCAGCTGCGGGCGGCGGGGGCGGGATGGGCGGCGGCTCTGGGATGGCGATGCAGACGCTGAACGCGCCCGTGGTTGCCTTCATCTTCATTCTCTGGCTGTCTGCCTACGTCGTCTTGGACCTTGACCGGCTGTCCGGCCCGGCACACGCGCACGGCAGCTACTTCGCCGGCATGAGGCTGGCGGGCGCCGCCGCCGGGGCCGGCCCGGGAGGCTCGGCTGCCCTGTATGCCGAGTCCAGTGCAGCTGGCACCGAGGCAGGCACCGCGCTGGATCAGGCCATCGGCGGCAGCCATACAGTCGGCGACGACGACGCGGCTGGCGGCGTCCGCCCTGCGACGGGCAGCACCTTCCTGCTCAGCCCGAAGGTAGCCGCGGGCTGCCGCATCGCGATGGGCATAACCATGGCCTTCATGCTGGTCATCATGATCTAGCCACAGTCCATGGCCAGCCCGGTCGCGGGCACGGCCGCTCCGCCAGATGAACAGCGGACAGAAGACTCTGCCGATCCAGGACGGAGCTTGCTGGGGATGCGGTGCCCGCGCGAAAGTCGGATTCGGCCGGAAGCTGCCTCCAACCAACCCGAGCCGCGTCCCTTTGACCTGACCGCAGACAATCTCGCCACGGCCAGGTCCGATCCCGTACACGCGTGCAGCGCACTCAGCCCCGACCGGCGAACGTCCGGGATAAATGCGCTCCGGATTCCGGGCGGCTGTGCCTGTCAGCTCTTGCTGACAGGCACCAGTGCGGCGCCACACGCGCACCGATAGGTCGACGGCCCTTCCGCCTCCGGGCAGTGGCACTCCGCCTGGATCAGGACTCGGCAATTGCAATCTTCATGAGAACAGGTCAGCACCGTTCCCTCAGGGTATGAAGCCATTGCTCTCATCTCCCGTCTGCGGCCAGCGGGGCGGAGCGGTGTCACTTCAGCCGCGCCTGCGCGGCAGTATATCTGCGTATCCGGAAACTCCCGGAAGCATCGGCCGGTCGACACCGTCGTGGCCTTGACCCGGTGGACACCGCCTGGAATCCAGACCGCGCCAATGGCTTGTCCGGAATACTCGGCCCGAAGGTCGTCAATCTCTTGGCTGGCTCGGACTCCGCGATCTGATACGCCGTGAGCCAGCCGTCCGGCGGGCTGGGGACGTCCTGCCCGAGCCGGTTTCGCCGGGCACAGTCCAGGCACCAGTCGGTGCTGAGTTAGCTGGGGGGCATGTCGCAACCGAGCAGAGCCATGCGGTGACGACGCCGGGAACGCCCGCCGTTGACGTCGGAGCTGTGCTGCGGTCGGCCCGCCGGACCACGCGTGCGGTCTGCAAGCCGTGAGGCGGCGGAAATGGCTGCAACCTGACACCGCGTCCGCCCGCCGGGACGGATCGCTGAGGCCGGAGGGCGCGCGATGCACGGGTACACGCACGACAAGGACGCCTACATCAACCGGCTTCGGCGCATCGAAGGTCAGGTCCGCAGCTTGCAGCGGATGGTCGAGGACGACAAGTACTGCATCGACATCCTCACCCAGGTTGCCGCCGTAACCAGGGCGCCGCAGTCGGTCGCGCTCGGGCTGCTGGAAGAGCACCTCGGCCACTGCGTGGCCGGTGCTGTCGCCGAGGGCGGCGACGCCGCTACCGCCAAGGTCAAAGAGGCCTCAGACGCCATCGCGCGGCTAGTCAGATCCTGAAGGCGATAGCCGCTGGCCAGCGCCATCAGCTGGTCCCAGGCGCAGCGCCGTCTCAGTTTCTTGCTGAGAGTGCTGGACAGGACCCGCGGATACGTGCTGAGTTCGTGCTGACATCCGGAGCCTGAACAGGCTATCTACCTGCGGAAACTGCCCGCACCTCCACGAGCTTCACGATTTTCGAGGGCACGTCGGAGATCCAGCGCATGATCATCGGAAGGGCCGTCACCGGGCTTGACGTGCGGTAATAACCGCTGGTCATGGCGCTGGTGCGGATCTTGAAAGGCCCGTGAACTCGGGTTTCTGCCGTTCG
>Ga0335074_10004235_pt1 | contig 19729 bp, 21 predicted proteins | sample Lox_Sample_23_FD_206715 | JGI IMG/M metagenome (GOLD analysis project Ga0335074, IMG submission 206715) | Soil microbial communities from Loxahatchee National Wildlife Refuge, Florida, United States - Lox_Sample_2.3 | ecosystem: Environmental > Terrestrial > Soil > Wetlands | place: USA... | reverse complement strand
GGCTGTGGCGTGCCTGACCCGACTTGGCTTCCAGCGCGAGCTGGTGTCGGGCGGGCTGGCGTGGGTTCCGCTGATCTTGCCGGCGCTGCAGCAATTGCAGATCGGATTGTTCATTCCACAGCGGCGGACGCTGTCACCCGCCACGAATCTTGTGGTCGCGACGCTGACCAACCAATTGCAAAAGCTCACTGGGCAATCCTGATGGCAACGACCTGCATCGATGGGGCCTTCGTCGTTGTGGACGCCAATCCACGTGTGGGCGGTGTGCTGGTGGACGGCAGGCGAATTGTCGGTCTGGCGTGGGCGAAGGAAGACCGTGCTGCGCTGCGCGCCGGTGCCGCCCAGGTGGTCGATGCCGCCGGACACTGGCTGATGCCCGGCCTGATCGACGGCCACGCGCATGCCTACGGCACGCTGTTGCGCGGTACTGAAAATTCGTTGCCGCTGGAACTGTGGGCACTCTACACCACGCTGTACGGCCGCGCCTTCGATGGGGCTTCGCTCCGCGCCGCCATATTGCTCGGCGCCGCCGAACGCATTCGCGGCGGCATCACCGGTACTCTTGACCATTCTCCGATGGTGCATCTGGCGCCCGACGCGCTGGCCGCGCATGAAGCATCAGGCCTGCGTGTCGCCTATGCGCCGTTTCTGCATGATCTGTCCGACTACGACCTGTTGGACGTGAAACTGCCGCCCGCGTTGCAGCCACTGGTGGGTGGACCGCCGCCTCTCGACGCCGATGCCTATGCGGCAAATTTTGCGGCACTTGTGCAGGCGGCGCACGGCGGTTCCGGCCGCGTCAGCGTGCAGCTTGGTCCTAATGCGCCGCAGCGTTGCAGTCCGGCAGGCTGGATGCTGTGGCGCACCTTGCGGGAGCGCCACGACATCGCGGTGCACACGCATTTGATGGAGACGCGTGCACAGGCATCGCTGAACGCGCGCTGGCCCGGTGGCCTGGTGGCGGAAATGCAGCGGCAAGGCCTGCTGGAAGGCCGCCTGACCTGCGCGCATGGCGTGTGGTTGACGGACGCGGACCTTGCCACGCTGGCGCGCCACGACGTCACCATCAGCCACAACCCTGCCAGCAATCTGATGCTGGGCAGCGGCATGATGCGTTGGTGCGCCTGCGCCACATGGGGCGTGCGCCTGGCGCTGGGCAACGATTCGGCCAACACCGGCGGCCGGCACGATCATTTTTCGCAGATGCGCCTGGCATTGATGCTGCCGCGACATGCGGGTGGCGACTTTTCAACAAAGCCGCGCCCACGCGAGGTGTTCCTGGCCGCAACCGAGGGAGGCGCGGCGGCATTGGGTCTGCAGGGCCGGCTCGGCCGCATCAGCGAGGGACAGCTTGCCGACCTTGTGTTGCTGCGAGCGACCGATGCCGGCAGCCTGGCGGCCGAGCCGACACTCGACGTGTTGGTGCAGCACGCCGGTGCAGAGCATGTCCGATCAGTGATGATCGATGGTGTGTGGGTGATGCACGATGGCCGCATCCTGGCATTCGATGAAGCAGCCGTGCTGCGCGATGCACAGGCTCGGGCGGTGGCGCTCCGCGACCGCGTCGCCAGCAGTCTGCCCGTGCTGGCGGCCGCGATGCCGGATATGACCGCGCAATTTGCGCGTCAGGGCCAACGTTGGACGGGCTCTGACAGAGAAAGGAAGATTGCATCGGCCGACCGAATGCATTGACCCCATGTGTCTTGGTGGGATTTGGCCCGGCCACCCACGGCTTGTTCGCTGCAAGCAGCGAAGGGGTGTGGGCGCCCGCGCCAAGCGCGGGCAGGATCCAAGATGTCAAGGTCGCAGGGTACTACTTCGCCACGATCGGATGCTTGCCGAACGCCTGTTCCCAGATCGCGCGAGTCCAGGCGCCTTCGGGCTTCTTGGTGATCACCGGCGCCGAACCGCCGGCCATCAGTTCTTCGACCGTGCGGTTGTACGCGGCGACATCGAGGTAACCCAGTCCGTTCGGATCCGGCACCAGCAGCTCGGCGATTTCCGACATGATGCGCGTCTGATGCGCTTCGGTCTGCGCACCGGTGGTGTCGTTGGCGAGTACGATCTTCACTGCCTCGGCCTGGTGGTCCATCGCATATTTCCAGCCTTCCATCGACGCTTTCAGGAAGCGCGCCAGCTTATCCGCCATCGCCGGATTGCTGATCTCGTCCTGCTTCGCGTACAGCCCGTCTTCCAGCGTTGCGACGCCTTCGTCGGAGTACTTGAATACCACCAGTTGCGACGGCTTCATGCCAGCCTCGATCAACTGCCAGTATTCGTTATAGGTCATTGTGGAAATGCACGCTGCCTGTTGCTGCAACAGCGGATCGACGTTGAAACCCTGCTTGAGCACCGTCACGCCATTGGGACCGCCGTTGGTGCTGAAATGCAGCTTGTTCATCCAGGCGAGGAACGGATATTCGTTGCCGGAGAACCACACGCCCAGCGTCTTACCCTTGAAATCCACCGGCGTCTTGATGCCGCTGTCCCTGCGACAGGTCAGTTCCATTCCGGAGCGCTGGAATACCTGGGCGATGTTGACGATCGGCACGCCCTTCTCGCGCGCCGCCAGCGCCGACGGCATCCAGTCGATCACCACATCGGCACCGCCGCCGGCAATCACTTGCTCAGGGTTGATGTCCGGACCGCCCGGCTTGATCGTCACGTCGAGATGCACCGCTTTGTAGAATCCCTTAGCCTGCGCGACGTAGTAGCCGGCAAACTGCGCCTGCGTGACCCATTTCAGTTGCAAGGTCAGCGGATCGGCGGCGTGCGCGACTCCCGACAGGCCGAGTGCCAGTGCCGCAGCAAGGAGCAGTCTGCGCATGATAACGTGTCCCCTTTCTTGTCAGTGATAGGATGGATGCCAGAACGTCACCAGTCGCTCGAGCAACGAAAGCAGGGCAAAGCTCATTGTGCCGATGCCGGCGGCGATGACAATCTCGGCCCAGACGACGCCGAGATCGAGCCGCGCGGCCTCGGTGGAGATACGAAAGCCCATGCCGACGATCGGCGTGCCAAAGAATTCGGCGACGATGGCGCCGATCAGCGCCAGCGTGGCGTTCAGCTTGAGCGCATTGAACACGAACGGCAGCGCCGAAGGCAGGCGCAGCTTCAGCAGCGTTGTGCGATAGCCGGCGGCGTAGGAGCGCATGAGATCGGCTTCCATGGCGCTCGTCTGCGCCAGCCCCGCACCGGCGTTCACCAGCATCGGGAAGAACGTCATCGCGACGACGACCGCGGCTTTCGACTGCCAGTCGAACCCGAACCACATCACCATGATGGGCGCGATACCGACGATCGGCATGGCACTGACCAGACTGCCAAGCGGCAGCACGCCGCGGCGCAAGAACGGCGATCCATCCAGCGCAATGGCCGCGAGCAATCCCGTGCCGCTGCCGATAAGCCAGCCGGGAATTACGGATCGCAGCACGGTCTGTCGGAAATCGACAGCCAGGATCGGAATGTGCGTCGCGATCGCTACGCCGATGTCGGACGGCGGCGGCAGCAGGACGAAGGGTACGTGGTAGCCCACGCAGGCAACCTGCCAGATCCAGAGCACAAGCAGACCGAACACGATGGGCGTGGCGATGCGGCATGGGCGAGAATCTCCGCGCGCCAGCAACACCAGCACCACGCAGCCAGTCAGCAGCGACAGCAGCAGCAGTATGGTGGTGTTCACAGACGCCCGCCTCGGCCGCGCACCAGCACGGCCTGTGCAACATCGACCAGGCCGATGGCGAGCACGGCCAGCAATGCCGCCATCAGCAAGGCTGACCAGATCTGCAGCGTAAGTCCGTAATAGGAGCCGGTCAGAAGGCGCGCCCCGAGACCTGCTTGTGCGCCGGTCGGCAGCTCGGCGACGATCGCGCCGACCAGGGCCAAGGGCGCGGCGACTTTCATGGCAGGGAACAGAAACGCCATCGACGAGGGCCAGCGGAGTTTGGTGAAGATCTGGGAAACGGTGGCGTTGTAGGTGTGCAGCAGGTCGCGCTGCATAACGTCGGAAGATCGCAGGCCCTTCACCATGCCGGTCGTGATTGGAAAGAAACTCAGCCAGCCGGCGATCAGCGCCTTCGGCAACGCGCCGGTGAGACCAATATTGCCGAGCACGACAACGACCATCGGTGCGATGGCGAGCACGGGGATTGCCTGGCTGGCGACCAGCCACGGCATCAAGGTGCGATCCAACGTGCGGATGTGCACGATGCCAATCGCCAGAGCGATGCCGGCGCCCAGTGAGATGACGAAGCCGAACAAGGATTCCCAGGCAGTGACCAGCGCATGGTGCAGCAGGCTGCGTGGGGCGGTGATGGGGTAGAAGAACAACGTCGTGACCATGTTGCCGGCGATCTGCGCCGGCGTGGGCAGCAGCGGACGCTCGAGCGACTGCGTCGCCGCGGCGATGTCTGCCCAGGACGCGTTGTCGTCCGCGAGCGCCGCTGCTTGCGACCAGTTCATAGGCACGGAGGCGGCGAACCATACCGTAATGACCACGGCCAGCACGCACAGCACGGGAAGCACGCGAGTCATGGCTGGGAGGGGAAACGCGACAAGTCCCCACGAGAAGGGGGAGTGTCTGGTGGACCCCTATGCATCGGCGTGTCCCTGACGCAGAGCAACGCGCACTTCATGTGCCACCGACAGGAACTGCTGGGTTTCCCGCACATCCAGATCGCGCTCGCGCGGCAGTCTGCTGTCGATCACCGCCACCACCCGCCCGGGCCGCGACGACATCACCACGATGCGCGTGGACAGGAACACCGCCTCGGGCACCGAGTGCGTGACGAATACCGCGGTCAACCCGGTGCGCTGCCACAGCTGATGCAAATGCAGCGTCAGTCCATCGCGCGTGATCTCATCCAGTGCGCCGAACGGTTCGTCCATCAGGAGCAGCGGTGGTTCGAAACTCAGCGCGCGCGCGATCGAGGCGCGCTGCTGCATGCCTCCGGACAATTGCCACGGAAATCGCCGGCGGAATTCGGACAGGCCGACCAGCTCAAGCACACGCGATGCACGACGCCGGCGTTCCTCACGCGGCAGGCCCATGACTTCCAGCGGCAGCATCACATTGCGCTCGACATTGCGCCACGGATACAGCGCCGGCGCCTGGAACACATAGCCATAGGCGCGCTTCTGCCGCGCCTCCGCCGGCGTCATTCCGTTGACCGTCAGAGATCCGCTCGTTGCCTGCGTCAAATCGGCGATCAGCCGCAGCAACGTCGTCTTGCCGCAGCCGGACGGGCCGATCAGTGACACGAACTCGCCCTTGCGGATCGCCAGGTCCACGCCGGTCAGCGCCACGGTTTCGTGACCATGAGCTGCGAAAGTCACGCCGAGACCGCTGGCCTCGATGACCGTTTCGCCGACGGGAGACTCTAAGGGATGTGCCGCCTCGCGCGGCAGCACCTGCGTATCCGGCCAGGCTGGCGCCTCAGGCGCCACGGCCCGCATGTTCTGCCAGGCGCTGGTCGGTATCAAGCACCGCGCGCAGCAGCACATTGGCGCCGGCGATCACATCGGCTTTCTCGGCATGCTCTGCTTCGTTGTGGCTCAGTCCCTTCTCGCAGGGCACGAACACCATCGTCGAGGGTGCTACGCGTGCGATATAGGCGGAATCGTGCCCGGCGCCGGAGACGATGTCGCGGTGCCCATAGCCGGCGGCCTCAGCCGCACGGCGCACCGCGGCAATGCAGTCGGAATCGAAGCGTACCGCGGGCGAATCCCACACGCACTCGATCGCGATCTCGACATTGCCTTCAGCGGCGATGCGTTCCAGTTCCGCGTGCATCTCGGCTTCCATCGCGGCAACCACGGCATCGCTCGGGTGCCGCAGATCGATCGCAAAGAATACAGAACCAGGCACGACGTTCCGACTGTTCGGCCGATTCTCCAACAGGCCCACCGTCGCCACAGCATCCGGAGCATGCGCCCAGCCGATCGCGTCGATCGCCACCACCATGCGGCTGGCCGCAAGCAACGCATTGCGCCGCAGCCGCATCGGCGTCGCGCCGGCATGACCTTCGGTGCCGGTCACCGCGACCTCGTACCAACGCATCCCCTGCACGCCGGTGACCACGCCGATCGTCTTGGCTTCATCCTCCAGGATCGGGCCTTGCTCGATGTGGATTTCGAAATGTGCGCCAAGCTTGTGCGAGCCGCATGGCACGTCGCCCTTGTAGCCGATGCGCACCAGCTCATCGCCGAATTTCGCGCCGCCGCGATCCTCACGGGAATAGGCGAACGCGTTGTCGAACACGCCGGCGAACACGCCCGATGACAGCATGGCGGGAGCGAACCGGCTGCCTTCCTCGTTGGTCCAATCGATCACCTCGATCGGCGCGTTGGTTTCGTAACCCTGGTCGTTCAGGGTGCGCAGCACCTCAAGGCCGGACAGCACGCCGATGATGCCGTCGTATTTGCCGCCCGTCGGCTGCGTATCCAGATGGCTGCCGATCGCGATGGGTGCCAGCGTCGGATCGCGACCGGGTCGGCGGGCGAAAATGTTGCCCATGTCGTCAACGGTGACAGTGCAGCCGGCGGCTTCGCATTTGGCGCGGAACCAGTCGCGCACCTGGCGATCCAGATCGGTCAACGTCAGCCGGCAGATGCCGCCCTTCGACGTAGCGCCGATCTGCGCGGTTTCCATGATCGTGTCCCACAGCCGGCCGCCGTCTATGGCGATGTTGCCGGCGGGGACCTGGGCGGAAGGATCGCTCATGGTCGCCTCCCCGCGGTCGGGCCAAGGTCGCCCTTGACACGGAGCAATGTCATTCCGCGGCCTCCTTGCGCAGCGGGTTGTTCGGATGATGCTCCCAGGTCAGCACGCCACCCGAGCTTTCCTGCTTCACCATGGTGATACACCCGTCCACCGGACACGCGAGATAGCACAGATTGCAGCCGACACACTCGCGGTCGATCACCTCGTAGCGCCGCTGCCCATCTACGCGCAGCGCGGCAATTGCCTGATGCGATGTATCCTCACAGCCGATGTGACAAAGGCCGCATTTTATGCACAGTGACTGGTCGATCCGCGCGACGGTTCTGTAGTTCAGGTTCAGGTCGTTCCAGTGCACGAAATTGCGCACCGCGCGGCCCTGCACCGCCGCGACGGCGGCATAGCCCTTCCCGTCCATCCAGTTCGCCAGCCCGTCGATCATGTCATCGACGATCTTGAAGCCGTGATGCATCGCGGCCGTGCAGACCTGCACGTTATGCGCGCCCAACGCGATGAATTCCGCTGCGTCGCGCCATATTGAAATTCCGCCTATGCCCGACACCGGCAGATCCGGCAGCGCACGCGCAATCTCGGCAACCATGCGCAGTGCGATCGGCTTTACGGCCGGACCACAATAGCCGCCATGCGTGCCCTTGCCGTCAACCACCGGCTCCGGCGCCATCAGATCGAGATCGACGCCGGTGATCGACTGCACTGTATTGATCAATGACACGCCGTCGGCGCCGCCGCGCTGCGCCGCCGCGGCCGGGGCCAGGATGTCGGTGACGTTCGGCGTAAGCTTCACGATCACCGGCATCCGCGTGTGCTGTTTGCACCAGCGAGTCACCATTTCGACGTAAGCCGGCACCTGGCCGACCGCGGCACCCATGTCGCGTTCCGACATGCCGTGCGGACAGCCGAAATTCAGCTCCACGCCGTCGCAGCCGGTGTCCTCAACCTGCGCCAGGATGCGCTGCCAGCTCTCTTCCGTACACGGCACCATCAGGCTGACCACCACGGCACGGTCGGGCCAGCCACGCTTGATCGCCTTGATCTCGTCCAGGTTCATCTGCAGCGGCCGGTCGGTGATCAGCTCGATATTGCTGAAGCCGGCGATGCGCACGCCGCTGTAGCTGACGGCACCGTAGCGGCTGGCGGTATTGACGATTGGCGGATCCTCGCCAAGCGTCTTCCAGACCACGCCACCCCATCCTGCCTTGAACGCACGTGCGACGTTATAAGCCTTATCGGTCGGTGGAGCGGAAGCCAGCCAAAACGGATTGGGTGATGTGATGCCGGCGAAGCTGGTGCGCAGATCGGCCATCACATGCCTCCGCTCAACTGCCGATGGATCGCCGCCGCGGCGAGCTTGCCATCCTGCACCGCAACCACCGTCAGATCGGCGCCGGCAATGCAGTCGCCGCCGGCATAGACGTTCGACAGCGAGGTGTGGCGATCCGCGTCCACCACGATCCGTCCGTCACGGATCACCGGCATCTCCTCGGACGCATCGACAGCAAAGCGCTGGCCAATCGCCTTGAGCACCAGGTCGGCAGGCAGTACGAAGCGGTGCTGCGTCGGCACCAGGCGACCTGCAGCATCCAGCATGGTCCGCGTGAACTCGACGCCTGCCACGCAATCGCCCCGTGCGCCAGTACCGGAGATCAGCCGCACCGGCGCCGCCCAATGCCTGATCCGCACATCATGTGTCTGCGCCCAGGCTTGCTCCTTGTCCGTCGCCGTCATGTGCTCCGGGCCGCGGCGGTACACGATGGTCACGTCATCCGCGCCGAGCAGGCGCGCCTGGGTGGCTGCGTCAATCGCCGTGTTGCCACCGCCGATCACCACGACACGCCGCCCCACCGCCACCTTGGCCTTGGGTGACTGCCGCAGCTCGGCGATGAAGTCGATCGCATCGCGCACGCCCGACAGCGTCTCCCCGGCGAGATCAAGCGCCTTCACCCCGGCCTGGCCCAGCCCGAGGAACACTGCGTCAAACTTGCGCCGCAGCGAGTCCAGGGTGAAATCTGGCCCCAGCGACTTGCCGTATTCGATGCCGATGCCGCCGATGGAGAGGATGAATGCGACCTCGGTCTGGGAGAATTCGTCCGGCACCTTGTAGGCAGCGATACCGTATTCGTTGAGGCCGCCTGGCTTCGGCCGCGCCTCGAACACCGTCACGTCATGGCCATGCCGCGCCAGCGCATGTGCACAGGTAAGGCCTGCTGGACCCGCGCCCACCACCGCCACGCGCTTGCCGGTTGGCGCCCCGCGGGCGAATGGCGCAACGTTGCGCGCCATCAACCAGTCGACGGCATGGCGCTGCAAGGCGCCGATCTGGATCGGCTTGTGCTCCTGCGCCGTATGCACGCAGGCACGTTCGCACAGTTCCTCGGTCGGGCAGACGCGCGCGCAACTGCCCCCGAAGATGTTCGACTCCAGGATCGTCTGCCCCGAGCCGCGCATATTCCCCGTGCCGATCCTGCGAATGAAACCCGGGATGTCGATGCCGGTGGGACAGGCTTCGACACACGGCGCGTCGTGGCAGAAATAGCAGCGGTTCGCCTCGACCACCGCCTGCGCCGGGCTCAACGGCGGATGCGCGTCGGCGAAATTTGCGGCCAGCATCGCGGTGTCCAACCGGCCCGCTTCGATATCGCCGATCTCGCGCACTGCCCGCCTCCTTCGCAGCGAGGAGGTGAAGCTAATGGCAGGGGCGGCCGCGTTGTCAACGAATTTCTTGACTGACTGGACAGGATTGTTCGATTGTTGGGCAGAACACCGTCCCGAAATGACATCTGCCTAGAATGGACACAGGCGTCATCTCAATCAGGCAGGCGAGCGTCGACCAGATTCTGGCGGCAGCCGAGGGCGTGTTTGCGCAGTACGGGTTCGAGGGCGCCACCATGGCGCAGCTCGCCACCGCTGCCGGACTGCCGAAGGCGAATTTGCACTACTATTTCGGCACCAAGGAGCGGCTGTACCGCGCGGTGCTGGAGGGCATCCTGGCGATGTGGCTGGAGGATGCCGCGGCCTGGATCTCCCCGGACCGGCATCCCGCCGACGGGCTGGCCGGCTATGTGCGAGCCAAGATGGCACATACGCGCGCACGGCCACAGGCCTCGCGCATCTTCGCCGGAGAACTGCTACGCGGCGCCCCACGCATCATGCACTACCTCGGGTTGGAGCTGCGGCGGCGCGTCGAGGCGCTGGCGCCGGTCATCGCCGGCTGGAGCGACGCAGGTTTGATGGACGCGATCCATCCGATGCATCTGATGTTCTGCATCTGGGCCATGACTCAGACATACGCCGATTTCGACGTGCAAATCCGTGCCGTGCTGGGCAAGGTTGCACTGGACGACGCAGAGTTCGCGGTGGCAACCGAAACGGTCGTCACGTTGGTGCTGAAGGGCTGCGGTGTACGCATGCCATCAACAAAGCGCAGGAGGTCGGCATGACATTGCTGGTGCGTGGTGGAACCATTGTAACCGCCGACAACAGCGTCCACGCGGACGTGCTGTGCCAGGACGGCACGATCGTCGCCGTCGGTGCGGCGCTCGAGGCGCCGATCGGGACCGAGATTGTCGACGCCGGTGGCATGCTGGTGATGCCGGGCGGCATCGATCCGCACACCCATATGGAGCTGCCCTTCATGGGCACCACGGCGAGCGAGGATTTCTTCACCGGCACCTCCGCCGGTGTCGCCGGGGGCACCACCAGCATCATCGATTTCGTCATTCCCAACCCCGGTACGTCACTGATCGAGTCGTGGCACGCCTGGCGTGCGAAATCGGAGAAGGCTGCCGCGGATTACGGATTCCATGTCGCGGTCACCTGGTGGTCTGACCAGGTGAAAGAGGAAATGGGCGTGCTGACGCGCGAACATGGCGTCAACAGCTTCAAGCATTTCATGGCCTACAAGGGCGCGATCATGGTCGATGATGAAGTGCTGCTGCACTCAATCGGCCGCGCGCTGGAGCTCGGCGCGATCTGCAACATCCACGCCGAGAATGGTGACGCGGTGTTCCATCTGCAGAAGAAGCTGATGGCGGCCGGCATCACCGGGCCGGAGGGTCATGCGCTGTCGCGTCCGCCGGAGGTGGAAGGCGAAGCGGCCAATCGTGTCATTGCCATCGCTGGCATACTCGGCGCGCCAATCTACATCGTGCATGTCTCCACCGCCGAGGCGACCGAGGCGATCGCGCGTGCCCGTGCGAAGGGGCATCGCGTCTATGGCGAGGTGCTGGCGCAGCACCTGCTGATCGATGAGAGCGTGTATCAGACCAAAGATTGGGCGACTGCGGCGGCGTATGTGATGAGCCCGCCGTTCCGTTCGAAGGATCATCAGAAGGCGCTGTGGGCGGGGCTGGTATCAGGGCAGTTGCAAACCACGGCGACCGATCATTGCTGCTTCTGTGCGCCTCAGAAGGCGATGGGGCGCGATGATTTCACCCGCATCCCTAATGGAACCGGCGGCATTGAGGACCGCATGAGCGTGCTGTGGCACCATGGCGTCGGCACCGGACGGCTGACGCCCAATGAGTTCGTGCGCATCACCTCGACCAACGCGGCGCAAATTTTCAATTTGTACCCGCGCAAAGGCGCCGTGCAGGTGGGAGCAGATGCCGACCTGGTGGTGTGGGACACACAGGCGAGCCGCACGATCTCGGTGAAGACCCATCACCAGAATGTCGATTTCAACATTTACGAGGGCATGGAAGTGACCGGGCTGGCGCGGCACACGATCAGCCAGGGCAGGCTGGTATGGACAGACGGCGATCTGCGCACGGTTCGGGGCGCCGGACGTTATGTCGAGCGTCCATGCTTCGCCGCACCGATGGTGGCAATTGCAGAGCACAATCGGCGCTATGCGCCAACGGGCGTAAGACGCGGGTGACGGTACGGCATTTTCCAGCTCGACATGACTGCCTAGCTACCCCTCGATGCACCTATGCCGCCAAGAATATGGGCGCATCGGCCGCCCCGATGTCGAACTCCCGTCGATTATGATGTCACTATGGGATGATGGGAGGCCGCGCCTCAGTCGAGGCGGTAAAGCGCCTGAGCATTGCCATAGAAGAACTGCCGGCGTTGCTCCTCGGTTAGCCGAAGCGGCAGGGCTTGCGCGGGGTCGTCATAATCCCAGTGAGGATAGTCGCTGGCGAACAGCAGCCGGTCCCATCCGATCCACGCAATGATATCGAGCAAGTGCTCGCGGGTTTCCGGCTCCTCCATCGGCTGGGTGGTCAGCCAGACCTGCTGGCGGATGTACTCGGATGGCAGGCGGTGCAACTCCGGCGTCTCATCGCGCATGCGCAGCCAGTGCTTGTCGAGCCTGCCGCACAAGGCAGGCAGCCAGGCAAAACCGGCTTCCACGATGATCACGCGCAGCGTCGGGAAGCGTTCGAACACGCCCTCCAGCACCAGGCTGGCGAGCAGCGCCTGGGCGTTCTGGGCATGCCCGGTCATCTCCTCGATGTAGTAGGACGGCCAGCCGCCGCTGGTGATCGGACCGCCGCCGTAGCCGAAGGCGTGGATGGCAACGGGCAGCCCGGCGCGTACCGCTGCCTCGAAGATCGGCCAGTAGCGCCGCTGCCCCAGCGGCTCGGCTGTCCGGCTCAGGAGCAGTACCTGGGCGAAATCGGTGTCGCCGGCGCGCAGGTCGATCTCCTGCACGCACGCGACGGCATCCTCATACGGCACCACCACCGAAGCGCGGAGGCGCCGGTCCTCGGCGACCAGCGCGTGCTTCTGCCATTCGTTGGTCGCGTGGCACAGCGCGGCACTAAGCTGTGCGTTGGCGAATCCCTGGCCGCTGGGCATCAGCGGATTGCACATCGCGAACGTCACGTTGTTGGCGTCCAGGTGCTGGAGCCGCATGAAATCGAGGTCGGTGCCAGGGTTGCCGCCGGGCGGCCAGGCATCACGGCGGGCGGCGTTGGGGAAGGCCTTGGGATAAGGCGGCGCGCCGTTCTGGTACGCAACACGCTGGCTCATCCCGTAGGTTTCAAGATGGCGCCGCCAACGCAACGACAGGTAGGGGTAGATCGACTCCTGCAGGGAGCGGATGACCGGATGGATGTCGCAATCGGCGATCATCAGCTTCGTGACGCCGACCGATGCAACCGGGCCGCGATTCAACACGTCCACGGTCATGGCTTCGCCTCCTTCAAGCGCGTGTAGGTTTCGCGTGCGTTGTCAACCAGAATGCGTCGGGTCAGTTCCGGCGGCAACCCGTCCGGCATGGCGGCCGAACCGTCGAACTGCCAGTGCGGGTAATCGGTGGAGAACAGCAGCAGGCGGTCCGATCCCATGTGGTCGATCATCCGTTGCAACTGGCCCTGGCCGGGCGGCGCGTCCACCGGTTGAAGCGTTAGGCGGACATTGCTGCGCACGATCTCGGCTGGCGAGCGGTCCACCCAGGGGATTTCCGGACGCAGGCCGCGCCAGTATTTCGTCAGCCGCCAGATATGCGGAGCCAGCCAGGTGAAGCCAGATTCCAGCAGCACGACCTTCAGCGACGGGAATTTGCTGAACACGCCTTCACAGATCAGGCTCGTCAGTTGCGACTGGAACGCCTGCGCCTGGCCGACATAATCCTCGGTGACGGTCGAGCCCCATCCCGCCGCGGTGTTTGGGTTGTGATAGGCGCTGCCGGCATGGATGCCGATCGGCAGATCATGGCGAACGGCCGCGGCGTAGACCGGCCAATACTGCCGCTTGCCCAGCGGGGCGTCGCCCGAGGCCAGGACCATCGCCTGGACGAAGCGCCGGTCCGGGGCCCAGTGCGTGATCTCGTCCACCGCCCGCTCCACGCTCTGCATCGGCAGGACGATGGAGGCGCGCAGGCGAGGCTCGCGGTCGAGCCATTCGCACGCCATCCATTGGTTGACCGCCCTTGCGAAGGCCGCGGCCATGTCCTCGCTGAACAGCGGCTGGATGCCGTACAGGCAGTTGCAGATGGCGATGCTGGTGCCGAACGGATCCAGCGCCTGCACGCGCAGCCGCTGCAGGTCAGTGGCTGCCTTGCCGTCGGCCGCGCGCCAGTCTGGGCGGGACGTGATCGGCGCATTGGCCGGATAGGCGATGGTCTCCAAATCCTGCATGCCGCGCTGGACGATCTGTTCCCGCCAGGGCTCCGGCAGGTAGGGCAGCAGCGTCGGCAGGCCGGCCACCGCCGGGTGGATGTCGCAGTCGATCAGCCCCGGCGTGGCGGTCGTCATCGGCGCGATCATCCCTTCACCGCTCCCATCGACAGGCCGCGCACCAGGTGGCGCTGCAGCAGCATCATGAAGGCGACGATCGGCAGCATGATGCCCACTGCGGCGGCGGCCGACAGCGTCCAGTAGTTGATGTCCTCGGCGCCGTATTCCGCGAGTGCCACCGGCAGCGTCTTGGTCGCTGGGCCGGTCAGCACCAGGCCAAGGAGGAATTCGTTGTAGGCCAGCAGCAGGCTGAACAGCGCGGTGACCCACAGGCCGGGCCGGACCAGCGGCAGGCCGACGCGGGCGAACACTTGCCAGGCACTGCACCCGTCGATCTCCGCCGCCTCATAGAGTTCGCCCGGCACGTCCAGGAAGAAGCTGCGCATGAGCCAGATGGTGAACGGCTGGTTGATCGCCACGAGCGCCAGGATCATCGCCGGGTAGGTGTTGATCAGCCCCAGCATCCTGGCCAGCACGAAGAACGGGATCGCCAGCAGGACATGCGGGAACATCCGCATCGACAGGATGGCGAACAGTACCCCACGGGACGTGTTGGAGCGCAGCCGCGACAGGCCATAGGCCGCCATCGTGCCGATCGAGACGGAGATCACGACGGTGCTGATCGAGATCACGACGCTGTTGATCAGGTAATGCCAGAACGCCTTTTCCACCCAGACCTGGTAGTGGAATGTGAAGGTCGGTGTGAACAGTAGCCGGGGCGGGACGGCGAAGGCATCCACCGGCTGCTTGAACGAAGTCAGCACGGCCCAGACCACTGGCGTCAGGTTCACGGCGGTGAAGCCGCACAGCAGCAGGAACAGCGGCAGCTGCGTACGCATCCGCCGGCCCGCACGCCCGCTCCACCATCCCCGTCTGGTCGTCGCGGCATTCATCAGAAGGCTCCCCTGTCACGGCGGTACAGCGTCATGACCATCCCCAGAATTACCGCGGCGACAATCAGCAAGGTGATCACACCGAGCGCGGAGGCTTTGCCGACCTGCAGCAGCCGGAAGGCGAGCGCGTAGGTGTAGAGCGTGATCGTTTCGGTGGAGGTGCCGGGTCCGCCGGCCGTCAGCACATAGATCTGGTCGAAGAAGCGAAATGCATCCATCAGCCGGATGGCCAGTACGAAGGCGATCAGCGGGCGGATGGCCGGCACCATGATGCGAAGCAGCAGCGTCCAGGGACCGGCGCCGTCGATCTGCGCCGCCTCGATCTGGCTCTGATCGACCGTGTTGAGGCCGGCGTAGAGCACCAGAATCATGAACGGCGTAAACTGCCAGGCATCTGACAGGATCACCACCGCACGCGCCCAGGCCGGGTCGCCCAGGAAGTCGGGGGGGAAGATGCCCAGGCCGATCAGGATACCCGACAGCAGTCCCCAGCGGCTCACGAAGATCCAGCGCAAGAACAGAGCGGCTACCACCGGCGTAATCACGTTTGGCATGAACATCAGCAGGTTGAGCGTGCGTACGCCAAACGTCAGGCGATACAACCCGTAGGCGACCAGCAGGCCCAGGGTGAACTCCAGCGTCACAGCGCTGACCACGATCAGGACGGTGCGGCCCAGTGAATCCCAGAACTGCTGATCGGCGAGCAATGCGCTGTAGTTGCCCAGGCCGATGAAGCGGTCGATCCCGGCGCCGATATCATAGTCGAACAGGCTCAGCCACATTGCGTAGGCGAGCGGCACCAGCAGCACGCCGAGCAGCGCCGCGGCGCTGGGCAGCAGGAACAGCCAAGCGCTGGAGGCGGAGCCGAGCGGCCGCCTGCGCCGCACGGCGCGGCGCGGCGGTTGTGCCGCGACGGCGACGTTCGCCCCCGCTACGGCCAATTCGTCGTCAATAATAGCCGTGCCCTTTGAGATAGGCCTCGGTCTCTCCCGCCGCGGCATCCAGCGCCGCCTTGACAGTCATCTGTCCTGTCACGGCCTGGTCGATCCGCTGCGTGATGAATTGTCCGACGGAATAAAACTCGGGTAGTTTCGGATAGGTCTGTCCCACCTTCATGGCTGCCAGAGCGGCGGGGAAGAAGCGGAATTTCTGCCGCAGTGCGGCATCTTGCAGGATCGATGTGCGCGTCGGCACCATCATGCCGGCGGCGCCTCGCAGGTTCTTCTGGCTTGTCGCTGTCGCCAGGATGCGAAACAGCAGATCCGGATCCTGCTTAGAGAACGCCGAGATGCAGTAACCGTCGCCGCCGACAGTCTGATGTCCCTGTGGCGGCACCGCCCAATCGATCTTGTCGACGACGCGCGACTTCTTCGGATCGTCCATCGCCAGCGCGCGTGTCGCCCATTGCACGCCCATCGCCGCGGCGTCCTGCTGCAGGGCGATCATGCACTCATCGTTGGCGGCGTTGGTGAAGCCCTGCTGTGCGTAACGGGTGATGTCCACCAGCATCTGGATCGCGGCGACGCCCTTGGCATCGTTGAACACCGGGTGCCAGGTGTCGTCGAACCACGCCGCGCCCGACGCGCCCATGTAGTAGTTGACTTCGTTCAGCGCGGCGTCCACCGGACGTAGGCAGCTGATCGTGCCGGCCCGCAGCGGCGAGTTGAACGACTTCGCCAGATCGCGATACTCGGCTAGCGTCTTCGGCGGCTGCTTGCCCGCCTTGTCGAACAGGTCTTTTCGGTAGAAGAACAGTAGCGTATTGCTGGTGGCCGGCACACCCCAGATCTTGCCCTTGTAGCTGCGCTCCGCCACCACGGTCCTGGTGAAATCGTCGAGGTCGAACTCCTCGCGGTGCTTCGCCCAAAGATCGTCGAGCGGCCGGATCCAGCCGTTCTTGGCGAATGTCAGGAAGGTGCTGTCGTTGGCGTAGACGATGTCGGGGGAGGAGGCTTTCGACGAAAACGCGATGGTGGCGAGTTCCAGCGCCTTGTCGAATGGCATGAGCTGCGTGTTCACCTCTACCCCGGGGATCGCGCTGCGCATGTTCGCAGCCAGGTATTCAAGCGCCGGGAAACGGTGGCTGAGCATCTGCACAGTTGGGGCGGCGCGCACCGGCCGGATTAAGGGGAGTGCGAGGCTGCCGACGGCGGCCCCGGCGAGCATGCCGCGGCGGGTAACCTGGGACATCCGGTTCAGCCCCTGGTTCCGCGGGCGCTGCGCATCCCGCCTGCGGACCGGACTTCATTTGCTCTCCAACCGCCGCCGACACGGCGTCAGCGAACAAAATTGCGCGTTCCACCATTGCAGTGATCATTCCGAGGATTCCTCCGTTCGGTCTCTTGTTTTGCTCACGAGCACGACCTCCAGGCCATGCTAGCGGGAAAACGCGCGCTGCGACAAGTTCGATCAGCTAACAATCGGCCGGCGGGCACCACAAGGCCGTACCGTGCGCGTCAGTACCATCCACGTCGTGGATTATCGCCATGTCATCCATGCGCTGCGCCGCAAGCCACAGGCTTTACTCAACCTGGTCTATCGCGATCAGCTGTTCCCACGCGTCGCGTTCCGCGAGGCGTGGGACGCACTGATTGCCGCTCAGCCGTCGCGCAATGCCTGTCGGATCATGGTCCGTCTGCTGGCTCTGGCGCACGAACGTTGCTGCGAAGCCGAACTCGCGGCAGCTCTGGATGCGATCCTCGACAGTGGACGGCTCCCGGACGCGGACGTGCTCGAGGCGCGGTTCGCCCCGGCCCGCGCGACTTCACCCCAGGTCACGGTCACGTTGCCCGCGGTCGGTGCCTACAACGCACTGTTGAGCAGCGGCGCCGTGGAGGTCTCGGTATGAGCAAGATTTCCGTCGATACCGCTCGGCTGCCGCTGCTGCTCAACGAACTGCGGCTGCCGGCCATCGGTCGCCTCTGGCAGGACATCGCCGTGCGCTACGAGCGTCGTTCGTTGATGATTACCGCCAATCAGCCCTTTGGAGACTGGGGAAAGGTATTCCCAGATCCGGCAATGACCGTCGCGGCTATCGACCGCCTCGTTCACCACGCCACCATCTTCGAGATGAACGTGGAAAGCTACCGCCGCCGCACCGCCGTCGGCCGCAAGCTCAAGGCCGAGCTGCAGCCCGCCGACGCGCCGGCGTGATCCCGCCCCCCTGAGAGCGCGCGCGAGCCCCGCCAGTACGTTCGCTTTGGCACAGGGCATGTCGCAATCAACCCCGGCAGGTCGGTGCCCGAAGCAGCCCACGGCGCCCGGGGTCACTGAACCGCTAATGGTTTCTCACTGAACTCGCCAAGGGGGATCGCCAGCCGGGTCAATTGGTTATTGCACAGACATCAACCCGCAGCGACGCCGGCCGGATCAGCCCGTCACAGGGACCGGAGCGCGCGGGACAGTTCGATGCCGTCCGTCCGCTCGTGCCAGAGGTCGAGGATCGCCGCCTTGTTCAGCGCGATGAACCGGCGCACCGCGGCGAGATCGGCGGCACTGAGCCGGCCCTCCATGACCTGCGGCGGGTCGTCCTCGATACCGACGACGGCGAGTTGGTCGATGTCGAACTGCTCACTGTGGTCCATCTGGACCTTGATGCGGGCGGCGTGGCGCGCGTGGCCGCGCGGACCAATCCAGACGTTCATTGGCAGGCCGGACGAGCGGCCGCGGACGTTGACCATGAGGAACAGCTCGTCGTCTGTGGTGGTGGTGCTCACGAGGCGGTTCCTACCGGCGCGGGCCGAATCGCCGGCGACCAGTGGCGATCCAGCGGATGACAGTCAGAATAATGAAGGGGCCCGGGACGATTGCCAAGACGCCAGTCCCACCCTTGCGGACATAGATGGCTAATTCCTTCAGGAGACACGGGCGGTTCCTGAATTGTTCGCCCTTGGCGTTGGTTAGCTGACAACCGACGCCCGCCTCAACAGGCATCGCGCACTGGAACAGGGCGAACTGTAGAAGCGGTTTGCCGGGGTGCTCGCCCCCAGCTGACGTCAAGCCCGGCGATCTTTCTGCTGACGCTCCGGCACGCCCCGCTCAAGCATGTCGGCCTTGGCCATGGCTTCGAGGCGGCCAAGCCACACCAACGCAGTCTCCTCCGTGCCGAAGATGCGCCGAAGCAGCCAATGGCGACCGCCTGCCGCGACAGTTTCGATCCGGTAGCCGTCGCCCTGCCGCACGATCCTGTGGGTCGCCATGCTCCAAGTATGGCATGAGGACGCCAGCGGCTCTAGCCGTCCCGGTGATCGGCCAGGAGCACGGGACTGGGGCTGTCTCGCTGCGGCCCTATTTGTGCCCGGTCGGCAATTCGCGTCGCAGAAGAACGGCGCCACGGCCTCGTTTCGATCGTCTCATCCAAAACGCCCGACCAGGCGGGCTGGCCGCCGGTAACGAAGACCAGCGGCCAGACGAGGATCAGCCGGAACTAAACGCTGGCGTGGGTCTCGGCGTGATGCTTCGCCGCATGGTCGGCATGATCTTGGGCATGAGCGGCGTGGCCAGCAGCAACGTGAGCATGATGCCCGGCGGCTTCGTGGTCACCACTCTCGTGATGCTTTGCAGCCTCGGTGTGATGCTTGGCTGCCTGTTCGTGGTGTTCGGCGGCTTTCTTGTGGTGGTTCGCTCCCTCAGCTCGGTTTCGAGATTGGCGTCCATGCGTTGCGCGCGACCGCTGCCACGAACGCATAGGGGCGGTTCGGATTTGTTGAAATAGAAACTCATTTCGCGGGCAAGAAATCACGCCGCAGATGGGTCACCGCGCAGTCTCCAGAGGGCACGATCGGCTCGATTTGGGTCAAGTCTACACTTCCATGGCACGGGATGGCGGACGTTGTACGCTTTCCTTGGAGCAAGTCCTCGGCACAGGGGGATAGTCCTGGAGCTTGCAAATGGTCATTGCGAGCGGTCCGGTC
>Ga0335074_10004234_pt1 | contig 19729 bp, 19 predicted proteins | sample Lox_Sample_23_FD_206715 | JGI IMG/M metagenome (GOLD analysis project Ga0335074, IMG submission 206715) | Soil microbial communities from Loxahatchee National Wildlife Refuge, Florida, United States - Lox_Sample_2.3 | ecosystem: Environmental > Terrestrial > Soil > Wetlands | place: USA... | reverse complement strand
CGCGCTCCTCGGCCTCGAGCTCCAGCGGCATCAGCACGGTCTCGACGAAGGTGCGCGCTCGCTGCTGGAGCTCGAGCTGATCGGCGGTGAGCTCGGAGGTCGGAAGGGCGACGGTGGTCATGGTTGGTCCTCGTTTCTCGTAGCGAGCAGCTCGGACAGCCGCCGCCTGTCTGAATCGGTTCGTCGTGCGCCGCGCCCGGGGAGCGCCAGCAGCAGGTTATGGTGGTTCGAGATCACGGCGATCGCGACCTCTCGGGCGCGCGCCACGTCGGGGTCGGCGGCGCCCGCGCGCTGATCGATCAGCGAGACGACGTCGTGCAGGTACGCATCCCAGCGCCGCTCGCCGCCGCGCAGGATCAATCCCTCGATTCGCGTGGCCTCCTCGGCGACCGCCGCGCTGCCGGCCATACGGCCGGAGCGCAGCGTGGCGACCGCGGCCGGAAGCTCGCGTTCGGGTTCCGGCGTCACCGATAGCCAGGGCGCGCGCTTGACCATGGGCGGTAGACTAACGCAAACTGATCACAAAGTCAGGATGGTTTGCTCATGACCGCTGTTGCCGACGTTCAAGCCCCCATGGCCGAGGCACTCGAGCCGCGGCTGTACCTCGACCCGGAGCTGATCGAGGTCGAGCAGGAGCGGATCTTCGAACGGACGTGGCAGCTGATCGGCCACGTCTCGGCGCTGCCGGGGCCAGGCAGCTACACGACGGGGTTCGCCGGCACGCAGCCGGTGCTGGTGCTCCGCGACGAGTCGGGCGGCCTGCGCGCGTACCGCAACGTCTGCCGCCACCGCGGCTCGTGCCTGCTCAGCGGGTCCGGCCAGTGCAAGGGCGCGATCCGGTGTCGCTACCACGGCTGGACGTACAAGTTCGACGGGACGCTGATCGGCGCGCCCGAGGCGCTGCAGTTCGGCAAGCGCCTCAACAAGTCGGCGCTCGGGCTGATGCCGGCGCGGGTCGAGGAGCTGTGCGGGCTCGTGTTCGTGAACCTCGATCCCGACGCGACGCCGCTGGCCGACCTCGTCGGAGACCTGCCGGCGCGCCTCGAGCGTTACCGGATCCCGACCCTCGAGTCGTTCGCACCCGGCGGCGGCACCCAACCCGCCAACTGGAAAGTCGTGGCCGAGAACTACCTCGAGGGCTACCACATCCCGATCGCTCATCCGGGGCTCATGCGAATGCTCGACTACAAGCACTACGAGACCGAGTTGCACGAGCATTACGCCTGGATCGAGGCGCCGCTGCGCGAGAAGCCGAGCAGCAATCGGCTCGAGCGGTTCTACGCACAGCTGGTGACCCCGATGCCCGGCCTCGATGAGCAGGATCGTCACACCTGGCGCTACGTGTTCATCTATCCGAACACGACGATCGACCTGTACGCCGACCAGGTCAACACCTGGCAGATGCTGCCGGACGGCGTCGGTCGCACGCGCGACACGTTCGGCTCCTATCGCTCACCGAACAGCGGTCCGCGCACGCGGGCCGTCCAGTGGATCAACCAGCGCCTGAACACGCTCGTGCTGAATGAGGACATCGACCTCGTCGAGAACGTTCAGCTCGGGCTCCGCACGCGGGGTTATCGGTGTGGCCCGCTGTCGAACCGCGAGAGCGCGGTGGCGTGGTTTGCCGACCGAATTCGCGCCGATTTGTTTCCCACCGACGCGGCCGCGACGTCGTGAGCGTGAGCAAACGGAGCGCGCGGGACCGGATCCTTGCCGCCGCCGTGCGCCAGATCGCCCGCGAGGGGATCGACGGCGTGCGAATTGCCCGGATCGCGATGGAGGCGCGCGTCTCGACCGCGCTCGTCCACTACCACTTCGCCACCCGCGACGAGCTGCTCGCCGAGGCGCTCGAGTACTCCTACGTCCAGGCCGGCGAGGTCCGCACCGCGCGCCCGCCCCCGCCCGGCGCGTCGCACGCCGGGCGCCTGGCGTCGATGATCGAGCAGTGCCTGCCCACCACCCCGGGTCTGGCCGAGGACTGGGTGCTGTGGATCGAGCTGTGGCTGCGCGCGGCACGACACCCTGAGATGCGGCCCGTCGCCGAGGAGCTGTACGCGCGGCTGCACGCATGGTTCGCCCAGGAGATCGCGGCCGGCGTGAAGGAGGGTGAGTTCGACCGCTGCGATCCCGACGAGGTGGCCGACCGAACGCTCGCGCTGCTCGACGGGTACGGGACCAGGACGCTGATCGGCGACAGCGCGATCCCGCTCGATCGCGCGCGCCAAGCGGTGTCGAGCGTGCTTGCTCGAGACCTCGGCCTGGGGGATCGGCTTCAGGCGGGAGAGCCTGCGCCGAGCGCCGCGCGCGCGGCCTCACGGCCGGTGCGGACCGCGCCCTCCATGTAGCCGGCCACCCAGTGGTCCGAGCCGGCGACGTAGAACGGTGGCTCGTGGGTCCCGTGGAGCGGTCCGACCCGCGTCAGGTCCCCCGGCGCCCAGCTCGCGATGTAGCCCTGCGTGAAGGGGTCCGTGCCCCACGCGCGCTCGAGCATCGCCAGCGGGAACCGGGCCTGCTCGCCGTACAGGGCCGCGAGCCCGTCGACGACGGTGCTCGCCCGGACCGCGTCCGGCGTGGCCAGGAAGGCCGAGAGCCGCTCCGGCGGGACGAGCATCGAGAGCACTCCGGGACCCTGCGGCCATGTCGAGCCGAACAGCCACTCGCACTCGGCGAGCCCGTTCTGTCCGGCCTGCTGCCAGAACGACGCCTCGTAGGCGGCGACTACCTTGGCCGCGAGCGCCTGGCGGTGTGATCGCAGCGACCGCAACCGGGCATCGCTGAGGCCCGTGATCTCGATCGCGCGCAGCGGGCCGGCGGGGATCGTGCACACCACCGCCTCGGCGGCGATCGACTCGCCGTCGGCGAGCGTCACGCGCGTCCCTCCGGCGCGGACCTCGATCCGGGAGACCGCCGCCCCGAACCTGATCCTCTCTGGACCGATGTCGGCGGCCAGCGCCACCGGCACCGCGGCCGATCCCTCGGCCACCCGCAGGCCCTCCCAGCGCTCGAGGTCGTAGAAGAGTTCGCCACCGAGCGCGGCCTGCTTGCGCAACTCGGCGAGCAGCGACGTCCGCTCGGGGCCGTCGCACGCGAGCGACAGCGACGCCAGCTCGTGCCGGCGATGGACCGCAGGGAGCGCGCTCTGATCGCGCAGCCAATCCGCCAGGCTCATGCGGTCGAGCGCCCCGGCGTCGGGATGCGACCACGGATCGTCGGGGTCGACGGTGGCCGCGAGCTCAACGAACACCCGCCGCACGCGCTCCTCGTCAAGCTGCTCAGCCTCGCTCATCCACGGCGCGTCGTCGCCCACGTACACGCCGTCGACGAGCCCCCAGCTGATCTCGCCGGGATCGGCGACGTAGCTCGGCTCGACCGTCAGCCCGAGCTCCTCGACGAGCTCCCCGTAGGCGGTGTGACCCGGCCCGAACACCTCGCCGCCGGCCTGGACCGTGCGCCCGTCGGGGAGCGCCGCCGCTTCGACCCGCCCGCCGACACGGTCCCGCGCCTCGAGCACGATCACGCTTGCTCCCGAGCGCTCGAGGTCGCGCGCGGCGCTCAATCCCGCCAGGCCTGCCCCCAACACCGCCACGTCGACCATCGGGTGACTCCTCCCTGGGCGCGCTTGACAGCGATCACCCAGTCGCGGTAGTTTTCTGAACCGCCGTTCAGTATACGTTTTTGTTCGAGGGTTGAGAAGAGGGTGAGTCCGCGACCGAAGGTCGAACATCTGCGCAAGCCGCAGATCATCTCGGCGGCCGCCGAAGTGCTCTACGAGCGCGGTTTGTTCGACACGCGCATCGGTGACATCGCTGAGCGGGCGGGGACGAGTGCCCCGACGATCCTCTACTACTTCGAGTCCAAGGACCGGCTGCTCGAGGAAGCGGTCGACCAGACCGACCGCGACTTCTACGAGCGCCTGACCGAAGGACAGGCCCGGCAGGAGGGTGCGGCCGAGAAGCTCGTGCACCTGATCGAGGAGACCAGCCTCGGTCCCGGCGGGCTCAGCGACTGGACGCTGTGGATGGAGATGTGGGTGCGCGCCCGCCGGGATCCCGCGGTGCGCGACGCGTATTTCAGGCTCGACCGCCGGCAGCGCAGGCTGATCGCCGACATCGTGCGCGAGGGCCAGCAGGAGGGACAGTTCGATCCCGACGCCGACCCCGACGAGTTCGCGCTCGCGCTGAGTGGTCTGATGGACGGACTCGGTGTCCAGGTGACCCTGGGCCAGCCCGATGTCACGCCAGAGCGGATGGTGCAGCGGTGCCTGGCGCTCGCGGAGAACGAGCTGGGCTGCGACCTTCGCGAGCCGAGGAGGGTCCGTGCATCCACGTGAGGGCTGGATCGAGCCAGGGATCCGGCGCAGACCGAACCCGGAGGAGAGCGCGATCTCTCGCCGCCAGCTGCTCGCCGCTGGGGCCGGGCTCGCGTTCGCCGGACTGCTGGCCGGCTGCAGCACGACGAATCCCGCTGGGGCGAGCAGTGCCGACCCGCCGCTGCCAAGCAAGACCCGCGGGATCAAGTGGCCCGTGTACGCCGACAACAAGCCGATCGCCTCCGGTCTGGAGCCCGAGAAGGGCGCGACCCTACAGCTCTACAACTGGGTCGCGTACATCAACGAGGCGGTGGTCAAGAGCTTCTGCAAGAAGTACGACTGCAAGTACGCGATCACCACCTTCAACACGATCGAGGAGGCGACCGCCAAGCTGACCAGCGGCGAGCTCAAGTTCGACGTCTTCTTCCCGACCGTTCCCGTGCTCGGACAGTTGGTCGCGGAGAAGCTGATCCGCCCGCTCAACCACAGCTACATCCCCAACATCGCCAACGCCTGGCCTGACTACCGGGATCCGGGCAGCCCGTTCTACGACGAGGACTGGCAGTACACGACGCCATACTCGATCTACACCACGGGGATCGCCTGGCGCAAGGACAAGGTGAACCTCGCCCCCTCGTGGGACATGCCCTGGCAGGGGTCGGCCTACAAGGGCAAGGTGGCCGTCCTGGACGACTACCGGGAGACGATCAGCCTGGCGCTGCTACGAGCGGGCAACCTGAATCTCAACACGACGAGCACACCCCAGATCCAGGCCGCCGGCAAGGCGCTGCAAGAGCTTTCCACGCTGACCGGCGTGCGGATCGACAACAACGATTACACCGACGTCCCGACCGGCAAGACCTGGATTCACCACGCGTGGTCGGGCGACATGGCCACGGCGGCCGAGTACCTGCCCAAGGGCACTTCCATCGACACGGTCGGCTACTGGTTTCCGGCCGACAGGAAGGGTCCCGTCGCCAATGACCTGATGGTGAATCTAACCGGGGGCTCCAATCCGGTGCTCTCTCACTTATTCATCAACTACATGCTCGACGTGAACAACGCAATCGAGAACTACAGCTACGTCGGTTACATGCAGCCCTTGACCGAGGTCACCCCGAAGAAGCTGACCGACGAGCAGCTACTGCCCCCCCAATTGGCGTCGACGGTGGTGCTACCCGATTACTTCCGCAACGGCCTGTTCCAGCTCGAACTGCCTCCGGCTGCGGACGCGGTCTGGGAGTCCACCTGGAACTCGTTCTCCAAGGGGCTGTAGGTAGCGATGACTGGAGACGGGGACACTTACGACCGGCGCAACCGCGGCCTGTGGATAGGGCTGGCGATTCCGGGAGCGATCTGGCTGCTCGTCCTGTTCGTGGCGCCGTTCTACGTGATGCTGGCGGTGGCCGGCGGCGGCGTCAACGAGTTCTTCCAAACAGTGGTGCCCGTGTGGAATCCGCTGCATTGGTCGAGCTGGAACCTCAGCGCGGTCTGGCACGACATCTTCGGAACGGGAGCGTTCATCGGTCCGCCTGCCCTCCGGACCCTCGTCTACACCGCGATCGCCACGGTGATCTCGCTGGCGATCGCCTACCCGGTCGCGTATTTCGTTTCCCGCTACGCCGGCAAGCGCAAGACGCTGTTTCTCGTCCTGTTGATCGCGCCGTTCTGGGTCAGCTACATGATGCGCATGCTGGCGTGGATCGATCTCCTGCAACAGGGAGGTCTGTTCAACAGCGCGCTGTCGCTGATCGGACTGCCGGGTAACACCGACTGGCTCGGGGGCAAATCGGTGACGGTGATCCTGGGGCTCGTGTACGGATACATCCCATACGTGATCCTGGTCCTCTACGCCTTCCTCGACCGCATCGACCAGAGCATGCTGGAGGCGGCTCGAGATCTCGGGCTGAGCAAGTGGCGGACGTTCTGGCACGTGACGATTCCCCTGAGCAAGCCGGCGCTCATCGCTGGGGCGTTCATCACGGCGCTGCCGATGCTCGGCGACTACTTCACGAATCAGTTGCTGTCGGGGGCACCCGGAACGACCATGATCGGCAACGCGATCGAGGGACAACTCGACTCGCCGGGCGAGGTCGGACAGGGCGCCGTGCTGTCGCTGATGCTGCTCGTGGTGCTGCTGATCCCGATGATCTATTACGTCGTCAGTACCGCCCGCGGCTCGCTGGAGAATGCCTGATGGCAAGCGTCGCCGGCGAATCGGTAACCACATCGCCGCCGGAGCCGGCGGAACTCACGTGGCGCAGCGGCGCGCGGGGGAATCCGTGGCGCCGGCCGTGGCTGATGGAGGGCTTCACCTGGCTGTACATCGTCTGGTCGATCGTCCCGATCGCGATCGCGGTGCTGTTCTCGTTCAACAAGGGGGCATCGCAGGCCACGTGGCAAGGCTTCTCGACCAAGTGGTACGTCGGCAAGGGAGTCACCTCGGTGCTCCACAACCCCAGCCTCCATCAGGCCGTGATCCAGACCCTCGTACTGGCGGTCCTGACCACGGTGATTTGCGTTCCGATCGGAGTTTGCTTCGCGATCGGCATCGATCGCTGGCGCAGCCGGACGTCAAACGGACTGAACTTCGTGATGATCTTCTCGTTCGTGGTCCCCGAGTTACTGCTCGCGGTGGCGCTGTTCCTGCTCGTCACGCAGGCGCTGACTTTCATCAGGCTCGGGACGCCGGCCGAGGTGGCGGGGCTGGTGGTGTGGAACATAAGCTGGCCCGCGATCATCGTGCGCGCACGGCTGGTATCGATCGGACGGACCTACGAAGAGGCGGCAGCCGATCTTGGCGCGTCGCGGTTCGGCGCGATCTGGCGGGTGCTGGTTCCGATGCTGGCCCCGGCGATCTTCGCGAGCGCAGTACTCGTGTTCGCCAGCACCGTGGACGATTTCGTGATCGTGGAGCAGCTGTCCTCGACCGCGAACACCCAACCGATGTCGGTGCTGATCTATTCCAACGTCCACGGGGGCCTGAGTGGTCCGGCCCTCAACGCCCTGGCCACGATCATGCTGGTCGTGTCGCTCCTCGCCGCACTGATCGGGTTCGTCGGCTACCGGTGGATGACCCGGGGCGAACGCACCAAGGGGAGCGTCGAGGCGCTCACCCCCATCGCCGGAATCTGAGAGGACTGAAGATGAGTGGAGGACATGTCAAGCTCGAGTCACTGACGAAGCGGTTCGACGGCGTCACCGCGGTCGACGAGATATCGCTGGAGATCCAGGCCGGCGAATTCTTTTCGCTGCTCGGGCCCAGCGGCTGTGGCAAGACGACGACGCTGCGCATGGTCGCGGGCTTCGAGCCTCCGACCAGCGGAAAGATCCTGCTCGACGGGACGGACGTCGGAAACTGGGCACCGAACCGGCGTAACGTCAACACGGTCTTCCAGAGCTATGCGTTGTTTCCATTCCTGACCGTCGCCGAGAATGTCGCCTTCGGCCTGAAGTACAAGTCGGTGGCGAAGTCCGAGCGTGACAGCCGGGTGGCGGAGGCGCTGGCGATGGTCCAGCTGTCCGGGTACGAGGATCGACGTCCCAACCAGCTCTCGGGCGGCCAGCAGCAGCGCGTTGCGCTGGCGCGGGCACTGGTGCTGCGTCCGTCGGTCCTCCTCTTGGACGAGCCCTTGGGGGCGCTGGACGCCAAGCTCCGCCGCACCCTCCAGGTCGAGCTGGGCGCATTGCAGAAGCAGGTGGGAATCACGTTCCTGTATGTCACCCATGACCAGGAAGAAGCGCTCACGATGTCCGATCGCCTGGCGGTCATGAACCACGGGCACATCGTCCAGCTCGGCACCGCGGAAGAGGTCTATAACGAGCCGGCCGATGCCTACGTGGCCGACTTCCTGGGCGTGTCAAACCTGATGGACGCTCGCGTCGAGCGAGGCGGCAATGGGCAGGGACCCTGTCGCCTACGCCTGGGGGACTTCATGCTCGAGGCGCAGGCGGGCCAGCTCGATGCAACGGGCGCCGTCAAACTCGCGATTCGCCCCGAGCGCGTGCACCTGCGTCCGTTGGAGACGGGCGGTGTCAACTGCCTGCCGGGGATGGTCGAGAGGCTCGTCTTCCTCGGCTCGACCACGCACATCTACGTCCGGCTCGCCACCGGTTCGGCGCTCCAGGCGCTGGTGCGCAACGAGGGCGGCGCGGTGCCGTACAGCCAGGGGACGCCCGTGAGCGTCGGCCTTCCGGCTGAGGCTCTGCGCGTGCTGCCCGACCCGGGCGTCAGCGTGGATGAGATTCACGACGAGACGCTGGGCGATCAGCCGCTGGATGCGACCAGCGCCGTGTCTGCCTCCAACTGATCGCGAGCGTCGCCAGCAATACCGCAGCAAGCGCGGTCAGCGGCACGGCGTCGCTCGTGGCGCGGGAGACGCTCGCCGCAGCCGGCGCCCCGATCGTCTCCCCGGTGGCCCAGGCCAGGTTGAACAGCATCGAACCGAAGGCGAGGGCGGCGCCGACCCGCTCGATCGCGTCGGTCATGATCGAGATCGCCGGCAGACCGCAGGCGGTCAGGGGCCCACCCAGCGTGAGCACGGTCAGCGCCGCCAACGGCAGCGGCGATTGCGGTAGGGGCAGCAGCGCGAGCAGCACGGCCGTCGTGCCCAGGCCGGCGGACAGCGGCAGGACAATTCCGCGCCGATCGAGCAGGCGTCCGACGACCGGGTTCACGAGCAGGGCCAGGAGCGACGCCAGCACGAACGTGATGCCGATCGCCACGCCCGAGGCGCCGAAGCGCGACAGGCGCAACGGAAGCAGGGTCCCGGTGGCCCCGATCACGCAGGCCTCGAGCAGGATCAGCCAGTAGCCGAGGACGATCCTTGGGTCTCGCGCCAGCGCGCGCAGCGGCGCTCCGGCCCCGAGTGCGGCACGCGGAGGCTCTGGGTGCTGGAGCGTCCACGCCGTCAGCGCGAGCGACACGCCGCCGACGCAGGCGAACACGACGGCGGTTCCCGCCGCCACCGCCACCGTGCCGAGCATCGGGCCGATGAGCGTGCCGAAGATCGCCGAGGCGAACACCGAGCCGAGCATCTCGCCGCGGCGGTCGCGGGGGGAGATCGCGATCACCCAGGCCAGGCCGCCGCCCCAGATGCAGCCACACGCGATGCCCTGGACGAACCGCAGCCCGTCGAGGACCACGATGTCGGACCCGAACCCGAAGGCGACGATCGCACCGGTGAACAGGAGCAAGCCGACCACGGTGGTGCGTCGCACGCCCGTGCGGGTTGCGATCCATCCACCGAGCAGCGAACCCGGAAGCATCCCCGCCGGATAAGCGGCCGCGAGGACGCCGATCGCGGGCTTGGAGGCCCCGAAGGCGTGCTCGTAGTGCGGCAGGATCGGGGTGAGGACCGAGTACAGGACCGACTCGTAGCCGAGCAGTGCGCGGATCAGCCTCACCGTGCTCCGGTCGGGGTCGACCCCGCTCCGCCCGAGCCGCGGCCGGCGGGGGCGCAGGGCGGTCACGCTTTCACCAGCGCGTCCGCGAGTCGCCGCAGCCGCGGAGCCAGGTCAGAGTCCTCATCGGATGCAAGCTGCCCGACGAGCAGGCCGTCGGCGGCGGCGAGCAGGAGCTCCGCATCGGACCGCGGGTCCGGGGAACCGGCTGCAGCGAGCAGCGGCGGGAGCGCATCGAGGTACGCGTCGCTCCAGCGTGTGGTCACGTCGCGCAGCGCGGGCCGGCGCGCGGCCTCGAGCACCAGCGCGTAGGTCGCGAGCAGCCAGCCGCGACTGGTTTGGCCCGAGTCCTCGGCGGGGTCGAGAATCGCGCTGACCACCAGTCCGAGCGGGTCGGCGGCGCGCGCTGGGGTTTCGCCGAGGAGCGCGTGCAGGCGGGCGATGTCGCGGTTCGCGGCGCGCTCGAGCGCTGCCGTCAGCAGATGCTCCTTGGAATCGAACCAGTACGTCGTCGAGGCGAGTGGCAACCCGGCCACCTCGGCGACGCGCCGGTGGGTGACGGCATCCACCCCCACGTCCGCGACGACCCGCAACACCGCGTCCAGCAGCGCCTCACGGCGGGCCGCTCCCCGGGGGCGAGCGCCGCTCGGAGGGCTTCCCAGCATAGTGGTACAAATGTACCGTTTTTAGCGCCCAAACGCCTCGAGCTCAGCGGGCGTGAGCGGGCGCGACCGTCCGGTCTCGGCGTCGCGCGCCACCATCACCACCTCGGCCTCGGCCGATAGCTCGCCGTCGAGCGTGCGCACCTCCTCGCGCGTGACGATGCTCGATTGCCCGAGGCGCAACAGGCGGCACGAAGCGACCAGGTACTCGTCCTCCTCGCGCAGCTCGCGCCGGAAGTCGATCGCCACCCGCGCCAGCACGTAGTCCCAGGTCGATCTGCCCTCCGGCACCATCCCGGACAGCCAGCTGTCCCGGGCCTCCTCAAGGTAGGTGAGGTAAACCGCATTGTTGACGTGACTGAACGCGTCGAGGTCGCGCCAGCGGATCTCAATCCGCTTCTCGAACACGATCGGGGAACCGGTCATGACGTCATCGTCGTCGACTGTGGCCGACGAGGCGATGGCGCCGTGGCCCCGGCGCGCGCGCGCGTCAGCGCCCGCGAGATGATCAGCCGCTGGATGTCGGAGGTGCCCTCTTCGATCTCCTCGAGCTTGGCGTCGCGCATCCACTTCTCGACCGGGTACTCGCGGCTGTAGCCCCAGCCGCCGAGGGTCTGGACCGCCGCCCACGTGCACCACATCGCGGTCTCGGAGGCGTGTAGCTTGGCCATCGCCGCCTCGGTGCTCGCGCGCTCGCCGCGATCGAGCATGTGCGCCGCCCGCCACGTGAGCAGGCGGGACGCGTCCACCCGCAAGGCCATGTCAGCGAGGCGGAACGCGACGGCCTGGTGCTCAGCGATCGGCTTGCCGAACTGGACCCGCTCGCCGGCGTAGTCGACGGCGTACTCGAGCGCGGCGCGCGCGAGCCCCGTGGCCGACGCGGCGAGCGTCACCCGACTGCGGTCGAACGTCTGCATCAGTCCGGAGAAACCCCGTCCCTCCGCGCCGAGCCGCCGGTCCTCGGGCACGGACACGTCGTCGAGGAACAGTTCGGTGTTGGGGATCGCGCGCTGGCCCATCTTGCGGATCGGCGGGCCGCAGGTGAAGCCCTCGTCCTCGGCGCTGAGGAGGAACGCGGTGATCCCCCGGTAGCCGCGGACCGGGTCGACCGTCGCGAAGATCACGTACGCCGAGGCCACCCCGCCGTTCGAGATCCACGCCTTCTGGCCGGACAGAACGTACCCGCCTTCGACGCGCCGCGCTCGCGTGCGGATCGATGCGGCGTCCGAGCCGCTCTGCGGCTCCGTCGTGGCCAGCGCGGTCATCGGCGGGTCATCGCCGGCGAGCGCCCCCAGCCAGCGGCGCTTCTGCTCCTCGCTGCCCAGCACGAGCACCGGCTCGGCGAAGAAACCGTTTGACGTGATCAGGTTGCCGATCCCGCTGCAGCCGTGCGAGAGCTCCTCCTGCACGATGCACGAGGTCAGGCAGTCGGTCATGCCGGCGCCGCCGAACTCCTCGGGCAGCATGAATGAGGTCAGCCCGAGGCGCGCGGCCTTGCGCCACACCTCCCACGGCACCTGGGTGTCGGCCTCGTCGACGGCCAGCGAGATCGGGCGGATCTCCCGCGCGGCGAAATCCCGGCACAGCTCCTGAATCGCGAGCTGCTCGTCCGTGAGCGCGAAGGGGGGTTGGTAGGCACTCATGACGCGTGGCGTCGGGTCAGCGCCTGCGTCGCTTCGGCGGTCTGGGCGAGCAGTCCGTAGGCCACGCGCTCGAGTCCGAGCCCGGCCGAGCGCGAGGTCTCGGGCAGCGCATCGATGACCTGCTTGGTGACCGCGACCGCGAGGCGTGGGAGCGCGCTGAGGCGGCCGGCGAGCTCGAGCGCCCTGGGTAGCGCACGTCCGGCGTTGACGACTTCGGTGACGAGGCCGAGCGACAGCGCGGCCCGGGCGTCGACGCGCTCGCGCAGCAGGATCAGCTCCTTGGCCTGGGCCGGCCCGAGCAGACGCACGGCGCGCTGGGTCCCGCCCCAGCTGGGCAGGATGCCGAGTGCGACCTCGGGGAAGCGGAAGTCGGCGCTCTCCTCGGCGATCCGGAAGTCGGTTGCCAGCGCCAGCTCGAGGCCTCCGCCGATGCAGTAGCCGGCGATCGCGCTGATCGTCGGCTGCGCCAGGTCCGCGACGCGCTCGGCGAAGTCGCCGGTGGCCCGGTAGGTGGCGAGAACCTCGTCGGCGGCGTAGCCGCGGGTCTCGCTCAGATCGGCGCCGGCCGAGAACACCTTCTCGCCGCCCGTGAAGACGACGCACGGCGCCTCGCGCACCGCCGCCGTCTGAAGCGCGTCACACAGCTCGCGCTCGACCTGCTCGGAGATCGCGTTGAGCTTCGCCGGACGCTGCAGCCTCACCACGCACGCGTGCTCGTGACGCTCCAGCGCCACCACCTCACGGCGCTCGACGGGCTGCTCCTCGGCGTATCGGAAGTCCATTGGTCCTCTCCTGTCAGGAATTCACATCAAATCGCCGGCGGCGTCTGACGGCGGCGGCTTGGCGAGTCTCCCGGCCGGAGCCACGCCGGGCAAGGGAGCGGTCACGCGGGCCGCGCGAGCGCATCGCGCGGCTCGCGGCCGCTCAGCACCGCCGCGACCGCCTCGCCGGCGCGCCGGTACGGCTCGTCGGCGGCCTCCGGCGAGTACCACGCGGCGTGCGGGTTGACGATCGTTCGCGGCCACTCGAACTCGGGCTCGGCGGCGGAGGGTGGCTCGTGCGACAGGACGTCGACAGCGCATCCGGCAAGCCGCCCCTCCCGTAAGGCGGCGCCCAGGGCGTCACGGTCGACGAGGCCGGCGCGGGCGCAGTTGATCAGATACGCACCGGGGCGCATCATCGCGAGCTCGGTGGCGCCGAGCACCGGCGGCGCGCCCGGGACGAGCAGTGCGTGCAGGGTGACGACTTCGGCTCGTGCCAGAAGCGTCCCGAGCGGCACGACCTCGACCCCGTCGATGTGGGCGTCCGCGATGGCCGGGTCCGTGCCGATCACCCGCATGTCGAGCGCGCATGCCCGCCTGGCCACCGCGCGTCCGATCCGGCCCAGCCCGATGATCCCCAGCACGGCTCCGCTGACCCGGCGCGGTGGCGCCGGGTCCACGTCCCATCCGCCGGCGCGCACGAAGCGGTCGAGCACCGACACCCCGCGAAGCAGGTCGAGCGCGAACGCGATCGCGTGCTCGGCCACCTCCTCGGTGCAGTAGCCGGGACAGTAGGTGGCCCACGCTCCGGCGGCCGAGATCGCGTCGAGGTCGAAGTGGTCGTAGCCGGTGGCGGTCGCCGCGACGATGCGCAGATCGGGGAGGGCCGCCACGGCGCCGGCGTCGACCGGAATCTCGGGTGGCACGAGCACGCCGACCACGCCGGCTCCGTGCGGCATGCGTTCGCCGCGCTCGACGGACACGCCGTCGCATTCGCGCAGCGCGTCGCGGACCGGCTCGAGGCCGCCACCCGGGTCGAGCAGGACGACGCGGCTCATGGCGTGGGCAGGGCCGAGGCCGGCCGGGCCCCTACGACGACGACCGCTGGGCCGTCGAGCTCGAGCCCCCAGCGAAGGTTCTCCTCGGCCGTATCGATGCCGCCGCCGCGGACCGGCACGCCGAACGCCTCGGCGGTCCGGACCAGGTCCGGCTGCATGAGATCGACCGCGACCGTCTCGCCGTATTCCTCGCGCTGGTACTCGCGCAGGATGCCGTAGCCGCCGTCATCGACGATCAGGAGCGTCGCGTCGACGTCATGCTGGCGGGCCGTCGCGAGCTCGGCCAGGCCATAGGCGAGCCCGCCGTCCCCGCACACGGCGAGCGCCTTTCTAGCCGGAAACGCGGCGGCCGCGCCAAGCGCCGCCGGCCAGGCGTAGCCCAGCGTGCCGGATCCGAGCGGGTAGAGGAACCGTTGTCCGGCCCGCAGGCGCAGGTGCGCCGCGGCCCAGTAGGCGAGGATCGTCATGTCCCAGGTGGTCACGGCGTCGGCGGGGAGCGCGCCCTCGATCGCCGCCAGCAGACCGAGCTCGTCGTCGCGTGACTGGGTCGCGAGCCCGGCGGCGATACGTTCGCGCACCTTCGCCGCGCGCGCTGCGCCCGCCCGGTCGGTCGCTTGAGGTAACGCCGCCAGCAATGCGGTCAGCGTCGTCCGTGCGTCCCCCACCAGCGGGAGGGCCGGGTAGCTCACGCCGATCCGCTCGGGCGCGGCGTCGAGATGGATTAAGCGGCCCTCGAGCCGCAGGGCGTACTGGGCGGTGGTCTCGGCGCCGAGTTCGCTGCCGATGGCGAGCACCACGTCGGCCTCGGCCAGCAGTTCCAGCACGGCGGCCTCGTCGCAACCTGATCCGATGGCGAGCGGGTGAGCCTCGTCGATCGCGCCCTTGCCCATGAACGTGGTGACGACGGGAGCATCGAGCGTCTCGGCCAGCGCGCGCAACTCGTCCTGAGCGCCGGAGCGGAGCGTGCCGCCACCGGCCCACAGGACCGGACGATCGGCGCCGCTCAAGAGTGCTGCCGCCTCTGATACCGCGCCCGGTGCCGCGGCCCGCGTTGCCGGCGGGTCGGGATTTGGTGCCGGCGCTGGGTCTGCTTCGGCGCGCAGGACGTCGACCGGGATCTCCAGGTACACGGGACCGCTTGGCGGCGCGAGCGCGACCGCCCAGGCCTCGGCGACCATCTCGGCGATCGCCTCGGCGCTCTCGGCGCGGGCGGTGTGCTTGACGATCGGGGCGAACGACGCGAGCTGGCCGTCGAGCTTGTGCAGGTAGCCGCGATGAGTCCCGAGCAGCTCGCGGGGGATCTGGCTCGAGATCGCCACGACTGGGACGTGGGCGCGCGCCGCCTCCATCATCGCGGTGAGCGAGTTCAGCGCGCCCGGCCCGGTCGAGAGCAGCAGCGGCGCCGGCCGCCCCGAGCTGCGGGCATAGCCGTCAGCTGCGAAGCCGGCGCACAACTCGGTGCGCGTCGCGAACGAACGCAGCTCGCTCGTGCGCAGCGCGTCCCACATCGCGAGCGCGTGCACGCCGGGCACGCCGAAGGCGACGCGCGCGCCGAGCGCGGCCAGGGTCTCGACGACGGCGTGGCCGCCGATCCTCTGTGTCGTCGCAGGCGTCGCGGTCACGCGTGCTCCGCAACGGGTACCGCCGCGCGCGGCCGGACGGCGAGCGTTCCCTCGAGGACGGCCTCCTCGAGCGTGCGCGGCCCGAGCACGTCGCCGGCTCGAACCGCTCCCGGGTGCTGCTCGAGCTCCGGCCAGAGCTCGTCCGCCGGCACGCGCCCCTGGGCGAGGACCACGGTGGCGACCCAGTCCGGCAGCGGTCTCGAACGCCCCGAGAACACGTGGCGCAGGATCAGATTGTCGTGGTCAACCGCGAGTTCGGTGTGATGCAGCATGGCGGGGCCGAGCCGGTCCAGCCGCGCCAGGTACAGGTTGCGCTGGTACTGATGGAGGGTCTCGCCGGGAACGGGCGCCGCGCACGCGAGCGCCACCTCGAGCCCGGCGCCGGCCAGCTGCTCGGCCGCATCCAGCCCGTCCCAGCCGCCGCCCCAATCCGCGACGAGCACGGGCCCGGTCACATCGGCGGGCGCGCGGATCGCGTCCCAGGCGTCCGTGATCGCGAACGGCAGGGTTTCGGGAAGCGGGGGTCGGTAGGGGCGAGCGCCGGTGGCGAGCACCACCGTGTCAAAGTCCGCCGCGATGGCCGGGTCGGCGTGGGTGACGAGCTCCACTGCGACTCCGGCGGCTCGCAGCCGTGCCAGGGTGGAGCGGCGGTAGCGCTCCCACAGCTCGTGGTGCGCCGGGGCGAGACCGGCCAGCCGCAGCTGCCCCCCGATGTCGGGCGCACGGTCGACGAGCGTGACGTCATCGCCGCCCGCCGCAGCCTCGAGGGCGGCCGCGGCTCCGGCCGGGCCGGCCCCGATGACGAGCACGCGACGTCCGGGGTGCCGCGGTGTGGTGTCCGGCAGTGCGCGTTCGCGGCCGGTGCGCGGATTGACCGCGCAGCCGATCGGCACGCCGGCGTGGTAGTGGCCGATGCACGCCTGGTTACACCCAACGCACTCGATCACGGTGTCGGCACGGCCGCCGGTCGTCTTGGCGATCAGCTCCGGATCGGCGATGTGGGCTCGGGTCAGCCCGACGAGATCGCACACGCCGCCGGCGATCATCCGGTCGGCGTGCTCCAGGTCCAGGACGCGTGTCGTCGCGATCAGTGTGATCTCGGGGACGGACTGGCGGACGGCGGCCGCGGGATCGGCGATCGCGTCCAGGTCGGCCGGTGGGGGCGGCGCGATCCACGTCGACGCGGCCGGGAATGCGGAGTGACCGAGCGCCAGCGAGAGGAAGTCGATCAGCCCGGCGCCATGCAGCTCGGCCGCCACCTCGGCGGCGTCGTCGGGACCGAGGCCGCCGGGTACGAGCTCGTCGGCCGACAGCCGGGCCCCGGCAGCGATTCGCCCGCCGGTGGCCTCGCGGATCGCGGTCATCACCTCGGCCGCGAACCGGGTCCGCGCCCTGAGGCCGTAGCGGTCGGCGCGGCTATTGCTGAGCGCCGAGAGGAACTGAGCCGGGAGGTAGCCGTGCGCCATGGAAACTTCGACTCCGTCGAGTCCGCCGTCCGCAGCGTGGCGAGCCGCGATCGCGTACCCGTCGATGAGCTCCGTGATCTCGCCGAGGGTCAGCGCGCGTGGCTCGGACTTGAATCGCAGGCTCGGGACGGCCGACGGGGCGACCGCCGGCGGCTTCGGGGAGGAGGCGATCAGCTCCCGCCCGCCGTGGAAGAGCTGCACGAAGATGCGGGCTCCCTCGTCGTGGACGGCGTCGCTCAGCCGGCGGTAGGCGGGCACGATCTCGGGCAGGTAGCCGCCCAGCGTGTGGGCGGTCAGCAGACCGGTGGGGTGGACCGCGGTGGCCTCGATGAAGATCGCACCGATGCCACCTCGCGCCCGTGCGGCGTGATAGGCAAGCAGGTCTTCGGTCGGTAGGTAGTCGCGCACCAGCCCCGTCTGGTGCGAGCTCGAGACCACACGGTTGCGCACCGCCACCGGGCCGATCGATGCCGGTGAGAGAAGCGTGGCGTACCTGTCCCGAGCCCCCACGGCCGGGCAACATACACTGCGGCGATGAACGCCCGTGAATGGCTGGCCGCCTACGCGGAGAAGCTCGGCACCACGCCGCCCTCCAACGAGGAGTTCAAGACGCTGTTGGATGTAGCGGCCGAGGCCGCTCACTCGTCCGAGCGGGTGGCCGCGCCCGTGGCGTGCTGGCTGGTGGCCCGGGCCGGGGTCGAGCCGGAGGAGGCGCTGAGGCTCGCCCGCGATGTCGGCTCGTCGTCGGATGGCTGAGCGTCAGTCCGACATCGTCCTGTTCGGCGCCACCGGGTTCACGGGCGCCCTGACCGCGGAATACCTGGCGGCGCATGCGCCACCCGAAACGCGCTGGGCGCTGGCCGGTCGGAACATGGTCAAGCTCGAGCAGGTCCGGTCGGGGTTGGGTTCCGGGGCCGCGGAGGTTCCGCTGCTGCGGGCCGACGTGACCGATGCGGAGTCGTTGCGCGCGGTGGCGGAGGCGACACGCGTGGTCATCACCACGGTGGGTCCGTACATCCGCTACGGCGAGCCGGTGGTGGCGGCGTGCGCGGCCGCGGGGACCGACTACGTCGATCTGACCGGCGAGCCCGAGTTTGTCGACAGGATGTGGCTCGGCTACCACGAGCAGGCGGAACGGTCGGGGGCGCGGCTCGTGCACTCGTGCGGGTTCGACTCGGTCCCGTACGACCTGGGGGCACTGTTCACGGTGGAGCAGCTACCCGAAGGGGTGCCGATCGCGCTGGAAGGATTCGTGCGAATCGGCGGGACCTTCTCGGGCGGCACGTATCAGTCGACGGTCGAGATCCTCGGGCGGCTTCGGCAGGCCGCGGCGGTCGCGCGGGAGCGCCGCGGAAGCGAGAGCCGGCCGCACGATCGGCGCGTGCGCGGGATGTCCGGCGCGCCTCACCACGACGAGTTCGGCGGCGGCTGGGCGGTGCCGTTGCCGACGATCGACCCCCAGACCGTGCTTCGCTCGGCACGGGCGCTCGATCGCTACGGCCCGGATTTCAGCTACAGCCACTACCTGGCCGTCAAGCGGCTGCCGGTGTTGGTCGGGCTGGCCGGCGGCGCGGCCGGCGCGATCCTGCTGGCGCAGTTCCCGCCCACGCGCCAGGCCTTGTTCAAGCTCAAGAGCTCAGGCGAGGGGCCGTCTCCCGAGGAGCGCGCCAAGTCCTGGTTCCGCGTGCGGTTTCGCGCGCAGGCGAATGGGCGGACCGTGCGTACGCAGGTCTCGGGGGGCGATCCCGGCTACGGTGAGACCTCGAAGATGCTGGCCGAGTCGGCCCTGTGCCTGGCCTTCGACGAACTCCCGGAGCGCGCCGGCCAGCTGACGCCCGCGGTGGCCATGGGCGATGCTTTGCTCGGCCGGCTGCAGCGGGCCGGGATCAAGTTCGAGGTGCTCGATGGCGGACTCTAAGTGGACAGCGGCCAATGTCCCGAACCAGACCGGGCGGGTCGCGATCGTGACCGGGGCCAACAGCGGCCTGGGCCTGGCCACCGCGCGGGAGCTGGCCCGCGCCGGCGCGGATGTGGTGCTGGCATGCCGCAGCGAGGTCAAGGGGGATCAGGCCGCGGCGAGCATTCGGGAGAGCATCACGAACGCGGCGCCATCCGTAGAGGCGCTCGACCTGGCCGATCTCGGCTCAGTGCGCGAGTTCGCCGCGCGCGCGGGCGCCGTCCACGACCGGATCGACCTGCTGATCAATAACGCCGGCATCATGGCCGCTCCACGCCGGCTGACGAGCGACGGGTGCGAGAGCCAGTTCGGCACCAACCACCTCGGGCACTTCGCGCTCACCGGCCTCCTGCTGCCTGCGCTGCTGAAGGCGCCGGCGCCGCGCGTGGTGACGGTCTCGAGCTGGCTTCACCGCCGCGGCACGATGCGCTTCGACGACCTCCAGGGCGAGCGCAAGTACGATCGTTGGGGCGCCTACGGCCAGTCGAAGCTGGCCAATCTGATGTTCTGCTTAGAGCTCCAGCGTCGGGCCGCCGAGGCGGGCAGCTCGCTGCTCAGCGTGGCGGCCCATCCGGGGTACGCCGCTACCAACCTTCAGTTCGCGGCGACCGACCGCTTCTACGAGAAGGCGTTCGGGTGGATCGGCAACCGGCTCTTCGCCCAGAGCGCGGAGATGGGCGCGCTGCCGACCCTTTACGCCGCCACCGTCCCGGACCTTCCGGGCGGGACGTTCGTCGGGCCCGGAGGCCGCCGCGAGCAGCGCGGGTATCCGCAGGTGGTGACCGCGGCGCACAAGGCATACGACGAGCAGGCCTGGGGGCGGCTGTGGGAGGTCTCCGAGCAGCTGA
>Ga0335074_10004233_pt1 | contig 19731 bp, 11 predicted proteins | sample Lox_Sample_23_FD_206715 | JGI IMG/M metagenome (GOLD analysis project Ga0335074, IMG submission 206715) | Soil microbial communities from Loxahatchee National Wildlife Refuge, Florida, United States - Lox_Sample_2.3 | ecosystem: Environmental > Terrestrial > Soil > Wetlands | place: USA... | reverse complement strand
GAGGGCATAGCGTCGGTTGTTCGCTAAACAACGCTAAGGGCGAACATTTGCGAACGGGCCTGTGGCGACTCGATCGGGGTCAGCGCCTCAGAGCGTCGTAGAGCGCGGTCTTGCCCACTTTGAGCCGGAACGCGGCCTCGCGCACGGTCAGCCCCCTGGCAATGTGGACGCGGGCGCGTTTGAGCTTTTCGGCGGTTACGACGCGCTTGCGCCCGCCCTTTCGGCCGCGCGCCGCTGCCGCGGCCAACCCGGCGCGAGTGCGTTCCTGGATCAGATCGCGCTCGAACTGGCTCAATGCGCCGAACAGATGAAAGACCAAGCGCCAGCCCGACGTTGTCGTATCAATGGCTTCGGTAAGGGACCGGAACCCGACGCCACGGGAGGCGAGCGAGGTCACGGTCTCAATCAGGTGCGGCAGCGAGCGCCCGAGGCGATCGAGCTTCCAGACAATCAGCACGTCACCGTCACGCACGTAGTCGAACGCGGCCCGCAATCCGGGGCGGTCGGCCCGTGCTCCCGACGCCAGGTCCTCGAAGACCTTCTTGCATTCCGCCGCCGCGAGAGCGTCGAGCTGCAGGACGGGATCCTGGTCGACCGTGCTGACGCGCGCGTAGCCGACATTCGCCACGGGGTGTCCGTTTTCCTGTCCGGCAATCATCTTGTCCGACTTCTTGTTGGCCGTCCAGGGTTTCCGGACATTCCGGCATTGACCGTTCAACGTTCCTTTGCCGGACAGCCGCCGGGTAGGTTCGCCGCCCTTTATCGGAGGGGCAGGGATGGCACACCGGCAGCTGCTGAGTGACGAGGAACGACGGGCACTCTTTGGCATCCCGACTGACGCCGACGGCATAGCCCGATGCTTCACCCTCTCGCGCGCCGATCAGGAGCTCGTGGCGGCAAGACGTCGGGATACCAACCGGATTGGCTTCGCCGTCCAACTTGCGCTGCTCCGCCATCCCGGCATCGCACTCGCGCAGGTGGAACAGCCCGTTGAGCCACTGGTCCAGTGGCTGGCGCGACAGCTAGACATTTCGGCCGAGCCCTTCGCCAACTATGCCCGTCGCCCACAAACGATGACAGACCACGCGCGGCTGCTTGCGTCCGCCCTGGGCCTTCGACCGCCGGCCAACAGCGACCTGCCGATGATGATCGAGGCCGCGGCCAAAGCGGCCTGGAGCACCGATCGTGGACAGCCCATCGCTGCCGCGGTCGTTGCCGCGCTGCGCGCGGCGAAGATCATCTTGCCAGCCGCCGGTGTCATCGAACGTGCCGCGATAGCCGGGCGAGCCTGCGCGCGGCGGCGTGCGGCGGATGCTCTCCTAGCAGGGGTCTCCGCGGAGCAGATCGCCAAGCTTGAGCGTGTGCTCGTACTCGACGCATCGCTGAACATGACGCCCTTTGCTTGGGTCAAGGCGACGCCGGTTGCGCCGAAGGCGGACCACATACGCGAGTTGCTGGATCGGCTACGCCACGTGCGAGGTCTCGGCTTGCCGCCCGGAATCGCCCGGACGATCCACGAGGAACGGCTGCAGCAATTCGTGCGGGAGGGCCACATATCGGACGCACACCAACTCGGCCGTTATGCCACGCGCCGGCGCCGCGCGATCCTGGTCGCAACCATTCTGGACCTCGAGGCCCGGCTGACGGATGCGGTATTGACGATGGCGGACAAACTGATCGGTGGCCTATTTGCCAAGGCGCGCAACGCCACACGTCGCCATTACGCGGCCAGCGCCAGCGATGTCGGCCGGCTGATGCGCTTGTTCCACAGCACCATCGAAGCTCTCGCCACGGCCCAGCAGAGCGACCGCGACGCCTTTGAGGTAGTCGATGAGGCGGTCGGTTGGGCGAAGCTGCTGCGCGTGCGCGGTGAGGTAGAGAATCTGGCCAACCTTGCCGAAGAGGATCCCTTGCTGCGGGCCGCCGATCGCTGGAGGACCCTGCATAAATTCGCCCCTGATCTGATTGAGGCGCTGGAGTTCCGCACCGCGCGAGCAGATGACCCGATGCTGGCCGCGTTGAAACTGCTCGCTGAACTTAACCGGTCCGGCAAGCGGGAGGTGCCGCCGGATGCTCCAATGCCCTTCCGCAAGGATTGGCGACGCCTCGTGATGGACGGAGAAACACCGAACAGGCGCCTTTACGAGACGGCGGTCCTGGCGGCCCTCCGCGACAAGCTGCGCTCTGGTGACATCTGGGTCGAACGCTCTTCCAGCTATCGCAGCTTCGACAGCTATCTTCTCCCCGCTGGTGCCATTCCGGCAGTAATCAAAGACCTCGGCCTCCCTGCGACGGCGGAGGAATGGTTGGCGACAAAGGCTACCGAACTCGACCGCCGGCTGAAACGGTTCGCACGCAGCCTACAGCGAGGTGAGCTTGATGGGGTGGAGTTCCGCGACGGGCGCCTGCACGTGTCCCCTGTCAAGGCAACCGCCACACCCGAGGCACAGGCCTTTGCCGATCGGACCGAAGCGATGATGCCGTATGTGCGAATCACCGAACTGCTCCACGAGGTAAACCAAGACACCCACTTTGCATCCGCATTTACCAACCTGCGCACGGGCGAGCTCTGCGAGGATGTAAACGCGTTGCTCGCTGCCATCCTGGCGGACGCTACCAATCTCGGGCTCGGCCGCATGGCCGCGGCCAGCCACGGCGTCACCCGCGACAAGCTAATCTGGACCGCCGACGCCTATATCCGCCCTGAGACCTACAAAGCAGCGCTCGCCCGTATCATCGACGCACACCATGCGCTACCGATTGCCACCATCTGGGGGCACGGCACCACTTCGTCATCCGATCGTCAGTTCTTTCGATCCGCCAAGCGCGGTGATGGTGCGGGCGATGTGAACGCCCGGTACGGCCATGATCCCGGGCTGGGCTTTTACACCCACGTGTCGGACCAACATGGGCCCTACAGTGTGCGCGTGATGTCGGCGACCAGCCACGAGGCGCCCTACGTGCTCGATGGGCTGCTGCACCATGGGAGCGTACTACAGATCGATACGCATTACACCGACACCGGCGGCGCGTCGGATCACGTGTTCATTCTATGCACAATGCTCGGGATTCGGTTCTGTCCGCGGTTGCGTGACTTTCCAGCTCGCAAGCTCGCCAGCATCGAACCTCCCGCGACTTACAAGACCATTCAGCCGCTGTTCGGGCGGCGCATCCGCACGGATGTCATCCGGGAGCACTGGGATGAGGTGCGGCGCTTGGTCGCGTCATTGAGGGCGGGCACCGTACTGCCGTCCGCCATGCTGAAACGGCTGGCGGCGTTTCAGCGCCAGAACCAGCTCGACTTCGCCTTGCAGGAGCTCGGCCGCATCGAACGCACCCTGTTCATGTTGGACTGGCTGGAATCGCCGCAGCTTCGCCAAATGTGCCAGGCGGGATTGAACAAGAGTGAACAGCGCCATGCGCTCGCCCAGGTGATTTGTACCTTCAAGCAGGGACGCATCGCCGACCGCGGTCTCGACGCACAGGAGTTTCGCGCGTCGGGACTGAACCTGGTGATCGCCGCGATTGTCTACTGGAATTCGACCTACCTGGCCGATGCCATCGACCATCTGCGCCGGCAACGTCACGCGGTCCCAGCCGAACTGCTCGCCCACACCTCGCCGCTCACCTGGGAGCACATCGGCTTCTCCGGCGACTTTCTGTGGGACCGGGCCGCTGCCACAGCCGGGCAACGCCGGCCCCTCAATCTCAGGCAGGGAAGATTGGCCGCGTGACCCCGGCGTTCACAAGGTGTTCGCCCTTAGCGTTGTTTAGCGAACAACCGACGCTATGCCCTCTAGAGCGAGCGTCTACCGCTTGCGCTGGGATGGCAAAATGACGGCAACGCCGATCAACAGCACCAGCAGCCACAACAGAGACCACCAAGGCATAGGGACAGCTTTGGGAAAAGGGACGCGCATCGCGGGAGATGCGGCGCGCGTCCAAGTCAGTAGTTCGGTGGGGAAGTCGAACGCCGCCTGAAGGCAAGCGGCGTGGCACTCCTATCCCACATCACGGAACCGTGAGCAACAGAAAATCACGGAGCAACAGAAAATCACGGAACCGTGAGCTCGCTTCCTTGAAGCACCGCCGGGCGCAGGTTGCGGACCGAGCGAGTGGGGATGAAGGCGATTGCCGCGTAGCTGGTCGGACATACCGCCAGCGAAGCGACTCGGGTGCTGCGGCAGACGCGCCGCCCGGCTCGCAGGCTCAGCCGCGCGCCAGGGCGCGTATGACCACGTCCGGCTCGCGCGCGATGACCCGTAGCAGCGTGCGGGCGCGCTGGCGCGCCCCACTCTGCTGCGTCCCCGCGAGCGAGGGACTGACAAATGACCAAGCGTGAACAGATCCGCGCGATCCGCGGGGCGGATGACGTGCCGCGGGTGCGGGGCCGCAAGCGGCGTCGGAGCCTCCGGCGGCCGGCACGTTCGGCGCCGCGGGGCTGAGCCCTTGGCGGACGATCGTCGGGACCGGGTCGCGGAAGGCTGGCGGCAGATCCAGGACGAGTCCCAAGGGCTGCTGCGCGTCGCCATCATCGACGTCGAGGACGCCGTCGCGCACCTCGAACGGGCGGCGGAGGGCGATGTTGAATCGCGCCGACTGATCGCACTGGTGAACGGTACATTCGACAGGTTGGACGGTGACGGGCTCGTCTGTCTGCTGTGCGGGGCTTCGCTCAGCCTCACCGCTCTGCCGATTCCTGGCTTTCTTTCCGGGCCTGGTACTCGCGCCGGGCGAGAGGAAGGCGGCGAGCCACATCAAGGCCCGCAAAACCCGGAGCACTGCGTTGAGAAACACGGCGAAGGACGTGATCCTGCTCGGCGCAGTCCACGCCCAGTCTGAGGGGGGACGGTGAAGCGAGCATTTATTGCGTGCGTAATGCGCTCGGTTTAGCCGGGTGTGCAACGCCGATGACCTATCTGAAAAACCCCCAGACCGAAGAGGTCGCGACCTGCGGCGGCGGCATCGGCGGTCTCGGCGTCGTCGCACTGGCCGGGTACAGCACCGAGAAGAAACATGACGCTCAGTGCGTCAAAAATTACGAAGCGACTGGGTTCATCGCGTTCCACCCCCTGCATCCGGGCTGACATGGCGTTGGTTCCGATGAGCCGCGTGCGTGCGCGGTGATATGCCACGCGCCGCATTGCGGACGCACTGCGACGGACGGGACGGATCACTGGCGACGATCTGCTGACGATCTGGCACGCCGTGCTCTGAGAAGCGAAATTATCGGACGTAAAGCCCATTAGGGGCGCCGGGCCTCCCATCTCGCGCAGAATGATTGTTGGCCCCGCTGACCCGGCAGCAGGCGCTCTATAGCCTCCTGAACGTGATCCCATAGCCGCGGCGTGGCGACCATGCAGCATGCGTGCCCGCGAAGCTGCAGATCGACCAAGGCCCGTACGGCTGCATCCGCTCCGCTGTGAGGCTTGTCGCCGCTGCTTCGACCCCGAAGGACCTCCGCAACGAAGTGTGAAGTTCGGCCTGTGTGCGAGCGGCGGATGTTCTCGCAGGTTGGAAGAGCTCCGCCGCATCTTCATGAACCGCACCATCCCGTCTATCCAGTGTCCAGGTTCTCCGGCATGGGGAGCTACCGCGCCCGCATTTTACGACAGCGTGCCGACCACCCAGAAATGCTCATCCGACAGCAGCGATGCCACCTGCAGGTGGTTGAGCAGCCGGCTCATGAATTTCTGAAGGATATCGCCGCTCTGCAGCCGGTCACGATTCTTGCTGAAAGTTGTGGCGTCCCAGACCTGCTCATTCGGCGAGAGGCCAACAAACCAGCGGAACAGAGCTGCTCGATCAACTGGCGTTCCGAGCGGATGCCGTAGAACACCTGAAGCAGCAATGCGCTCAGTAGCTGCTCGGGTGGGACTGAGGGGCGGCCCTTCACTCGCATAGAGTGCGCCCAGGCTGCGGATCAGATCTTTCAGGACGTCGCGCACCAGTTGCCCGATTTGCCGCAACGGATGATTGGCCGGCACTCGCCTCTCCGGCGAGATGTAGGAGAACAGCTGGGTCTGATCCTGAAATCTGCCGCGCAACGCGACCTCGCCTGGCTCGATGCGGTACCAAACCATGACACACCGCGTCGCACCAAGGGGTTTTTCAGCGAACTGCTGGACCAGCCGTCGCCGCCGGATCTTCCAACACAGCCTCTTATAGTTTATAGTGGCCGCGGCGCTCACGATGCGCGCGGCGGAGCCCGTCCTTCGCCGATCAGAGCGAATGGCGCCCAGAAGAACGGATGTGCCAGTTCGGCAGGCAATTCCTTCCCCGCCCCGTCGATCATTCCAAGCTGTGCGGCGCGTAGTGCACCCGCCAGTCCGCCATCCTTGTTGGCGATGAGGCGGCGCAGCGTATCGGCCACCAAGAACGCCGAGGACTGGTCGTTGATCGACCAATGCGTCACGAGCATGGAACGCGCGCCGGCGAAGAAGAAGGCGCGCGCCAGGCCCGAGAGACTCTCGCCGGAGGTGGTGTCGCCTGGACCGCCCGAATTGCATGCCGAGAGGATCACGATATCGGCGTCGAGGTCGAGCCCGGTGATGTCGCCGGCCGTGAGCAGCGCGCCGGACGCGTCACGTGCGTGCGGCGGCGCGGAAGTGACGATGGCGGGCTGGTTTTGGCAACGCAGCTCGGCTGGGAGCAGGGCATGGGTGGCGAAGTGCAGGATGCGATAATCCTTCAGCGAGGCATGGCGCACGGCATCGGCGGTAAATGCGGTGTTCAGCATCTCGTCGGACGGCGACGCGCCGAGCAGCGTCCGCGCTGCATCCAGCTCGCGTTGGGCGAACGGCAGCGGCGGCAGTGAGGCGAACAGCCTGGCGCTGTCGCTGCAGGTGGCACCGGGAAAGGTCGCCTCTGCCTGCGCCAGCGTGACCGGACGGAAGCCACCGAAGCCGAACCACGGACGTGGCGCCCGCGAGCTGCCGGCCTTGCGCAAGTCAACGAAGTTCGCGGCGGACGGCACATGAGCGATGGTCATCTGCCGGATCAGCCAGGGCGCGCCGGAGAGATCCGACGCATTGGCGGGGCCGGTGAGAAGCAAGGCAAACGGCACCGACAGCAAAGGCCCGGACGGCACCACCACAAGTGCCTTCGCGCCCGCCATTTGCGCGGCCACCGGGGCCAGTGTCGCGTTGTAGAGGGCCTGCGCGGCTTGCGTGTCGAACGTCGGCAGCGAGTCGGTCGTCGGTTCGATACTCGCCCGCACACGCTTGACCAGCGCCATCATCGCAGGCTCGCCGCCTTTCACCGGCATGACGGTGATGGCGCCCTGGCGCAGCAGGAAGGTCCAGCCGGCATCCCTGGTCAACGTGATGGCCGCCAGGGCCTCGTCAGGCGCAAGCTCGGCCAGGACGTCGGCGGCCGGAACCACCTGCTGCACCAACTGGCCGTAGTTCGGCGCAGCCGCTTGCAACGCGGCATCGGCGTCTGCCAGCTCGGCTTGCGCGGCGGCGATGCTCTTGTCCAGCGCCGCAGGATTGCTCGCCACATTTGGCGGCACGGTTCCGGGCACAGGATGGGCCAGCGCGTCTCGTTGGCGATACAGCTCAGCCAGGTTGTCGGCATCGTCCTGACGACGACGGATCGCCTGCGCCACCCTGGGATCGCGCGCGTTGGCGGCAAGCCGCACTGCTGCTTCGTCGATCTCCCGGCTCGTTATCCCGTCCTGCACCAGCTCCGCCGTCTCGAACATCTCGGCCAGCAGGTGCTGGCGCTCGCTCGTGCGCTTTTCCGCCTCGGATGCAAACAACGACAGACAAGGTTCCAGCAACGCCGAATCCGTCCCCGAGCGTAGCTCGCGCAACAGCGTGGTTGCCGAACGGCACAGATCCATCGCCTGGGCCGTGTTGCCTTGTCTCGCGGACACAGCGGCCTGCAGCAACTCGGTTTCCGCCACCGGTCTGGTTTGCGGCACAACCTGGGTGAAATCCTGCCGTGACGAGGCCAAGCCCGACACCGCCGCAAGCGCATTGCCGCTGACATCCTGCGTCGTGGCAGCGGTGCGTGTCAGTCGCGCCGAAACCAGTGGGACGACCATGCGGTTTGCCCGGGCCAATGTTTCGGCCGACTCGATCGCGGCCTCGCTGTCGCCTGGCCTACCGAGCTGACGCAGCACGATCGCCCGGTACCGGCGGACCTCGATCAGGCCCATCAAGGCAGACTGCACGGTCGGGTCGACCATCACACGCTGACTGGGGAGGCCGGCGAGATTGCTCGCACCACCGCCGGATACCTGTTGCACGGACGGCGACTGGTCGGCGCCGGCGTGCAGGCTTTCGGGCGGGATCAGCGCGGTGTAGCCGGCGGCGGCCGCGTCGAGCAAAGCGAGCGCCTGCTGCAGCCGCCCCTGATTGAGCGCATCCAGTGCGCGATAATGCAGCAGACGCGCCACCGCAGCCTTGTCGTTGGCGCGTGGCGCAAGCTTGTCGGCTTGCTGGAACAGTGCATCGGCCTCGGCGAAGCGCTGCTGATCGGACACCTGCAAGGCAAGGTGCATCAGCGCGTTGACGGTGTCGGGATTATCGCGGCCGAGCGTGTGCTGCTGGACGGCTAGCGCGCCACGATAGGCAACCTCGGCGGCAGCGAAGTCCTCGGCAAGATTGGCGCGGGCACCGAGCGCCATCAAACGCTCGTACTGGTCCACATTTCCGGCGCTGAACGCGTGCGCGGCCAATTGGCCGGCCAACAGCGCATCGGCTGCCGATGGAGGTAGTTTGGCTGCCGTCGCACTGGTGCGGCCCGACAAAACGCCAATCGATCGTTCCATGACCGGTAGCGCCGGCAGGATGCCGTCCGCGAGGTAGACACGGCCTCCCACCGCCGCGGCCAGCGCGATTTGCGGCCAACCGCCGATACGCCGGGTACATTGCAGGACAACAGCCGGCTCGCCGCCGAGCACGGATGTCGCCGTGGGCGCGCTGCAAATATAGCGCAGTTCGAGCCCGGCCCGCCACGTGCCGGACGTCGCGACGCTCATCAGTGTTGTGGGGCCACCAGGCCCATCCAGGCTCACTCGTGCCGCCGGTTCTTGCCAGGTGCCGCAGAAGACATCCACCGTGTCGGGCGTGCCGGATGGCAACTGATTGCACGTCTCACCGCTCGCGTTTACGCCTAGGTTGATCGCATTGTTGCCTTGCGCCGCCAGCGGCGTACCGCCGACATAGGCGGACGACGGCGGTTTCGCGCACGCGACCAGGCAAAGCACGATCACGCCTACAAGCAACGATCGCATCCTCAATAGTCCTTGTAGGAGATGTTCGGTGGCACGACGTCCGGATCCGTCAGTCGCCCCGGCGGAGACGCAAGCATTGGGAGTGCGAAGAGGTTGAGGCTTGTTAAGCCGCTGATCTGAGGCGGCGCGCCCGACAGGAACCCGAACAGATACAAGCCGCCGAAAGGACCCGTCAGGGCGTCAGCAGGCAAACGGATCACGGTGGGCGTAATCGGTGGCGGCGGTGGCGTGACTGGCGTCGTCGGTCGCGTGACTGGCGTCGTCGGTGGCGTGATTGGTGTCGTCGGTGATGTCGGCATGATTGGTGGTGGCGGCGGTGGTGGTGGCATCGGCCGGCAGACCGCGGCTTCGATTTCGCATCCGTTGAACAGGTAATTGATATCCATTGCCGGCTGAATGAACCCGGCGGCCGCTGCCGGACCGCCGACGATGCCATCGATGGTGCCAGAGAGTTTGGTGCTGCCTGGCGTGGTGTACGACACATCGAGCGCGCCGACGAAAACGTTGCCGGCAGCGCTCCCGTTCGTCAGGTTCAGAATCAGCCACCCACCTGTCGCTTGCAGACCGAGCGAGGGGTCAAACTGCATGCTGCCCGCCGCGGCGATCTGCAATGTGGCCGGCCCGCCTGCCTGCCCGAGCAGCGTACTGCTGCCGATCTGCGAGAAGCTGCCGACCTGGAAATACGCACCGGCCGCGCCGTTGGCAGGCAGCAACGATGGCGGTGGGGTCGGGCCAGTCGGACGCGTATTGCCACCGGTCACGACCGTGGCGCCGTTGTTGAGGGAAACCTGGCTGGACGGGCCCGACACGACGATCCGGGTCGCGTCCAGCACACCGTCGATCAGCAGATTTCCAGTATCGTTGAGCGCGAAGCTACCCGCGCTGCCACTGACGGTGAACCCGTCGAGCTCGGCCACGCTGTTGTTGCTGGTCAGATCGGCACTGCCGACGGCGCTGCCACTCAGCACGTCGGAGGTCAGGCTGCCGCTCTCGGTCAAGGAGCCAGCCACGGCGAAGCTGGCACTCGGCCCGGCCACGACCGATCCGGCGATGTTCAGACTGCTGCCATCGCTCAGCGCGAGACCGGCGCTGGCAGTGAAATCGCTGAGCGTGGCAATGGAGTTGCTGCCCGTAAGGCCCGCGTTGCCAGCGACGCTGCCGCTCAACATGGTGGCCATCAAACCTCCGCTCTCGGTCAACGAGCCGGCCACAGTGAAGCTGGCACTCGGCCCCGCCACGACCGACCCGACGATGTTCAGACTGTTGGCATCGCTAAGCGCGAGACCGTCGGCAGTGAAATTGCCGAGCGCAGCAAGGGAATTGCTGCCCGTCAGAGCCGCGTTGCCGGCGACGCTGCCACTCAACACGTCGGTGATCAGGCTCCCGGTCTCGGTCAAAGAGCCGGCAACAGTGAAGCTGGCACTCGGCCCGGTCACGACCGATCCGGCTATATTCAGACTGCTGGCATCGCTAAGCGCGAGACCGGCACCGGCAGTGAAGTTGTCGAGTGTAGCGATGGAGTTGCTGCCTGTCAGAGTCGCGTTGGCGGCGACGCTGCCAGTCAACGCGTCGGCGATCAGACCTCCGGTCTCGGTCAGCGAGCCGGCAACAGTAAAGCTGGCACTCGGCCCGGCCACGACCGACCCGGCTATATTCAGGCTGCTGGCATCGCTCAGCGAGAAGCCGTTGTTGGCGATGTAATTGCCAAGCACCGCAACCGTGTTGTCCGAGCTGCTCAGCGCCGTCGATCCGGTGGTGCCAAGCAACGTCCCAACGTTGATGATCGGTGCCGATTGGCTGACATTGCCCGCTGCCTCGAGATCAAGCGTCGTGGCGAGCGGAGCGAGGTCCAATGTTCCATCGACCGTAATAGCTGCCGCCGAAGGCGTGGAACTGGTGGCGCCAGCGGGCACGTCGGTGAAGCCGCCGACCACCAGCTCGTTCAGAACTGTGTTGACGGTCGACAACAGGCCAGAGCTCTGTAGCAGGCTGGTGCTGACGGTGGTCATCGATGGCGGGTAGGGCGCCAGTTCCAGCGTCCCGGCAGGCGCGGTGATGGTGCTGTCGATGGTGCCGGTCACGGGGTTTGGCTCGACGAGATAATTGTCGGCGACCAGCGAGATACGGCCTCCGGTCGCTGCTGTCAGCGTCGCCGGGGTGGGTAGATCGTCGTCATCGAAGAAAGCGTCGCTGAGCGTGAGCGTGCCACCTTTGGCCGCGACCTCGAAGAACAGATTGTTGCCGTTTTGCGCGCCGGTCAGCGTAAGATTTTCGCCGTCCACCAAAACCACGTCACCGTTGGTCGAGACGAGCCCGGCACTCGTAGTGATCTCGTTGGCGCTGTTGGTGAGCAGGACATCGCCCTGCGCGCTTGCGCCGAGAAGTGTCGTGTCCAGACGACCATTCGAACTTTCTATAATGCCGCCGGTGGTGTTGAAAAAGATCTCATTCGCATCGATTGGGCCGTTGATCGTCAGGTCGGTGCTGTCACCTAATTCGAAGATTCCGGTGTTGACAGTTATGGTTCCGAGAGAGCTTATGTTGTTGTTGGGGTCCTGCATCAGGAAGTCGGCGCCGGCCCCAGCTAGTGTCCCTACGGTGATGGGGGCCGTGCTGTCCTGACTGACTACCCCGTTCGACAATAGAGAAAGTGTGTTTGCGACTGCGCCGACGTTGAGCGGCTCGGCGATAGTGATGCTCTGCGCGGTGATGGTTCCGCCACCGTCCGGGCCCGTATAGCTGCCGATCACCAGTGTTCCCGTCTTGGGACTGATCGCGCTCAGCACCGCGCCGAGCGTGTCCGCGGTGCCGCCCACCGTGACATTGGTGGTGTCGTTGGCGGGTGCCAGTTGCACCACGCCGGTAGCGGTCGCAGCGATCGTGCTCGCCGCCGGCTGGGTCAGGTTGTCGGCGACCAGAGACACACGTGGGGTGGTGCCCGTGGCCACCAAGGTCGCAGCGTCCAGCGCGATCGCGCCGCCTGCCGTCGAATTCTCGAAGAACAGAGTCGAGCCGGTCACCTTCCCGGTGAGCGTCAGCGCGGTCGGATCGGTCGGCGCCGGCGGAGCCGGAGCCGCGATGACCGCGACACTGCCTCCTGCGCTCAGCCCGGCGATCGTGTCGATCGTGTTCATCGCGAGCAGGCTTACCGCACCTCCTGCGGTGCCGGTCAGAGTGCTGACCGACAGAATGCCGGCCAGCTGGTCGATCGAGCCCCTTGTCTCCAGGTCCAGTGTCGTGGCGGTCTCGTCAGATGCCAAATCGAAAGTACCGGCGAACGAGATCGAGGGCGCTGTGACATTGAGCGCGCCGCTGGTCCCGGTGAACGCCCCGATGCGCAGCGTTTGCGTGAAGATCGGCTCGAACAGGGCGGCACCCAGCACCAGGCCGGTGCTGCCACCACCCAGTGCTACGGCGACCGCGGTGGAGGATGGGGCAATCTCCACCAGGGCCACCGGCTGCCCAAAGTCCGGCTGCCCGGCGATCACCGCGTCGCCACCCACTACAAGCGAGTCGGTCACCAGCGAGATCGTGCCGGTGCTCGCGCCGACGGTGCTGGCGGCGATGAGGCTGCCGTTGATCGTCAGCGCCGAGCCGGCTCCCTCATGCAGCAGAATGTTGCCGTCGGTCGCTAAGATGCCTTCGTTCACTGTCAGAGGGCTGGTGTCCTCAAGGTCGAAATTGCCGTTTGTGACAGCGATAGCGCCGAGTGCCTTGATCGAATTGGTGGGTGCCATCAGGCTGGCGGTGCCAAAAATGCCATCGCTGCTGGTCAAGGTCCCGGTGCTGATCGTCCCGGTATTGAGTTCGGTCACCCCACCGCCGGCCGCGCTGACATCGAGTGAGGAAGGCGCCGACAGCAGCGCGTTGTTCAGCGCGATCCCGGTGCTGCCGCCTTGCAGAATGATCGACGGCGCGATCAGGTTGTCGCCGGCGCCGAGGGAGATTGCGCCGGCCGCCCCCGCGGTCCCCCCCGGGAACACGATGCCGGAGCCGAGCAGCAGCGTCGTGCCGGCCTGGATAGAGAGCCCGGGTCCGACGACCAGGTCGCCGCCCGACTGCATGGTAAGTCCGTTCGTAACGTTGAGGCTGGTTTGCACGTCGAGTAGTGTCGTCGCCTGCAATACGACATTCCCGGTCGAACCGATGGTCTCGATCTCGTGGTCCGTGACCGTGCCGGTGGCGGTAGTGCCGCCGGCATTGTAGGCGAGCGTGCCACCGCTGAACGAACCGTCCAGGCTGCCGTCGCTGCTGGTGGAGTGGATGATGTCCAGCGTGCCGGGATCCAGCAGGATCGTGCCGGTCGCGCCTCCCCGCGCGGAGACGTCGATCGCGCCGGTCAGGCCCAACGTCTGGCCCGATAGTTCGACGAAGCCGCCATTCCCGCCAAGGGAGCCGGCCTCTGCCTCGATCGCGCCGTCAACCTGCGTGGTGTCGGTGGACAATACCGCGACCCGGCCGCCATTTCCTTTGCCGATCGCATCGGCGAAGATCTCCGCACCCGCATCGATCGTGACGCTCGAGGCGGTCATCTTCGCCTTCACCGACGGCCCGCCTCGGGCGCGGGCGAGCGTGGTCCCCACAGCGACGGTGCCACCGCCGGATCTGCCGGACGCGTTGAGGACAGCCGTCCGGGCCAGTGTGACGCCACCGTCGGCCACCACCTTGATCCGACCGCCGCTCGTGCCCGCGGCCACACCCTCTGTGGCGAGTTGGCCGGCGACGGTGATGGATCCGCCGATCCCGCTGATCGCGATCTCGCCGCTCCTGCTGCCGACGCTCGCCGCCGAAATGCGGCCCCCGGCGGTGACAAGATTCTGCACGATGCCATCGACGGCCTGCGCGGTGAGCTGCACCGTCCCGCCATCGGCCAGCACGGTGCCGGTGTTGATCACCAGCGCCGTCGCCGTCTTGCCGCCCGGCCCGACGGGCACCTGCTCGACCTGCTTGGTGACGTCGACCGACACCAGCCCGTCGCCATAGAGATCCAGAGTGGCGGCGCTGGCGCCGGCCAGCACCACATGCCCAAGCCTGGCGGTGATTACGCCGGAATTGGCCACCTGCGGCGCCACCAGAGCTGCCAGCCCGGCCTGCTTCACCGTGATGTTGCCCTGGTTTTCCACCCGCGCGTTCGGGTGCGCCGGCTGGTCGAACACCATGTGCCCGGCCATGAAATTCTGATTGCTGATCCCGGCTGCCGAGACAACGAGCCCGGCGGCATTCACCTGCGCACCCTTATAGAAGGTGACGCCATCCTGGTTGACCAGGATCACCTGGCCATTGGCATCGATCCGGCCGGCGATTTGTGAGGGATTCGGTCCGGTGACGCGGTTCAGCGTGGCCGCGCTGGCGGAAGGCTGGTCGAACTGCACCGTCTGCTGGGCGCCGACATCGAAGCTTTGCCAGCTCACTGCGGCGCGCTGCGAGGACTGGGTAACGGTCGTAACGTTCGGGGCTTGGCTGATCGAGGCGCTGCCGGCCACCACCTGGCCGCCGATGGGACGAGCGTTGGGCACCGGCTGTGCCCGCGCGGGTGTCGTCGCGGGGACCGCGAGCACCATGACGAACGTCGCCTGCAGCGCGGTGGTGACCATGAGTCCGGCACGGCAGCGGCGAACAGTGCCGAGCAGTTTGGCGGCCGGTAGCCTCGTCGAGCCGCCGCAGGGCGACTTGGCCATGGGTTCCTCTCCCTTGTATAGGGAGTTTTGTCAGAACCGGACCAGTGCGCGCCAGTAAAAAGCTCCGACGTGCAGCAGGAAATATTCGGCCCGATGCGTAGCGGATCGCCATCACCTGCACACCACAACCCGAAGAGAAGTCAGAGATCGGGTTGAAACTGACCCTTCCTGTGCCATACTCCCGCCTTGGCAACCAAGCCCCTCCCGCGCTGATCCGGTCGCGCTCGCGAAGCTGATCGGCGATGCCGCCATTGCGCAAGTGGGTCGATGCAGTGGATCACGGAAAGGACGCAGCACAGGCGGAGCTAAGGCACAACGGCGGTGCACCCCAGAGTCGCCGCCACACGCCAGAGCGACATACTGAGATTACTCAAAAGGCAGCGCAGCGACGTGCATCCGCATTCCCGGATAAATCCGATAATTGTCCTCGTCAGGAGCGCGTCATGGCCACAGACCTTTGCGCAGTATCAGGATGTGCCGCTACAGGCACAGGATTTTGCAACCATTCATCTACCAACCCGAACGTCACGCCTTTGTGTGCTAACCGGTCTCCCCCGTACGTCGCCGCAGTTTGTTGTCGGGCCGCGCGCTGGCCTGCCGCGACGTGGATGTAGCCTATCGTACAAAAACACAAGCTCGACCTGATGCATGGATAGATCATACGCTCGGGCTATATCCTCGGGTGCCACGCCATTCCGCACTATTTCTCCTAGCACGTGGACCGGGATGTGGGCGCCTTTCGCTACCGGGCCTCTAATGCACGGGTCATATTCTATAGAGGAGCGCACTTCGATAATATCCCTAATCCGCTCGTCTATCTCAGTGAGGACCTTATCAAGATGCAGCACAAAGGTATCAAGCTGGACGTGACCAATTTGGTTCTCCTTAAGTGCGTTGCGGACTTCTTGATAAATTCGTCCCCGCAGCTCAACCGCCATAGAATTTCTGAATTCCCGGATCGCACGGAGATAGCTAAGGGAGGATCTATCGAGTAGGCGCACGTGTCCTCCTATTCTGGTCGTGATAATTTTTTTGTCGATCTCCGTATTGATAAAATGCTCGGGCGTCCTCACCACCCAAGCTGCCTCGGCGACTGTGAACCATGCGGGGGGGAGTGCGGCCGCTGCCGCCCTGTTAACTGTGATGCGCATGCAACTGTCTCCCGTCGACATGGTCGCGATTACCCCAAATCGCCCGCGTGTCAAGGGTTTAATATAAGAGACTGTGTGAGGGAGTGTCTGGAAACTGGGGGGATGAGCCCGGGCGCGATGTGGTCGCCGTCCGCACCAGCTCGTGCCAGAGCCGATCCGCCGCCGCGTCGGCCTTCCTGCCGCGTCCAGGCTGACCGCGGCTGGCCTGTCTGAATGGTGGTGAGTCAGCGCCGGCCAGGCCCCGTCAGAACCTCAATGCGCCGCAAACCGGCCTTCGCGTCACTAACGTCGACCATAACGATAGCCCGAAGACCCTCGCTCGAGCTCAACCAGCACATTTCGAGCTCTGGCAGAAGAACGGCCGCAACTCAGCGCTTACGCCGTACCGGGCGAGGGGTATAAAAACAGCCAGACCAACTCCGGGCAGTGGGCGCCGCACCGGTCGCACCAGTCCGCCTCGGCACGCTTCGGGCGATCGGCGGACGCCAAGTCGCTCGAACGGATCAACAGAAGGTTGCGATCGCCTCCTGCAGCACAGAATCGAACATGGTCCCGAACCGTTGTCCGTCAAATCGCAGTGCCAAGGCACCACCGGCCTTCGCGAAGCGGGCCCGCAGCGATGCGCTTTCGATCAACATGCGCAGATACCAGGCGAGCATCTCATAATCGCCCACCGGATGGATTAGCGCGTTGAAACCATGATGCCAGACGCCTTCGTAACATGCGAGATCGGCCAGCACGACAGGCAACTCGTGCCACGCCGCCTCAATTGGTGCGATTGGCATACATTCGTCCTCCGAGGGCAGGCAAAAGATGTCGCTCGACCGATACCAAGCCTGTACGTCATCCGGCTGAAGACCGCCGGTGAGCACAAAGCGCTCGGGGTCGGCCGCAATAATTTTGTCAGCCGGCTCATCGAGTTGGACTCCTTCGCCGATCAGCACGCACTGGATCGCCGCGCCGTGCAGCGCGGCGACCGCGCGTATCAGGTCAACCTGCCGTTTGCGCCGGTAAAGCGTGCCGACACACACGATCCGAGAGAGCCCCGTTCCGCGGGTCATGGCCGGACCCGGCGCAGGCCGCGGGACTCGTGGCGGTATCACCTCGATGCGTCCCGGCGGCAGGTTGCCGAGCAATGGTGACCACAGGCGTTCCACTGCGCCCCAACTTGGAAAGATCAGCTTGCCCACGCGCGTGAGGGTCTCGATGTTCTCCGGCCGCCCTAACATGGTGTTGAGCCCGAGCCGACCCTCGTGAATCCACCACACTGTCGGCATCCGCTCGACCAGGAGCTGCAGATATCTAGCAGAGTAGACGGTGCAGCCTACGGCGACGTCATGCTGACCAGAATTGGCGGTGTGGACGACCTCTGCGCCAGTTTCCTGGAAGGCGGTCATCAGCGCCCGGGCCGGACCGATCAGTTGCGGCGTGAGAACGGTAATGCTGTCACTCTGTGCGCGCATATGCCGCACCTGCTCTAGCAACGACGTCACCGCGCCGTTCAGGGCGAGTTCGGGAATACAGAATAGGGCGCGCACTGGCCGATCATAGCCATGGCGGGGCCGCGCCAGAAGCTGCACGAGATCCGACAGGTGGGTCATCGCGCAGCGCCGTCGACATGCTGGCATGGCCTACGGGATCGCCCACACAGCCGCGGTCAAGGCGATAGGCACCGGGCCGACTGATCCGGTTGCGAGCGAGCCAGGTGCTGACTTACTCCTCCAAAGCCACAGAGTTCGGCTCGTGCGGCAGAACCTCATCGGCAAGCCAGGTGCGAAATGCCGTCTCGGCCGCCTTGTCGAACGCCGTAACAGCAAGGAAATCCAGGATCTGTTGCCGATGGCGCCGCCCCGAGCGGCCGGTCCAGTCGTACCCGTCCAGCATCGTGAGCGCGATGCCAATCTGTCCCGCGATGTGGGCGGTCCCGCCGGCGCAATGTCGGCCTCGTCGTCCGGAAACCTCGCGTGCCGCTTGTAAAACGCCAGCTGAACCGCAAAACCAAGTTTCCCGCCGTCGGCCTTGCCGGGCAGGAGCGCTAGCTCTTCGGGGGTCAGGCGCCAGTGCTCAACCAGCTCTTCGGCCGACCACGGTTGTTGCATCGCTCCGCTCCCCGACTCGATCCAGTCGGAAAAGCCTACCGGCGCAGCGAGGAGTCGCCCCTCAGATGGCCATTTTGCACAGCTTCGTGGTCACGGGGCCAGACAGACCCCGCCAGCGAGTCCTCAGCTCCAGGCCATTACTATTATCCGGATTGAGACTGTCTGATATCGGTCGGAACCTTGCAGCCAGCCGGCAGCAGCTTGTCGGGCGAGATGACCGCGACCTTCAGCAGATCCGCCATGATCGCGTCGTCCTCGTGGATCGTGGCTCGTCGTCCGGACGCTCCGTAGGGGAACGCGCGAGAACATCGAGCGTGCAGGAATGCCGACTATCGAACGTAGATCGTTGCCACTTCGTGCCCCGGCTGGATGCTGGTGCACTCGATTCGGCCCCCCGCTAGGCGACTCGACCCGCGACCGAGATAGCCATTGCTAAATCCGCAAATCAGCTGGCGAAAATGGACACGGCCGCGGCTCACGCCCGCCTCCCATATGGGCGCGCCATGACCTCAACTACCGGCGCCCTCGCCAGACTCCTCACCCCCAGCCACCCCGACCCGGGGCCGACACGCACATGCCAGTGGATCGAAGCCGAGTGCTTCTGCGGCGCCCGGAGCGTGCCGGGTCGCTCATGGTGTCTAGAGCACGCACGGCGTGTCTTCATCCCGCGGACAGCGGATCGGCCTCGTAGCGTTCCGTAGCCGTCTTATCTATTGTGCTGCGACGCAGGCCGTCCAGCGCACATGGGCCTGTGCAGCCGGTTGTCCAACCCCGTCCCCTGGAAGGCTCCCCGCGCCGACCATCCGACGCCCCCGGCGGGACCGGCCTGCCGCACCCCGTGTGGTTTTTCCCAGAAGAAATTTCTGAGTTGTGCCGGCTTTGTTCCGACGTTTGACGCAAGGGCCGCCTACGGTTTCAGATGGAACCGATGGCACGCATCACACTTTAACCACCAAAATTGATGACAAATCTACCTCGGAAAAACCTTCAAAACGCTTGAAGTCCTTTTCGATGTTTTTTCGGATCCTTGGCGAGTTCCTTGACTATCACACCATAACCCCCCAAGGCGGCATCGAGATTCTTATTGATCTGTTTGAGTTCCTTTGCGACCTCCTCAAGCTCGTTCCGGGTCTTAATAACGGCATCGAATGCCTTATCGCGCTTATCGAGTTGCGGCCCGACATCGGACTTGAAGTTCTTGCTCTTCTCGAAGTCGGGATACCTCTTCTTGAATTCTTGCCACTCCTGCCGGAGGCTTATGTCCTGCTCTTTAGGCATGAGGCTCACCCATCACAGCGTGCAAGCCCAATCATAATTCCTACCGAGATAAAAGTCACGCACCAACGAGGCGGTTTCTCTGGCCGCCAGGAGACGGGTGAAACCGGAATGAGGTGGACGCGAGTCGCCATTCTCTGAGCGTGGCTGCCCGCGGTGGCTGCCCGCCCTGCATAGGGGTTGTAAGCCCAAACCCTCGAAATTTCTGATGTCCCCTTCCATCCTCGGGTTGGAGCGAACGCGGCGCGCTTGCGCCCCGAACTTTCCCAAAAAGGGCTCTTTTC
>Ga0335074_10004232_pt1 | contig 19733 bp, 17 predicted proteins | sample Lox_Sample_23_FD_206715 | JGI IMG/M metagenome (GOLD analysis project Ga0335074, IMG submission 206715) | Soil microbial communities from Loxahatchee National Wildlife Refuge, Florida, United States - Lox_Sample_2.3 | ecosystem: Environmental > Terrestrial > Soil > Wetlands | place: USA... | reverse complement strand
GCCGTTCTCTCCCGCCAGAACTTCATCCTGCTCGGCCTTCGCGGACAGGCCAAGAGCCGCATACTACGCGCCCTTACCGCGCTGCTCGACGAGCACACCCCCTACATAGCCGGCTGCGAGGTACGAGATAATCCGTACCACCCGATCTGCAAGCGCTGCCGCGAACTGATTACGCAGCGCGGCGACGCGTCGCCCATCGCGTATCTCTCTCGCTCAGACCGCTACGTTGAAAAGCTGGCCACTCCCGACGTAACCATCGCCGACCTCATCGGAGATATTGACCCCATCAAGGCGGCGCGTGGCGGAGAGGACCTTTCAAGTGAACTCACGATGCACTACGGGCTGCTGCCTCGCGCCAATCGCGGCATCTTCGCCATTAACGAGCTGCCCGACCTCGCCGGAAAGATCCAGGTTGCGCTCTTCAACATCATGCAGGAGGGCGACGTACAGATTAAGGGCTATCCTGTCCGCCTGGAGCTCGATGTTTCGCTGGTCTTCAGCGCCAATCCCGAGGACTACACCGCGCGCGGCAAGATCGTCACGCCGCTCAAGGACCGTATCGGCTCAGAGATTCGCACCCACTACGCCGAGACAATCGAAGAAGGGCTTGCCATCACCGGACAGGAGGCATGGACCGATCGCGGCCATGCGAAGACTGAGATTCCGCAGTACCTGCGCGAGATCGTCGAACAGGTCGCCTTCACCGCGCGCGAAGACAAGCGCGTGGACAAGCGCAGCGGCGTAAGCCAGCGGCTGCCTATCGCAACGATGGAGCTGGTGGTCTCAAACGCAGAGCGACGCGCGCTGCTCCACAACGAGTCACTGGTTCTGCCGCGCGTCGGTGACCTTTACGCTGCGCTGCCCGGCATTACCGGCAAGCTCGAACTCGAATACGAAGGCGAGCTGCGCGGAGCAGACACGGTCGTAAAGGAAGTCGTCCGCGTCGCTATCGGCAAAATCTTCGACAACTATTTTGGCGACACAAGCACCCAGCAGATCGAAGAATGGTTCAACCTGGGCGGCACAACAAAGATCGAGGATGGGAAATCTGCCGCGGGAACTCTTGAAGAACTTCGCGAGATTCAGGGCCTCTTCGAGAAGCTTTCGCCGCTGGGAGCCAAGCCCTCGGACCCGCCGGAGCGCCTTGTCGCCGCTGCCGAATTCCTGCTGGAAGGCATGTGCTCGCATCGTCGGCTGAGCCGAAGCGAGGAGCGTACATTTGTCGCGCAGAAGAAGACGCAACCCCGGCAGGAACACGTGGCCATGGAACCTGAATTTGAACAGTGGCAAAACCGGCGCTCGCGCCGCGGCGGCCTGAATTAGGCGCAGTAAATGGGACTGGCGGAGCATTCATGAAGCGCGTTCGCTACACAAAATACACCGGCGATCTGGCGTCGGAGATCGACCTCGAAGACCTGCTGCAGGCGCTTTCCGACTACTTCCTGGATTCCGGCTTTAGTGATCCGTATTCGCAGTTTCTCCCCATGGACCAGACGCTCGACGAACTGCGCGAGGCCATTCGGCAGGCGCTTCTGTCGGGCGAGCTTCTCGACGAGCAGATGCAGGAGGCGATCGATGCCTTGTCAGAAGAAGGCAAGCTCGACGAGCTTATCGACAAGCTGATCCAGCGGCTAATGCAGGAGAACTTCATCTCCACGGAAGGGCCTGTTGAGCACACTCAGACGGGAGGTACTTTCGACCAGGGACAGGGCGAGATCAGCGAGCCGCAGGGCCAGGCCCGCTTTGAAGTAACGGACAAGAGCCTCGACTTCCTCGGCTACAAGGCGCTCCGGAATCTCCTCGGATCGCTCGGCAAGGCCAACAGCGGCCGGCACGACACGCGTTACTGGGCCACCGGCATCGAATCCGAAGGGGCGTCCCGTCAGTATGAGTTCGGCGATGTTCTCAATCTCGATGCCACAGCCACGCTGGCCTCTGCCATCTCGCGCGAAGGGCTTACCATGCCGCTCAATGTTGAGTATCGCGACCTGCATGTCCATCAATGCGAGTATCAGAGCTCCTGCGCAACGGTGGTCATGCTCGATTGCTCACACTCCATGATCCTCTACGGCGAAGACCGCTTTACACCCGCCAAAAAGGTCGCCATGGCGCTGTCGCATCTCATCCGCACGCAGTATCCGGGCGACTCGCTTTCGCTTGTGATCTTTCACGACTCGGCCGAAGAGGTCCCCGTTTCCCAACTCGCCCGCGTCAAGGTCGGGCCCTACTATACCAACACCCGCGAAGGTCTGCGTGTAGCCCAGCGCATCCTGAAGACGCAACGTAAGGACATGCGGCAGATCGTCATGATCACCGACGGCAAACCATCGGCCCTCACCCTCGAAGACGGACGCATCTACCGCAACGCCTTCGGGCTTGATCCTCTCGTCGTCAGCGAAACCCTGGAAGAGGTCGCGCGCTGCAAGCGCTCGAACATCATGATCAACACTTTTATGCTCGCGTCTGATCCTGGCCTCGTGCAGTTCGTCCACCAGGTCTCGCAGATGTGCCGCGGCAAGGCTTACTTCACACGTCCGGAGAAGCTCGGCGAGTATCTGCTCATGGATTACATGCAGCGCCGCACGCGCACGATCCACTAAGAGGGAGCAACCCTACACGCCTTTTTTCTGCGGCTCCCAGATGTACTTGTGAATCTGCAGGCTCAGCCGCGCATCCAGCCCATCGGCCAGCATCCACTCGACCAGGTCTCGGGGATCGAGCAGGCAGTTCGCCGTGGTCCGCTCGGGGCTGGGAGTCTTAGAAAACGCCGGCGACAGCAGAATCCCACCTACGCGCCCTTCCAGCGCATTGTTGCGGATGAACTCCCGCGCGTATTCGTAATCGTCGCGGTTCGTGATGACGAACTTTACCTCATCGTGCTCCGTCAGGCTGGCAAGATTCGTCATACGGAACCGCCCCGCTTCGCCCGAACCCGGACATTTCACGTCGATGATCTTATGCACGGCCTTCGGCACACTCTCCACCGGCCGCTCGCCGCTGGTTTCAATCATCAGCTCGTAGCCCTCGCGCAGCAGCCGCTCCATCAGCGGAACCAGCTCGCGCTCCTGTAACAATGGCTCGCCGCCCGTGAACTCGACGAGCTTTACTGGAGCAAGCTTGGCGATCTCGCTGACGACCTCGTCTTCAGTGGCCTTGTATCCACCGGTGAAGGTGTACTCAGAGTCGCACCAGGCGCAGCGCAGATTGCAGCCCGCCAGCCGCACAAAGATGCAAGGCCGTCCCGCAAAGCTCGATTCGCCCTGCACCGACTTATAGATTTCGATCAGATACACACGCTACTCGTAGTAGGTCGCCGTCGTCGTGTCGGTCTCGTAAATCGTGCAGTCCTTCACGCGCACGCGGCCCTGCGTCAGCGAGGCAAGCTGCTGGTTCGTATGGTCATAGAAATACCGGGCCAGATTTTCCGCCGAAGGATTGATCTCCGTAAACGGTTCGATATCGTTCAGCATCTGGTGGTCTAACCGATCGATCACAGGACGCATCACCTGCTTCAGGTCCTTGAAGTCCAGCAGCAGACCGGATACGTCCAGTGTCTCTCCGCGCAGCGTGATGCGGACCTTATAATTGTGCCCGTGCGGGTTCTCGCACTTGCCGCGATAGTTTCTCAGGTAGTGGCCGGAGGAAAACTCGCGCTCCACGGTTACTTCATACATGCTTTTCGTTGACTTTCCGGGGCAACACACCCCATATACATTGTAACTTCGCCTCTGCCCTATTTGCGGCGCGCCCGCGCCCGCATCTGCCGCTCACGCGCGCGGCGGTCCACCTGCTCAAACATCGCCGTCAACACCCCCAGCAGCGCCACAACCAGTCCGCCCAGGGTCAGGAACAGTGCAATCGTCTTCCACAGCGTTCCATTCCCCGGAAGTCCTTGCTGATACTGGCTCCCGACAAACATCATTCCGCAGGAGAACATCGCAAACAGCAGCAGCGTGGCAGCCAGAATGTAAAGATTGCGCGCCATCCCCGACTCCTAGAGGCTGTTATGAACTCTATGGTGCATGGCCTTAGAGGCCATAACAGCCTCTATGCTACGCGCCTGCAAAGAATCTTTCGACCACCCCGATGTCCTGTGACACGCGGTACGGCGGCAGGCTCTCCAGGAACACGCGACCGTACCGCTGGCGCTGTATGCGAGGGTCAAGCAGCATCAGCACGCCGCGGTCTTCGAGCGAACGAATCAGTCGCCCAAATCCCTGCTTCAGCGTGATTACCGCCGACGGAACCTGATACTCAAAGAACGGGCTGCCGCCGCTCTCTTCGATCGCCCGCATCCGCGCCTGCACTACCGGATCGCTCGGCACGGCAAACGGCAGCCGGTCGATGATTACACAGCTGAGCGCCTCACCTTGCACATCCACTCCCTGCCAAAAACTCGATGTGCCAAACAGCACAGCATTGGGCGTTTCTCGAAACTCCTCCAGCAGCGCCTTTCGGGGAGCCGTCCCCTGCAGCAGCAGTGGATAGCCCACCTCCGTCAGCAACCTCTCATACAAGTCGCGCATCTGCTGGTAGCTGGTGAACAGGCAAAACGCGCGGCCCCGTGTAATGTCAAGTACCCGCCGGATGCGTGCCGCAGCTTCTTCCTGGAAGTTCGCATCGCGCGGGTCCGGCATCTCCGGCGGCAGATAAAGTATTGCCTGCTCGCTGTACCGGAAATGCGAAGGCACCACCAGCTCGCGCGCCTCGCGCATGCCCAACCGCTTGCGGATATGCCCGAACCCTCCCTGCACCGTCAGCGTAGCTGAGGTCAGCACAACGATGGGGAAGTTCTCAAACAGCAGTTCCTCCAGCAACTCCGATACGTCAATCGGTGTCGCCTGCAAATGCGTGCTCGTGCTGCCCTGCCGTCCGCCTCGCCGCTCCAGCCAGAAGACTGTGTTCTTGTCCTCGGCCTCCATCAAAAATTTCAGCCGCTCGCGAATGTCCCCTGTACGCTTACGCAATGGTGCAGCCTCTTCCACACCGCGCACGCGCTCGAGTTCCCCCTCCAGCCTGTGTAGTGCGTTTAGAAGGCCGAGGTAGATGTCGCCCTGCGCCTCCAGAAACTCCTCGCGCCCGGCAAATTGCATCCGTCCTTCATTGCCCGCGCCACGCGGCAGTGCTCCAAAAAACATGCGTGACCGCTCGCGTGTCGTCTGCGCCGCGCTTGTGATGCCCGTGTTCAGAGCGCCCTTCGATCGCAGCATGGTCTCCACGTCACGCGCCAGCTCTTCAAAGCGGATGTTGCTCAGGCTCAATCCAAAGTAGCTGGAAGCCACATCCTCAAGCTCGTGCGCCTCGTCAAAAATCACCACTCCGGCATCGGGCAGCACGCCCGCATCCGGGGCCGATCTGGCCTGCTGCTTGATCGCAAGATCGGCAAAGAACAGATGGTGATTCACAATGATCACGTCGCTCTCCGCCGCGCGCCGCCGCATCTCTGTAATAAAGCAGCGTTGGTAGTCAGGACAGGCCGGACCCAGGCACGCATCGCTCCGCGCATCCAGCTTGGCCCACACCTGGCTTGTCTCCGGCAGGTCGTCGATCTCCGCGCGGTCGCCCGTCTCGGTCGTCTTCTCCCACTCGGCAATCGTCTGGTACTGCGAAATCTCCTCCAGCCCCGATAGAATGGGCTGGTTCCGTAATGCATACAGCTTGTGACGGCAGATGTAGTTGGCGCGCCCCTTCATGTAGCACACGCGCAGCGGCCCGAGCAGCGACTCAAGAAAAGGAACGTCCTTGAAAAAGAGCTGCTCCTGCAGGTTCTTTGTGCCGGTTGAAATGATCACGCGCCGCCCCGAGCGCAGCGCCGGCAACAGATACGCCAGCGTCTTGCCCGTGCCCGTGCCCGCCTCCACAATCAGGTGACGATTCTCATCCAAGGCTCGCTCGACAGCCTGCGCCATCTCCAGTTGGCCCTTGCGGAACTCGTACGGCAGCTCGGAACGTGCCAGCACGCCGCCCGGCGCGAAAAACTCATAGAGCGAGGGCAGCTTGGGCGCGGTCTGGACAGGAGAGGACACGTCAGTTTCTCTACGGAGCAATACACTCCAGCATATCCGGTTAGCGGACCGTCTTCCGCCCAACGCCTCAAAATTGTCTACTGCACGATAGAATTGGGAATAAGCCGCATTTGACACGACAATAGCAGTCTGCGCGCATCTGGAAGATACCCTTGAAGAAAGCCCGTTTCAAACAATCGCGCATTCGGGAGACTACGGCTGGCTCCGAACCCATCTTTGCCATCGTTGGCCGCCCCAACGTCGGCAAATCCACGCTGTTCAACCGGCTTACCCGTACGCGCCGCTCCATCGTGGGCGACGAGCCCGGGATCACGCGCGACCGCATCTACGGCGAGGTCCATTGGGCCGGCCGCACTGCGCGCCTGGTCGATACCGGAGGCGTCATCCCGGACGACGATGCCCTCATTCCGTCTGAAATCTATCGCCAGGCGCAGACCGCTCTCAACGAGGCTGCCGCCATTGTGATGGTGGTCGACGGACGCACCGAGCTGGTCGCGCCGGACATCGACCTCGCGCGCATGCTGGTGCGTTCCGGCAAGCCCGTCTTTCTCGCAGTCAACAAAATTGATACCGACGCTCTTGATGCGAGCGCCGAAAACTTCCGCCAACTCGGCATCAGAAGCTTGATACCCATCTCTGCCGAACACGGACGCGGCATCGGCGACCTGCTTGACGCGGTCTTTGCTGTACTTCCCTTTTCTGAAGAAAGCGCCGGGCCGGAGGCAGCTCAGGAGGAAGAACCCGAAGCCCAGCCGCACCGCACGCACGGCGAATTCCAGCAGCACGAGACGCGCCTGGCCATCATTGGACGCCCCAACGTCGGCAAATCCACGCTGCTCAACGCACTCACTGGCAGCAGCCGCGCCATCGTCACGCCTATCGCTGGAACCACGCGCGACGCCGTCGATGAGGTCATCGACTATCACGGTAAGACGCTCCGCATCATCGACACCGCCGGAATTCGCCGCAAGGGCAAAACCACGCTTATGGCGGAAAAGCTCTCTGTCGTCATGGCGCGCCGCCATCTGGAAGCGGCAGACGTCTCGCTGCTGGTCATCGACGCAACAGAAGGTGTCACTGCGTCGGACGCCACCATCGGCGGCTACGCGCACGAGAGCGGCCGGTCGGTCGTCATCGTCGTCAACAAGTGGGACCTGGTGACAACAGGCCGCACCGACGGCAAACAGCCTGCCGACCGCAAGATCTTCGAGGAGCAGCTCCGCCGCCATCTCAAATATCTCGATTATGCCCCGGCCATTTTTCTCTCCGCCGCGCACGCAAAGCCCGGCAGCCTCAACCGCCTGCTCGATACCGCCATCCGCGTGGCCGAGGAGCGCCGCAAGCGCATCTCCACGGGGCAGATGAACCGCTTCCTCGATCGCATCGACTTCCAGCGCGCCGGAGTCCCCATGTCCAAGCGGGTGCGTATCTTCTACATGACGCAGGCCGCCGTTGCCCCGCCAACCTTCGTTCTGTTCACGGACCGCGACGTTAAGCTGCACTTCTCTTTCGAGCGCTTTCTGGAAAATCAAATCCGCGAATCCTTCGGCTTCGAGGGCTCGCCCATCTGGTTCAAGGTCAAGCCCCGCAACAAGAAAGCCGCGGAGTAAAAATCGCACCATGACACACATTCGCCCAGCCACGCCTGCGGACGTTCCATTCATGTTTGCTCTTGTCCGCGAGTTGGCAGAGTACGAGCGCGAACCACACGCCGTTCAGCTCACCGAAGAACAGCTTCTGCACGACGGTTTTGGCCCCGAACGCAGCTTCGACTGCCTCATCGCCGAAGTGGACGGCGTACCCGCCGGTTTCGCCCTCTACTTCCCCATCTACTCCACATGGCAAGGCCGCAGCATTCACGTAGAAGACCTCTTCGTGCGTCCGGCTTTTCGCGGTCGAGGCATCGGCAAAGCACTTTTGCAGCACGTGGCCGCCGTGGCCGTTGAGCGCGGCTGCGTGCGTCTCCAATGGGATGTGCTCGCCTGGAACCAGCCCGCCATCGACTTCTACAACAGCCTCAACGCCGAAATGCTCGATGACTGGCGGCGCATGCGCATCACTGGCGCGGCATTAATCGCGCTCGCCGGAGGCCCGGTATGAATATTCGCGTGATCGGCGGAGGTCTCGCCGGGCCAGAAGCGGCGCTGACCGCGGCCCGTCGCGGTTGCGGCGTCGATCTCTATGAGATGCGCCCCGTCCGCAATACGCCCGCGCACCAGACGGCAGACTTCGGCGAACTCGTATGCTCCAACTCGCTCAAGTCTGAAAGCGAAAACACCGCACCCTGGCTGCTCAAACAGGAGATGCGTCGCGCGCACTCGCCACTGCTCCAGTGCGCCGATGCAAGCGCCGTTCCAGCCGGACATGCACTCGCCGTCGATCGCGTCGAGTTCTCGCGCCTCATTCAATCCACCATTGAGTCCGAGCCCCGCATTCGTATCCACCGCGAAGAAGTTTTGCGGCTCGATCCCGAAGACGGCCTTACCATCATTGCCAGCGGCCCGCTCACATCATCTGCTCTGTCCGCAGAAATCGCGCGTCTCACAGGCAGCGAGCACCTGGCCTTTTACGACTCCATCAGCCCCATCGTCGATGCCGATTCCATCGACATGGACCGTGTCTACTTCGCTGCGCGCTATGACAAAGGCACCGCCGACTACATCAACTGCCCCATGACCAGGGAGGAGTACGACCGCTTCTACGATGCGCTCGTCTCCGCCGAGCAGGTACAGGAAAAAGAATGGGAAAAGCTCGCCTACTTCGAGGGATGCCTGCCGATTGAAGAGCTGGCCCGCCGCGGACGCGACACCCTGCGCTTCGGCACCATGAAGCCTGTCGGCCTGCGCGACCCGCGCACCGGCAAGATTCCCTGGGCAGTGGTGCAGCTTCGCTGCGAAAACCTCCGCGCCGACTCCTACAACCTCGTCGGCTTCCAGAATCACCTCAAGTACGGCGAGCAGGCCCGTATCCTGCGCATGATCCCCGGCCTGGAAAACGCAAAGTTTCTGCGCTACGGCCAGATCCACCGCAACACCTACATCAACGCGCCGCGCGTGCTCACGCCCACGCTGCAAATGCGCGGCTACCCCAACATCTTCTTCGCCGGACAGATCTCAGGCGTCGAAGGTTACACCGAATCCATCGCCACTGGAATGCTCGCGGGCCTGCATGCCTCGGCCATCGCCCGCGGCCAGCAGCCAGTTGCTGCTCCACGCGAATCCGCTCTCGGCTCGCTTGTGCATTACATCACCCATGCTGAAGGCAAGCGCTTCGACCCTGCCAACATCACCTTTGATCTGCTTGTCCCGCTCGAAGAAGAAACTCGCCGCAAAATCCGCGACAAGCGCGAGCGCCATCGCATCCAGTGCGATCGCGCTCTGGCCGCCTTCGACGCCTGGTGGGCCGGGCTGCAAGTTCAACCGTGATTCTTCGCCCCGAGTAGCGGGAGGACCACGCAAGTCGAATCAGGCTGGCGCCGTAAGGCGCGTCTGCCCGTGTCGCGAGCACTTACGCAGAATCACCTTGCGCCGCTTCCGCCAATCCTCATTCAGCCCAATCAACTCCCACGGAACCTCCGGCGACAGGTGCCGCAGCACCGTGTCCGTCGAGGGATGAATCCTCAGGGTCGGCGCTACGAGATACAGAAGCGGCACGCGCTCCGACAGTTCCATCCCAGGAAAATATCCGTGCTTCTGAAAGGCCCCTTCGCGATGCAGCTGCCGCACACGCGCCCAGTAGTCGAGTGCCTGGAACGGCAGGTGCAAATCGTCGTCGGCCTTCAACTCCAGCACCGCCAGCCGACCCGCATGCGTCACCGTCAGCAGATCCAGCATTCCCCGGTCGCCTGCTGCAAACGCCGGAACCTGCGAGTACACAGGCTCCCCCCGAATCGAAGGCTCAATCTCCGCAATGTCGCGCCGCAGCTCGCACTCCAGCCAGCGCTCCGGCTGCAAGCGGTACAGCGGATCGCGCCTGCTCCCGCCCTTATGCCGCCGCTCGAACATCCTCTGCGTCAGCTCGCAGAACAGATTTTCCGTTTCCTCCATCAGCGGAGTCTCATTCGCTCCCGCGCCAAATGTAATCTCGTCCTCACGTGCGAATGATCCACGCGCATAGCCCGAACGGATACGCGCAAACTCCAGCCCATACAGCAGAAACGCAATCTCAGCCGCCGATCGCGCCCGCACCTCAGTCGCCCCTTGCATCTCCGGCTTCATCAGCCCCAAAACGCGCTCCACCGCAGCTCCGCTTCGCTCCAGTGCCGCCCCTGGATTGAAAGCATGCACCAGATGAAACTGCAGATTCCCACAATCGCCTATGTCTACCACCTGCAACTGTTCGGCGCGCTCGTCCAGCTCATAGAGCTCCCACTTGGCAATGCCCTTGTTCAGCCACGCCATGCGCGCCCGCACCGCCTGCGCCATCCCCTTCGGAGCCACCACCTTCAACCCTTCATACAAGCGCCGTCCGCCGCTACGCTCCCGGCAATACGCCAGCCACAGCACGCCGAGTGTCAGAACGCCATCCACTGTGCTCTGCGGCTCATCTCCGTTCACGCCAATCACAGCCCACGCCGCTGTTCCCTTCAGCATCATCCCGCGCGCATACGCCGGACCAAAGCTGTTCTCCAGGTCCGCGGCCGTGCGCAGCCCCTCCAGTTTCCAATCAGCGAAGGTGCGCGTCAGCACGCGGTCCAGCATGCGCAGATATTTTGTGCGGGTGCTTTCGCGAGACGTGGGTGAACGCCGGTCGCGGTTGGCCATCAGCTCCAGCATCTGCGGCTTGCTGTGCCCAAAGCGACGAACCTCGACCCGCAGCGAATCCTTGCGTACCTTCAGCCCGCACACCGTGCGGACGAGGTTCCGCTCATCCGACCAAAGGTGCAGCAAGCAGCGGTCCTGTTGCGTGGTGATGGAAAAATGCGCGGAAGCCATGTCGAACAGAGCATGACCGTCTTCCAGCACAGCCGCCCGCGGATACTCGGCAAAGAACTCTTCCAACGCGCGGGCCAGCTCCGCGGAAGTAGATTCAGCAGCAGCAACTGGCATGGCACCGATCATCCGTGCCCATGCGCAGCGTCCGCAAGCAAATTACTCCCAGCCCTTACTCTTTCGTAACTCCGTGATGTGCGCCACGTGATGCCGCGCGTGCCACTCGTAGAGCGCCAGCGTTTGCAGCACTGTTGTGCGTCCGCGCTCTTCGTGCTGATATCCGCGCTCCCATTCCGCCGCGCTCAGCGAACGGAACAGCGCCACCCAGCGCCGGTGCAGCGGATCCAGCAGCTCAAGTGACACCGCAACTGGCAGCTTTGAGTCGTCCAGCATCGCCCACTGCTTTTCGTCATAGCTTTTCACCACCGGCCAGTCTTCCGTCAGCGCCAGCCGGGTCCGGATGTAGGCGTTCATGTGGCTGTCAGCCACATGATGCACGACCTGGCGCACCGTCCACCCGCCTTCGCGGTATGGTGTGTCCAGTTGCGCGTCGCTCATCCCATAAACGGCCGAGCGCAGGTTTTCCGGCAAAGCCGCGAGCGAGGCAATGTAGTGCGGAATGTTCGCCACGTCAATTGACTCAAGGCGCGGGCCGGGGCCGATGGGGTAACGAGGATCAGCAGCAGTATTTGCCATAACAAGTAGTGATAGCATACCGGCTTCGGCGCGTCACGCCCGGAATTTCGCCATCCTCAAACCAATTCGTAGCCTCCTTTGCTGGAGCCTGACCCCAAGAGCCTAAAATGAACTCAGATACATCTAACAGTAAGTTAACCATGACAAATTCTCCGGCCAACACCCAGCAGCACAAGCAATATTTCTTTGCCAAATTCGGCATCACCGAGCGCCTGCTCGAGCGCTGCCTCGGCGAGGCCCTTTCTGCCGGCGGCGACTACGCCGACCTCTACTTTGAGTCCATCGCCTCGACCTCCATCGGCATCGACGAGTCCATCGTCAAGTCCGCTAGCCAGGGCGTCAGCGCCGGATGCGGCATCCGCGTCCTTAGCGGCGAGCGCACCGGCTATGCCTATACTGACGATCTCTCCGCCGAGCGCCTGCTCCACGCCGCGCGCACCGCCGCGCTCATAGCCAGCGGCCCGGCCAAACAGCCTGTAGCCGGATTTACCGAGACCAAAACCCCCAGCCTGTACCCCGCTCCCGCCGTCGATCTCGATACCGATCTCTCCGCCAAGCTCGACCTCATCATGCGCGCCGACCGCACCGCCCGGTCCTATGACCCGCGCATCACGCAGGTCCGCGCCGGCTACTCCGACGAGCTGCGCCGCATCCTCATCGCCGCGTCCGACGGCACCTTCGCCAGCGACACCCAGCCTCTCGCCCGGCTCAGCATCTTCGTCCTCGCCAAGGACGGCGATCGCACCGCGCGCGGAACCTCCGGCGGCGGAGGCCGCGTCGAAATCGACTTCTTCCAGACGGAAAAAACTCCCGAACACTTCGCCGAAGAGGCCGCCCGCCAGGCCATCCTGCAACTCAACGCCGTCGCCGCTCCTGCGGGCGAAATGGAAGTCGTCCTCGGCCCCGGCTGGCCCGGAGTCCTGCTGCACGAAGCCGTAGGCCACGGCCTCGAAGCCGACTTCAACCGCCGCAAAACCTCCGCCTTCACCGGCCTCATCGGCCGCCAGGTCGCCAGCTCCAAAGTCACCGTGGTTGACAACGGCGTCATGCCCGGCCGCCGCGGGTCTTTGAACGTAGATGATGAAGGCTCGGCCACGCAGGAAACCGTGCTCATCGAAAACGGCATCCTCAAAACCTACCTCAGCGACAAGCTCTCCTCGCGCCTCATGAACATGCCCCACACCGGCAACGGACGCCGCGAGAGCTACCAGCAAATCCCCATGCCGCGCATGACCAACACCTACATGCTCGCGGGTGACGACGCGCCCGAGGACATCCTGCGTAGCGTCAAGCGCGGCCTCTACGCCGTCAACTTCGGCGGAGGCTCCGTCGACATCGTCAGCGGCAAATTCGTCTTCTCCGCCAGCGAAGCCTACCTCATCGAAGACGGCAAAATCACCGCGCCCGTCCGCGACGCCACCCTCATCGGCAACGGCCCGGAAGCGCTCAAATACGTCTCCATGGTCGGCAACGATCTGCAACTCGACGAAGGCATCGGAACCTGCGGCAAAGACGGCCAAAGCGTCCCCGTCGGCGTCGGCATGCCCACCATCAAACTCGACAAAATGACCGTAGGCGGCACCGGACGATAATGCCGCCCCACCCAACGATGTCATTCTGAGCGAGCGAAGCGATTCGGCGGCGCGGAACCGAAATATTATTACAGAAACGGAAAGGAGCGAGGACATGAGCAAGAAAGTAGAACTAGATATGGATTGTCCTCGGTGCAAGACCGCTTTCAAAGCGATGTTATATCGCACGATCTGGGTTGAATATCCAGAGAATATGGAACTCATAACGACCAACAGGATCAACACGGTAGAGTGTCCAGCATGCGGTTTGTCCGAAAGGCAGCCCTTTCCGTTCTTGGCGACTAATGCACGAAAAAATGTGGCTATTTGGTACGAACCAATCCCAGACCGGAATATTGATTCGGACGTTGCGCTCTATCGAAAACACTTCGGTGATAACTACTTTTTGGCAACTGCGGAGCGAATCAAAGATTGGGAGGAGTTTAAGCGGCGCTTGATCGATCTCAACAAGAGATCGGATGCAAAGCCTACAGTCGAGGAGTTCGACAGACTCAAGCAGGGGATGAAGTCGGCATATGCAGGTGCAGCCAAATCCCAACAGGCCTCCGCAACTTCGAGCCTGATCGCCTCGTTGAGTAATTGGGCGGCCAAGCTCCGGAAGTCGCACATCCCCGTTCGGCTGGACTCGCCAAGCGGCGAGTATGGGATGGGAGCCGATGGTAAACGCTCAACTGCTCCGATTAACCCCATCACCAAACTTGAGCAGGCTATTTCTACTTGGGATCTAGACCAGGCAAGGATTGCATTAGTAATATTTTCAGCAACTATATTCAAGGATCGAGCACCACTCGAGATCCTATTCGGTAAGGGTGCGAAAGTTGAAACTGCTATTAGACGCCTAACTATGGGCCATTTGAGAGTTCTCGACTCAATTATGAGGGAGATTATTCCGGACGATAGTGACGGGTCGGCAGATAGCGGCAGAAAACGTAGATAGGATTTGATAGGAAGCGCAACTAAAACTTCACAATATCACCAATGAACACCATCCCCACCACCTCCCTCCTCACCCTCGCCGCCGACATCGTCGCCCGCGCCCGCAAAGCCGGAGCCGACGACGCCGAAGTGACCATCCGCGAAGGCGACGAATTCTCCACCACCGTCCGCATGGGACAGGTGGAAACCCTCAAGGAGTCCGGCTCGCGCGGCATGGGCCTGCGCGTCCTCGTCGCCGGCAACAACGGATACCGCGTCGCCAGCACCTCCACCAGCGACTTCACCCCCGATGGCATCACCCACCTCGTCAACGGAGCCATCGCCCTCGCCCGCGTCACCTCCGAGGACCCCTTCGCCGGCCTCCCCGACGCCTCCGAATTCGGCCAGCTTGAAGGCGACCTCGAGCTTTTCCACGAGGACGTCTACTCGCTCCCGACATCCGAGCGCATCGAGTACGCCCGCCGCGCCGAGGCCGCCGCCCTCGCAGCCGACACCCGCATCACCAACAGCGACGGAGGCTCCTTCGACGCCGCCACCGGCTGCAAGGTCTTCGCCAACTCCCGCGGATTCGCAGGCGAGTACCGCGCTTCATCCTGCTCCATCTCCGTCAGCCCCATCGCCCTCGGCTCCAACGGTGAAATGCAGCGCGACTACTGGTACACCTACGCCCGCTCGCTCAAAAATCTCGACGCGCCCGAGTCCGTCGGCCTGGAAGCCGCGCGCCGCACCCTCCGCCGCCTCGACGCCCGCCGCGTCAAAACGCAGCAGGTCCCGCTCGTCTTCGCTCCAGAGGTCGCGCGCTCGCTCATCGGCTCCATCTTCAACGCCGCCAGCGGAGACAGCATCTATCGTGGAGCATCCTTCTTCACCGGCAAGCTCGGCCAGCAGGTCGCCGCGCCCTCCATCACCGTCGTCGACGACGGAACCATCATCGGTGGCCTCGGCACTTCGCCCTTCGACGGCGAAGGCCTGCCCTCGCGCCGCAACGTTATCGTCGAAAACGGCGTGCTCGTAAACTACGTGCTCAACACCTACACCGCGCGCAAACTCGGAATGAAGTCCACCGCCAACGCCTCTCGCGGATTGGCCGGAAACCCCGGCATCGGCGCCAACAACCTCTTCCTCGTCGCCGGAACGCAATCGCCCGACGAAATCCTCCGCGACATCCCCTCCGGCCTCTACGTCACCAGCCTCATGGGCCAGGGCATCAACATGGTCACCGGAGACTACTCGCGCGGCGCCTCAGGCCTTTGGATCGAAAACGGCCAGCTCACCTACCCCGTGCAGGAAATCACCGTCGCCGGCAACCTCAAAGACATGTTCCGGAACATCACCGCCATCGGCAACGACCTCGTCTTCCGCGGCTCCGTCGCCTCACCCACCCTCCGCATCGACGGCATGACCATCGCCGGAGAGTAGCGGCCAGCTACTTCCGCATTGCCGGTGATCTGCTCGCGGCGAATATCAGTTTGCCGAAGCTCGTTGGTGTTGGCGCGATCTGGCAGCTTGCACTTGCGTCACCAGCCGCTTGGAATATGCTTAATGCTAAATGGCCATGATGCGAGTCATGATTTATTCCGCCTTGTTCTTGGTCGCAGCCCCCTGTTGTTCTGCGCAATTTACTCAGACGATCAATTGTCCAGCTGGGAGAATTCATAGGGACACCCGTCACAAATTAAATGACGCCGGTAATGGTGTAGCCGGAGAAGAATACTGTGTGCTCCTTCTGCCCGGATCGTTGGAAGTGCGAGACGGGCCGTACCATTCATGGCTTTATACGAACATTGATGGATCGGCAGGAAGTTACAAAATGGGCCGCAAGATCGGTAGATGGAAGGAATGCGATCAGTTCAACGACTGCGAGCAGAAGGACTACCCAGAACTTGACCCCGACGAGAAGCAACGGCCTGGTGTTAAGCCCGAGATTCCGATTACCTACCGCAATGGAAAATACGTTTTCGATTTTGCCTCCTGTCGAAGAACTGTCATGACACATACAGAAGGCTACGTCACCGATATTAATATCGGGGCTCGCCAGGATGCTTGCTCCTATCATTACGACACGAAGGACGATGTGGTGTATCAAGACGATCTGGAGGCCCTGCAGTTTGGTCACCAGAAGCAGGGGTTCCTCTGTACGATCCCGTTTCAGTTGGGCAATCGGGCCTTTGCTTCGCTCGACTTGATGAAGGAACTCCCCAAGGAGGGCCTGCCGCAGTATTGTCGAAAAGACACATTGCCTCCTTACCCTCCGTATTTTGTGGATGTCGAACCGACCGGCAGTAAGGGAACAGCCATTGTTTTTACAGCGAGCTACGATACGGGAGACAACGGGGTAGGTATCTCGCAGGCACGGCTGCATTTTCAGCAAAGCGCGGCCAGCCGCTCGGATCGTTGTGTCGCACGCTATGACCCCGCAAGCAAAAGCTTGTATCTGAACTCGGATGAACCCGGCAAATACCTCGGACCTATTGCGGCAGGAGGAGACGACTCACTTTCCAACCGAGAATGTCTTCTCGCTGGTTGCTCCAACGCTAAGGTTTCCGGAACCACTCTGACTGTAAAGTTCGCAATCCGGTTCAACCCTGTTCAGTTCTCGGGAATGCACAGGATATATATGGAACTTGTGGACACACAAAAACACGCGACACCGGCTGGAGATTATGGGGAGTGGACTGTGCCTAGCGAAGAGACTGAATCGCCAGATAGACCCTGGCCATCAGACCGAAGCTGTCCCGCCTCGTCCACTGGGTCGCACTAGATGAACTGCCCCTCACGGTCTCAATCGTCTTAAGGAATTCGATTTGGGCGTATCGGGTCACGAAACCGGAAGTATCACGCTCTGTGCCCTCTGTCCTCAGTGGTGACAGGTTTTCTTTTTAGCAACCCGCCGGGTGCCCCATCCTACGCGCAGTTTCATCGCGCATAGGATAAGAAAGATCGAATCGACTCCAACCAACCACCCGCCTCGCGCCAGCGAGGCCCGGTGGAAGCACAGGGCAATCGGGGTCCCCGACACGCGGTCCATGCGTGTCGGGGTGATCTTTAGCCCTGTGAAAAAGCCCTCCGCAAAAGCGCACCTTGCTGCCGCAGGCCCGAGCGGAGTCGCAGACGAAGCGACCCCAATTCCAGACAGAGCCGAAACCGGGGTCCCCGACACGCGGTCTTTGCGTGCTGAGGTGGAGTCAGGCGCAACGAACCACAGGTAGACGAATTTAGCCCGGCCCGTGGGTGCCCCATTCAAGCCTTCCTTTGGCTTGAGTGGGCGAAGCGCACCTTGTCCGCGCGCCAAAATACCCCGCCGTCGCTTCCCTGTCGCGACGAATAAAAGCGCCCCGTTCTGCCGGGTGCCCCATAGCCCGCCCTGAGCTTGCCCCATGTCTCGCTTTTGAGACATGGGAGCATTGATCGCGCCTGGGTCAGTGGTCGCCTCTCCCACCCTCCGCATCGACGGCATGACCATCGCCGGAGAATAGCTGCATCTGGAACACACTACGGCTGAAGAGTCTTTACTTGACATTATACTATGCAATACATAGTATAATGTTGTGAACAGCACCCAAAATTCGCAGACCCCCGACGCAGCCGAAAAATGGGAGATCCAGCTCCGCAAGGGCTCACTGGAGTTGGCTATTCTTGCGGCGCTCTGGAAGGGCCCTCTCTATGGTCTCGAAATCCTTCGCAACCTCGAGTCTGGCTCCGATCTGGTAGTCGTCGAAGGCACCGTATATCCGCTGCTCACCCGCCTTCGCTCTCTCGGCCTGCTCAGCTCCGAATGGGTCGAGTCGGATTCCGGGCATCCCCGCAAGTACTACCGCATCACCGAAGCTGGCCGCCAGCGTGCCGTGGCCATGGCCCGCCTTTGGAACCGCTTTTCAGCGAGCATGTCCAGTCTGCTCGCGCCTCTGAATCACGCCATCACGAACGAGGAAGTTAATCAGGAGGAGCCATGACCAACGCTTCCGAACCCGAAAAAGCCATCGAGACTTATCTCGCCTCCCTGCGCCGCCACCTTCGCGACCTCATGGATGAGGACGTACGCGACATCGTCGACGAAATTCACGCCCACATCCTCGACAAAACGTCGGCCGACACGACGCCGGAATCGATCGCATCCACACTCGCAGCCCTTGGCCCGCCGCAACAGCTCGCTGTTCGCTATCACACCGATGAGCTGCTGCAGCGCGCGCAACTCAGTCGCTCGCCGGCTCTTGTCCTGCGCGTCATTCTGCGCTGGGCAACGCTCAGCCTCGGTGGCATGCTCGTTTTCATGCTCTCGGGAATCGGCTACTGCATTGGAGGCGTGCTCTTCGTGATGGCTCTGCTCAAGGCATTCTTCCCGCGTCAGGCGGGCCTCAATATCCAGTACAATCCGGGACACACTTGGTCAATGGGTTTTGGAGCAGGTTCCGGCCCCCACACCGGCCACGATCCGATCGGCCTCTGGCTCATTCCCATCTGCCTCGTGCTCGGCGGCGGCATTCTGTTTCTCACATTCCGCTTCGGCACCTGGAGCCTGCGACTCTTTTCGCGCCCGCGCCGCGCTGTGTCTGCCGGCTCCGCCGAAGACCTGACTTAACCACCTGAGTACCAAACCCCTCTGTCTCCTCTGCGATGGACTGCCCCGCGAACCCTTATCACAGGCAGCGGCAGCTATCTCGTCTTTCGCGCCTCCGTCGCCTCACCTACCCTCCGCATCGACGGCATGACCATCGCCGGAGAATAGCAAGCGGCAATTTCCGAATTGCCGGTCATTCGGCAGCGACCAAAAAGGCTCTGAAAGTTAGTCCACCGATTACTTCTCATATGCCGACTCATCGGTATTAATCTGGCTCGATGAGCGCATTGGCGAATTGGCACCAATCAACGTCCAATTCGCTCTTTCAGGTTCAGGGATACATGATCGCGGAACACCAGGGATAAGCTATGCGTAAGGATCGATGCCGCCGAAATATCTGTACGCGGCGATGGAGGCACAACCGGGGTGACGACTGAGCCGAAAATTGCGGAGCCGCACGAATTTACCGCGGTATCAGTGAAGGGCGTGGTGTGGCTGGCGGTAGGGTTTGGCCTGCTGAAGTATGTTCTGTCAACGCTGGCCCAGATAACGATCCAACATGCAGGGTACGGCATTTTTCGTGACGAGTTGTATTTCATCGTGTGCGGCCGGCATCTGGCCTGGGGGTATGTGGATCAGCCGCCCGTCATTCCTTTGGTCGCGCGCATTTCGGAGTTGCTGTTTGGCTTGCAATCGCTGGCCCTGTTCCGGACCTTTGTCTCGCTGGCGGGCGCCGCGGAAGTCGCGATGACGGGGCTGCTGGCATGGCGGATGGGCGCTTCGCTCTGGGCGCAAGCGCTGGCAATGACGGGGATTCTGCTGGCGCCCATGGCCATGGGCGTCGATGCGACCCTTTCGACGAGCACTTTTGAGCCGGTCTTCTGGATGACGGTGGCGCTGGCGACGATGGAGCTGGCGCGGCTGGCCGATTGCGGCATTCGCAGTGGCCGTACAGTGGCGTTGTGGTGGGTGCTGCTGGGCGTGACGGCTGGCC
>Ga0335074_10004231_pt1 | contig 19745 bp, 21 predicted proteins | sample Lox_Sample_23_FD_206715 | JGI IMG/M metagenome (GOLD analysis project Ga0335074, IMG submission 206715) | Soil microbial communities from Loxahatchee National Wildlife Refuge, Florida, United States - Lox_Sample_2.3 | ecosystem: Environmental > Terrestrial > Soil > Wetlands | place: USA... | reverse complement strand
TCCGCTGGCCGCCCGTCCGCTGGCCGCCCGTCCGCTGCCAGCACTGGTGCCGCGACCTGAGCCGGCTGACGCCTTGCGTGTCTGCGCCGCCGCGCGCTTCTGGGCTGGATGCCCCGGTCGCATCTCGGCGGGCGGCGTCGGGCCCTTACCCTCCAGCTTTCGCTTCCCGTAACCGCCGGTGCCCGGCCGTGGTTTTCCTGACTTGGTCCGGCCGCCGCCCCCGCCTGCTGCTCGCGCGCTCATGAGCGAAGCTCCCAGCGCGGGCCGCGCGGAGTGTCCTCGACGAGGATGCCAGCCTCCAGGAGCTGGTCCCTGATGGCGTCGGCGGCCGCGAAGTCCTTCCGCGCGCGAGCCGCCTGCCGCTGCTCGAGCGCGACGCTGATCAGCGTGTCCACCACCGACCGCAAGTCGCCGCCCGACTGAGAACTGGCCCAGGGTGCCGCCAGCGGGTCGAGCCCGAGTACCGACAGCATCGACCTGACCTGCGCCAGGTGCTTGGCGGTCCCGGCAGCATCACTGGCGGCGATGGCTGCGTTTCCGTCCCGAACGCCATCGTGCACGATCGCCAGCGCTTGCGGCACGCCCAGGTCATCGTCCATCGCAGTGGTAAACGCGGCCGGCAGCGACGCCAGGTCGACGGCCGCCGCCGCCTCGGACCCCAGCAGCTCGGCGGCACGGGTCACGAAGCCCTCGATTCGCGTGTAGGCGGTGGCCGCCTCACCCAGAGCTTCCGGCGAGTAGTCGATCGGCGACCTGAAGTGCGCCTGGCCCAGGTAATACCGCAGCTCGACCGGACGCACGCGGGTGACCATCTCGTCGACCAGCAGCGAGTTGCCGAGCGACTTGCTCATCTTCTCGCCGCCGATCCGGACCAGGCCGTTGTGCAGCCAGTAGCGTGCGAAGCCGTCGCCGGCTGCGTGCGACTGCGCCTGCTCGTTCTCGTGATGCGGGAACAGCAGGTCAAGGCCACCACCGTGGATGTCGAAGGTCGAGCCGAGGTACTTGGTGGACATCGCCGAGCACTCCAGGTGCCAGCCGGGACGACCCGGGCCCCAGGGCGTCGGCCAGGTCGGCTCGCCCGGCTTGGCGCCCTTCCACAGGGTGAAGTCCCGCGGGTCCCGCTTGGCCGCGCTGTCGTCCGTGTCCGCCGCTGCCCGCATGTGCTCGAGTCGCTGGCCCGACAGCTCACCGTAGCCAGGTTGCGAATGCACGTCGAAGTAAACGTCGCCGCCGGCGGCGTAGGCATGCCCGCCGTCGATCAGCCGCTGCATCAGGACGATCATCTCCGGCACATGGCCGGTCGCGCGCGGCTCCACGTTCGGCGGCAGGCAGCCGAGGACGTCATAAGCACGGCTGAAGGCTCGCTGGTTGCGCTCGGCAACCTCCCACCACGGCACTTCCTCGTGCTGAGAGACGCTGATGATCTTGTCGTCGATGTCGGTGACGTTGCGGCAGTACCGCACCTGGTAGTGCGACGCCCGGAGCCACCGGATCAGAATGTCGAAGTTCACGCCCGAGCGGATATGCCCGATGTGCGGCGGCGCCTGGACCGTGGCGCCGCACAGGTAGAGCGAGACCTGACCCGGATGCAGCGGGACGAAGTCGCGCACCGAGCGCGTCGCGGTGTCGTAGAGGCGTAGCGTCACGGCCCAAGGTTACGGGATGTGCACGGCCAGATGCGGCCCGGCCTGCGGGCCGCCCAGTCGGGCCGGACTGGCGGGCCGCGCCGTCCCGTACCGTTGACGTGATGGGCGGTTCTGTCGAGCGCGGGAGGCGCGGCCGACTGGCAGCGAGGCTTGCCGGGCTATCGGGCCGGCGCCGCGCTCTGATGATCGGTATCGCGCTGGCTGTGGTGGCGGCCGTGGCAGCCGCGGCGATTGCTGCCTCAGTCGGTGGCGCCGCCGACTCGCCGGGCACGGCGGCCAGGCCGGCCCAGAGCCGGCCGGGCCCGGTGCTGCTCGTTCCCGGGTACGGCGGCAGCACCAGTTCGCTGGACGTGCTGGCGCACCGGATCCGGGCGACTGGCCGAAAGGCGACGGTGCTGCGCCTGCCGGGCACTGGCATGGGCAGCCTGATCACCGACGCGGCGCTGCTCAACACCGCCGTCAACGAGGATCTTGCCCACGGCGCTCGCTCGGTGGACGTCATCGGCTACTCCGCCGGCGGCGTCGTGGCACTGATCTGGGCTCGCCGCGATGACGGTGCGGCCAGGGCCCGGCGCGTCATTACGCTTGGCTCCCCGTTCCACGGCACGGGGCTTGCGGCCGCGGCCGAGGCGTTCGTGCCCGGCGCCTGCACGCCAGCCTGCCGGCAGCTCGTCCCCGGCAGTGCGCTGCTCACAAGTCTCGACGTGGCGAATCCGCGCGGACTGCCGCATTGGCTGTCGCTGTGGACGACCGACGACCAGACCGTCACGCCGCCCGACTCGGCGCGGCTGGCCGGCGCCATCGACGTACCCATCCAGTCTGTCTGCCCGGCGCTGAGCATCACCCATTCGCAGCTGCCCACCAGCCCGCCGGTCGTCGCCATGGTGCTGCAGGCTCTCGGGCCCGGACCGCTGGTGGCGCCGTCGGCGGCCGACTGCCGCTAGCTCGTGATGTCCTTGCTGGCGAAGTTGGCCCAGGCGGCCGCCACGAACACAACCACATAGACGGCCTGGATCTCGAAGCCCTGGTCGATTCCCCGCCACAGGATCGGCTGCCGGAAGAAGTCGACCCAGGACAGCCAGTAGCGGGTCGGCAGATACGGGCTGATGGCGGATGCCGAGTTCAGCGCGACCAGGACACCGCTGGTGATCAGCACGGCCAGCGCGCCGAGCGTCGCGCCCAGCGCCGAGTCCGAGAGAGTCGACAGGAACAGCGCGATCGCGCCGACACCGAGCATCGACACGACTATGAAGGCCACCACCCCTGCGGTGCGCACCAGCACGTCTGCCGGAGTGAGCGCGGTGCCGGACAGTGAAGCCGCGACCACGTTGGTCGTGGTGATGCCGGAGGAAGTGACGGCCGCCGGCTTCGAGCCGAACAGCAGCCTGCCGGTCACGTACGACGTCAGCGCTACCGCCACGACCGCCAGCAGCACATAGGCGACGAGCGCCACCAGCTTGGCGACGAGCAGCCTGGTCCGCGCGACTGGCCGGGCCAGCAGGTAGCGCAGCATCCCGGCGCTGGCCTCGCCCGCGATCGCGTCGCCCGCCACGACGGCTACCGCGATCGGCAGGAATATCGGCAGCACGATCGCCAGCGCCGCCGCCGGAAACAGCGCCCCGTCGGAGAGCACCGCGGACAGCAGTGTCGGCCCCTGACCTGGCGGCGGGGCGACGTGAGTCACGGCCACGAAGATGGCCACCAGGATCGGCAGGCCGCACAGCAGTGCGATGCTCACCCAGTTCCGCGGCCGGCGGACCAGCTTGACCAGCTCAACTGTGATCATGGCCAGGCTCCGTCCCGTCGATCCGGTCAGAGCCCGAGGTCGTCACCGAAAGCACCAGTTCCTCGAGCGAGCGCCGCTCGGGGCTGACTTCGCTCACCCGCAGCCCGGCGGCGACCAGCTCCGAGTTGACCGCCGCCGGGTCAGCGTCGGCGATGATCAGGCGGTCCGCCTGCCGCTCCGCGACCCTGCCGTCCAGCAGCGCCGCGGCCCGGTCCGCGTCGGCACTCTGCACGATGACACGGCCGGTCGGCCCGCGCAGCGCGGTCATGTCGTCCTGCAGCACGAGCCGGCCGCGGTTGATCACGCCGATCCGGGTGCAGAGCTGCTCGACCTCGGCCAGCTGGTGGCTGGACAGGAACACCGTGGTCCCGGCCGCGTTCAGCTCGGCCAGCAGGTCGCGGATCTCGCGGATGCCTTGCGGGTCGAGACCATTCGTCGGCTCGTCGAGCACGAGCAGACGGGGGGATCGCAGCAGCGCAGCGGCAAGCCCGAGGCGCTGCCGCATCCCGAGCGAGTACTTCTTCACTGCGCGGTTGTCGAGCCCGCCGAGTCCGACCCGCTCCAGCGCCTCGCCGATCCGGGCGCTCCGGCTGCGGCGGCTGCCATCCGGCCCGGCTCCGGCCGCGTCGATCAGCGCGAGGTTGGCACGGCCGGATAGGTGGCCGTAGGCAGACGGCGACTCCACGAGCGAACCGATCTGCGGCAGTACCGCGGAGATCCGCCGGGGTACCGGCTGGCCAAGTACCTCGATCGTCCCGCTCGTGGCATAGACCAGTCCGAGCAGCATGCGCACCACGGTTGTCTTGCCGGACCCGTTCGGACCGAGGAACCCGTACCTGTCGCCGGCCCGGACGTCCAGGTCAACGCGGTCAACGGCGAGCACGTGGCCGTAGCGCTTGGTCAGGGCACTCGTGACGATCACGGCGAGTCCATCAGCTCGGCGCCCGCACCCTCAAGGAGGCTGGGAGTGACGGCGCCGGTGAGCAGGTAGACCGGGCCGCCGTACCGCGCGGGGGCCAGCAGCACGGTGAGCAGCGGTGTCTGCACGAGCACGGCGGTGCCGCCGGCCAGCCTGATGGTGGCGCCAACCGATGCGGCCGCGGTCAGCGCCTCGCGCCCGGTCCGGTACGGCAGCGGCAGCACGGCGAACCGGGCGAGGCCGCTGCCGTATGCAGCGACGTCGGGCAGGCCGGCCGGGCTGGCCACCCTGGCGACGCCGCCGAGCTTGGCGGGGAGCGGCGGTCCGTAGCCGTTCAGCACTCCGGCCGCGTCTGGCAGGGCAGTTCTGCTCAGATTCACGCCGGCAGCCGGATCAGGCTCCACATCGGCCAGCGCCGGCATAGTCTGCCGCAGGTCGAGGAACCGGGTGACCAGCGCCGGCGCGCCCGAACCGCGGCTGAAGACCTCGACCTGCACCGGCAGCCCGGTCGCCGGATCGGCCCAGATGTCCACCGCGGCGATCGTGGTCGACGAGCCCGACGGGACAATACGCACGCCCGCCGCGGCGATGCCGGCCACCCGCTGCGAGGGCAGCCGGGACATGCGATCGGCCCGGCCCGCGAACGCTAGCAGCCGGCGGGCCAGCGCCGGCGGCAGCAGGTCGGCCGCACGCGGCAGCCGGACTGGCTGACTGCCCACCACCTGGGTCAGCAGGTTGCCGCCGTAGTCCCACAGGTATGTCCCCCGGGCAGTCTGATAGATGTCGTTCTCGCCGGCCGCCGTGAGCTGGTCGGCGCGCCACTCGCCGGGCGAGCGGTACCACGCATACTGGTCGGTGGTGCCGTCAAGCAGCGAGATGACATTGCCGAGGTCAGGAAGGCTCGGGAGGTCGAGGTTGACGACACTCTCCGCGTAACCCTGGTAAGAAACGTGGCCTGACGCCATCATCCGCGTCCGCAACTGCGCGGCCGACAGCGCGGACGCAGGCACTGGCCAGGCGGCCACCAGCGCCGGAAGTGCGCACAGCAGTGCGGTCCCGGCCGCGACGAGCGCCCACCGGCGTAGCGCCAGGCGGCTTACGACGCGCATGGAAGTGCGCGCATGTCGGCAGGCACCATTCCACAGTACGTCGGCCCTGGCCGACCGTGGCCGCTCTGACGTCAGTCATGCAGAGCACGCTCGCGCAGGATTAGCCGGGCCCCCGGACGGCCGTCAGAATCCCGGGCCCTTGTCGGCACCCTGCGGGCTTATCTTGCCCCGCGCCGCGTTGGCCCAGCTCCAGGGGTACTCAGGATCCTCCGCTCCGCCGGCCGGATCAGCCAGCAGCAGCGGCCGGAAGGTGTCGATCATGACGGCCGTCTCGTCGGTGGTGTCCTTGCCCTCGGCCAGGCCGCGGATGACGGCCTCCACCGCTCCCGGCTGCGGGCCGTGGGTGAAGCCGGACGGATGCAGCGTGATGGAGCCGAGCCCGACTCCGGAGCCCTTGCGAGCCGAGTAGTCTCCCGCGACGTAATACATCATCTCGTCGGAGTCGACGTTGTGATGGTTGTACGGGATCGGCACCGCCTCGGCGTCGAAGTCCAGCGGCCGCGGGCAGAACGAGCAGATCACGAAGTTCGGTCCCTCGAAGGTCTGGTGTACCGGCGGCGGCGCGTGCGTGCGCTTCACAATCGGCTCGAAATCGGCGATGTTGAACGCGTACGGGTAGAGGTAGCCGTCCCAGCCCACGACGTCGAACGGGTGGTAGGCGTAGGTCAGCCGCGTCAGCCCGTAGCGGTTGCGGACGATCACCGGCACGTCCTCACCGTCGGCGAGCAGCGGCCCGGCAGGGCCCCGCAGATCCCGCTCGCAGTACGGCGCGTGCTCGAGGAACTGCCCATACTGCGAGAGGTAGCGCCGTGGTGGCCGGATGTGCCCCCGTGCCTCGACGACCAGGGCGTGCACGCCGTCGCCCGCGCGCCAGCGATGGATGGTCCCGCGCGGAACGATGACGTAGTCACCGGCGCCTACGGCGATCGTGCCGTACACCGACTCGAAGGTCGCCGATCCCGACCTGAGGTAGATCGCTTCGTCGCCCGCGGAGTTGCGGTACAGCTCGGAGTCCGCGTCGGCCGCGGCGAAGCTGATGCGCACGTCGTCGTTGGCCATCAGCAGCTGGCGGCCGAGAACAAGATCCCCGCCCGCGGGCAGGTCCTGAGTCCGGTAGTGCCGGGGCAGCAGCGGGTGGTTCGGCCGGAGGGCTTGCTCGCCCGCTACGTCGGGAAGCCCTTCGCTCTTGACGATCGCCGTCGGCGGATGCACGTGGTAAAGAAGCGACGAGTCGGACACGAAGCCTTCCTCGCCCATGAGCTCCTCGGCGTAGAGATTGCCGGCGGCATCGCGGAACCGGGTATGGCGCTTGCGCGGAACTTCCCCGGCGACCCGGTAGTACGGCATGTCGTCTCCTTTGACGGTTGAGCGCCGTGGCGTGCTGGTTTCGTAAGGTTTATCCCCCATGATGCGACTCGCCAGCGTAGCCGCCGGCCGCCACATGCTTGCAGCACCGCCCGTTCCTGACTATAAGGGGATGGCGGTCAGACCGATATCGCGCCGAGGAAGGACGCGTCACGCCGATGAGTGCGCAGACTGCGGGTGGCCAGCGGCAAGGCGAGGCTCAGGCGCGTGACAGAGCGCCACGGGCAGCCCGGACACTCGCTCTTGCCGCCGTCTGCCTGGGTGTCGCGGCGATTGCCGCGGCGACTTTCGTACTGTCTTACTCCGGCATTCACGTGCTGGCTCTGCAGGCGCGGATTACTCCGAGGCTCGCCCGCGGCTACCCGCTGCTGATCGACGCCATGCTGGTCGTCGTCCTCGCCGCGGTGCTCGCGCTGCGCGGGGCCGGGTTGCCGAGCCGTATCTTCGCCTGGGTCACACTGCTTGTCATCCTGGCCGCCGCCGCCGGCGCCGACGCGCTGCACGCCGCCGGACGCAAGCTCCCCGATCATGCCGCCGCCATCACGGCCGCCGTCGTGCCGTGGGTGCTGGTGTTCCTGGCATTCGGCCTCCTGCTCGCGATGCTCCGCCACGCGCGGAGCCGGCGGCAGGCTGCCGCCCGCGGCCGCGTGGCTCCGCACGGCGAGGCGCGGGCCCACTGGCAGCCCGGTGCGACGAGCGGATTCGTCCCGGCGCCGGCCGCGCCCACTCTCGAGCTGCCGCACCGCGCAGCCGTCCCGGTCGCTGCCGTCGCCGGATCAGCCAGCCCGCAGTCCGTCGCTGCTCCGGCCGCTGTCGCGCCGTCTGCTGAGAGCTCTGCAGCGAACACAGCTGGTCATCCCGAGGGCGCTCAGCCCGACGACGCTCAGCCCGACGACGCTCAGCCCGCCGACGCGACCTCCTCCGACGCGACCGCGACGGAGACGGATGCCGAACCTGTCGTGCCCCCCGTCCTTGGTGTTCCGCGTCAGCCGGGTCCCGCCGCGGCCGCGGATGCTGATCCCCGGCACGGCGAGGCTGACCAGCAGGTCGTCCCCGAACTGGCAGCTGACACTGACGTAGCCCCGCCTGGCCCGTCGAGCGACGAGCCGGACGTCCGTGACGGCGAGGTCGGCATCTCACAGCCGCAGGAACAGGATGACCCGGAAATGCCGGTGTTCCACCGCATGTGGAGCGCGCCCACGCCACCGTCCGGGATGTAGCTCCGGCAGCGCGGCGTCCCGCGGGCTAACCGATCCGGCCGATGATGGCGGTCGCGACGGCCGCGATTCCCTCGCCGCGACCGGTCAGGCCGAGGCCGTCACTGGTGGTCGCTGACAGGCTGACGGCCGCCCCGCCCAGCGCTGCCGACAGGGCCTCCTCGGCTTCGGCTCGCCTCGATGACATGCGCGGGCGGTTGCAGATGACCTGGACGGCCACGTTTCCGATCTGAAATCCGGCGTCAGCCACGAGTCGCGCCGTCTCGCGAAGCATTGCCGCTCCGGCGGCACCTGCCCACTCGGGCCGGTCCGTGCCGAACTGAGTGCCCAGGTCGCCGAGGCCGGCAGCCGAGAGCAGCGCGCTGCACCCAGCGTGGGCAGCCACGTCGGCGTCGGAATGGCCTGTCAGCCCTTCCTCACCCGGCCACAGCAGGCACGCCAGGTACAGCGGCCTGCCGGGGCCGAAGGGATGGACATCGACACCGACGCCGACTCGCGGCAGCGAACCGGTCATGGTGTCAGACCGGTCATGGTGTCAACAGGGGTCAGGACGCCAGAATCTCGTCGAGAAGGGCCTCGGCCTTGTCCTCGTTGGTCTTCTCGGCAAGGGCAAGCTCGCTCACCAGGATCTGCCGGGCCTTGGCCAGCATCCGCTTCTCCCCGGCCGACAGCCCGCGCTCGCGGTCCCGGCGCCACAGGTCACGCACGACCTCAGCGACCTTGTTCACATCGCCGGATGCGAGCTTCTCCAGGTTGGCCTTGTACCGCCGCGACCAGTTGGTCGGCTCCTCGGTGTACGGGGCGCGGAGAACCTCGAAAACCCGCTCCAGCCCCTCCTGGCCCACTACGTCGCGGACGCCCACAAGCTCAGCGTTATCCGCGGGCACACGCACAGTCAGGTCGCCCTTGTCGACCTTGAGCACGAGGTAGGTCTTGTCCTCGCCCTTGATCACACGGACTTCGATTTCCTCGATCCGAGCAGCCCCATGATGGGGGTAGACGACGGTGTCGCCGACCTTGAATGACATGTGGCATGTACCCCTTCCGCTGAACCCATCCTACCACGCGTAACGCGGGCGATTAGCCGTCGTTAGTGGCAAAGGTGCAGGTCAATGGCTCAGTTGGCCGCCTGCGACCCGGCCGCGGCGCTCAGCGGGCAGTCCGAGCAGGGGCAATGCCGCCCGTCGCGGCCCGATGACCTCGTGACTCGCCGTGCCGCCCGGGCGCTGATGGGCTCATACTGAAAGGAGACGTTCGCTCCTGTCGAGAGGTAAGCGTGAACCCAGGCGGCGAACCGGAACGGGACGACACTGGCCTGCCACCGGTCGATATCGAGATTCCCGACGACGCGCGGGATCTCGACCGTGACGTGCAGGCGTACCACCGGGAGCTTCGCGCTGAGCGGCGGCGGCAGCACTGGCGGTCCGTGCATCACCGGTTCGGCAGCGATGGCATCGTCCTGCCGCTGCTGGCATGCTGCCTGATCCTGGCGCTCATCACCGGCACGCTGCTGACTATCTTTACCGCCACGTCCGACCAGAACCTGACCAACGTCCCTGGCGGGCGCGGCGCGCCCACAAGCAGCCGCATCCACGGCACCTCTGGCTCCGCATCGCCATCTTCCGGGAGCCGGTCGAATAGCCGGACTCCCGCCACGGGTGCCTCGAGGTCGGCATCTCCCTCGTCGTCGGCGTCCTCGCCCGCGAGCTCCGGCACGACATCCGGGGCGACCGCCATCACCAGTCCGCATCTCGTCTCGACAAGCGCCAGCCTTCCGACCGGGGCGCTCAGGCTCGCCGGGAACGTCTCGCTGCAGCTCTCCGCGCTCAGCGGAACGATCCTCGTCCTCGTTCCGACCTGGTGCCGCTGCACCGCCGCGGTCCGGTGGCTGGCGGGCATCGGCGCGCAGCAGCACGCGCCGACGTTCATCGTCGGCAAACCGGGCTCCGTGCCGGAAGCGGAACGGCTCTACCGTCGGCTCGGTACCGTCCTGCAGGCATACGCCAGCCTCGCGGTCGACCCGCAGAGCGTGCTGTGGACAGCAATCCCGGTGTCCGGGCTGACCATCGTGGTGGTCGGGTCGGAAGCTCTCGAGGCGAGTCAGTACGTGTCCTACGCAGACCAGGTGACCGCGGGCGGCAGTGCGGCGGCAATCGTGCAAGCGCTCGCCGACTGAGCCGACCGGCTGGCAGAATCTTCCCCGCGCCACAACGGCCGGCCCGCTGCTCACCGCAGCCCGCCGGGTGGCTACGCTTTTCCGCGTCTGGGCGGAGGTCCCGCACTACCCGAGGGGAGCATGCCGTGATCCGGAGCGGCTGGAGAAGCAGACTGCCGCGTCGGCTGGTGCTGGTGGCGGCGGCTGCGCTGATTCCGGTCCTGGCCGGATGCGAGGCCGGCACCAACGCCCCCACGATCAACTTCCACTATCCGACCGACGCGGCCGGAACAGTCACCGGCGACATCTCCATCCGGAACGTCTTCGTCCTGGGCCCGGGCCTCGGCACGAACCTGCGGCCGGGGCAGTCGGCAAGCCTCTTCATGGCGTTGGTCAACACCGGCGCGCCCGACCGGCTGCTCAGCATCTCGGCACCGGGAACGGCCACCTCGGTCTCCATTCCGAGCGGCGGGGTGCCGGTTCTGACGAACGACCCGGTCCTGCTGAACGGACCGAAGCCGGTGCTCGTGCTGGTTCACCTGACCCGGACCGTGCTCAGCGGCTCGTCGCTCAAGCTCGTGCTCACATTCCGGAACGCGGGGACGATCACGTTGCAGGTCCCCGTCTTCCCGCGCGCGCTGCACTACCAGACGCTGTCGCCGCCGCCTGCGCCGACGCCCTCTGCGACAGTCACGGCCACGGGCAAGAAGGGCAAGCACCACAAGGCGAACGCGTCCGCCTCGCCGACCCCGTCAGCCTCGGTGACCCCGACCCCGACGCCGACGTCCTGAGTCCGCGGCACGCCGCGGAGCTCAGCCGCTCAGGCGCTCAGCCAACCGGCTCGAACTTGTAGCCAAGCCCCCGGACGGTCACGATGTGCCGCGGGTTGGTGGGCTCGGACTCGATCTTCGCGCGCAGGCGCTTGACGTGCACGTCCAGCGTCTTGGTATCGCCGACGTAGTCCGCGCCCCAGACCCGGTCGATGAGCTGCATCCGGGTGAGCACCCGACCCGCATTCCTCAGCAGCACCTCGAGCAGCTCGAACTCCTTCAGCGGGAGCTGAACGGGCGCACTGCGCACGGTCACCACGTGCCGGTCCACGTCCATCCGGACTGGCCCGGACTCCATGATCGAGCTCACCGGCTCGTCGGCATCGCCGCGACGCCGGAGGACGGCGCGCATCCGCGCCACGAGCTCACGGGACGAGAACGGCTTGGTCACGTAGTCGTCGGCACCGAGCTCAAGTCCGACCACCTTGTCGATCTCACTGTCCTTCGCGGTCAGCATGATCACCGGGACGTTGGAGCGCTCCCGCAGCGTGCGGCAGACCTCGCTGCCGGGCAGGCCCGGCAGCATCAGGTCAAGCAGGACTAGATCCGCGCCGGTGCGATCGAACGTCTCGATCGCGTCCGGGCCAGTCGGGCAGACGGCGACCTCGAAGCCCTCCTTGCGCAGCATGTACGACAGCGCGTCGCTGAAGGATTCCTCGTCCTCGACAACGAGCACCCGAGTCACTTAACTGCCTCCCAAGACAGGTTGCGCGGCCCGGTGGTCCGATCGCGCAGCTTGCTGATCCGTATCATTCACCGGCTGGCCGCGCCCCGGGCGAAGCGGGAGCCGGAGGGTGAAGGTGGAGCCGGCACCTTCCTGGCTCCACACCGAGACGTTGCCGCCGTGGGCGGCAGTCACGTGCTTGACGATGGCCAGGCCGAGGCCAGTGCCGCCGGTGGCTCGCGACCGCGCCGGGTCGACCCGGTAAAAGCGCTCGAAGATGCGCTCCCGGTCCCGCTCCGGGATGCCGATGCCCTGGTCGGACACGCTGACCTCAGCCATCCAGCTGGACGGGGCCTTAGTCGTGATCAGCACCCGGGTCTTGTCGGGGCTGTAGGCGACCGCGTTCTCGAGCAGGTTGCGGAGCGCAGTGACAAGGAGATCCTCGTCGCCGAGGATGGTAATGCCGCGCTCGCCGGCGACCTCGAGCGAGATGCCGCGGGCTGAAGCCCGCATCCGGCAGCGGTCCACTGCCTCGGCGACAGCGTCGTCCAGCACGATCGGGCTCGGATCGGGAACCGGCTCAGCCGCCTGGATGCGCGACAGCATGATGAGGTCCTGCACCAGGTCGGTCAGGCGGGATGCCTCCTGGCGCATCCGGCCGGCGAACCGGAGCACGGCCTCGGGATCGTCGGCGGCCTCCTCGACTGTCTCGGCCAGGAGTGCCAGCGCGCCGACGGGCGTCTTCAGCTCGTGGCTGATGTTGGCGACAAAGTCCCGTCGGACCTCGTCCACCCGGCGGCTCTCGGTCTGGTCCTCGGCGAGCAGCAGGATGAGGCCGCCGTCACCGACGGCCGGGCCCAGCGGCGCGACCCGGACGGCGAAGCTCGTAGCCCGGCCGTTGAATCGGTTGGTCATGATGTCGATCTCGCCCTCGCGCGGCGTTCCCTCGCGCCGTACCTGGCGGGCAAGTGCCAGCAGCTCACCGACGGCCAGCCGGTCGTCCTCGACCAGACCGAACTCGCGCGCGGCCGCGCTTGAGCTAAGGACGCGGTCGTCGCTGCCCAGTACCACCGCTGACGACAGCAGCACTGCCAGGACGGAGCCGACGCCTGGAGGAAGCTTGCTGTCCTGGACGAAGCCCGGGTCTGACATGTCCGAAGACATGACTGCTTGCACCCCCATCTCCACGGTCCGATGCTATGTGCGCGGCTTGTTCTCGCCCACCAGTGGACCCCTTCCACCTGCAGTTGTTCGCTGAGTGTTCACGGTCCCGACTGCAGGCGTCCATGTCGATTGTGCCGTGCCGGCACCACTGAAGTGAACAGCCAGACAAGCGCGCTCAGTCTGCCGCGCCCCGCGGCAGGGCGCCGGGGTCCGCCGGGCGGTCAGCGGCCCTGGGCGCGCACGGCCTCGGCGGCCTGCGCAGCGGCCTCCGGGTCGAGGTAGCGGCCGCCCGGCTGCAGCGGCCGGAACTGGTCGTCCAGCTCGTACACCAGCGGCATGCCGGTCGGGATGTTGAGCTCGGAGATGTCGGCGTCGCTGATGCCGTCGAGGTGCTTCACGAGGGCGCGGAGCGAGTTTCCGTGGGCGACGACCAGAGTGATGCGGCCAGCCGCCAGGTCCGGAGCGATCGCGTCGTACCAGTACGGCAGCATGCGGACGAGCACATCGCGCAGGCACTCGGTCCGGGGCAGCAGATCGGGCGGCAGCAGTGCGTACCGGGGGTCGCCAGCCTGGGAGAGCGGGTCGTCGTCGGCGATCGGCGGCGGCGGGACGTCATAGGACCGGCGCCAGACCATGAACTGCTCGTCGCCGTACTGCTGCCGGGTCTGCGCTTTGTCCTTACCCTGCAGCGCTCCGTAATGCCGCTCGTTGAGCCGCCAGGATCGCCGAACAGGCAGCCAGCTCAGATCGGCTGCCTCCAGGGCGATGTTCGCAGTCTCAACTGCCCGGCTGAGCACCGAGGTGTGCACCACATCGGGCCGGAGCCCGGCGTCGGTGAGCTGCTGCCCGGCCCGCGCGGCCTCAGTCCGGCCGTGCTCGGACAGCTTCGCGTCGACCCATCCGGTGAACAGGCCCTTGTCGTTCCACTCGCTCTCGCCATGCCGGATCAGGATGAGGGTGCTCATGCCGGAATCCTAGCGTGGCCGAGTTCGCGGCCAGAAACCTACAAACCTGGCCGGAAACGAGGTCATAACGGTTCACACCACGCCGCCTGGCTGACCCGTCACGGCGGGAATCTGGCGGCAGGATCAGTAGTTGGTCTGTTCCGGAGGTGAGGGCCCGTGCCGCGACGCTCTCCACGGCGCATCGCGACCGTCAGCGTTCACACATCACCGCTTGAGCAGCCGGGGACCGGCGATGCAGGCGGCCTTAACGTCTACGTCGTCGAAGTAGCCAGGCGGCTGGCTGAGCGCGGCGTGGAGGTCGACATCTTCACCCGGGCGGTCTCGCGTGAGCAGCCTCAGGTGGCTGAGCTGGCACCGGGCGTGCTGGTGCGCCACCTCGCCGCCGGCCCGTTCGAAGATCTCGACAAATCAGATCTTCCCGGTCAGCTTTGCCAGTTCACCTTCGAGCTGCTGCGTACCGAGGCTGCCCACGCCCCCGGCCGCTACGACCTCGTGCACGGCCACTACTGGCTGTCTGGCCAGGTCGGAGCCGTCGCCAAGGAGCGGTGGGGCGTTCCGCTTGTGCAGTCCATGCACACCCTGGGACGGGTCAAGAATGCTGCGCTCGCGACCGGGGACACACCGGAACCTGACATCAGGCTGCGCGGTGAGGCGGAGGTCGTGGCCTGCGCTGACCGCCTGGTAGCCAACACCGACGACGAGGCCAGCCAGCTCATCGGCTACTACGGCGCCGACCCGGCCCGCGTCACGACCATCAACCCCGGCGTCGACCTGTCGGTTTTCCAGCCTGGCTCGCAGCTTGCGGCGCGCCAGCAACTCGGCCTGAAGCCTGACGGGATCGTCCTGGTGTTCGCCGGCCGCGTGCAGCCGCTCAAGGCACCCGACGTCGTCCTGCACGCGGCTGCCCAGCTCGTGGCCGATGATCCCGCCCTGGCTGACAATCTCACCGTGGCCTTCGTCGGCGGCCCCAGCGGCACCGGCCGGCACGATCCGGACGGGCTGCTTGAACTGTCCGCGCGCCTCGGGCTTGGCGGCCTGGTGCGGCTCGAGCCTCCGTGCCCGCAGCCCGAGCTGGCGCAGTGGTATCGCGCCGCGACGCTGGTGATGGTGCCGTCGTACTCGGAATCCTTCGGGCTCGTCGCGATGGAGGCGCAGGCCTGCGGCACGCCCGTGGTCGCGGCTGCCGTCGGCGGCCTGCGCACGGCTGTCCGGCACGGGCAGTCCGGCGTACTGGTGGACTCGCGCGATCCCGGCTGCTACGCGAAAGCAGTTCGCGAGCTCATCTCGGCGCCGGCCACCCTGGCCCGGCTGGCGCACGGCGCCCGTGAGCACGCCTCCCGCTTCGGCTGGTCGGCCACGGTGGATGCACTGCTCGAGCTGTACGCGACTGTCACCGCCGAGACGACCGCCGCGGTGGACGCGTGACCAGCGCGGACTATGGCGGCATGCTGCAGGCCGCGCTCGATGGCCTGGACGTCAGCTATGAGTCACCGGAGCCGGGGAGCTACCTGGTGACGCTGCCCGGCCAGCACAAGCTGAAGACCATGGCCTGGCTGATCGCCGGGACTCACAGCCTGCACGTAGAGGCGTTCTACTGCCGGCAGCCGGACGAGAATCACGCGGAGTTCTACCGCTACCTGCTGGAGCACAACGCGCGGATGTACGGAGTCCAGTTCGCGCTGGACCCGGTCGGTGACGTCTATCTGACCGGCCGGCTTCCCCTGCGGGCCATCGCGCCGGACGAAGTCGACCGGCTCCTCGGCTGCGTGCTGAGTTACGCCGACGACACGTTCGACCAGGCGCTGATGATCGGCTTCGCCACCGCCATCAAGAAGGAGTACGACTGGCGCGTCCGTCGCGGCGAGAGCCTGGCCAACCTGCAGGCGTTCGGGCGGATCACCGGCACCGACGCGGGCGTACCCGGCAGAAGCGGCGCGGCGGCAGGACCTCGTTTCCCCGATCTCTCAGGCTGAGCCGGGCACCCAGCTGCGGCACTTCCCACGCGCTAGGTGCAGCAGAGGCCGACATTCCGGGCGCGAAACTGCACTTCTGGCGTGGGATGCGGGGCTCAGGGCCCGGGGGCCGGGCGTCAGGACCTGACCAGCCGGGCGACGGCGTCCGCGGCTTCCTTCACTTTGGCGTCAGCCTCCGGGCCGCCGTTCTCGACCGCCTGGGCCACGCAGTGCCCCAGATGATCCTCCAGCAGGCCGATCGCAACCGCCTGCAGGGCGCGAGTGGCCGCGGAGATCTGCGTCAGCACGTCGATGCAGTAAGTGTCGTCCTCGACCATGCGCTGCAGCCCGCGGACCTGGCCCTCGATCCGCCGAAGCCGCTTCAGGTAGGCATCTTTGTCCTGCGTGTACCCGTGCATACGTCGAAGGTACACGCCCGGCGGCAGGCTGGGCAGCGAGCTCGCGCCTGTCTGCCGCACTGCAGGTTTGGGGTACACAAGAACTCAGCGGACCGGCAGGATCTGAGTGAACCCGTATAGGCCCGTCAGCGATTCTTAGGGCAGGACCGGAAGACTGAATCGCCGCCGCAGGGCGTGACTTCAGGCCCGGCTCGCGGAAGGAGCGGCCAGATGCCCGAGCAGCATTCGCGTGGCGCGGCACGGGAGCGCGACCGGGGGCTGCGGCGGGTCGGCCGGATTACCTGGCAGGCCGGGGCAGCCGGAGTCGCGGCCGCCGCGGCCGTTGCCATGGCATTCGGCCACCAGGCCGCCGCGCAGCGGGCGCCTGAGCGGGCGCCAGCTTCTCACTCGCGCGAGCCCGGCGGCATCGTGATCCCGGCTCAGCCGCCGAAGCCATCCTCCGGCGGAAGCAGCGTCACGTCGGGCGCGTCGTGACCCCGCTGCCGTCCGGCTGGCGAGACGTGCCGTGACGACCGATGCGCCTGGCCGCGACAGCTTCGAGGTCTTCGGCACCACCGCCGTGCTGCTGGTCACCAGCCCGCCTGCCATCGGGCTGGCTCGCGATATCGCCGCTGACCTGCTGGCCGAGGTCGACCGGGCGTGCAGTCGCTTCCGGCCCGACTCCGAGCTCTCCCGCCTGAACGCCGCGCCCGGCCAGGAGGTTGTCGTCAGCGAAGTCCTGGCCGATCTCCTGTCGGCCGCACTGCGGGCCGCCCGGCTGACCGGCGGTACCGTCGATCCGACCTGCTTGCGTGCGCTCGCGAGCCTCGGGTATGACCGGGACTTCGCGCTGGTTCGCGCCGCTGGTGATATGCCGCCGCGCCTGACCGGCACGGTCGGCCCGGTGCCGGGCTGGCGACGGGTTCACCTGGACCGCCACGCGCGGCGGGTCCGGGTGGACGGTGGTGCTCAGCTCGACCTCGGCGCCACGGCGAAGGCATGGGCAGCCGACACGGCCGCTACCCGCATCGCGAGCCAGGTCGGCTGCGGGGTGCTGGTCAGCCTCGGCGGCGACGTCTGCGTGGCCGGGCCGCCACCTGATGACGGCTGGCACGTCCGGGTGACCGACGACCACGCAGCGCCGGCCGGCGCGCCTGGCCAGACAGTCACGATCAGCTCGGGGGGGCTGGCCACGTCGAGCACCACAGTGCGGGCGTGGCGCGTCGGCGGCCGGCCTGTCCACCACATCATCGACCCGGCGACCGGCGAGCCCGCGCGCTCGTGCTGGCGCACGGTCAGTGTCGCGGCCGGATCATGTGCCGACGCTAATACCGCCAGTACCGCGGCGATCATCCGGTCCGCAGCGGCTCCTGACTGGCTGCACGATCTCGGCCTCCCGGCGCGGCTCGTGCGGCACGACGGGACTGTCGAGACCACCGCGGGCTGGCCGCGGGAGGACGGACCGGAGGATGCGGCGTGACCGGCTCGGCAACTGTCAGCGCCGTCGTCGTCACAGCGTCGAGCCCGCTGTGGTACGCCACCCGGGCGACCGGCCTGGTCGCCCTCGTGCTGCTCACCGGCAGCATGGCGATGGGCCTGCTGAGCTCGGTGCGGTTCCAGCGGCCCGCCTGGCCTCGTTTCGTCACCCTCGGGCTGCACCGGAACCTGTCGCTGCTGGCGCTCGCGTTCACGGTCGCGCACATCGCCACGACCGTAGCCGACAGCTTCGTGTCGATACCGCTGCAGGACGCCGTCGTGCCGTTCATCTCCTCCTACCGGCCGATCTGGCTCGGGCTCGGAGCCATCGCGTTCGACCTGATGCTCGCGCTCATCGTCACCAGCCTGCTCCGCACCCGGATGAGCCTGCGCAGCTGGCGGCTGGTGCACTGGTGCGCATACCTGTGCTGGCCCGTGGCCGTGCTGCACGGCCTCGGCACGGGCACGGACACCCCGGTGAACTGGGTACTCGGCCTGACAGCTGCCTGTGTCCTTGTAGTCGCCGGGCTGACCTTGTGGCGGCTCGCCGTGGCCTGGCCCGCGCGCCCGGTCGCCAGCACAGCGGGAGTGGTCCTGGTGGTGCTGACGCTGATCGCGGGCGGCGCGTGGCTCGGCGCCGGGCCACTGTCGGCCAACTGGAGCGCCCGGTCGGGCACGCATGCCGGGCAGCAGGCTCAGCTGAGCCTGCAGCAGGCAGCGACATCCGCTGCCGCCGCACGACGGGACCTGCGGTGAGCACGCACGAGACTGCCGCACCGCGCCGAGCGGCCCGCCCGCCCGCGCCGGGCGAGCCGCGGCTCGTCATCCGCGACAGGCCGCTGTCGCTCCCCGAGCACCTCAGCCACTACGGCCCGATACCGCTGCACGCGCTGAGCGCCGCCACGCTGATCGGCGAAGTCGACCGGTCGGGCCTGACTGGCCGAGGCGGCGGTGCCTTCCCGGCTGGCCGCAAGCTGCGCGCGGTCGCGGACGCCGGCTCCAGGCCGGGTCGCGGCGGAGCCGTAGTGGTCGCCAACGGCTCGGAGTCAGAGCCGGCCAGCAGCAAGGACAGCGTGCTCCTCAGCCGGTCCGCGCACCTGGTGCTGGACGGCATCGCGCTGTGCGCCCGTGCGGTCGGGGCAGGCGACGCGTACCTGTGCATCGGCCAGGCCATGACAGACCTGGCCCACTCGCTTACGGCCGCGCTGGCCGATCGCGAACGCGCGGGACTCGGCGAGATCCCCGTCCAGGTCACCGCCACGCCACCGGGTTACCTCTCCGGCCAGGAAACGGCACTGATCAGCGCGCTGAACGGCGGCGCACCGCTGCCGACGTTTGTCCCGCCCAGACCAGCCGAGCGCGGGGCGCGCCGGCGGCCGACTCTGGTGCTGAACGTCGAGACGCTCGCGCACATCGCGCTCATCGCCCGGTTCGGCAGCCGGTGGTACCGGTCGGGCGGAACGCCCGGCGCACCCGGTACGGCCCTGGTGACGGTGAGCGGCGCTGTCGGTCGCCCCGGCGTCCGGGAGATACCTCTCGGTGCCCCGCTCGGCGAGGTCCTGCGGCGTTGCGACCTGCAGCCCGCACATGCTGTGCTGACCGGCGGCTACTTCGGCGCCTGGCTCCCGCTGCCCGCGGCTGCCGGGGTTCCGGTCACCCCCGAAGGCCTGCGCGCCGCCGGCGGATCGTTCGGCGCAGGCGTGCTGGCTGTACTGCCGGAGTATGCGTGCGGCCTGGCGGAGACGGCCCGGCTAACCGCGTTCCTGGCCGGCCAGAGCGCAGAGCAGTGCGGGCCGTGCCGCAACGGCATGCCCGCGCTCGCGGAAGCGCTCGACTGGATCGCGTTCGGCCGGGGACGCCCGGACACCGTCGGGCGGGCGCAGGAGCTGACCCGGCTGATCAGCGGCCGCGGCGCCTGCCACCTCCCGGACGGTGCGGCTCTGCTCGTCAGCAGTGCGCTCAGCGTGTTCGCCGCGGACCTGCGTGCGCACGCTGAGTACGGGCCATGCGCGGCCGCCGGGCGCCCGCCGATCTTCCCGACGCCCTCCCCGGGCTGGCAATGAGCGAGCGGCACCGCGCCAGTGGGAGTAGGCCGCTTG
>Ga0335074_10004230_pt1 | contig 19747 bp, 18 predicted proteins | sample Lox_Sample_23_FD_206715 | JGI IMG/M metagenome (GOLD analysis project Ga0335074, IMG submission 206715) | Soil microbial communities from Loxahatchee National Wildlife Refuge, Florida, United States - Lox_Sample_2.3 | ecosystem: Environmental > Terrestrial > Soil > Wetlands | place: USA... | reverse complement strand
AACGCTTCGAGGGCACGGTTCGCTTCCTCGAGCTTCTCGTTCCGCTCGGCGGAGCGACGCATCTTGGTCACGTCCTCCACCAGCACGTCAATCGCGTCATGACCGTTCACTCGTACCCGGAGCAGGGATAGATACACACAGACGGACTCCCCGTCGCGCGCTTCGAGCTCGACTTCGCGTTCGGCGGCCTCATTGCGACTCGTCAGCGCTGCCAGCTCCTTTCGGATCGCCCCGAGAAGCGCGTTGCGGGAGGCCTCCGTCGGTCCATCGAAGCGCTCGAGTAGCGCCTTGCAAGCGCGATTCGCGTCGATCAGCTCGCCTTCGACGGTCGTCCGCAGTACGCCGACGTTCAGCCGCTCGAGCAAAGTGTGCAGACGCGTCTCCGAGCGCAGGGCGCGGAGCCGGATCTCGGCGCGATCGAGGCAGGAACGAACCGCTACGGCAAGGCGTACGTAGTGCTTCGGGCTCTTGATGACGTAATCATCGAGGCCCGCCTTCATTGCTTCGACTGCGACTTCCTGCGTCCCTGTCGCGGTGAACATGATTACGGGGCACTGGGGCCGCGCCTCTTTGACTGCGCGCACGATTTCGACCCCGTTGGCCCACTTGAGATTGAAATCGGTGACGACAATGTCGAACGCTGCATTTGCGAGCGCGTCTCGAAACTCGTCGTTGTCGAGGGGCTCGAGTGCCACGACTTCCGGAAACTCCTTGCGCAGCTCTCTGAGTGTGAGTTGGCGGTCATGCGGGTTATCGTCGAGAACAAGCACTCGAAGCGAGGGAGTGGCCATGGAGTTGCTCTCACAGTCTGCGCTGTTCGGCACAATAACTACCATGCGGCTGGATGTCGATGAGCAAGTAGCGGCGCCCCCGGTAGGGCCAGTAGGGCCAGTTCCGGGGGCGTGATTTAGGTGCGCGCGCCGTCCTTCTGATGAGGCGCGATGGTTGATCGAGCACGTGTTGGGATTGAAGCTACCGAGGTAGCTCAGCCGTTTCGCAAGGACGGGCCCCGACCCGTATCGATGAGCGCCTGCATGGCTCATCGATCGAGGTAGCACGATCCCCGTCCTAGCGGAGCTCTGAGCTCGACTCCGACGAGCACGCGCTCCCCGTCGCGCCTCGCAAAGAAGAACGCGCAATGCGCGCCGATCTCCTGCGCCACCCAGCCTTCATCGATCCGCCGGCCTCGCGCGATCGTCAATACCGCGCGCAAGTTGGAATTCGGTGCGAGCTCGGAGGCGTCGAGGACATCGCCGTGGGCATCGCGCACGACGAGCCATGCCGGCTCAGGGATGGGCGCAAGGGGATCCGGCGATTGCCGCATGCGGCTCGTGTGGCGCATCCGGCAAGGATGGCAAGGCCCACGGTGATCTCAAGCCGAACGTGCTCGCGCGGCCACGTGCCTTCCAGTGTGGCGCTCGCCCCTATACTGGTTCCAGAGCATCCTCGCGCGGGAGACAGACATAGCGGATAAAATGCGCTCGCTCTGGAGCCTCTACGTCCGCGCGGAGCCCCCGGCGATGCGACCCCTGAGCAAACCGAAGAATCGACCCGAGTCTCGGACTACTAAACGAAGGCTGGATTGCAGTTTATCGAGAACAGCTTCTTCGCGGTTCGTGCTGCCGTCTACGAACTCGCCCGCGGTGCTGACGAGCCGCGTTTTCTGTTGTTTCCGATGATTCATATTGGATCTCCGGCGTACTATCGCGATGTTCATTCACGCTTGGCGCGCTGCGACATCATTCTCTTTGAAGCCGTTCGGTCCCCGCGAGTGGCGATCTTAACGCTTGCGTACCGCATCGTCGCGCACCGAAGGCGACTGGGGCTGGTGACACAGAGCTCGGCTCTCCCCTTACGGAACCTCTCGGCAAAACTGATCCATGGTGACGTGACCGCCGTGCAGTTCGCTGAAAGCTGGGGGCGCCTGCCGTGGGCTTGGCGAGCGGCGCTCTACGTCGGAGCACCACTGTTCGGAGCGTACTTATACCTCACGGCGACGAGGCGATCTCTCGGCAAGTATTTGTCGAAGGAGGACCTGCCTTCGAGCGAAGAAACGATGAGCGCGGACCGGATGCCGGGTGTCGAGGAGGCGATTGTTCACGCGCGCGACAGGAAGGTCACCGAAAGCATTCAGGCGATTCTGCGGAACAAGACCGCCGGAAGGTCGCTGGTGGGGATCCTCTACGGCGCGTGCCACATGGGCGCGATAACAACGACCCTGATGGGAAGCCTCCGATACCGTGTGGTCAGGGCGGAATGGCTATCTGTATTCGAGTACGAGGATGGGTAAGCAGGCGGTGGCGGTCTGCGCTCGATCTCACCAAATTGTCTTCAGATACGCGATGCCGCGTAATTGCTCATCCCTATGATCCCAGATCCGAGCGTGTGAAATGGGGGCAGCTCGTTGTGCCTGTCCTATGTCAGCGCTGGGGCCGTTTGCGCCTGGGGTTGCTCCGGCGACGTCCCCGAACGGTTTCGCGCGCTGACCTGCAGGGGGCGGTCTATAATACTCGCGTTGAACCGGTTCGCGACGTAAGGGGGCATTGCATTGGGCTGGTGGGCTTGGATGATCGGTGGCGTCATCCTTCTGGGCGCCGAGCTCGCATTCATCGATGCGCAGTTCTATCTGGTCTTCGTCGGGTCTGCCGCCATCGTCGTCGGCCTGCTCGTCGCATCCGTGGCGATCGAGCCATGGGCGCAATGGGCGCTCTTTGCCGTGCTGTCGATCGCGTCCATGGCGCTCTTCCGGGGTCGCATCTATCGCAAGCTCCGTGGCCATCCGCCCGAGGTTCGTGCCGGACCGAGCGGCGGCGTGTTAACGCTGCCCGTTACGCTGGCACCCGGGGAGTGCTGTCAGACAGAACATGGAGGTAGCTTCTGGACGGTCCGCAACGACAGCGCCGCGCCGCTTCCAGCCGGGTCTCGCGTTCGCATCGTGCGCGTTCAAGGTCTCACTCTTGGGGTTCACCCCGCCGGTTAGCTACTCAAGGACTCCTCATGGTTGCGTCCTACGTTTTCATCGCGGTCGCCATTGTCGTCGTGATTGTGATCGCACGGACCGCTACGGTGGTGCCGCAGCAGAGCGCCTATGTGATCGAGAATCTCGGCAAATACAGCCGCACTCTGCATGCCGGCTTTCACATTCTGGTGCCATTCGTCGAGCGCGTCGCTTACAAGCACAGCCTGAAGGAACAAGCGCTCGATGTCCCCGAACAGGTATGCATTACTCGCGATAACGTTCAGGTCGGTGTCGATGCGGTGCTGTACATGCAGGTACTCGATCCGCACCTTGCCTCCTACGGCATCACGAATTACGGCTTTGCGATCGCTCAGCTCGCGCAGACGACGCTGCGCAGCGAAATTGGGAAGATCGAGCTCGACCGCACGTTCGAAGCCCGCGGCATCATCAACGCGAACGTCGTAGCCGAGCTCGATAAGGCATCGGGCGCTTGGGGCGTCAAGGTGATGCGCTACGAGATCAAGAACATCACGCCCCCGAAGGATGTGCTGTCGGCGATGGAGAAGCAGATGCGGGCCGAGCGTGAGAAGCGCGCTGTGGTCCTCGCTTCCGAGGGCGAGCGGGATGCCAAGATCAATCAGGCTGAGGGTGATAAGCAGCGCGTTATCAAGGCCTCCGAGGCTAACCGGCAGCAGCAGGTGAATGAGGCCGAGGGTCAAGCCGCGGCGATTCTCGCGGTGGCCACCGCTACCGCAGAGGGCTTACGCCGGGTCGGCGGGGCATTAAGCGAGCGCGGCGGAATCGAGGCGATGCAGCTGCGCATCGGCGAGGAGTACGTGCGCCAGTTCGGCAAGCTCGCAAAGGAGACCACGACGCTGGTGGTGCCTGGGGATCTTAGCGACCTTGCTTCCGTGGTGACGATGGCGACGAGCATCATTCGCCGCGTCCCACCTGCTCAGCCGTAGTGCCCTCGGCCTTAGGAAGTTCAACAAACAGCCCGTCCGTCTCCGTTCGAATCAGAACCGGTCGTTTGTAGTTTATCGCGCCCCATTCCCTCGGCTTGGCGCGTGGAGTAGGGAGCCCCGCGTCTACAACAGTGTGCAGCCACGATTCCACGAGACATCCGCGACGATTCCGTCGGAGTTGGTGCGTGCCGTCACCAGGCAGCGGTCGAACTGCCACGTCGAGAGCGTCTCGTCGGTCGTAACCTGCTCCCGATAGGGCGGCCCGAGCTGCGACTCCAGATCCACAAGCGGTTGGCCAACGTAGGTCTGAGCGATCTGCGCAGGACCGTCAGGAGCGGCGACGCCCGCGGACGCACAGGCAGTGATCGAGAGTACGATCATCGTGAGGATCACGTGCCTGCAATTCGCCGCGACGCGTCGCGCTTGTACTCGCGGTCTCTTCATGCTCCGGCCTTCATGCTCCAACCATCATAAGCGCGGCGGGTTCTGCGGGTCCCGACTGAACGTGTTCCGCGGCGCGCCGTAACCCACTCCCACTCGGGCGTAGAACCCGAGCGGATTGTCAGCCGCGAGCACATTCGCTGAGCTCGGGCAAGCCATCCAGCTGATCGTCGGCAGAGGCGCTCCGGATCGACGAGCCATCCTGGTCTCCGCGTCGTGAACCACGGAGAGCCAGCTTACTGAAACGCACACGCCTAAGCTGCTTAACGTTCTTTAATCGAGCGTTAATGTCGAGAGCTGCTAGCGCTCGTCGATGAGCCGCATCACGCCATTCCACGCGCGGGCTGCGCGGGTCTTCCGAATCACGCGTCCGCGAGTCGTAGCGGCTGCGGTTGTCGTCCGTCAATGTCCGTAAATGCATAGTCCAGCGCCAATTGCGCAGCGACCAGAACCTGCCCGCTCCTGCTCAACTTCTGCGGATCCCGCACGAGCGCCGCGACGGCACGCCCGATGAATTCAGGGCTCTCTGAGTTGGTGAGATCGAGGAAGTCGGCCGCGGCCATCACCGCCTCTGTGCGCACGAGCCCAGGATATAACGAGACGACGCTGATCCCGTGCGGCGCAAGCTCATGAGCCATGTCTGCCGTCAGCTTGTCGGTTGCCGCCTTCGCGCAGCCGTACAGAACATTTCCCAGGTGCTTCTGCGCGGCCCAGAAAGAGATGTTCACGATCAGCCCCGAATGCGCAGCAATCATTGTTCGAGCCGCGAACCGCGCGGCCACGAAAGCTCCGCGCACACCCACGGTCATCATGGCATCCCACCGCCAGAGGGGCTGAAGCCAGAATGGCTGCGACCACGTGAACTGTCCGCCCTCGACCATGTTTTCATAGCCGCCCCAGGCGTTGTTGACGAGGACGTCGAGCCGCCCACGCTCAGAGTGGATTCGCTCGAACGCGGCTGCGACTTGCGCATCATCCGTGTGATCACATGGAATACGAACGACCGCCGCAGGCAGGTCCGCACCCACAACCCTGCGCCCAGTGACGTAGACCGCCATTCCCTCGCGTGCTAGCGCTTGCGCAATGCCACGCCCGACGCCGCGACTGCCACCAGTCACAAGTGCCACTTCATCGGTTCGCACAGATCTCACCCTCCGTTCAACAAGCGGCCGCGCGGCCGGCGATACTAGGCGCACGGCTGGGCCGAGGTCCATCCAGTTGGAGCCGGCGATCCATACTGTGCGCGCCCATTGAACGGCAGCTTTTCGGCCATGGCTCGCAGCTTATAAAAATCGCTGATCGTGGTCCTCGACTGTGGAACAGATGAGCTCGATGCCATCCCTCCGGTAGCGTGCTACCGGCGGCGAGAAATCCCTCAGAGAATTGGGACTCGGCGAGTGCCGTGACGCGTACTCGCAGCGCATGAAGTGACCGATGTCGATCGGTCGGGAACCGGATACGGCAGCGTCTCACGTCATGAAAGTTGAACCTATCGAGATAGGGCAGAAATGCGCACGACGCGCGCACCGGGAGACTTGCTCAACGAGCACCAATGGGGAGCATGCCCCTTCCTTTGCCGTGCGGAAGAAGGTGCGATCCTCATCGAAGGGGACCGCGGGGCTCGTAAGGTATTCCTGCGCCTCGTCAACAGCCCATGTTCCACAGCTCCCTGGTCTCCTCCTCGGTCTCGACCCCTTCGGCGACGACCGTCGTGCCAAAGGCGCGCGCAAGGCCGACCAGGTTTCGAAGCTAGATACCTTCAGTGCAATCGCACCGGAGTCTATCGAGCCAAGGCCCGCACCGCCCGTGCGGCTGCCGCGGCCCGGTTCTCGACACCCAACTTTACGAATATCTGCTCGAGGTGCTTGTTCACTGTGCGGGGACTGATGTTCATGATCTCTCCGATCTCCCGGTTCGACTTGCCGCAGCTCAACCAACGCAGTACCTCCGCCTCCCGAGCCGTGAGCAATAGCGCGCGCTGTAGCACCAACTCGTCAGCGCTCCGGCTGAGCTCGGAGATTCGAAAGAGAAGCTCCTCGGGCCCGAGAGAGCTGAGGAAAGTGATCTCGAGCCGCCTTCCTGCGACGTCGACGGTGGCCACGCCACGTGAAGTCCTGGTCTCGGCCATCCGCCGCAGTTGTTCGAGGAGGGGTAGAGGCAGGTTCAGCTGATCGGACGTGGGCGGCTCGACCTCCGCGAGGAGTTGCTTCGCCTTCGGCGTGCACCAAAGAAGCTTTCCGGCGCCGTCGGTTGCGAGCAGAAAGCGCCCGCTTGCATCGAGAGCCACGTGCGTCCCGTGAGCAACGCGTGCGTTCGCGAGATGCACGCGGATGCGTGCAAGGAGTTCCTCCACGATGATAGGTTTGGTGACGTAGTCCACTCCACCTGCGGCAAGTCCTTCGACCACGTGCTGAGTCTCGCTCAGCCCCGTCATGAAAATGACCGGAAGGTGCCGCAGCAGCTTCTCGCCCTTGAGGCGCCGGCACATCTCGAAGCCGTCCATCCCCGGCATCAGGGCATCGAGTAGCACGAGGTCCGGAGTGATCTGTTCGAGAAGCGTCAATGCGCTTTCGCCATCGGTAGCGATCAGCACGGTGAACCCCGCCGCATCGAGGGTATCGGTGAGGAAGCCGAGTGTCTCAGGTGTGTCATCGACCACGAGGATCGTGTCGCGGCGCACGGTCATCCTACCCCGGCTCCGAGGCGCGTAGCGTTTCAATCACGCTCATGTAGCGTTTGAAGTCGAAGGTCGTGACGAGTCCGCGCAAGTGGGCAGCGAGGGCACGGTTGACCGGGCTTTCAGTCTCGAGCTGATCGAGCTTGACCTCGATACCGCGCACGTGCCCGATACGCCCCAATTCGTAGAGTTCCAGAAGATGGCGCTCGCAGCCAGATGCCGCCGCTGGACATTCCGTGCGGGCCGGTTCATCGCCCCCGGACGCGGATTCGTATAGCCATTCAAGCCCGAGCAGCGAGCCGACGGTGTCGAGGAGCAGCGCGATGTCCACGGGCTTGACGAGGAACGCATCGTGCGGGTGGCTGTCGTTGCCACCAGGGGTGTACTCGTGAGCGTTCGCGGAGACGACCAAAATCTTCGCGGCCGCCGTTCGCTCGACTTCGCGAAGCTGCCGAGCGACTTGCCAGCCCGTCATGCCGGGCATCGAGATGTCGAGGATCACCAGGTCGGGCGGGGAGGCGGCGGCAAGCTCAAGGCAGGAGCCGCCATCCCGCGCGGTCGCGAGGTCGAACCCTAATGGTCCGAGCAAGTTCGCTGCCAGCGCGAGGTGCGTCGGGTCGTCATCCACCAGGAGCAGGTGCCGCCGCCGCCCGGCGTAGCCCCGGATCGGTTGTTGCGCAACACGAGCCTCCGGTGCACCGTAATCGGCCCGCGAGAGGAACAAGCGCACGACGAACGTTGTACCTTCCCCCGGGGTGCTGCGCACGCTCAGCTCCCCGCCCATGATCTGTGTCAGCAGTCTGGAGATGGTCAAGCCGAGTCCGGTTCCCGGTTGAGCCCGTACCTCCGGTCCGCGCCCGCGCTCAAATGGCTCGAAAATCCGCTCGAGGTCCTCGGGGGCGATACCGAACCCCGTATCTGCGATCTCGAACTCGGCGACTTCGCTCCGGTACCGCACCGTGAGAGACGCATGCCCCGCTTCGGTGTACTTGATCGCGTTCGACAGCAGATTGATCAGGACCTGTCGAAGCCGCTTCTGGTCGGCATACACGCAGCCCGGCAAATTAGGCGGCGGCTCGTATTTGAAGGTGATTCCCTTTGCCGCCGCCTGCAGGCGGAACATGTCGACGATCTGATCGAGAAATTCAGGCAGCCGCACCTTGTCCCGAGACAGGCGCACGAGCCCGTTCTCGATCCGGGAGATATCCAGCAGGCCGTCGACGAGGTTGGCGAGATGCTCAGAGCTTCGCCGAATGATCTGTGCGGCATTCTGCGGCGCTACTCTTGAGCCGCGCTCGAGGAGCTGCGCGTAGCCAAAAATCGAGTTGAGCGGCGTGCGAATCTCGTGGCTGATGCCGACAATATAGCGCGTCTTGGCAACGTTGGCCGCTTCGGCGGCTTCCTTCGCTTTTTGCAGGGCCGCATCCGTTCGGCGATGCGCTTCGATCTCCTCCATGAGCATGGCGGTCTGGCGTGCGGATTCCTGCTCTGCGGCACGCCGGCTCTCGTGCGCGAGCACGATGAGCCACGCAGCGACTCCCGAGAGCAAAAAAAGGCTCGTGAATACCAGCCACAGCGTGGTGCTCACGATGTGCCGCTCTGAAGGTGGCCCATTGCCATACTGGGCATCGATGAACGCCAGGAGGAGGGCGATAGACACGTTGAAGAGCAGGAGCAGGCTCACGAACTGACCTGCGCGCGTGCTCACGCAGGCGGCGATGCGGCGCGGCAGCACGTGATGCGCGAAAAGCATGAGCTGTTCGGCGAAGCGGCTGTTGGACTTGCAGAGATCGCGGCATCGCGCTTCGAGCGTGCAGCATAGCGAGCAAATCGGACCCGAGTATGCCGGACAAAGCGCCATGTCGCGTCTTTCGAACTCGTTCTCGCACACGGTGCAGCGCAACGGCCCGGGACCGTCGTTGGGAGGCGCGGGATCCCGTGCGAGGTAGTACCGACCGTGCGTTATCCAGGCGAGGAGCGGGGCCGTGATGAACGCGACCGCGAGCCCGACGAACGATGAGAGAACGCGCGGCCCAGCTCCGAAGAAGCCGAGAAAGGACAGGCTCGAGGCGAGCACCGAGACGATCAACGCGCCTACGCCAACGGGATTGATGTCGTAGAGATGCGCACGCTTGAACTCGATATAGGGCGGACTCAGTCCGAGCGGCTTGTTGACGACGAGGTCCGCCGTCAACGCCCCGATCCAGCCCGCGGCAAAATTCGCGTAGATCATCAGCACGCCCTCGATCACGCGAAAGATGCCGATCTCCATGAGGAGCAGCGCGAGCACGACGTTGAACACGAGCCAGACGACGCGGCCGGGGTGGCTGTGGGTGAGGCGCGAGAAGAAGTTGGACCACGCGATGGAGCCCGCATAGGCGTTGGTCACGTTGATCTTGAGCTGGCAAACGATGACGAAGAGTCCAGTGATCGCGAGTGCAATGCCGGGGGAGCTGAATGTCTCGCGGAAGGCGACGTAGTACATCGCACTTGGCTGGACGGCACGCGCGAGCGAGACGCCGTGATGCAGGGCGAACACTGCGAGGAAGGAGCCCGCGAGGAGCTTCAGAGCACCGATGAGGATCCATCCGGGTCCCGACAGGAGAAGCGCGGACCACCACCCTGGTGCGTTCGCGCGCCGCCGCTGCGGCAGGAACCTCAGATAATCGACTTGCTCGCCAATCTGCGGCAGCAGCGACAGCAGCATCGAAGCGCAGGTTCCGAATGCCAGAAAATCAAGGGAACGGTGTCCATGGAGGCCACCGAAATGCGTCCAGAGGGAGACAGCCGCCCGGTCATGCGATGCGACGTACGCGAGCGGCAGGAACTGCAGAGCGAGCCAAATCGCCTGCGTCGCGAGTTGCATCCGACTGATGAGGCTTATGCCGTAGAGCGCAATCGGAATGACTGCGAGCGAGCTCAAAATATAGGCGATTGGCAGCGGCATGCCGAAGAGCATCTGAAGCGCCACCGACATGATGGTCGCCTCGATGGAGAACAGCAGGAACGTGAACGAGGCGTAGATGAGTGACGTGATGGTCGAGCCCATGTAGCCGAAACCGGCGCCCCGTGTCAGCAGGTCGATGTCTACCCCATAGCGCGCCGCGTAGTAGGCTATCGGGAGACCCACGAGGAACATGAGGACGCTGAAGCACCCGATCGCCCAGACCGCGTTTTGGAAGCCGTACGCGATCGTGATCGAGCCGCCAATCGCCTCGCAGGCGAGAAAGGCGATGGGACCGAGGGCCGTGTTGCCGACGCGAAACGAGGAGCGGCGAGCGTGCGCGGCCGTGTACCGCAGCGCGAAGTCCTCGAGCGTTTGGCTTGCGACCCACTGATTGTACTGGCGCCGTTCGCGCACGAGCCGCTGGCGCGGATGCGGACTCTGGGCAGGCTCCGGCGTCACAGTGTCTCCGGCAGCTCTCGGGGAAGCAGGCCACCTGCCTCGACGATGAAACGCGCGATCTCGGCGAGCCCAAAGTTGCGCTTCAGATTCGTGAATACGAAGGGGCGCGTCCCGCGCATCGCTTTGGCGTCGCGGTCCATCACGGCGAGCGAGGCTTGCACGAGCGGCGCGAGGTCGATTTTGTTGATGACGAGCAGGTCGGATCGTGTGATACCCGGACCGCCCTTGCGTGGAATCTTGTCCCCAGCGGAGACATCGATCACGTAGATCGTGAGGTCCGCGAGTTCCGGACTGAACGTCGCGGCGAGATTGTCACCGCCGCTTTCGATAAAGATGAGCTCGAGGCGGGGGAAGCGGCCGACCATGTCGGCGACCGCCGCGAGGTTGATGCTGGCATCTTCGCGGATGGCGGTGTGCGGGCAGCCGCCCGTCTCGACGCCCAGGATGCGCTCCGGCGCGAGTGCGCCCGCCCGCGTCAAGAACTCCGCGTCCTCCTTGGTGTAGATGTCGTTGGTGATCGCGGCAACCTCGTAGACCGGCGACATGAGCTTGCAGAGCCGCTCGGTGAGCGCGGTCTTGCCGGAACCGACCGGACCGCCGATACCGACCCGCAATGGCCCAGTCGATGCCGCACGGAGGCTAGCCTGCGTCACGACCGAAACAGCCTCGTGTACTGGGTTTCGTGGCGAAGCGAGCACAGCTCGACGAGTGGAGCAGAGGTCCCGAGGTCTTCGAGCGCACTGTCCTGGGCGTCCGCGCAGACCTGGCGCACGACGGGTACGAGCCGGGCGATCGCGATCTGCGCCTCGGTCTGACCGAGCGGAATGAGCCGAGCGCCGGCGGATACGAGATTTGCGGCGACCGAATGCAGGTAGCAGGAAAGAGATGGAACGAGATCGATGCCATGCGCGGCGCAGCTGACCGCAACCGCCACACTGTGGGAGACGGCCACGCGAGCGTTGCGGACCGCGAAGGCCTCGAGGGCGGGGTGGGGCCAAGCCCTGCGAGTCACCTCGAGAAACGACTTGCCCTGTTGCCGGCTCTCGAGGGCGGTTTCAACGCTGCCACGGAATGCAGCGGCTCGACTCGAGAGCTCGTCGAGGGTAGCTCGAGCGTTGAGCGACTGCCACGCATGCACGAAGAACACGGCATCGACCCAGCCACCGCCGCGCGCGAGCACCGCCGACACGTAATCGACCAGCTGCTCTGCGTCGCGGACTGCGCGCGATTCGACTGCCCACTCAAGGCCGTGGCTGTAGCTGAAGGCCCCTGTCGGATAGCTGGGCGAGGTCCAGGTGAGGAGCTTCTGTAGACCCCAATCGCTCATCGGTTGTGCGTCCCGTGTCGACTTTCTGAAAGGCCGCCCGGGTGTCCGGGCTTTTCCTCCTGGTGTGCTGCGAGATCGTAGAATACGGGGCCATTGAACTCAGCGTGGGCGTGTTCTCCCGTGTGTGCGGCATATGCTCCCGTTTCGGGTGTGAACGGGGCGCAAACCGCGACGACAGTCGCTCCCAATCCCCGCAGCATGGCAGCGATCACGCTGTCCTCTCGGATCAGGATGCGGTGTTGCTCGATCTGCGCATGCAGGTGTCGGTTGCCGATGTGCCAGGCGAGTCGGACGAGCGTGCGTGGATCGGGTGCGGACACCTCGAGGAGCGGTTCGGCTTGCGCCTCGATGCGGATCAATCGCCCGTCTTCGAGCCGCAAGGCATCGCCGGCCTGAAGCACGGCGGCTCGAGGGAGATCGAGCAGAAACATCGTGCCGCCTAGGGCGATATAGCGCATACGGCGGCGGTGACGCTCATCGTAGGTAAGGACGATGCGATCGGCGCATTGCTCGTGAGGCGTGGAGCCGGCCGCCAGGATCTCGATCGCTCGCGTGAGGGTCATGGGAGTTCAGTAGAGGAAATAGCGCTGTGTCATGGGCAGTACCTCGGCGGGATCGCAGGTGAGGAGCTCACCGTTCGCGTGCACCTCGTAAGTCTCGGGATCGACCTCGATGTACGGCGTTTCAGAGTTGAGCACCATGTCGCGCTTGCCGATCCGGCGCGTGTTCTCAACCGGGACCGCTTGACGTTCGAATCCCAGCCTGACCGGTCCGCCACTGTCCGTGAATGCGCGACTCACGAAGAGGAGCGAAGTGCGGGTCCCGGATCGCCCGAAATTGGCGAACATCGGGCGGTAGTGCACGGGTTGCGGGGTCGGGATGCTGGCGTTCGGGTCGCCCATCGGAGCTGCCGCGATGGCGCCCCCTTTGATCACCAGATCGGGCTTCACTGCGAAGAAAGCGGGCGACCACACGACGAGATCCGCGAGCTTGCCGACTGCTACCGACCCGACGTGCGCTGCGATCCCATGCGCAATGGCCGGGTTGATCGTGTACTTGGCGACGTAGCGGCGTGCGCGGAAGTTATCCGCGCCCTCGCTATCCGGTGAGAGCGGACCGCGCTGTCGCTTCATCTTATCGGCAGTCTGCCAGCAGCGAATGACCGTCTCACCGACGCGGCCCATCGCCTGACTGTCGGAACTCATCATGGAGAACGCGCCCAGGTCATGGAGAATGTCCTCCGCGGCGATGGTCTCCTTGCGGATGCGGCTGTCGGCGAATGCGACATCCTCGGCGATCCGCGGATCGAGATGGTGGCAGACCATCAGCATGTCGAGGTGCTCATCGAGCGTGTTGACGGTGTAGGGGCGCGTGGGGTTGGTGCTCGACGGCAGGACGTTGTCAAGCCCGCACACGCGAATGATGTCGGGCGCGTGCCCGCCGCCTGCGCCCTCGGTGTGAAAGGCGTGGATCGTGCGGCCCTTGAAGGCCTCAATCGTGCTCTCGACGAAACCGGCCTCATTGAGAGTATCGGTGTGCAAGGTCACTTGAACATCGAAGGCGTCCGCGACTGAAAGACAGCAATCTATCGCCGCGGGGGTCGAGCCCCAGTCCTCGTGGAGTTTGAGACCGCACGCGCCCGCTTTGACCATCTCCTCGAGAGCGCGCGGCTCGCTCGCATTGCCCTTGCCGAAGAACCCGAGGTTGAGAGGAAGCGCCTCAGCGGCCTCGAGCATGCGTGCAATGTGCCATGGGCCAGGCGTGCAAGTCGTCGCGAGCGTGCCGTGCGCCGGTCCCGTGCCGCCGCCGAGCATCGTGGTGATCCCGGCGTAGAGCGCCTGTTCGACCTGCTGAGGACAGATGAAGTGGATGTGTGAGTCGACGCCGCCTGCGGTGATGATCTTCCCTTCACCGGCGATCACCTCCGTCCCTGGGCCGATCACGATGTCGACGCCCGGCTGCACGTCCGGATTGCCGGCCTTTCCGATGGCGGCTATCAGTCCGTCCTTCATACCGATGTCGGCTTTGATGATCCCCCAGTGATCCAGAATGACGGCGTTGGTGATCACCGTATCGACCGCGCCGTCCTCGCGCGTCGCCTGGCTCTGTCCCATACCGTCGCGTATCACCTTCCCGCCGCCGAACTTGACCTCCTCGCCGTAGAGTGTCCGGTCCTCCTCAATGCGAATGATGAGCTCGGAATCGGCGAGTCGGATCAGGTCTCCCACAGTGGGTCCGTACATGGAGGCGTAGGCGCGGCGCGAGAGTCTCAGCGGCATCTCGGTCAGCTCCTCTTCGGTGCCGCCAGATCGAGCGCGCCCTGCACCTCACCGCGGAAGCCGATGACCCGTCGCGCTCCGGCGTAAGGAATCAGACTCACTGCGCGGGTTTGACCGGGCTCGAAGCGCACGGCAGTGCCAGCAGGAATATCGAGCCGCATCCCGCGCGCCCTGGCGCGGTCGAACGCGAGGGCTGGGTTCACCTCGAAGAAGTGATAGTGACTGCCGACCTGCACCGGACGATCTCCGGTGTTCGCGACCTGAAGACGCGTTACCGGGCGTCCCTCATTGAGGGTGATGTCGCCGTCGAGTGTGAGCGTTTCCCCCGGAATCACGTCTACTCTCCGCTGAGTCATCGGATGGGCTGATGCACAGTGACGAGTTTGGTCCCGTCCGGGAAAGTGGCCTCCACCTGGATCTCCGGGATCATCTCCGCGATGCCCTCCATCACTTGCGATCGGCTGAGCACCGTTCCACCCGCCTGCATCAGATCGGCGACCCGCCGGCCATCGCGAGCGCCTTCGAGCACCGCGTCCGTGATCAAAGCGACGGCCTCCGGATGATTGAGTTTGACGCCTCTCTCAAGCCGTCGTCGTGCGACCATCGCGGCGATCGCGATCAACAACTTGTCTTTCTCGCGTGGAGTGAGGTTCACGAGTGGTCGCTCCTCAATACTGCCAAATGCGTGGCAGCCGCGCGGGCCAGGAGCCCGCCAGCTGCCGCAAACCTGCAACGAGCGTCATCATTAGAGTACGCAACTCCTGCGCGCGTTCCGCCATTGCGCGGACCAGGAGCACACCGTCGAACGCCGAGGCGGCACCGAATCCGCCGCCGGTCTCGAGGGTGCTGCGCACCGCCTCGAGCCGTAACGCCGCATCCGCTCCGACGTAGAGCAGCGTTGACTGTGCAACGCTCGTGCCAAAACCGAAGGGCGCGGTGCGCGCGCGCCTCACGTCGCCTGCCAGGTGCAACGCATCTGTCCACACGAGGCGTCCATCGCGGTAGACCTGCCAGGCATCGTGAAGCAGGCCCGTATCGAATTGCTCTCCCATCTCGGAACGACCGAACACCACGGTCTCGAGGGCGAGCAAGCGTCCCTCCGCCGCCACCCTCGCGCTGAAGCTGCGCCGTAGCCGGGCACCGTTGAAAAGAATCGTCTCCTGCGCGAGGTATTCCGCCCACGCCCGGGCACCGACCGTCAGATCGAACCGCATCTGCACCTCGTTGTCCGCATCGAGCGAACGGTAGATTCGCTCTGCGGCTTGCGAGGTGACGGTTGCCGCGGCGTGCGGCCCCACGATCAGGGTCGTGTCCGTCCGATCGCCGCCCGTCAGTCCCCCGCTCGTCGTGAGCAGCACGGCCAAGGTTGGTTCGCCGATTTCGGGAGTCGGGAAGAGCACGCGGCAGGGAGCACGCTGGTACAAATCGCCGAGCGCCGTGCGCCCGTCGCGTGTGCGCCGGAATTCGATGTGCAAGGCGCCATCGACGCGCTGATGGGAGCTGTACGCCGACGCGGAGGCGCGGGCTGCGGCTTTTTCCAACACGGCACACGAATGTTTCACGCCCGAGCTACCTGCCCGATCGGGATCATCGCATTACATGGGGCGCAATGTTCTACGTCAAACGACGCAGTGGCCTACGCGAAACGCCCCCTACCCGCGCTGCGGTCTGTCCCCTAGCGTGCTGAACGCCCGATACAACAGAACGAGCACGGAGCGTCGCGACAGGCGGCGCTCCGCGGAGGGTCCATGGAAGTCACCGACCGGCGAACGCACCGGATGAGGACGCGAAGCGGACGCGCGCACCGAATCGGTGCGCGCTAGGGCGAAGGGGAGGCGCCTCGATCGGATTCTTTCGACCCACCCGGCTCATCCGCAAACCCGCAACCAGAAGGCACCTTCATGAACCACACTCTCGCACGCGCGCGGTCAGGTCTCGGCGCGCTCCCCTCGAGAATCGCCGCGGCGCTCAGCGTCCCGCTGGTTTTCGCATCGATCGGGCCGGCCGCGGCCGATATCAGTCTGCCGCCCGTAACCGTCGGGGCGGGAATCCAGACCAGCTACTTTCACTGCGATAACGCCTGCATCTACAGCTCCGGCACTCCGAGTGAGCCTGGGGGCAGCGTCGACGGATTCGACTTGGACAGCATCCGGCTCTATGTCAACGGCAGCGTGACTAATCAGATCAAGTTCACGTTCGATACCGAGTACACGGGCCCCGGCAGCGGGCCTGGAGCCGACAAGGTCGAAGTCCTCGATGCCATCGCGCGCTTCGAGCCTTCGAGCGACTTCAACCTCTGGGCCGGGCGATTCTTACCGCCGAGCGATCGCGCCAATCTATACGGGCCGTATTACGCCAATAACTGGGCGCCGTACGCCGACGGTGTCGCCGACTACTACCCCGATGTGGAAACCGGCCGCGACAACGGCGTGGCGTACTGGGGCGACTACGGTCCCTTGAAGGCTCAGCTGGGAGCCTTCGACGGAGGCTCACTCAACAGTGCGGTGGCCGACAAAAGCAAGCTCCTGGGCGCAGGGCGGTTGATGTGGGATTTCTGGGACAAAGAGACGGGCTACTACCTGAACGGAACGTACTACGGCGACAAGAACATACTTGCCCTGGGTGTCGCCGGGCAGACCCAGAACAGCAAAGGCGCGTGGAATCTCGACGGTCTCCTCGATAAGCCCCTCGGCGCGGCGGGCACGGTAACGCTCGAAGCCGAATATCAGGGAGACGACGGCCTCGTGGCCGCCGCTCATTCGCACGGTTGGTACGTGCTCGCGAGTTACTTGTTTCCACAAGTGGTGGGCATCGGCAGATTCCAGCCGCTGATCAAGTACAGCGAGAAGACGTTCGACGCAGCACCTGCGCTCACCCCGGGAACGTACCTGCCAGGGTACGACCTTAAGACCACGGAGGTCGATTTCAACTACATCATCAAGGAGTTCAACGCGCGCGTCGGACTGTATTACCTGCATCAATCGAGCGGCGAGATCGTCGCAACCGGCGGCTCTCCGAGCGAGTTCGGCCTGAAGCTGCAGTTGCAAATGTAAGTCCCAACCCATTCGCAGCAGAGGAATTCACTCTATGAATCTCACACGCGTTCTGTCTCGTTCGGTAGTTCTCGTCGCGGCGGTGCTGCTGAGCTCGATCGCCTCGGCCGCCGGGGTCATCAAGGTCGGCGTGTTGCACTCGCTGTCGGGAACCATGGCGATCAGCGAGTCGACTCTTAAGGACACGATCCTCATGATGATCGCCGATCAAAACAAGAAGGGCGGCGTACTCGGTAAGAAGCTCGTTCCGGTGGTCGTTGATCCAGCTTCCAATTGGCCGCTGTTTGCCGAGAAGGCGCAGGAGTTGCTCGAGAAAGACAAAGTGGCGGTGGTGTTCGGCTGCTGGACTTCGGTGTCGCGCAAGTCAGTGCTACCCGTATTCGAGAAGGACGACGGGCTTCTCTTCTATCCCGTGCAGTGGGAGGGCGAGGAGTCTTCCCGCAACATCATCTACACGGGTGCGACCCCGAATCAGCAGGCGATACCGGCGGTCGAGTACCTCATGGATCAAGTCGGCGTCAAGCGCTGGGCGCTCCTCGGTACCGACTACGTTTACCCTCGCACGACCAACAAGATTCTCGAGGCGTATCTCAAGTCGAAGGGTACACCCCGTTCGGCTTCTCCGACTGGCAGAGCATCGTCGCCGAGGTGAAGCAATTCGGGTCCGCTGGCAAAAAGACGGCGGTCGTCTCAACGATCAACGGCGATGCCAACGTTCCTTTCTACAAGGAGCTCGCCAATCAGCACATCTCGGCGGAAGACATCCCGGTCGTCGCTTTCTCGGTGGGCGAGCAGGAGCTCTCGGGTCTCGACACGGCACCGCTCGTCGGGCATCTCGCAGCGTGGAACTACTTCATGAGCGTCCGCGCGCCGGCGAATCGAGCGATGATCAAGCAGTGGCACGTCTACATCAAGGATGATAAGCGGGTCTTCAACGATCCAATGGAGGCAAGCGTGATCGGCTTTCGCCTGTGGGTGAAGGCGGTCGAGAAGGCAGGTACCACCAACGTGGACAAGGTGATCGCGACACTGCCGGGGCTCGAGGTGCCCAACCTCACAGGTGGCACCGCCGAAGTGCTCGCGAACCACATGATTACCAAGCCCGTGCTGATCGGGGAGATTCGTCCGAACGGTCAGTTCGACGTCGTGTGGAAGACCAAGGCTGAGGTGCCGGGTGAGGCCTGGTCGCGCTACCTCCCGGAGGACAGGCACGTCGTCGCGGACTGGGTCCATGACAACTGTGGTCACTACGACACGGCCTCGAAGATGTGTTCCGGACACTGATGTCGGTCAGCGCCCCGCCGCTCGATGCGGTCGTTGCGCGGGCGTGGCGCAGTCCCCATGCGGGCGGTCGGCGGCGAGGCCCTACCGCCCTGCGCCGCATGCGGCTGATAGCGTTGCTCACCGCGGCGCTTTCGGCGCTGCTCGCATCCACCTGGGTCCGGGCGGCTGACGAGCGCGCCGCATCCGGCGCGAGTACCGCGGTCAACGCCGCCGTTCCGGACTCATCGTCTGCCGCGCGCTTTCAGGCGCTCGTGAGCGAACTCAAATCCGCGAGCTATGACCGCAAGGCGCAGATCATCGGGGAGCTCGCTACCCTCGATTACCGCGGGACCAAGACACTCCTGTCGGCTCTCCTTCAGGAAAGCGTGTACGCGCGCCACGCCGACGGAAAGGTTCTCATCGCCCAGCAAGTGAGCGACGGCTATGCGCTGACCGACCCGCTGACGGGCCGGACCGCTGGCACGGTCTCCGAAGACAACTTCAACGACGATTTCGACGAAGTCGGAATCAACAACCAGCTACGCGTAGTGCTGCAGGGAGCGCTCGCGCAATTCGACCTGTCGAGCCCGGACGCCGCTGTGCGGCTCGAGGCCGTCGCCAAGCTCCTGCGATCGTTCGACAACGCCTCGGGAGAAGCGGCGGCGCTCGTGGCGGTCGAGCGGCTCCGATCTCGTCTCAAACTCGAGCATGACCCTTCGGTGCGGCGGGCGATTGAGACCGGACTCGCCTTGGCGGCACTCGGGGCCGGCTCACCGCAGCAGCGCCTCGCCGCGATTCGGGAGCTCGGTGCCAGCATGAATCCGGATGTCTACAACCGCTTGCTCGCACTGGAGAGTCCCTCCACCGAAGCCGACGCACACGTACGACGCGCCGCGGCGAGCGCGGTCCACCGCATCGATCAGTGGCGGGCATTCTACGCGGGCGTCCAGACGCTCATCTTCGGTCTCGGGCTCGGCGCCGTGCTGGTGCTCGCAAGCATAGGACTTGCGATCACCTTCGGTGTCATGGGCGTCATCAACATGGCCCACGGTGAGCTCATCATGCTCGGCGCATACACAGCCTACGTCATGCAGCTTCTGATGCCGGGACACATCGGTGCCTCGGTGGTGCTCGCGGTGCCGGCGGCGTTTCTCGTTTCGGGACTTGCGGGGGTGTTGATCGAGCGCTGCATCGTCCGGTTCCTTTATGGCCGCCCGCTCGAGACGCTCCTTGCGACCTTTGGAGTGAGTCTCGTGCTGCAGCAGCTGGTGCGCGATGTCTTCTCGCCCGAGAACCGTCCGGTGTCCGCGCCGAGCTGGATGAGCGGTTCCCTGCAGATCAACGACGCACTCTCCGTGACCTACAACCGGCTCGTCG